>MKWU01000239.1_pt1 | contig 104434 bp, 94 predicted proteins | sample 809101 | NCBI WGS metagenome assembly MKWU01 (sample SAMN05860141, study PRJNA318959) | sponge metagenome | host: Aplysina aerophoba | place: Slovenia: Piran, Adriatic Sea, Gulf of Piran | collected 2013-05-07
GCTTCAGGCTGCCTTCGGCGGGTTCCTGCTGCTGGCGGCATTACCTCACCGCTCACTTTACAGGCGAGCCGGCACTTTACAGGCGAGCCGGCACTTTACAGGCGAGCCGGCACTTTACAGGCGAGCCGGCACTTTACAGGCGAGCCGGGCGTGTCCCGTCCTTGCGCCATGGGGCATGCGTCAGGTCTGCGAATAATGCCAGTGAGATGAGACGCGCTATCCTTCCCCGCCCTGAAGGATGGGGCTTGCCGCGCACCGTGTCAGTGGCTGGCGCCATCAGAGTCGGCGGTGACAGGTCGCTGGCCAGACAGTCACGAGCGCATCACAAGCGGGTACTCCCTCTGCGAGAGTCCGGGTTCCTGACACGCACAGCAACTGTCTCGTGACTGTGGATTACCAGAACAGGAACACCGGGGGGCGTAGCCGATGGGTTATGAGCCGGCCTCCTTCTTCAACCGCGATCCAGGACCCTTTCAATACCAACGAATGCGTGCCGGACTGGGTACTGGCAGGGCGGTTGTCCTGCGCGGGAACCTGGTGCCTGCTGCCCTGTCCATGGTGCTGTAACGACCGGGTCAACGGTGAAACGGTCAAGGGAGATGAAGAGTCAAGGGGATGAAGAGATGGCCTATTCAATGCCAGCGGCACAATCGTCCGGGGTGCTGGCCCCGGACAGGCAGCAGGCGATTGCTGTGCAAACAGAGCCTTGTACTGGCGATGCAGAGGCTGATGAGGAGATCAGCATCTACGGCCACAACTGGCTGCTGCGCAAGGCGGATGTCAAGCGGCTCGTTGGCTGCGTCATCTGCCGTGGTGCTGCGGCGGAGCGCAGCCTGTGCCTGACGACTGAGCACAGTGTCTGCGCCCTGTGCTTTGCGCAACTAGATATTTTCGGCAGCTGTACCCTGTGTAGTACACCGATCTTTGATGAGCAATGGCGTACTTTTCACGATGCTATTTTGAAGCAGCGGCAGAGCAGTGCGTTACAGGACATGGCACCGATAAGGTGCGCAGACTGTAGAGTCTGGTCGGGTGTGGAAGATGGTATGAAGCAGCATGCGCGACAATGCAGGCCGCAGGTGCGTTGGTGCACCTGGTTGGGCTGCTCATGGAACGGCCTGCCGGAGCAGCAGCCAGAGCATGATCGCGTGTGTGACTGGCGACCGGTGAAATGCTCCCAGGAGGGCTGCGAGGAACAGTTTCCCCTGTGCTACAGGCAGGAGCACGAGGCGGGCTGCGAGTACCAGCCCGCGACCCTGGGCATGCTGCAGATCAGGCTGGGCCGGAGGCGCCAGTTCGACAGCCTGCATCAGAGCTGTCAGCAGCCTGCCGAGAGTCTGGCAGGGCTGACACGGGCGGAGCTGCGTGAGCGTTTGCAGCAGATGGCGTCTCTCTTTTCCTCGTTGTATGAAGCCGTCAGGGAACAGTCGCCAGCAGAGCCTGCGGCTGTTGATAGCCTGACAGACTGCCCTTGGGGTTGTGGTTTTCGCGCCCCCCCGGTGTTGATGTCGGACCATCGGAGTCTGTGTCCCCGGTTGCCGAAAGATTGTTATTTTTGCCCGGCAACGGTGTTGCGCGCGGATCTGGGCGAGCATCTGGGCAGCTGTCCGGACCGGCCGGTGTCCTGTCCCCGGGGCTGTGGGAAGCCGGATGTGCGTGCGCGGGATATCGAAAACGGCGTTCACCTGCGTGTCTGCCCGGTACCGGAGTGCGACGCTTGTCACGCGCTGCTGCCCAATCCCTACGGCTGGCATCCCTTTGAGGTTGTTGCCGATCACGAGGACGCGTGCCCCGCGCGTCCTGCGTCCTGCCTCTGGTGTTGTGACAGTCATCCTGTGGCGCAGTTTGCGCAACTGGCGGCAGACTGCCGTACGCGCCTGGAGGCTGCGGTACCTTGTTTTGAGGGGCGGCCTCTTTTCCTTCACCCCCGGTCATCGGGCCCCGTGTATGTCAAGGATCTGGAACAGGACAATCCCGTCTTTATTCGTCTGCCACAGCAGGCCCTTCTTGTGCGTCAGAAAAGTGCAGATGATCCCTACTGGAACCTGACCGGCCATCTGCGTTTTGTGTGGAGCGGCATGCACTGTTCGCTGGATTTGCGCTACATACCTTCCCGCTTTTGTTTCACTCTCGTATCCACGACGCCGGTGCCGGGCGGGGTGTTGTCGGCCAGCTTGCGCCGGGCCGATGGTACCCTGGTGGAACGACTCGGCACTGTGCAGAAGCCGGGGCTGCTGTCATGGGTGAAGTGGCCGGGGGCCCAGCCCGGCACACCGCAGCTGAATTTCACGCCTTCTGTCCATTATGAAAAGCAATGGGAAACAGAGGCTGTTTATGTTAACGCAGTCAACGAGATCGAACGCGAGGCACCAGAGAACACGGCCTTTCTCCTGCATCTGGAAACGGATGCCAGCCAGAATTGACAGCGGATGAAGCCGGGGCGATGGGCAGGAAGAAGCTGGTCGGGGAGCTGTCAGCTATAGAGCGATCCGGTAGCCAGACGGTCATGAGCAGACGTGCAATGCCGGACCATTGTTCTCATCCGTGCGTGCTGGCTGTGGTGCACGGCTGTGCGCGCGGGATATAGACAACAGTTCTCATGCGTGTGGCTGCACTATGTGGGTCCCGGAGGTGGGTCTGAGAGGTGGGTCTGAGAGGTGGGTCTGAGGGGATTGCCACTTTCATACCAGTACCAGCGTTTTTGGCCTGCGGGCACGGGCGAGCCTGCTCAGGACTGATGACACCCATTTTCAAATACAACGGATGCGCACAGAAGCAGACGGCGGCCCTTGAACTGAGGAGGAACTTTTCTGCTGCTGTTGCATCTATACGCCACCCAGGATGCTGACAGTCGACAGTGGGGCTGTTGAGGAGCTCAAAAGATGGCGTACTCAACGCAACCGGGACCATCCGCCACGGCGTCTGGTACGGGTACACAGCAATCGGGCGCCACCGATGACAAAGAAGAGATCAGGATTTACGGTCACAACTGGCGGCTGGGAAGGGCAGCTGTCAGACGCTTGTACCTCTGTTGTGTCTGTTCTGAGGCGGCGGCAGAGCGCACGCTGTGCGGGCAGACTTCGCACGCTGTGTGCGCTGCGTGCTTCACGGAAATGAACCTTCACCATATTCGCAGCTGTCCCTGTTGTCGTGAGCCTTTTTTGGCATCCGGACGCCGCACTTTTCATGACTCTATTCTGAAACAGCACCAGAGCCGGATGCTAAGGGACGCCGCTTCCATAGATTGCGCTCAATGCCGCCAGTGGTCCGGTGTGGAAGATGGTATGGAGCGGCATGCGCAACAGTGCGGTGCCAGGTTGCACCCGTGCCCCTGGTCGGATGCGGGTTGCCAGTGGCGCGGTCTACAGGAGCAGCTGCAAGCCCACAGCTACAGGTGTGACTGGCGGCCCGTGATCTGCTCCCTGCACGGCTGCCAGGCACAGATCCCCCTGCGCCAAAGGCAAGAGCACGAGGCGCGCTGCGCGTATCGACCTGCCCGCCCGGGCCTGCCAGATACCGATGTGCACTGGGGGCCTCCGCTGCGCAACATTCTGCGTCAGTCCTTTGAGCAGCCTTTCGACGGATCGGAAGCCTTGTCACTATCGGGGGGCTTTGCGCGCGAGCAGCTGAGAGTGTCTCTCGTTTCTGTTTTGGCGTTTGGTTTTCACGGTGAAAATCCAGCAGACACCATGTTCATGGATGCAGAAGCCATGCTTATGGCAGGCGAGGATGACGGGGATAACGCGGCGAGCTGCCGGTGGGGCTGTGGTTTTCGTGCCGGCTGGGCGCAGATGCTGGCGCACAATGCCGATTGCCCCCTGTTTCCGGTATCTTGCCGCTTCTGCCCGCAAACGCTGGCGCGTGCTGATCTGAGTGATCATAGGGAAAACTGTCCGGACAGGCCGGCATTGTGCCCGCTTGGTTGCGCCCAGCCGGGGCTGCGTGTGCGGGATATGGAAGACGGTTCTCACGCGCGTGTCTGTGACGCCAACAGGCCGCTGGTCTGCAGCCGCTGCGACAGCATTTTGCCCGCGTGCCCCTACCGTTTGCGATTCCGGATGCTTTCAGAGCATCTACAAGCGTGTCCCCGGCGCCCGGTGGCCTGCCGCTGGTGCCTGGGATGTCACCCCTATGGCGGGTTTGACACGATAGAGGCAGGCTGTCGTGCCTGGCTGGAGGCGAATGCGCCCGTCCTGGAAGGACGACCTCTTGTTCTTCAATCCGGGGCGCCGGGTCCGGTGTACGTCAGAAGTCGTGGGGAGGACGATGCCGTCTTCATATACTTGCCACGCCAGACTCTGGAGGCTGAGCTGGCAAATGGCACTTCTGCGCCTGTAAGAAACCTGACCGAAAATCTCAGATTTGTGTGGAACGGCATGAGCTGTGCCCTCGATTTCTTCTGTGGTGCATTTTTCCAGGCTTCATTTCGCGTGCGAGCCGCAACGCTGGACTTTCATCTGACGGTATCGGCCAGCCTGCGTCTGGACGATGGCACTCTGATAGAACGATGCGGGGCCAGGCATGCGGTTGAGGGAGGACTGAGATTCCACAACTATTACCTCCATGGTCCGGCAGGCCCCCAAATGTGCACAGAATATATTGCTATCGAGTCGTTTTATTACATGGCTGGAACCGCATTGCAGAACAGGGGCTTTCTGTTGCATCTGCAGATTGTGGGCCGCCAGAACTGACGGCTGACCTGCGGGCGAACCTATGCCGTGACCCAGAGCCCGCCAAGCCCCGTCCGTCAGGACGGGGCGGATGTCAATGTAGTGGTCCTCGTCTTGTCGCTGTGCCATGTGAGGCGATGCGGATGTTCTTGTCAGGCCGCAGCCGCCCCCCGGCTGGAAGAGGCCGTTATCGTTCTCCCGCTGCACGCCATTTTCGAATACAGACCCCATTGTCAAACACAACTGATGCGCACAGGACCGGGCAAGGGACCTTGACCTGCGGCGGAACTTCTGTGCTGCTATCGCGTCTATCTGGCAGCCATAGTGATGACAGCAAGGCTGTTGAGGAGTTGAAAAGATGGCGTATGCACTGCAAGCGGGACCGTCCTCCAGGGAGTCTGGTGCGGGTGCACAGCAACCGGCTGCCCGCGATGACAAAGAGGAGATCAGAATTTACGGCCGCAACTGGCTGCTGAGCAAGGCGGATGTCAAGGGGTTATACATTTGCTCTGTCTGCTCTGCTGCGGCGGCAGAGTCTACGCTGTGCGAGCAGACCGCGCACGCTGTGTGCGCTGCGTGCTTCACGGAAATGGGCAGCCACAATATCCGCAGCTGCCCCTGTTGCCGCAAGCCTTTTTTGCCATCCGAACGCCGCACTTTTCATGACTTTTTTCTGAAACAGCACCAGAGCCGGATGTTACAGGACGCAGCTTCCATCGACTGTGCTCAATGCAGACGCTGGTGCGGTGTGGAAGATGGTATGAAGCGGCATGCGCAACTGTGCGGTCCACAATTGCACCAGTGCCCCTGGTCGGATGCCGGTTGCCTGTGGAGTGGTTCACAAGAGCTGAAGCAAGCTCACAGCCACAGGTGTGACTGGCGGCCCGTAACCTGCTCTCTGGACGGCTGCGAGGCACAGATTTCCCTGCGCCAACGGGCAGAGCATGAGGCTGGCTGCGTGTACAGGTTCGCATACGAGACAGACGAGTCAGATGTGTCGGATGCGTCAGATGCGTCAGATGTGTCGGATGCGTCAAATGCGTCAGATGCGTCAGATGCGTCAGATGCGTCAGATGCGTCAGATGCGTCAGATGCGTCAGATGCGTCAGATGCGTCAGATGCGTCAGATGCGTCAGATGCGTCAGATGCGTCAGATGCGTCAGATGAGCTAACAGAGGTGCATGAAGCACGTGAGCAGTACCTCAACCAGCACAGCAGGGCGGAGGAGTACTTGGCACAACTCGTGGGTCGGATCATGCCGCAGCCTGCCGGGAGTCCGGCAGAGTTATCACTATCGGAGCGGTTCGGACGCATGGCGCTTGAAATGTCTTTCACGCCTGCTGTGCAGCACGCCCTCAACCCTGATTTGCCAGCAGAAGCCTCGCCCATGGGTGCCGGGTGCAGCTGCCCTTGGGGCTGCGGTTTTCGTTCCAGCCCGGGGTCGATGTCATCTCACAGTGCAGTCTGCCCCCTCTTGAATGCCCCTTTCTGATGGCAAGGCTCCGGTGCTGGCACTGTACATTTTCAGGCAGAACAAAGGCCGATGCTGGCTGCATATCACTCCACGGGGTGGTCTTTGCCGGGGGACGCTGTCTGTCGTCAACGGCGGTCTCTCTCCAAATACCATGAATAGCGGCAGGACACGGGAACCTGGTGTCAGGGCACTGCGGAGGAACTTTTCCTTTTCGCTGGTGTCCACCCTCCCGACAGGCAGTGTCTGTCAATAACAATTTGTTTGAGAGGATCAAAAACCGTGAATTTAAAACGAGCGCAACAAGCGTCGCCAGTGTCCGACTTGGGTACAGCGCAACCGGCGGCGCAGCGGCCCAAAGAGGCTGCCGCCTATGACAAAGAGGTGATCAGGATCTACGGCCACAAATGGCTGCTGAGAAAGACGGATGCTCAACGGCTATACCTCTGTCCCGTCTGTTTTGATGCGGCGGCAGAGCGCACACTGTGTGGGAATTCTGCACATGCTCTGTGCGCCGCGTGCTTCACGACAATGGAGAATCGCAATATAACCGCCTGCCCCAGTTGTAAAGAGCGTTTTTTACGGCGCACACTGCGCAGTTTTCACGACTCCATTCTGGAGCAGCACCAGAATCGGATTTTACAGGACATGGGAACCATAGGTTGTGCGCAATGTGGAGACTGGTCTGGTGTGCAAGATGGCATGAAGAAGCATGCGACACTGTGCGGTATACAGCAGCACCCATGCCCCTGGTCGGGCGCAGGCTGCACATGGACCGGTTCGCTGGAGCAGCAGCACGCTCACGGCTATGAGTGTGACTGGCGCACCCAGACCCGCTCAACGGATGGCTGTGCGGTAGAGACGCCCCAGCACCAAAGGGAGCAGGAGCCCGGTGATGCGGGCAGAGCCGCCATGCTGGAGGAGCCAGAGGAATCCTATGAGTCAGATCAGTCAGATGAATCCCGTGCGTCAGATCAGTCAGATGAGTCCCGTGCGTCAGGTCACTCAGATGAATCCCGTGAGTCAGATCAGTCAGATGAATCCCGTGCGTCAGGTCGCTCAGATGAATCCCGTGCGTCAGGTCGCTCAGATGAGGAGAGTATGGATCCGCGCAGGGTGGAGCGGATAGAACAATGCGTAAGGCAGTTGTTTGCGCTACCTGTCGCCGGTGCGCCAGGCTTGTCACTCTGGGAGCGGCTCGAAAACAGTGTGCGGAGAGAGGATCTCCTTTCTTCGTTGCATCGCGCACTCAACGATGAACAATGATTGCTCCGCAGTGCCCTTGCCGAGCGAGAGGGGGGCGAGGGAAGTGACCCAGTGCGCGGCAAGCCCCGTCCTGAAGACAAAGGCGTCCTTCTCCTGCCGCCCTGCCGCGCGTGCTCGTCGTACACCTGGCTCAGCTCCCAACACAATGGATAAACACCAGCACCGGACAAGGTCCCTTGCCCTGTGGAGGAACTTTTCTGCCGCTGTTGTGTCCATTCGTGCAGGCTGATGTTGACAGCCGGCCTGTCGAGGAGATGAAAAGATGGCATACGCCATGCAACCGGGACCCTCTTCCATGGTGCCTGGTGCGAACACACAGCCCCCGGCTGCGCTGCGGTCAGTAGCGGCTGGAAGCGATGACAAGGAGGCGATCAGGATCTACGGTCACAACTGGCTGCTGAAAAAGACGGATGCCAAGCGGTTATATCTGTGTTCTGTCTGCCCTGATGCGGCGGCAGAAGCGACGCTGTGTGGGCGGACTTCGCACGCAGTCTGTGTCGCATGCTTCACGGCAATGGAAAGTCACCAGATAGTCAGCTGCCCCAGTTGTCGCGAGCCTTTTTTGCCATCCGAACACCGCACATTGCATGATTCTTTTCTGCAACAGCACCAGCAGCGGATGCTCCAGGACGTCGCTTGGGTAGACTGTGCGCAATGCAAAAGCTGGTCCGGTGTGGAAGATGGTATGGCCAGGCATGCGCAGCAGTGCGGTCCAGGCTGGCAGCCGTGCCCCTGGTCGGGCGCTGGCTGCCGCTGGCGGGGACCACAGGAGCAGCAGGCAGTCCACAGCCGCCGGTGTGACTGGCGCACCGTGACTTGCTCAATGCAGGGCTGTGCCCAGCAGTTTCCCCTGTGCCAAAGGCAAGAGCACGAGGCAGGCTGCGTGTGCCGACTTGGTGTGGCGGACGTGCTCGACACCGTGCTGGGGCAGCCGTGGGAGATCCTGTTCGATAATTTCTTTCAGCAGCCTGTCGACAGTTCTGAAGATATATCGCTATCAGAGCGGATTGCACGCCTGGAGCACAGAATGTCTGTTTTGTCTGCGCTGGGGCGATTCTTCAGAAATGATCTTCCGGCAGGGATTGTGCGCACGGACAGCGAGGACAGCGAGGACAGCGAGGTCAGCGAGGGCAGCGAGGACAGCGAGGTCAGCGAGGGCAGCGAGGTCAGCGAGGTCAGCGAGGTCAGCGAGGATAGCGAGGGCAGCGAAGTCAGCGAAGACAGAGAGGGCCGCTGCCTGTGGGACTGCGGTTTTCATGGCAGGCTGACGCAGATGGCAGAGCACCATATGACCTGCCCCCTGTTTCCGGAAATGTGTCGCTTCTGCCCGCAAACGGTGCCGCGTTCTGATCTGAATGCCCATCTGGCAAGTTGCCCGGACCGACCGGAATGCTGCCCTTTTGGCTGCGGTCAGCCGGGGCTGCGTGCGCGGGATATAGAAGACGGTTCTCACGCGCGTATCTGTACTGCCAACAGAGCGCTGGTGTGCGGCGACTGCCAGACTCTTGTGCCTTTGTCCGAACCTTCGTACAGGTTCCGCGCCCAGAGGCTCGAAGAGCACAGACAAGAGTGCCCCCAGCGCCCGATGTCCTGCCGCTGGTGCCTTGGCTGTCATCCCTTTACAGGCTTTGACGCAAGGCAAGCCAGTTGCCGTGCCTGGGTGAAGACGCATGCGCCAGGCCTGGAAGGTCGCCCCCTTGTTCTCCAACCCGGAGCCCGGGGTCCGGTGTATGTCAGGTCCCGGGGCGACGATGATGCCGTCTTCATTCGTTTTCCACAACAGACGCTTGAGCGAGAGAGGGAGAGTGAGACTTATGCAAGGAACCTGACCGGGAATCTCCGCTTTGGTTGGAGTGGCATGCGCTGTGAGCTTGATTTCTTCTGCACCGGATCTTTCGGGATTTGTTTCCGGGTGCTGACCAGCACGCTGAGCACGGATCTGATGGCGTCGGCCAGCCTGCGTCTGGACGACGGCACCCTGATACAACAATGGGGGGCAGAGGACAGACTGGGGTTCCATGACCTGTGTGGCCATGGCCTGGAAACCCCGACCAGAAGCACAGGATATTGTTCTGTGGATTCGCTGGACGAGGAGATTGACCGCACTGTCCTGGAGAGCAGGGACTGGCTGTTGCAGCTGCAGGCTGAGGGCCGCAGAAGGCGTTTATAAGCCGATCAATGGCTGGAGACGGCTCGTCAGGGATGGGCGGTTATGAGGATTCTGTCGCCAGATAGTAGAAGGACATCACAAGGGAAGCATCTCCTTTGAAGGATCATGTCTGGCGGCTGGCTCTGGTCCTGCGCTGTGAATTTTCAGGGCAGAGCAAGGGCCAGGGCTGCGGCATACCACTCCCGTTTGTGGTCCTTTTCAACACCACCGCTGCCTGTGGAGGAACTTTCCTGCTGCTGCCGGGTCCGAGTTGGCACAATTGTGTCAACAGCAAGGCTGTTATGGAGAGAGAAATATGGCGTTTTCAATGCAACCGGGACCTTCCTCCATGGTGCCTGGTACGAGCACCGGGCAACCGGCTGCTGTAGTCGCGGCCACCGAGGAGAAAGGGGAGATCCGGATCCATGGTCACAACTGGCTGCTGCGCCAGAGTGATATCCGGCGGTTGCACGTCTGTTCCATCTGTTTTGATACTGCGGCAGAGCGCACTTTGTGCAAGGACACGTCGCACGCTGTGTGCAGTGCGTGCTGCACGAAAATGGAGCAGCGCGAGATAGACAAATGCCCCAGTTGCCGTGGGCCCTTCGCGTCATCCGGGCAGCGCTCTTTTCACGACTCCATTCTTGAAAAGCAGCAGACCCGGGTGCTACAGGACGCCGCGCCCATAGATTGCGCTGAATGCGAACGCTGGTCAGGTGTGGAAGATGGCATGAAGAAGCATGCACAACTGTGCAGCTCTGCCGCAGGCCATGGCAAAGGAAAACAGCGTATGAAGAGGAAGGCGAAACTGGTCAGTGCAGAGCTGTATTCGTGCGCCTGGTCGGAGGCCGGGTGCACATGGCGCGGTTCGCAGGAACAAAAGCCAGCCCATAGCCGTGCCTGTCACTGGCAACCTGTGACCTGTTCGCTGGAGGGCTGTGTCGAACAGATGCCTTTGTGCCAAAGGGAAGAGCACGAGGCCGGTTGCCAGTACCGGCCCGCCAGCCTGGGTGTGCTGCACACCAATTGGCGCAGGCTGCAGCAGATGGAGAGCCTGAATCAGTTGTGTCAGCAACCTGTCGACAGTCTGGCAGCACTATCACCTGCGCAGCGGCTCGAACGCCTGCAGCAGACAATGTCGCTCTTCTCTTTGTTGTATCAAGCCGTCAGCGATGCGGCGCGCGCAGAGGCCACGGATAGCGAGGAAGAGGCCATGGCGGCAGATAGCCAGGAGGAGGCGGTGTCCACGGATAGCGAGGAAGAGGTCAGGTCCGCCGATAGCGAAGCAGGGATGATGAGCATGGATGACGAGATAACCTGTGGCTGGGGCTGCGGTTTTCATGACGCCCGGAGACGCATGTCTCTTCACGCTGACGACTGCCCCCGCTTGCCGCAAACCTGTTCCCGCTGTTGGCGACAGGTGCGGCGTGCCGATATGGATGCCCACCGGAGCAGCTGCCAGGCAAGACCGGTCTTTTCTTCTGCCAGCCGGCCAGCGGCGCCCGATGCCCAGCAGCAGGCCAGCGGTTCTCAGGCAGGCTCCCCTGCCAATCGCTCATTGTTTTGCGACTATTGCCAGACTTTTCAGCCCGGGCAGCGGTACAGGTTCGACTCCCTGGTTCTCGAAGAGCACAAGCAAGAGTGTCCCCAGCGCCCGGTGTCCTGCATCTGGTGTCTTGACAGCCACCCCTTTACGCGGTTTGACGAATACGAGGCCCGTTGTCGCATCCAGTCACAAACGCATGTGCCTTACTTGGGAAACCGGCCTCTTGTACATCAATCCGGGGCCTTGGGGCCGGTGTTCGTCAGGTCGCCGAGAGAGGATAATCCGGTCTTTATTCGTTTGCCACGCCAGGCCCTTGTGCATCAAAGAGCCAGTGGCACTTACAGGAACCTGACCGAGAATATAAGCTTTGAGTGGGACGGCATGAGCTGTGCCATCAATTTCTGCTACGGCGTTTCCCAATTTCGCCGCCCTCGCCTTGATGTGTTTTCCAGCACCCGGAAATGTCGCCATATAGTGTCGGCCAGTCTGCGTGAGGATGGCGGCCGCCTGCTGGAAGAATATGAGGAGGTGGGTGCGCCTGAGGGAAGGGTGATGTTCAGGGCTTTTGCCGTCGGTGGCCCGAAAGGCTCAAAAAGCAGCATCTCAAATATCACCATTGAGTCGCTGGAGGATTCTGACCTTGCAGCATCGCAGGACAAGGACTTCCTGTTGCATCTGCAGGTTGAAAGGGCCGAGAGCTGGTAGCCGATCAACGGCGGGAGGCGGCAGGTCAGAAATGGCGGTGCTGGGGTCGCCGGACAGTCAGGAGGACATCACCAATGGCGTACGCGCTCTGAAAGGCTGTTGCTGATGTCATGGCCCCGGCCCTGATGCCGTAGCTTTCCAGGCCCGGATGCGGGCTGGCACTTTCTGCATGTCAATCCACGCTGTGTCCGCCTCTTGCCAGCACAACGGCTGCCTGCAGGACCAGGCCTGGCTGGCGGGTTTTGCCCCCTGAAGGAACTTTTCATCTGCCGCCGGGTCCGAGTTGGCACGATTGTGTCAACAGCAAGGCTGTTCTGGAGATAAAAAGATGGCGTTTGCAATGCAACCGGGACCTTCCTCCGTTGTCCCTGGTACTGGTACAGCGCAACGGTTCGCTGAGGGGGCGGTAGCGATCGCCGATGAGCAAGAGCAGATCAGCATCCATGGTCACAACTGGCTGCTGTGCACGAGCGATATCCGGCGGATGTATATCTGCACTATCTGTTCTGATGCTGCGGCAGAGCGTACTTTGTGCGCCGAAACTGCACACGCTGTGTGCGATACCTGCCGCACGCAAATGGAGCAACGCAAGATAGACAGATGCCCCAGTTGCCGTGGGACTTTCACGTCCTCCGGACAGCGCTCTTTTCACGACTCCATTCTGAAACAGCAGCAGATCCGGGTGCTGCAGCACGCCGCTTCCATAGATTGCGCTGAATGCGGCCACTGGTCAGGCGTGGAAGATGGCATGAAGAAGCATGCGCAACTGTGCCCTGCTGTCGCGGGCCTCGGCACAAGAAAACAGCCTGTGCAGGGGAAGGAGACACGCGCCGGTTCACAGCTGCACACCAATTGGCGCAGGCAGCAGCCGATGGAGAGCCAGCAGCAGGTAATGTCGCACTTCTCTTTGGGGGGTCAATTCGTCCGCGACGCGGCGCGTGCAGAGGCTACGGATAGCGAGGAAGAGGCCATGGAGGTAGATGGCGAAGAGGAAACAGGGTCCATGGATAGCGCAGCAGAGACCAGGTCCGCCGGTGGCTGGAGTGGGTTCATACTCACGTTCGCCGATAGCGAGGGAAATGTGATCATGACCGTACGGCGGTGATGGTCATGGATGACACAACTGCTGCCTGCAAGACCTGGCCTGGCGGGCGGGCTTGCCGCCTGAAAGAACTTTTCAGCCACCGCCGGGTCCGACCTGTAACAATGTGTCAGCAGCCAGGCTGTTCTGGAGATAAAAGATGGCGTTTTCAATGCAGCCGGGGCCTTCCTCCATGGTGCCTGGTACGGGCGCAGGGCAACGGGTCGCTGAGGGGGCGGTGGCGATCACCGAAGAAAAAGAGCTGATCAAAATCTATGGTCACAACTGGCTGCTGCGCAAGAGCGATGCCAGGCGGTTGTACATCTGTACTATCTGTACTGATACTGCGGCAGAGCGCACCCTGTGCGAGAAGACTTCGCACGCTGTGTGCGTTAGGTGCCGCACGCAAATGGAGCAACGCAAGATAGACAAATGCCCCAGTTGCCGCGGGCCTTTTGCCGACCCTGAAAAGAGCTCTTTCCATGACTGTGTTCTACGACAGCATCAGAGCCGGATTCTGCAGGACATTGCCGTCATAGATTGCGCTGAATGCCAGGCGTGGTCGGGCGTGGAAGATGGCATGAAGGGCCATGCACAACTCTGCGATGGCAGCACCAGTGCGCACAAAAGAAAGCAACGTATGAAGCGGCAGGCGAGGCTGGGCAGTCCAGAGCAGCATGAGTGCGCCTGGTCGGATGCCGGGTGCCGGTGGCGCGGTTCGCAGGAACACAAGCAAGCGCATGACCGCGCTTGTGACTGGCGTCCTGTGACCTGTTCCCTCGACGGCTGTGCCGTACAGCTTCCCTTGTGCCAGAGGCAAGAACATGAAGCCAACTGTGAGTACAGGCCCGCACGTCTGGGGGTGCTCCACACCACGGTGCGCAGGGTGCAACAGCTGGAAAGGCTGCACCAGTTTTATCAGCAGCCTGCCGAGGATCTGGTCGCGCTCTCATCATCGCAGCGGCTCGAACGGCTGCAGGAGACAGCGTCTGTCTTTGCGTTGTTGTATCGGGCTGTCAGCGATGCGGCTCCAGCACAGGTCAGGCCCCTGGAGCTTGAGCGGGCCTGCCTCTGGAACTGCGGTTTTCATGCTGCCCCGGAGCGCATGGCAGCGCACAGGGCAGATTGTCCCCGCAGGCCGCAAACCTGTCGCTACTGTCCACAAAGGGTGCCGCGCCTTGATCTGAGTGCGCACATGACAAGCTGCCCGGCCAGACCGGCCTCCTGTCCGCTGGGCTGCGGACAATCGGGGTTGAGTGCGCGCGATCTGGAAGACGGTTCTCATGCGCGCTCCTGTGCCAAGCGCTCACTGGTGTGCAATGACTGCCAGATTTTGCTGCCCGAATGCTCGTACATGTTTCGATCCCGGATTGTCGAAGAGCACAAGAAAGTGTGCCCTCAGCGCCCGATGTCCTGCATCTGGTGTCTTGACAGCCACCCCTTTACGCGGTTTGACGAAGCGGAGGCACGTTGTCGCATCGCGTCACAAACGCATGTGCCTTACTTCGAAGACCGGCCTCTTGTACATCAATCCGGGGCCCTGGGGCCGGTGTTCGTCAGGTCGCAGGGAGAGGATAATCCGGTCTTTATTCGTTTGCCACGCCAGGCCCTTGTCAATCAAAGAGCCCGTGGCACTTGCAGGAACCTGACCTGCAATGTGCGCTTTGAGTGGGACGGCATGAGCTGTGCCATTGATTTCCTCTACGGAATGTCGCGCGTTTTCCGCGCTCACTTCCAGGTGTTTTCCCAAACCCGGAAATGTCGCCGTATAGTGTTGGCCAGCCTGCGTCAGGATGGCGGCCGCCTGCTGGAAGAATATGAGGAGGTGGGTTCACCTCAGGGAAGGCTGCCATTCCTGGATTTTTCCGTCGGTGGGCCGAGAGGCTCAAAAAGTAGCACCCCATGTATCACCATTGAGTCGCTGGAAGAGGCTGACCTTGCAGCAGCGCAGGACAGTGACTTCCTGTTGCATCTGCAGGTTGAGGGGCGCGACAACCGGTAGCCGGTCAGTGGCCCGGCGGCAGAACATGGACCGCGACTGGCATGCAATGTTTCTGGATATGCAATGCCTCTATCTGTGCAAGGGAGCGATGCTGTGCAAGGGAGCGATGGGAAACAGGGCGGGTCAGTGGTGCGGCTTTCAATGCCATTGAGCACAAAACCGCTGATGTGGTAGCAGGAGGCTTGTCCCATCATGAGACAGCAAGACTGACCAGGCCGTTATGTACAGGTGGACACAACGCGGTTGATGGTGTCGCAGTCTGACACTGCCATAGATAACACCATCAGGAGTCGTTACAAAATGAATATCTCAATGCCAGGCCCGGGTTCAACCGTCCAGACGCGCGCGGGCGCCAAGCGCAGAGCCAATGCCATGAATATCTCAACGCCAGGCCCGGATTCATCCGTCCAGACGCGCGCGGGCGCCAGGCGCAGAGCCAATGCCATGAATATCTCAACGCCAGGCTCGGACTCACCCGTGCGGACGCGCGCGGGCGCCAGGCGCAGAGCCAATGCAATGAATAGCTCAGCGCCAGGCCCGGACTCACCCGTGCGGATGCGCGCGGGTGCCAGGCGCAGAGCCAATACCCGGACACAAACCGGGGTGACAGACAAGACGACAATTTCAATAGACGGGCGCAGCTGGATTGTGCGACAAGCTGATGCTGATCGCCTGATGTTGTGCACTATTTGCCTTACAGGCCTGGTGCAACACACCCTGTGCAATCAGATGAAACATGGTGTGTGCAAAAGCTGCTTGCCGCAGGTGCTGCTGCAAAAACGCCGTTGCACCCTGTGCCGTCATCCTTTCAAAACACAACATGAGCGTAAGTTGCAGGACGAGATTTTGCGACAGACTCAGTCCATGTTTCTCGATGGCGTTTCGCTGGAATGCCAGGCATGCCAGCAGTGGCAGGGTGCCTATGAAAATCTGGGCAAGCACGGTCGGGTGTGTAGCCAAAGACAGCACTGCGGCCCATTGGAAGACAGAGCAGGACCCAGTTCACCCGCTGCATCCGTGTCATCCATAGGCTCCATACTCTCTGAGGTGTTGTCTGGCTCGGATGCGGCTTCCGGGTCGATGTCTGAATCTCGATCTGATTCTGAACCTGAAACTGAAACTGATTTTGCCACTGAGTATGGATCATCTCACTCTGAATCTGACACAGACACAGATGGGAGTTCTGATCCGGCGCGCGCACCCAGGCCCCAGTGCAGGGAAAAGCTGCCACTGCTGGAACTTCTCGCGCGCAAAGTCGCAAGACAAAGGGCTATGGAGCGTATAGTGCATGACGCGATTGCCCTTGCGCGCAGGGCCAGAAAAGCTGGGCGGCTGCCATGACAGCAGCCGGGAAAATGTGCATCTTGCCGCCTGTTTGCCGGTTCTCGCTGCCTGGCTGCTACAGGCGTCATGCCGATCGCAGCTGCTGGCGGGTGGGAACTTGACCGGTGGTGTTGGGGGCTGTTGCCTCAATACCGTGAGAAAACAGGGAAAATGGCTGTATCCGTACCGGTCTCTCACTCCCCCGACCTGGTTGACCTGGACGCACAGTGGCGAGTAGAGACTCAGACACAAGACGAGGCCGCAGACAGGACACAGATTTCCATACCTGGAAAAAATTCTCAAAAAGTTACTGGACCCAGTGACAGGACGTGACCATGGAATCAAGACCATCCGGAGCAGGCGGCCCGTCGCAGTGGTCCGGCTCTTCGTTTTATTCCACAGCCGGGCGGATTTTTGATCGCCCGGTCACCGGGTTCTGAAACCAGCGTGAGCGCCCGGTCACAGGGCCCTGAAACAGAAATGGGGGCGAAGCAGGCGTCGAGGGCCTCCGCCGTCAGACTCTACTCTTTCAGCTCCACGGCTGATCTCGATCTGGCTCTGGAGCAACTGCCGCCATCCCGGTTGCTCATCCAGATCACACCCGCTACCCGCTTGAACCAGTTGTTCGACAGGCTGCATGTGGCTTCTGAGCGGCAGGCGACCTTCGCCCGCACTCCAACGCCACTGCAACGGGCACTGGAACAAGGCCAGCCGGTGGCACTGTTGGGGCTTGAATCCAACCTGGCGTTGCAGCTGCAACTCGAATCGCTCCTGTCTCCCACACCGGGGCTGTTGATCAATGGTCTCTGGCACTCTTTTGAGAAAGCTGATCTTCGCGTTTTCTGGCCAGATGAGAAGAGCAGCACATCTGCCAGTACGTCGGTCAGCAGATCCACCGGTACATCCACCGGTACATCCACCGGTACATCCACCGGTACATCCACCGGTACATCCACCGGCACATCCGCCAGCACATCCGCCAGCTCATCTGCCCTGTGGCAGGCGCAAAGAGCTGCGTCCCAACGCCGTGCACCGGTCGACATCTGGCAGCAGGCCTGTCAGCGTCAGAATCTGCCAGCCTGCCAGTTGCCGCGTGCGGCTCTGTGCAACATCTACCAGCGGCCACCCAGGCCAGTGAGCTGCCCTTGCCCAGACTCTCAGGCCGATTGCTCACGCTTGTCATTCGACGCGCCCGCCAGTTGCAGCCCGTACACTGGCGCCAGGCCATCGACAGCCTGCTCACCCACAGTACCCGTGCTCAGCCTGCCTTGCGTGACTTCCTCAAGCAGGTGTGCCGCTGGCAGCTGCCTGATCCGCAACCGCCAGGCCATCACGACCTCTGGGTGGACCAGGCGCGCCTGGAAGCCCTGATTGATGCTGCCGCACCCCTGTGCTCCCAGTTTGTGGCCCGCCACCGCTGGGCTCTGGCACGCTGCTTCAGCCCGGCCAGCATCAAGGGCACCAGCCTGCTGCCGGATGGCCAGGATATACAGCTGGACGCCCAGCTCAGCGCGCTGGTTTGCCTGTTTGCTCCCGAGCACTGGCAGCAACAGCTGCACGCCCACCTCAAACCGCAGCAGGAACATCTTGTCAGGCGCGACCCTGACCACTGGGAACAATACGCCAGCCACAGGATCAGGCGTCTTCAGGATGCGCTGGCGTCCGGCTGGCAGCTGCGTTCACTGGCCGGGCACGACAGTCGCACCGCCCTGCCCAGAGATCTGACGGATATAGCCGCCTGGCTGGACTGGTGGCTCGACAGTGCGGCGCCTGTGACCTTGCCCCTGACGCTGGCCGACTTCCATGCCCTGCTCTGGCAGGCCTTTGATCAGGTGCTGGGCCGGGATGCCAGTGTACAGCAGGTTCAGCGGCGCGCGCCCATGCAGCCGTGGTTTGCCCATCGTTTTCCCATGAACAACAGCCTGGTAGACAAAGTATTCCAGCAACGGATACGGCCGGCTCGGAACGCGTTTGAGTGGCAGGCGGCCCGTCAGGAGGTCCGCTTCAACACCAGTGCCCCGGCCGTACAGGATTTGTTTCTGGCCCTGTATCAGGATATGGCGCGCAGCGCCCTGGCCGTGCGCCGCAACAGGGCGCACGGCGGCCGCCAGTCCACGCTGGTGGAGGGGCCTGCCGGGCGCGGCAAGGATGCTTGTTTCCAGCTCGCGTTCAAGGCGTTTGAGCAGCAGGCCGGTACGCAGCTCCGGCTCCTGCGCGTGGATGCCGGCGCCAGTTGGAAGACAGTGCGGGCCAGCATTGACAAAGCCCGTCGCCAGGGGAGCCTGTTACTGATTCCAGAACTCAACCTGGTGGCGACAGGTCATCTGGAAGGGGAACTCAATGCCGTGCTCACCGGTGAGGCGGCACCCGGCTTTTATCTGTTTGCCACGGTCAACCCGGCCGGGCAGGGGGGGCGCAGCCGCTTGTCACCGGCTTTGCTCGGGCGTTTTCGTCGGCTCGTGCTGCGCGACTACAACAAGGACGAATGGCTGGCTATTGCCCAGACCGCCCTGGCGAAGTCGGAGCAACAGCTGCCGCAGGCCTGCCGCCTGGTGCACTGGCATTGCCAGTTGTGTCGTCAGCTGGAGAAGAAAGGGCTGACACTGCGGCCGGGGGCGCGCCATCTCCGGCAGCTGGGTGCGTCCCTGGCGCATGATCCCGGCCAGGATATGGTCCGCGCGTTTGAGCGTCACTATCAGGTTTACCTGGCACTGGCCGGCACCCATTGCGCACAGCTGGAGACAGCGATGCACACCCAGGTCAGCATTGCCGCTCAACCGGATGGGGAGGCTTGCCAGTGGGTCAACGCCCAGCGCCTGGCAGATGCGCATCCCTGGCAGGTGGTGCGTGGCAGTTGCAATGCGCTGAAGCCGGATGAAGCCTGCATTCTGCTGGACCGGACCCAGGATGGCTGTCAGGCCCGGATTGAAATGACATGCCTGCTGGGGCGTTACCGCTGGCAGGGCGCCGGCTTGCCTGCTGATCCTGCCCCTGCCTGGTCAGATCTGGAAAAACTGTGCTACAGACTGTGCCAAAGGAACTGGTGCCGTCAGTTCTGGCCGCAGGAGCAGGGCGCAGCTCTCAATCGTGCCTTCCCGCTGGATGCTGCCATGCAGCAGTTTCTGTCCAGCCCGGGCAACCGGCAGCCGATCCAGCGTGTGCAGCAGAGGCTGACCGGGCTCAATCCCGGTTCTCCCGCACACTGGCCGGCTTGCTGGGGCCGCTTGCAGAGCCTGCTGGACCAGCATGGGGCGCAGTGGCTCTGGTCTGATGCTGTGGGACCGTCTGCTGCCGTTGCTGCCGCAGCGGATGGACGGGTCCTCGGCAATGGCAGATTGCCTCGCAGCGCCAGGGCCGGTGGCAGTGCCGGCAAGGCCTGGAGCGGGCCCTGCTTGATGGACCGTAATACAGAACCACCCACCAGGCCTCTGAGCCCGGGAGCCCGCGTCTTTCAGGACGACGGATCCACCCTGCTTGATCGTCTGGTGGTGCTGGACATGGCCGTAAAGTCGAATGGTGACATCCTGTTGACCCAGGCCCCACCGGGTTCCCATGGATTTGAAGTCGTGATGGCAGCCCCTTTGATCCTGCCCTGTTGTGACCTGCGCCAGCCGGGTGAGAGTTATGGTGTTTTTTGTCCCCCGGACCGGGACTGATGCGCACTGCCCTCGCGTCACCCACAAGAAACCCTGACAGCCCTGGCACCCGCCCCGGTGTGTGCTGGCAGCTGATCAGGGACAAGTACACCGGTATGCACTTCATCCGTTTTCCGGACTCTCCACACCAGCCGGGTACTATTGAAGTCCACTACCTCCTTCAGCACCGGTCGCAGCTGCGAGGCCGGGCCGCCGGCCCGCCACTTTCGCCCGTTGCAGACGGCTTGCTGGAGCGCCATATGCAGACCCTGCAATCCTGGTGTGCGCAGGGCCTGGCAGCCGTCGGCACCAGGGGGCCTGCCGCCATCGGGTGATTGCCGGTGTCGCCTTGTGCCGCTATTTCGGTATTGCCGCGCGTCCGGTTGTCAATGTTATCCACATGATGCTGGAGTACAGCCTGAACGGGAGCGTCTGGCACACTGTGGATCTGGGGGGATCTTCTGCCGCTGGCGCAGCGTGCCAGGGCCAGCAGGAGCAGTGGAATCAGCCAGGCCTTACGCACGGGCTGAGACCCGATGCCGTCCGGTCAGGGGAGGGGGGCGGTGTTGCAGGCGAGCTGGAAAATGAACTCTCGCCAAGCTACGGAGAGATCAATGAATCGACGGGCTGTTCGGGAGTGGTGCTGGCATCCAGTCTTCTCAAGCAGGTCCGCCAGGCGGGTACGAAAGACAGTTTTGATCTGGCCATGCGGGCGTTTGGCTCTTTCTCTGCTGATATCAGGCGACGGATTCTGACCTATGGCCTGGCCGATAACGGCATGTACAGCTTCAGGCCAAACAATGAAATCTGCGTCCACACTATCCACGCCGTTGCCAAGGAGTCCCCTCCTGTACTCCAGTATCAGCTGGACCAGCTGTACAAGGTTTTTGTTGCGGAGACCGACATGCAGGAAGACTGGTGCAGCGCGATGATGGGCGTTGCCTATCTGCTGCATCGCTCTGTCAGACAGCAGGATATGGAAAGGCGTGTTGAGTTCATCAGATTCCTGGTGGATCGTGGCTGGCTGCGCATGGGGACAGGCTCGGACATATGGGCTGAGGACAAGGCACGGGATGAGCTTTTGTTTCTCAATGACATGGAGTCTGATGTTGCTGTGCAGCCACTGATGCCCCGTTGGTGGCAACAGTGGGTGCGGGGGTACCTTGGCCGCCATCGGCGTGACAACGAGACTCTGGCTGCCCTGCTCGGTGAGGGGCCAGCGTGCTCTGTTGACTGGGCCGGTCATGGGGGCAGATCGCCCTGGCTCGAAAAACAGCTGAAATTGTCTGGCACCGGTCAGGTGTGGAGTGATCAGCCCGATGGCGTTCCTGATGCGGAACGCTGGCTGCTGGGTTTGCCCGCCTTTGCCCGGGCTGCGGCTGTGCGGGGCAAACACCGGCCTTTGATTGTTGTCGGTGGCCTTGACTGGGAGACAGGTGGTCCCGGCTGGGGGCGGCGCCTGGGCACCAGTCCCAGCTGGCAGCTGTGCGTCAAGGCAACACAACAACAGATGCAGAAGAGTCGTCGGCAGCGGGGCGAGGATCCTGGCGAGGATCTCCAGGTCAATGACCGTGTTGAAATATTGATGCGTTCAGCATTTGCCCGCTACCTCTTCGAACTGACGCATGCGCAGGGGGGACGCTATCTGCACGCCTGGATAAAGACATCCAGAGACGTGATTCCTCCAGGCTATATGGAGCCTCGCTCGGAAGAAGAAGCTATGGTCCTGTTTGATGTTCTGGGCTGGGACCATTTTTCGTCCAGAGGTTGGGGGAATCTTTTTCTGAAACGGGCCGGCCCTCTGATTTGCCGGCAACACAATGCTGATGACGGCTTGATTCTCATGGGGCGCAGGCTGTCAGACGTCGCCGCAGAGTTCGCAGCCAGCCTTGATATCCAGTGGCTGGACGGGCAGGGACGCACGATGGAGGCTGCCGCAGCCTGCGGCAGGCACGGCCAGACTGGCACAGACGCTGGAAGGGGAATCCGGATCAGGACAGCAATGCCGGATCCTGCCAGGTCCCGGGCCCGCTGTAAGCCGGCCCCGGCGCCGCTTCTGACCACCTTGTTGCTATCTCCATGGCCGGGCGGGAACTGGCGCTGGCGGTTCGGATCCATGGTGTTTCATAAGACGACCTGGAGATCTTTGTCATGGAGCCGAGCAGCTCAAGTCAGCCTGCCATCCGGGCCGGCAACAGGCGGGCGGTGGCCAGCCAGCCGCTCGCCTCAGCCCAGAGAGCACTGGTTTGCATTCTGGGCCATTGTTGGTCGGTGGACAAACTGACCAGCAACATTGTGAGTGCGTGCCCTGTCTGCTACGAGCAGCTGGCCGATCGTGCGCTCTGCAGTCGCCTGGCGCACCGGGTGTGTGAGCAATGCCGCCCGCCGCTGCTGTCCGAGTCCAGGCCACGCTGCCCTCATTGCCGTGCAGCCGTGCCGGAGCCCGGTGTGCTGGCGGTGCTGGATGACAGCCTGCAAAGAATGTTGCGTGACGCCAGAATTGACTGTTGTGAGTGCGACAACTGGTCGGGTTCCCCCAGCACCATGAAAAAGCATATTGCGCGCTGTCGCAAGAAAGAGCACCCCTGCACCCAGGCGGAATACGGATGCCAGTGGACGGGGCTGGTGGAGGACAGGGAAGCGCATCTGAGCCGCTGCGACTGGCGGCTGGAAGCCTGCACCCTGCCCGGCTGTGAGCAGCAAATGCTTCACTCTCGACGGGCGGCGCATGAGGCCAGCTGTGAGTACAGACCCGCCAGCCTGGGCACCTTGCAAACGACCTTTGGGACAGTGCAGCAGCTGGGCAGGCTGAACCGGTTCTGTGAGCAGAGTGCAGACACCGCCGGCGAGATTGCGGAGACGGTACTCAGAGAGCACATGGCTGCGGTCATACGCCTCTTCCCCCTGGTGTACAACGCGGTGGCCTGTGCGCAGCCTGCTGTCGGTGATAGTGGTGAGGTGAACCATTGCCCCTGGGACTGCGGCTTCAGTTCTCCTCAGACAGAGCTGGAAAACCACTACCCGCACTGCGCCAACCAGCCGGTTGCCTGTAGTTTCTGTGATGAATTGCATGCGCGCAGGCTGCTGATCGAACACCGGCGCAACTGTGGAGCCAGGATCGTTCCTTGTCCTGACGGTTGCACGGAACTTAGAGACGGGCTCCCATATGCGTACCTGCATCAGGGCGCTGGTCAATTGCCCGCACTGTGGCAGGGGCAGCATCCGGGAGACTGTGGCAGAGCACCAGGCCAGCTGCGGTGACCGTCCCGTACCCTGTGGCTGGTGTCTGGGCAGCCACAAGTCCCGTTTGTTTATGCAACAAAGCGGTATCTGCCTCAGTCAGCGGCTGATAGCTCCGCCTCTTCGTGATGGCCGGCCCCTTGCCCTCCACGCTGAGGCCAGCGGTGCTGTCTACGTACTGCGGGAAGGACAGGATGATCCTGTCTGTATCCGGCTGCCAAGGCGCATGCTGGTAGCGGGCCTTGGGGGACGCTACCAGAGCAGCAGGCGGGAGTATCCCTGCAGCGTGAACCTGACCCAGGCGCTGGCGTTTGAGTGGAGGGGCATGCCCTGCACTATCGCTGTTCGCTGTCTGATGGATGAATTCCGCCTGGCTTGTCAGGTGATCAGTAGCGTTTCGTCTGCCGGACCCTTTTTACGTGGTGAGGCGAAGCTTTGTACGGCTGATGGAAGTCTGGTGGAGCAACTGGGTGATGCTGACACTGAGGGGGGCGAAAAATATGTGCGATTTGTTGCGGGAGCATCCAGTCAGTTTTCTATTCGCGCTATCAACGCCATTGTCAGAGCAGAGCAGGAGGAGGCACTGTTCCTGCACCTGGGACCGCTGGAGGAGGATTGGGAGGCCGAGCCAGGGGCCCGTGAGGCAGGGGACGATGTCGCTTGAAGTTGGTGCGGGCATGCTCCTACAATGCATGGCCCCCTGCGATGAAGTCTGTGGTGGCTGGCGTGCATCTATTCACTGGAAAAACAGAGAGAGAGCAATGAACAAGGAATTTGAGGGCAAGAAGTTGCTGGTCGTTGGTGGATCCAGCGGCATAGGGCTGAAAACAGCCAGCGCCGTCATGAGTGAGGGCGGTAGTGCGGTGATTGTTGGTCATCGTCCTGAGAAACTCAAACAGGCTCATGAAGAGCTGTCGGCTCTGGGCGAGGTCTCGACAATACAAGCGGACCTTTCCAGCAAAGAAGGCCGGGACGCCTTGCTCAAGACGATTGATGACGACCATAGCGATGTTGATTTGCTGGTGAATGCTGCCGGTGTGTTCTTTCCCAAGCCGTTCCTGGAGCATGAGGAGAGTGACTACGAGCAGTACATGAGTCTGAACAAGGCCTTCTTTTTCGTTACCAAAAAAGTCGCGGCCAACATTATTGCCAGGGACCGTGCCGGTGCCGTAGTGAACATCGGTTCCATGTGGGCCAAGCAGGCGATCGCGGCAACACCCTCTTCTGCGTACTCTATGGCCAAAGCCGGGTTGCACTCTCTTACCCAGCATCTTGCGATGGAACTGGCCCACAAAAGAATTCGCGTAAATGCCGTGTCACCGGCTGTGGTCCGAACACCTATTTACGAAGGCTTCATTCCCAAGGACCAAGTGGATGAGGCGCTGCAAGGCTTCAACGACTTTCATCCTATCGGGCGCACGGGCACTGCGCAGGATGTTTCCAGTGTGGTCAGCTTCCTGTTGTCTGACAAGGCGGCATGGGTGACAGGTGCTGTCTGGGATGTTGATGGTGGTGTCATGGCTGGCCGTAACAAGTAATTGAGATCCGGCGTTCAGTTCCAGGATTGGGTTCTCAATGGGGTTCACAGTTCAACTGAACCAAGGCGACGGCCTCTGATCTGAGGCTGCTCGCCCGGTGTGCCCGGCTGGTGCCTGGCAACGGAAGAACGGAAGAACGGAAGAACGGAGACTGGAGAAAAGGAGAAAGAGCCAGATGGAGCTACACGCACTGGTAGATCTCATAAACGCAGAGCTTGAGTCGCGTCACTTCCAGGATTACTGCCCTAACGGGTTGCAGGTGGAAGGGCGGTCTGCTGTGCGCAAGCTGTTGACCGGTGTCACTGCCTGTGAAGCGTTGATTGATGAGGCTATAGCCTGGCAGGCCGATGCTGTGCTGGTTCACCACGGGTATTTCTGGAAAAACGAGTCAGCCCGGGTGGTGGGTGCCAAAAAAAGGCGACTGCAAAAGCTGTTGCAACACGATATCAGTCTGCTGGCCTGGCATTTGCCGCTCGACGCTCACCCTGAGCTGGGAAACAATGCCGAGCTGGCCAGACAGCTGGGGCTGTCGGTGACCGGGCCACTGGATCCGGACGAAAGGCACCCCATTGGCTGTATCGGGCGTGTGCAGACTCCTCTGACGGCTGCGGCCCTGGGTGAGAAGCTTCATCAGATTCTGGGACGGGAGCCTTTGATCATTGACGGAGGCGACCACCCGATAGAGACACTGGGCTGGTGTACAGGTGCGGCCCAGGGCTTTATCAGCAAGGCCGTGGTGGCGGGTGTCGATGCCTTCATCAGCGGAGAGATTTCCGAGTCTACGGTCCACTGTGCGCGTGAAGAAGGCATTCATTACTTCGCGGCCGGGCATCATGCCACCGAGCGTGGTGGCGTCATGGCCCTGGGCCGCTGGCTTGAGGCCAGCCAGGGGCTCCAGTGCCGTTTTGTGGATATACCTAACCCGGTGTGACGGCGGCCTTGCCGACCGGCTTGGCAGCCGGGTTCGGCCGGGGCAGTGCTGTCGGCCGCTCGCCAACCCTGGGCTCCAGGTGGAAGCGTTGGCCGGCGCGCTCCAGCACCAGTGAAGTCTGGACGCCGGGTTTCAGATCAGCCTCCTTGTTCATCACCTGACGGGGTGTCAAGGCCTGCATGCCGTCGATCCGCAGCAGAACATCACCCGCTTGCACACCAGCCAGGGCGGCGGGACTCTTGTCCGCAACAGCAGTGACCAACAGGCCTGTTGTTTGTGCTGTCTCCCGCAGCGGACTGAGATCCAGTCCCAGCCAGCCTCGGATGACGCGTCCGTGCGCGACAATGGATGAGAGTACCTGGCGTGCCAGTTGGGAGGGAATGGCAAAGCCCAGACCTTCGTTGCCGCCGTCACTGGACAGGAGGGCGGTGGAAATGCCCACCAGGCCACCGGCGCTGTTGACCAGGGCACCACCGGAGTTGCCGACACTGATGGCGGCATCCGTCTGAATGAAATTCTCGTAAGTGCTCAGCCGCAGTTGCCGGTGTGTGGCGCTGATAATCCCCTGAGTGACGGTTTGCCCCAGACCAAAGGGGTTTCCTATGGCCAGTGCTATGTCACCCACCCGGGTGGTGCTGGAGTCGGCCCACTGTGCGACAGGAAGGCGACTCATGTTGACTTTCAGAACGGCCAGGTCCGTTTCCGGGTCTCTCCCGGCCACCAGGGCCGGCGTCTCGCGTCCATCGGCCAGAGCGACCACGAGCGAAGCGGCGTTATTGATGACATGGTGGTTGGTCAGTATGTAACCATCAGCACTGACGATCACGCCTGAACCCAGGCTGACGGGCGCGCGCGGGGGACTGGTGGGCTGTTGGGGGGACGGCTCGCCGGCCGTGGCAGGGCGGGAGCCAAGGCTGTAAACATTGACGACTGCCGGAGCCGCCCGGCTGACAGCCTGGTGAAAGGACTGTACAGGAGCCTGGACACTGGTGGAATCCTTCTCCTGTGTTTCCTTGTATCCGGGGGGCCATTGTAGCGGAGCGAGCAGGATGATCCCCAGCATCAAACCAATGAGTGTCGGCCAGATCAGTGGGCTGAATTTGTGCAGCACTGTGCGCATGGGCACCTCCTTGTGCGCTTCAACGACTCTTGTCGTTGTCCTCGTGTCGGCTGACGCGCTTTGTGGCGCCGGGGCTCGACCTTAATATCTTTCTTTTCCAGTATAGGAAGGCTGTTGTTGACCCAGTGCGCGGCAAGCCCCGTCCTTCAGGGCGGGGAGTATGTCAAAAAGGGTATCGGCCATGATGATTAAAACGACAGTGGAAACGTTGTTGGTGGGTGCCAACCGGGTCCTGCCAAAACGATGCCAGTGGAAAGCCAGTGGTGACCGGCAGCTGTTCCGGTAGCGGTTCCGGCAGTTGTTCTGGCAGTTGCTCCGGCAGTTGTTCCGGTAGTTGCTCCGGCAGCGGTCCCGGTAGTTGTTCCGGTAGTTGTTCCGGTAGTTTGTTCCGGTAGTTGTTCCGGTAGTTGTTCCGGTAGTTGTTCCGGTAGTTGTTCCGGTAGTTTGTTCCGGTAGTTGTTCCGGTAGTTGTGCCGGTAGTTGTGCCGGTAGTTGTGCCGGTAGTTGTGCCGGCAGTTGCTCCGGTAGTTGCTCCGGTAGTTGCTCCGGTAGTTGCTCCGGTAGTTGCTCCGGTAATTGTTCCGGCAGTTGTTCCGGCAGTTGTTCCGGTAGTTGTTCCGGCATTTGCTCCGGTAGTTGTTCCGGTAGTTGTTCCGGCAGTTATTCCGGCAGCTGTTCCGATAGCGGTTCCGGTAGTTGCTCCGGTAGTTGTTCCGGTAGTTGTTCCGGTAGTTGTTCCGGTAGTTGTTCCGGCAGTTGTTCCGGTAGTTGCTCCGGTAGTTGCTCCGGTAGTTGTTCCGGTAGTTGTTCCGGTAGTTGTTCCGGTAGTTGTTCCGGTAGTTGTTCCGGTAGTTGTTCTGGCAGTTGTTCCGGTAGTTGTTCCGGTAGTTGCTCCGGTAGTTGCTCCGGTAATTGTTCCGGCAGTTGTTCCGGCAGTTGTTCCGGTAGTTGCTCCGGTAGTTGCTCCGGCAGTCGTTCCGGCAGTTGTTCCGGTAGTTTGTTCCGGTAGTTTGTTCCGGCAGTTTGTTCCGGCAGTTTGTTCCGGCAGTTGCTCCGGCAGTTGTTCCGGCAGTTGTTCCGGTAGTTGTTCCGGTAGCGGTTCCGGTAGCGGTTCCGGCAGTTGTTCCGGCAGTTGCTCCGGTAGTTGTTCCGGTAGTTGCTCCGGTAGTTGTTCCGGCAACAAGGCTGGCGGCTAAGAATATAAAGTCGTCCGGTTCGCGGTCCTTGTTTCTATGGGGGCGAGGGTGGCTTGTGCTGGGTTCATCAGCAACAATCAGCGTGAACTGAAAGGGCTGATCAGCCTTTGTTGCAACAAGCCTGCCTGCAGATGGACATTCGCCTCCGGACAGCAGCAGGCGGGTGCGGGCCGGTTCAGGCGGCTTATACAGGAGACACACCATGCGCTTGCAGGAAATTTTGCACCACAAAATGGCCGGACAAGGCCAGGTCGTCGTTTTATTGCATGGCCTGTTCGGCAGTATGGATAACCTGGCGGCTGCTGGCCGCTCCCTGGCAGACACTTATCAGACACTGGCGGTTGATCTGCGCAACCACGGCCGCTCTTTTCACTCCGATGCCATGTCTATCGAGCTGATGGCTGAGGATCTGCTGCGCCTGCTCGATCATCTGGAGCTGCCGCAGGTGACGCTGGTAGGCCACTCCCTCGGTGGCAAGGTGGCCATGCAGGTAGCCTTGCTGCAACCGGAGCGGGTCCGGGCTCTTGTGGTCGGCGATATAGCACCGGTGACCTATCCCGGCGGCCATGAGGATGTACGCCAGGCGCTGGGATCATGGCCGGCCTCGGGTATGGATTCCCGCCAGCAGGCTGACACCTGGCTGGCCGCGTTTGTGCCGGAGCCCGGTGTGCGGCAACTGTTGATAAAAAGCCTGGTGCGTACGCCGCAGGGCCCCCTCATCTGGCGCATGAACGCCAAAGCCTTGCTCGATAATTACGACAGTCTGCGCGCCTGGCCCGCGCAGCAAGCTTCTTTTGGCGGCCCCGTGCTCTTCGTCAAAGGTGATGCCTCCGATTACATCAGGCCTGAACACCGGGCGGTCATACAACGCCTGTTTCCCGCCGCCCAGGTCCGCATCCTGGCCGGTGCCGGTCACTGGTTGCACGCCGACAAACCCGTGCTGTTCCAGAGTGTGCTGCATCGCTTTCTGGCGAGCCTGTAGCAAGCCCGGGATCCGTGCAGCAGGCGTCTGTTTTACCGCACCGGCTCCGGGGGGCGCGCCCGTGACCGCAGTTTGCGCTGCGTTCCCGCTGATGTCGGGGCATTTCGGCGGGAGACGGGTTTGTGCTGCCCTCTGGATTTGTCAGCATAGGGGTTGTCTGCTGTGCGGAAAGTCACCCGCAGCGGGGTGCCAGTCAACTTGAGGGCGCGACGAAAGCTGTTCTCCAGATAGCGCGTATAGCTGGCCGGAATCGCGTCAGTCTGATTGCCATGCACAATCAGGGACGGCGGGTTGTTGCCGCTCATGTGGCAGTAGCGCAGTTTGATGCGGCGTCCCCGCACCAGTGGGGGAGGGTGGCTGGTCACAGCTTCTGAGAGCATGCGCGTCAGTTGGCTGGAAGAGCAGCGGATCTGGGCCGATCGCCAGGCTTTTTCAACGGAAGCAAACAAATGACCAACATTGGTACCGTGCAAGGCTGATATAAAGTGAATCTCGGCAAAGTCAATAAAAGAGAGGCGCCGCCTCAGCTCCTGCCGCACCCGGGTCCGGTCATCAGCCGTCATGCCATCCCATTTGTTGACCGCAATCACCAGCCCCCGTCCGGCATCAAGAGTGTTGCCCAGCAGGTGCAAGTCCTGGTCGACTATGCCTTCGCGCGCGTCCAGCACCAGAATGACGATATTCGCCTCCTCCATCGCCTGCAGTGCCTTGATAACAGAGAACTTTTCCGGCAGCTCGCGCACGCGGCCCCGGCGGCGCACGCCCGCTGTGTCTATCAGGGTGTAGTCGGTATCCTGGCGTTTGAAAGGTATACGGATGCTGTCGCGGGTTGTGCCGGCCTGGTCATACACCAGTACCCGCTCCTCACCCAGCATGCGGTTGACCAGTGTGGATTTTCCCACGTTGGGTCTGCCGAGCACCGCCAGGCAAATACCGTCCTGCTGTGGTGCAGGAGGCGGCGCCTCCTGTGACGGCAGCTGCTCGAGAACATGTTCGACGAGCTGGCGTATGCCCCGGTTGTGGGCGGCGGCCACGGCCAGCGGCTCACCCAGCCCCAGACGGGAGAACTCTGCCGCTGCGGTTGCCTCATCTATCTTGTCGGTCTTGTTCAGAACCAGCCAGAGTGACTCGCCGCGTTGGCGACGCAGGCTGCGGGCCAGCTCTTCGTCGGCGGCGGTCAGACCCGTGCTGGCATCAACAACAAAGAGTACGGCATCCGCCTCTTCAACGGCTGCCATGGTCTGGGCGACCACCGAGGCTTCCATGCCCCGCTGCCCTTCTTGCAGGCCGCCGGTATCCACCACAATAAAGCCTTGTTCTCCCAGGGCGCCACGTCCGTACTGACGATCGCGTGTCAGTCCGGGAATGTCAGCCACCAGCGCATCCCGGCTGCGGGTCATCTTGTTGAACAGGGTTGATTTACCCACATTGGGTTGCCCTACCAGGGCTATGACAGGAAACATGATCGAGAGGTCCCGGGTTGCAGTGTGCAGTCACCGGTGCCTTGTCTATGGCAAGGCCGCCGGTCAAAAACAGGTCGATTTCTCAATCGAGCGTATTCAGGTCAAGAGCGACAACAGAGCCATCCTCTGTGTAGACGTAGATGCTGTGTCCCGCCACCTGCGGCTGGGCTCGCAGCGCAGCATCGCCAACTTTGGCAGTGCCCACCGGCTGGCCGTCAGATTGCGAAAACACATGCAGCCTGCCTTCCTTGTCACCGGTCAGCACGTAATTGCCCAGCACGGCAGGCGCGGATATCTCTTGTCCCGCCAGCGCATCCTGGCGCCAGACAGCGGCCCCTGTTGTCTGATCCAGTGCCAGCAGCTCATCCCTGGTGTTGGTGATATACAGGTTGCCAAAGCCCTGGGCCATGTGCTTGTAGCTGGATAACTCCCGACTCCAGAGCAGCTGGCCGGTCGCCGGGTCCATGGCGACAGCCTGCCCCTGATAGCTGACCATGTAAACTCGCTCGCCATCCAGCAGAGGCTGGGCGTGGATATCCACCATGCGTTCCAGCTCGGAGGCTCCCCCTGGCGCTGCCACCGTTGCCTCCCAGAGTGCCTGCCCGGTATCCAGGCGCCAGGCGCGTGCCTGACCGCTGGCAAAACCGGCGTAGACAATACCTGCGTCCGTGGCGGGTGTGGGGGAGCCGCGCAGGGCCAGCACCGGGTGCAGGCTTTCCTGTTCCCACACCAGCTTGCCGTTGTGGCCATTCAGGCAAAAAACATGGGAGTCGGCTGTCTGAAGGACGATGCGGTCGTCAGCCGCCTGGGGGGGGGACAAGGCTTCACTGGACACCGGGGCAACCCAGAGCGTCTTGCCATCCGTCGCGTCCAGAGCCAGTACCTGACCATCCCGGGTGCCCAGCAGTATCCGGCGCCCATCGGTACCAGGTGCGCCGCCTGGCGTATACCTTGTTTCCCGTTTCCAGAGCACTTTTCCAGAGTCGGTGGCCAGGGCGGTTACCTGCCCGTGCGCATCTGCCACAACCAGTCTGTCTGTCAGCAGTGCCAGCCCGAGCAGGCTGCTGCCCGTCCTGCGTGGGGAGCTGCGCCATACTACGCGCACCGCTACCTGATCGCGCCCGGGTTGCAGGGCCTGGGAGCCGCTGCTGCCCGTGCTGCTGCAGCCTGTCATGCTTGCACACAGAAGCAGGCCCAGCAGCGCATGAACAAGAGCACGGCTTCTGCTGATGACAGTCAGGGCTGGTCTGCGTCTCGTCATGGGCTGTCCTCTGCCGGGCTCAGATCATCACGCTTCATGGTTACCAGCGTGGATGACCAGCTGCCAGACAGTGCATTGGCGGCCGCATTCTGGTAGGCGGCGTAGGCTTCGTCTTCTTTCCCCAGCGCGACAAGTATATCGCCCCGCACTTGTTCCACCGCGCTGCTGAGGGCGCCAGGGGCATCAGCCGCCTGCAGTAACTCCAGCGCCCTGGTGGCATTTTCATGACGCTCGTCTGCGGGAAGTGAGAGGAGAACACGTGCCAGGCGTAGACGGGTCACTGTGTCTATGGCGTTGCCCGGCTTGCGCTCCAGAACCCATTCCAGCTTTTCCTTCGCCGCGACAAGATCCGCCGTTTGCACAGCCTTGCCTGCCAGCACCAGTGCCGCCAGCTGGGCGTAGATTGTGCCGCCATACTCTTCCTTGAGCGGGAGCCAGAGGGCTTCGAGAGCCGCTTTCTTTTCATCGGTTGGCGCCTGCTCGTTTCCGGACAGCAGCAGGCTTTCATCCAGCAGTTTCTGGTAGAAAGCGGAAGCTTCCTCCGCCTGGTTGCGCTGGTAGCTATGCCAGGCCCACAGGCCCGCACAGACAGCGGCAACCAATACCGCCGCTGCGACCACAATCAGTCCATATTGATGCCAGAACTGTCTGAGCGCGGCTCTTTGCTCTTCATCTGAACGCAAGCTGTACACTTTCAATGACTCCCGCTGTATTTTCCGGTTTTGACAGCCCCTGGTGACCCAGGGTCGGCCAGAGGTTCAGAGGCCAGCAAGTCGCTGCTGACGAGATCGTCAAAGGACAGCTGCAACTGGTCGCGCTCTTCACGCAGAAACTTCACCGTCACAGTCCCCTGCTCTTTCTCGCTCTCTCCTACCAGCAAAGCCAGCCTGGCACCTGAACGGTCGGCCCGCTTCATGCGGCTCTTGATGCTTCCGCCGCCACAAATCAGTTGCAGGCGCAGCCCTGGGCAGGCTGCACGCAGCTTGTCGGCCAGCAGCAAACTATAGCTGCCAAGGTCGCCACAGCTGACCAGCGCGGCATCGACTTCGGCCGCCAGCTCAGGCAGCCGCTGGCAGGATTCAAGCAGCAGGACCAGGCGTTCCATGCCCAGGGCAAAGCCGCAGGCGGTTACGGGCTTGCCACCGAGCTGTGTTGTCAGGCCATCGTAACGCCCCCCCGAACAGACCGCCCCCTGGGCGCCCAGCTCGGTGGTGGTCCATTCGAAAACAGTGCGACTGTAATAGTCCAGCCCCCTGACCAGCGCCGGATTGAGTGTGTAGCTGACCCCGGCCTCATCAAGGCTGGCACACAACTGCTCAAAGTGCTCCCGCGAGGGGCCGTCCAGAAAAGCGGGCAGCTGGGGGGCGTCCGTGAGCAGCGCCCGGGTAGCGGGGTCCTTGCTGTCCAATACCCGCATGGGGTTGGTATGTATACGTCTGCGGCTGTCTTCATCGAGAGCATCCTGGCGCTGCTCCAGCCAGGTTTTCAGGGTGTCACGATAGGCCGCACGCGCTTGTGCTGTGCCCAGCGAGTTGAGCTCCAGTTGCACATAGGGTGTCAGGCCCAGCTGTTGCCACAGGCTGCGCGTCATGAGGATCTGTTCGGCGTCAATATCCGGCCCTTCCATACCGAAGGCCTCGACACTGAGCTGGTGGAACTGGCGGTAGCGTCCTTTCTGGGGACGCTCATAGCGAAACATGGGCCCATAACTCCACAGCCGCTCCTGTCGGTTGTGGAACAGCCCATGTTCCATACCCGCCCTGACGCAACCTGCCGTGGCTTCCGGCCGCAGGGTCAGGCTGTCACCACTGCGGTCTGAAAAACTGTACATCTCCTTTTCGACAACATCCGTGCCTGCGCCTATGCCGCGCGCGAACAGTCTTGTTGATTCCAGCAGAGGCGTGCGGATTTCAGCGTAGCTGTACCTTGACATCAACTGCCGCAGTTGCCCTTCAAGCCAGCTCCACAGCCGGGTCTTGTCGGGGAGTATGTCGCTCATACCACGTACAGCCCGGGGGGGGAGTACAGACATTGTTCCAGGTGTCCTCACAGAAAAAAGAAAAACAGGTACAAGCCCGGCACGGCCGGGCGGGGGCTGAGGGTTCAGCCTGGCAGGACGCAGCAACGCAAGGTCCCGCCAGCGGCCTGTCAGTCTTCGGCCAGGTCGGGCTCTTCCGGCTCCTCAGCCACTGGCGGGGGAGCCGCCTGGGCACTGGCCTCGGGCGCAGGGGAAAGGGCGCTGTTTCGCCACAGGAAGCCGCCCAGTGCCAGTAGTGTTACCAACACGGCAGCGGCACCCAGCATCAAGGCCTGACGGGAGGCCCCCCCTCGGGCAGAAAGAGGCTTGACGCCATCTGTGTGCCCGGGGGGGGTGCCCAGTTTGGCTCCGGACATCTCCACAACCGTTTTCTCGTCCAGTTGAAGCAGGCGGGCGTAGTTGCGAAGATAGCCGCGCACAAAGGTGGCGCAGGGCAACTCTTCGTACTTGTCCGTCTCCAGTGCCCGCAGGTAGGAGATAGACACTTTCATTTGCTCCGCCACCTGGTCAAGCGACAGGCCCATCTCTTCGCGTGCCTGCGCCAGCATCAGACCCGGCCCCGAATCCATAGCCGGGGTCTCCGTATTTTCAGTCATGCACCCTTTCCTGAACAAAAGCCGTGTAAGCCCGGTACTCCGGTGACTCCGGATAATAGCGGGCGAGTTGATCTGCATAGCCTCTGACATCGCCTTCCCTGCCAAGGGAGCCGGCGAGCTGTGCTCCAAGAAGAAGACCCCGGGCTTCCTGTGGCGTTCCCGCCAGACGATCGTAGGTCTGGAAGAAAGTGTCGGCCTGACGCAGCTGACCCTTTTCGTAGAAAAGCCAGGCCAGCTCCAGCGCTGGCCGTGGCAGATTGTTGTCCAGCCGTAATGCGCGCTGGAAAAAGCGGCCGGCATTCGACTTGTCCTGCAGTTTCAGAGCGGCCATGCCCAGATTCTCAAAGGCACGTCCACGACCGGGGTAGTAAACATCTTGCGTGACCTTCTCGAACTGGGTGAAGGCGGCAGGGTAGTCACCCGTTTCGTACAGGAGAACACCGTAGTTATTGCGCACCGCAGAATCTGAAGGGGCCAGGGCCAGGGCCCGGCGAAAGCTTTTGGCCGCCAGTGCGAACTCCCCTTGCGACTGGTAAACAACACCCAGCATGCCGTGTGTCTGTGAAGAGCGTTTGTTCACCCGCAGCACAGCCTCGAGCCGCTCTATAGCCCGGCCGGGGAAACCTTTTTGCAGGAAACCTCGCGCGATTTCAATATTCTTCTGCTCATACTCAGTGGCATTCACAGGGTGGGTCCTGGAGCCAGGTTCGCTCACGCAGCCAGCCAACACCAGCGCAAGAGCCAGACAGCTGATCCAGCACTTCTTGTTCAGGAAACATCCAGACATAAAATTCTTCAGGAAAAATCCAGACATAAAATCACTCGATTTCAAGACACCCGGTCCAATATCCGGACAGGCTCGGCAGGCGCTGAGGCATCAACAGCCGCCTTGTAGCGTGCGCTGCGGCGAGTCTTGTCCATCACAGAGCCCACCAGCTGGCCACAGGCGGCCGCTATATCATCGCCCCGGGTTTTGCGCAGCGTTGTATTGAAGCCGGCATCCAGCAACACCCGCTGAAAGCCCCGGATTGTCTCCGCCGAAGGACGCTTGTAGTCGGAGAGTGGAAAGGGGTTGAAGGGGATCAGGTTTATCTTGCAGGGGGTCTTGCGCAACAGCTGGGCCAGCGCCCGCGCTTGCTGGCGGCTGTCGTTCATGCCGGCAATCAGGGTGTATTCGATGGTGACTACCCTCGATGTGTCCGGCAGGCTGTCCATATAAGCCGCTACAGCACCCAGCAGCTCCTGTATCCCGTATTTTTTGTTGATGGGTACCAGCAGGTTGCGCAGGGCATCATCGGGAGCGTGCAAGGACAGCGCCAGCGAGACATCCGTGCGGCCAATCATGCGATGCAAGCCCGGCACCACGCCCGAAGTGCTCAGTGTAACCCGGCGCTTGGATACACCATAGGCCAGATCATCCATCATCAGATCCATGGCGTTCATGACATTGTCAAAGTTGAGCAGGGGTTCGCCCATGCCCATCATGACAACATTGGTCACCGCCCGGTTTTTCCCGTCTGCCGTCTGCCCCAATGCCTTCACGGCTATCCAGACCTGGCCGATAATTTCAGCCGCTGTCAGATCAGAATCAAACCCCTGCTTGCCCGTTGAACAAAAGCTGCAGTCCAGGGCGCAGCCGGCCTGGGATGACACACACAGGGTGCCGCGGCGGCCATCAGGAATGAACACCGTTTCCACACAGCTGCCGCTGGCAACCCGCACTATCCATTTACGCGTGCCGTCATCAGAGGTGTGGCAGGACACGATCTCCGGCGCACGGATGCAGGCCAGCTCAGCCAGCCGGGCACGCAAGGCCCGACTCATGTCTGTCATGCCCTCGAAGTCGTCCAGACCGCACTGGTGTATCCATTTCATCAGCTGCCGGGCGCGAAACGGCTTCTCGCCCAGCTCTGTGAAAAAGGTTTGCAGTTGCGTCTGGGTCAACCCCAGAAGGTTGGTTTTCTCTGGCTGCACGGCCACCTCCCCGGACACCCCTAGCGAACGCGGGGGCAAATATCACTTTCCGAAAAGAACCAGGTCAGCTCTCGCTGTGCCGATTCCGGTGAGTCAGAACCATGGACCGCATTCTCATCAATGGAGCTGGCAAAGTCGGCCCGGATAGTGCCCGGCTCCGCCTCTGCGGGATTGGTAGCGCCCATCAGCTGGCGATGCAGCGCTATGGCATCCTCGCCTTCCAGAGCCGATACCAGCACAGGACCTGAAGTCATGAAGTTCACCAGGTCGGCAAAAAAAGGACGCTCCCGGTGCTCGGCATAGAAGCCCTCGGCCTGTCCGCGTGACAAGTGCAACATTCTGGCCCCGACGATCCGGAGGCCGGCTTTCTCAAAACGGGCGTAGATCTGCCCGACATGATTATTGGCCACCGCATCGGGCTTGATAATAGACAGTGTGCGCTCTAACGCCATGGAGACCTCCCCAGGGGATTCATTCAGTAGTGCGGCAATGGGCAGGGACGACTGTGCAGTTGGCACAATCCGAGCCCGGACTCAACCCGTGTGCCTGACGAAAAGGAGGCACATTCTACCCGAGCCAAACTCTTGTGGCCACATGCAGCGTGCATGGGGGCGACATGCATGTTGACAGCGCCTTCCAGGATGCGATTCCGACCCTCGGTATCTATAGGGGATAACGCAGGAAAACGCCTGACAGTCCGGCGACAGGAACTTTTGCGGGCCTGGGTTTTCAAACGTCCTGTTATCCATGAAAAATAGAAAGTGAAGGAGTTTCTTGTGAATACAAATAGCGTTGTACCCGAGAGTGTCAGCTGCCCGTGTCCCCAGGGCGCCGGTCTCCCTGACAGGAGCCAGGGCCGGTGCCAGGGGCGGGTTGTGACCCGGTGTACACCAGATCCTGTGGTCAAGAGCCCGGAGCGACAGAGTTTTTATCTGTCACCGGCCGCAGACGACGCCTGGATCGCTGACCCGCATCTTCCCACCAATTATTTGCCGGGACGCCCGCCAGTGGAGGGGCTGGTGCCTGAGCCGCCCCCCCGCTGGCAGGAAAAGTTACAGCAGGATCTGAAGCCGAACGACTGGTGGAAACAGGACGGCCAGTCGTCCAGGTCCGTCAATATCTATGAGGGCTGGGTCCTGGAAAGGAAAAGGGCGGAAGCAAATGGTGAGGAATTCAAGTTCCCGCCGCTGAAACCCACGCTGGAAAACATGCAAACCTTCGTCGCCCATATACTGGCAGGCAGGCAGTTCCCGGCGCCTTTGACCGGGAAGGAAACCCGGGCCATAGAGTGGGTGCAGACAAAAGCGCAAGAACTTCTTGACGCCGATGCGCCCTACAAACGCACCGTCCATCTGGCGATTGCGCTCATGACGTTGTGTGAAATTGTAACGGACAGGCAGGTGCTGGAGCCTGTGTGCCAGCAAGCCTCGAATGTGGTTCACAGCCATGTTTCAAGGTTGGACAGGTGGTCCAGACGGCTCGAGCCTGATGGCTGCTTCGTGGCTGGATGTTTTTCGGCTGCGGCTCTGGATCCGGAGTGGGTGACGAGGCTGCACTGGGGGGGCAATAATCCCGGCGGGGATGATGAGAAGGTGGAGCTCTTCTGCGGATATAGCGATGCGCTGTACGAGGCACTCAATGATTATGTGCATGTTCCAGAGATCCTGATTTTTCCTTCTTTTGACGCTTTGAATCTCGAAGATTTTTGCCGTTTTGGTCACCTTCCTGTCTATCCGGTCGGCATGAGCACAGCCTACGCGCTCAATGCCGATGGCTTTATGATGAGTCCCCTGAGGTTCGCCGCGCATGATCTGGGGCACATGTGTGTACTGGAAGCAGGCGACGCCACCCAGGATCAGGCAGAGGGCCACCGGCCATGTCCTGTTCTGGCCAGCTATGAGAGGCGCCTGGCCTGGCGTCGCTTGCTGCTGGATCGGGCACCAGCCTGTCTGGGGTTGTCGCAACCGGATACGGCCGACATCCTGCTGATGTTTCAGCTTCTCCATGAATTCGCTCCAGAGCACTACGAATCCTGTACGAAGGACTTCTGCTCTGGCTTTGTGCTCTTTTTGAGAAAGTTGACCAGAGTGCGCAAGGATGAAAGGGGCGGCTATGACGCCGTCTACCAGGCTGTCACAGACTCCCGGGCTGTCACGGCTGCCTTCTGGGCAATGCGGTTGTGGACGTGCTGGCAGGCGGCAGACTACGGCCAGGTGACAGAAGAGCAGCTGCAAAGCTGTGCCAGTCAATTCGTCAGGGAGGATGCGCCCTGGCTGCAGAAGCATCTGGACTTTCTCAAGAGGCACAGGGCCGCTTTGCGACATCTGTTTTATGAAATCTGTCGACTGGTGGATAGCACCAGGGTAGGGGTGTCTCTCAACCAGATATTTGGGGCGGCGGTCGAGGCGACCTTGTTCAGTCCGCAGGACGAGCATAGTGGTCTGCATAATCTGGATAACACGGAACTGGCCTACTTTGCGGCACTGGCCTCCCCGGAGCTGCGCCAGAAAATAGCCGATCGGACCGGTGCTGCCGTGCCGGATGTGACGCTGTTGGGTCTTGAGGATGTGCGGCACGAACCTGAAGCCATGGATGTCATGCCAGCGGACGCCTGACCGCCCGGCGACAGGAACTTTTGCGGGTTTGGGCTGTCCAACACTATGTTGTTCATAAAAACAGAAAAGAAAGGAATCTCTTATGAATACAAAGAGCGTTGCGTACGATAGTGCCCTGAGCCAGAGCCCGCCGGGCAGTCCGGTCACCACCCCCCTGGACGAGAGGAGAGGTCTGTGCCAGAACCGGGTTGTGACCCCGTGCACACCAGATCCTGCGATCAATAGCCTGGATCGACAGCGTTTTCATCAGCCAGCGGACACAGCCTGGCTTGCTGACTCGAACCTTCCCATCAATTATGGGCCGGAGTCCCCACCATTGGAGGGGGGCGTGCGGCCTGAGCCGGACAACTACTGGCAGGAGAAGCTACAGTGGGATCTGAAGCCGAACGGCTGGTGGAACAGAGACGACCGCTCGCCCGAGTCCGTGAGCACCTATGAGGGCTGGGTCGCGGAAAGGAAATGGGCGGAAAAAAATGGTGAGGAATTCAAGTTCCCGCCGCTGAAGGCCACGCTGGAAAACATAAAAACTTTCGTCGCCCACATACTGGCAGGCAAGCAGTTCCCGGCGCCTTTGAGCGGGAAGGAAACCCGGGCCCTGGAGTGGGTGCAGACCAAGGCGCAAGAACTTCTTGACGCGGAGGCGCCTTACAAGCGCACAGTGCATCTGGTTATTGCGTTTATGTGTGTGTGTGACATTGCGACGGACAGGCTGGTGCTGGCACCTGCTGGTCGCAGCGGAGGTGGGGCCTCTGCATCCGAAGAGCTGGATCCGGAGTTGGTGGCGGGGCTGAGCTGGGGAGGCAATAATCCTGGCGGGGAGGATGAGAAGACCGGGTTCCTGTGCACCGAACAAAATCCGCTGTACGAGGTGCTCAAGCATAAGATTCATGTTCCAGGGATCCTGATTTTACCTTCATTTGATTCCCCGGATGTTGAGGATTTTTACTGTGATAGCCACCTTCCTGTTTATCCGGTCGGCATAAGCACAGCCTATGAGCTCAAGGCTGATGGTGTGATGGGCAGTGCCATGATGTCCTTTTGGCATGATCTGGCGCGCTTGTGTGAGCAGACCGCAGTCGGGGAGATCCAGAATTAATCGCCCTCCTTTCCAGCTCCTGTTCAGGTCGGCTGCAAGAGGCGTTTGGCCTGGCGTCGTTTGCTGCTGGATCAGGCGTCGGCCTGCCTGGGGGTGTCGCAACCGGATGCGGCCAGCATCCGGTTGATGTTTGTGCTTCTCCATGAAATTCCTCCAGAGTCATGCCAACCCCTGGCAATGACGTCTTGTCTGTCTTTGTGCTCTTTTTGAAAAAGTTGGCCAGCGCTCGCAAGGAGGACAGCCGCAACCATGAAAAAGTTTACCAGTCTGTCACAGACTCCCAGACTGTCACGGCTGCCTTCCTGGCAATGCGTCTGTGGAAGTGCTGGCAGGCAGCAGAGTATGGCGAAATCACAGAAGCCCAGCTGTACGCCTGCGCCAGACAGTTTGTCAGGGAAGACAGGCCGAGGCTGCAGGAGCATCTGGACTTTATCGACAGGCACCGGGGAGCCTTGCGGCTTCTTTTTATCGAGCTCTGTGAACAGGCTGTAGTTAATGACGACAAAGTATTGGTTTCTTTCAGGGGAATCGTCAGTCAGGTGGGTGGCGCGATCTTGTTCAGCACTTACAACACGATGAGCGGTCTCCATAATCTGGATAACACCGAACTGGCTTCCTGTGCGGCACTGGCCTCCCCGGACCTGTGTTGGAAAATAGCCGGTCGTACCGGTGCCGCTGTGCCGAGTGTGAGGCTGTTTGGGCTTGAAAATGCGATGCCAGAGCCCGAAGCAACGGATGCAGTGCCAGGGGATGCGTGACAGCCGGGCGACAGGAACCTTTGCACAAGCGCGCGTTCCAACATTCTGTTGTTCATAAAAACAGAAAAGGAAGAGCTCCCTGTGAATACAAATCATGTCGCCGGTGCCAATGTACGGCCCTCCATGCTTCCTGAGGCTCATTCGCATGCAAATATTCAAACCTTGCGTCAAGGACGCATCGTACGACAGGGTTCTGCAGTTGTGCGCCTGTATGCGTCATATGGCGCGGGAATGCACGCCCCCAAAGAGGCAGAACCGCAGACTACCCAGCCTGCGGTCAGAGACAGATGGCGCCTCAGTGACTCGCGTCTTCCCATCAATTATGTGCCAAAGGGATGCGCACCACTGGAGGAGCTGGTGCCCAGGCCAGATCCCAGGTGGCAGCAGGAATTGCAGGAGGCATTGGTACAGGACAACTGGTGGAAAGAAGACGCCCGGGGAGATGAGTCGCTGCTGGAGTACCAGAAATTGGTTGACGAACGGCGTCGCCTGGGCCCGGACGAGGAGTTCAGGTTTGGGCGTTTGAGGCCCACGCTGGTAAACATGCAGACTTTTGTGCGCCACATCCGTGCCAACAAACAGTTCCCACACCCCCTGACGCCAGGGGAAGACAAGGCCATGGCATGGGTGGAAAAGAAAACGGCAGAGCTGCTGGCGGCCGAGGTCCCCTACAAGCGCACCGTGCATCTGGCGATGGCGTTCATGATCCTGTGTGAAATTGTAACGGACAGGCAGGTGTTGGGGCCTTTGAAGAAAGAGAAGCCGGCGTTGTTCAACGTCTACTCCGAAAATAAGATCGACAAAATCAAGAAGTGGCCCGAGCATTTGTACACCCGCACATCCAGCGAGGCTGAAGGGTTTTCGACAGCCCGCCTGGATCCGGAGTGGGTGGCATCGCTGTGCTGGGGCGGTAACAATCCCGGAGGAGAGGATGAGAAAACCTGTCTCTTGACGGAAAGTTATACAATGCAGCATGCACTGCAGACTCTGGTGGAAAATCACGAAGTTGTTGTTTTTCCTACCTTTGCAGCACTGAGCCTCGAAGATTTTTGCCGGTTCAGTCACCTGCCTGTGTGTCCCATCGGGATGATTACCAGCTATACACTTAACGCGGATGGGCAAATGATGAGTCCGCTGCTGTTCTTCGTTCATGATCTTGTACACATGGGCGACTTGGCACTTGTGGGGAAAAGTGGATACGAGAGCAGTACGCTGGCGGCAAGGGTTCTTTGCCGGCCTGGGCAGCGTCTGGCCTGGCGTCGTTTGTTGCTGGACAAGACACCGGCTTGTCTGGCTTCGCTGAAAATCGACACCGCCTGTATGTTGCTTCATTTTCAGCTTGTCCATGAGTACTGCCCATCGGTATACGCCCAGGATATGGACAAGATCGCTTCCTGCTTTTTGTTCTTCCTGAAAGAGCTGGCCAAGCCCCGCAGGGAAGGCTGGAGAGGTTACGAGGACATTTACCGGAATCTTACAGACATTCAGGCCGCCACAGCGGCTCTCTGGGCGACGCGCCTGTGGCAAGGCTGGCAGGCGACGGATTTCGGTCAGATGAAGCACGAGCAGCTGGATGCCTGTGCCCGGCGCTTTGTCGCCGAAGATCTTCCCCGGCTGAAGGTGCACCTGGGTTTTGTCAGCCTGTGCAGAGGCCGGCTAAGGCACGAGTTTATCGAGTGGAGTGAGCCCGGCGCGTCCAGCCGTTCTACCCCGATAGGGGTTCGCCTCACACAGGAATTGGCGGACGGATATTCATTGACCATTTTCAGAACTTGTGACAAGCAAAGCGATCTTCGTCATCTGGATAACACGGATCTCGCCTATTTTACGGCACTGGCCTTCCCGGATTCGCGCCATAAAATGATAGACAGAATCCGGATTCCTTTTCCAGAGGTGACATTGTTCGCCCCTGAGCCGGTGCCAGGGCTCGAAGTCAAGGATACAGTGCCCCGGTACGCCTGAGAGTCGGGCAGGAAGGAACTTTTGCAGGCGCTCGCTTTCCAACATTCTGCTGTTCATAGCAACGCAAAAGGAAGGAGATCCCTGTGAATCCAGGTCATGTCGTCGGTGCCAGGGCACTGACCTCCACACCTCTTGAGCCCCATTCTTCTGCAAATGGCCAGGCATCGAGTCAAGAACGCATCGTACGACAGCATCTTGCCGCTGCAAGCCTGTGCACGCCCGGTGATCCAGCAAGACACTCTGTGGAAAATGCACAACAGCAGCCCACCAGACCGTTGGCCATAAGAGAAGTAGCCATCAATGATCCGAACCTTCGCATCAATTATGTGCCCGAGGCATGCCGCACACCACTGGAGGGACTGCCCGAGGCAGATCCCCGGTGGCAGCGGGAATTACAGGCAGCATTGATACCGGACAACTGGTGGAAGAAAGATGGCCAGTCGCCAGCGTCTGTGGGTATCTATGAGGGCTGGGTTCAGGAAAGGCGCAGGGCGGAAGAAAATCGTGAGGAATTCAGGTTCCTGCCTTTGATGGTGACCCTGAAAAATATGCAAACGTTTGTCGCCCACATACTGGCAAACAGGCAGTTTCCTGCGCCTCTGACCGACAAGGAAACCAGAGCCATGGCCTGGGTGTACGAAAAGTCGGGAGAGCTTCTCAAGGATGGTGCTCCCTACAAACGCACGGTGCATCTGGCGTTTGCGCTCATGATGCTGTGTGAAATTGTGACGGACCGCCAGGTGTTGAGGCCCTTGCAACGAAAGAAGCCGGAACTCTTCAAGTGGCATGTCTCACAGTCGAGGAACTGGTCCGGACAGCTCAAGCCTGATGGATGCCTCAAGGCGGGACATTTTTCGGCCGCAGCCCTGGATCCGGAGTGGGTGGCACGGCTGTGCTGGGGTGGCAATAATGCCGAAGGCGAGGATGAGAAGGTGAAGCTCCTGGCCGAAAACGACTATCAGTTGCGCTATGCGCTTGAGTCTGTGCTGGATGTTCCCTGGATTCTGCTTGTTCCCTCTTTTGAGACATTGAAGATCGATGATTTTTGCCGGTTCAGCCACCTTCCCGTGTATCCGGTCGGGATGAGTACAGCGTATCTGCTCAATGCCGATGGCATTATGCGTAGTCCTTTGGTGTTTGCCGTGCATGATCTGGGGCATATGAAAGAGCTGGCTGTCGTCGGGGAGCCAGAAGAGAAAGCAGAGACCCACCAGCGCGGTTGTGTGCTGGCCAGCTATGTGAAGCGCCTGGCCTGGCGTTGCTTGCTGCTGGATCAGACACCGACGCATCTGGGCTTGCAGGAGCCGGATCCTGCCTGGGTCTTGCTCATGTTCCGGCTGTTACATGAAAACTCACCCGCCGAGTGCAGAGTGTCCATGAGGGACTTTGCGTCGGGCTTTTTATTCTTGCTGGAAGAGCTGGCCCATGCTCGCAGGCAAGCCCGCAACGGTTACGAGAAAATCTACAGGGATATCACAGACGCTCAGGCTGTTACGGCTGCATTCTGGGCAATGCGTTTGTGGCTGTGCTGGCAGGCGGCAGGTGAGGGTCCCGTAACACAAGAGCAGCTGCACGCCTGCGTCGAGAGTTTTCTCAAGAAAGATATTTCCTTGCTGCAGGAGCATCTGGACTTTTTCGACAGACACCGGGGAGTTTTACGACACTTGTTTGTTGAGCTCTGCGAACCCTCTGCTGTGAATGGCGACAACGTATTGGTTTGCCTCAATGATGCATTTGTAGGGCAAGAGGGGATGATCTTGTTCAGTACGTACCATGAGGCCAGCGGTCTTCATAATTTTGATAACACTGATCTGGCGTATTTTTCGGCACTGACCTCCCCGCAGCTGCGTCAGAAAATGGCAGACCGAATTGGTGTCTCTGTGCCAGATGTGTCGCTATTGGGGCTTGATGATGCGACGCCAGAGTCCGGGGCCATGGATGCCGGGCTATTATTGGGCCTTGAGGATCTGATGCCAGAGCCTGAAGCCATGGATACAGACCCCATGCCTGTCTGACGGACAGGAACTTTTGCGTCCCTCCCCTATCCACCCTCTTGCTCTTTATCTCATAAAGGAAAGAGGGAATGTCTCGTGAATCCGAATAGTACCCGGTGCGTCGATGCACTTGTATCCGCACCTCTGCGGCCTGAGGCCCGTTCCCCTGCAGATTATCAGCCCTTGAGCCAGGGACGTGTTGTACAACAGCATCTGGAAGCTGTCAGCCAGTGCACATCAGTTGGTGTTGAAAGACAATCAAAAAAAGAGGAAGAACCGCAGCTACAGCGGCATCTGGAGTTATTGAAAATCACCGGGGTGTTTTACGTTCCCTGTTTGTTGAACGCTGTCGTCCCTTCGGGATGACTGATGACATAACAGGGGTTTCTTTCTCCGCTGAATTTGGGGCATGCCAGGCGTGGAGCCTGTTTGATGTATACGATTCTTTCAGCGATCTGTGCAATCTGGATAACACGGATCTGGGCTATTTTGCCGCACTGGGCTCTCCGGCACTGCGCAAGGAAATAGCACCGCGGACCGGTGCTGCGGTGCCGGAGCTGAGGCTGTTCGGCCTGGATCCGATGCCAGCGCCCGGGCACGTCTGAAGGCCGGGCAGCAGGAACTTTTGCAGGGGCTCGCGTTCCAAGGTTCTGTTGTTCATAAAAACAGAAAAGGAAGGAGCTCCCTGTGTATACAACTCATGTCGCCGGTACCAATGCACCAACCGCCAGGCCTCCTGAGGCCCGTTCTCCTGCAAGTATTCAAACCTTGAGTCAAGGACGCATCGTACGACAGGATTGTGCAGTTGTGCGCCTGTATGCGTCATCTGGTGCACAGATGCACTCCCCCAAAGAAGCAGAACCGCAGACTGACCAGCCTGTGGGCATAGGCACAGGGTGCCTCAGTGACCCGGATCTTCCCATCAATTATGTGCCAAAGGGATGCGCATCACTGGAGGAGCTGGTGCCCAGGCCAGATCCCAGGTGGCAACAGGAATTACAGGCGGCATTGGTACAGGACAAATGGTGGAAAGAAGACGCCCGGGGAGATGAGTCGCTGCTGGAGTATCAGCAGTTGGTTGACGAACGGCGTCGCCTGGGCCCGGACGAGGAGTTCAGGTTTGAGCGTCTGAGGCCCACGCTTGTAAACATGCAGACTTTTGTGCGTCACATCCGTGCCAACAAACAGTTCCCGCAACCGCTGACGCCAGGGGAAGACAAGGCCATGGCCTGGGTGGAAAACAAAACGGCAGAGCTGCTGGCGGCCAGGGTCCCCTACAAGCGCACCGTGCATCTGGCGATGGCGTTTATGATCCTGTGTGAAATCGTAACGGACAGGCAAGTATTGGGGCCTTTGAAGAAAGAGAAGCCGGCGTTGTTCAACGTCTGCCTCGAAGATAAGGTCAGCAAAATCGATGAGTGGCCCAAGCATTTGAACACCGGCACATCCAGCGAGGCCGAAGGATTTTCGACCGCCCTCCTGGATCCGGAATGGGTAGCGTCGTTGTGCTGGGGTGGTAACAACCCCGGAGGTCAGGATGAGAAAACCTGTCTCTTGGCGGAAGATTATGCAATGCGGCATACACTGCGGACTCTGGTGGATAAGCACGAACTTTTTGTTTTTCCTGCCTTTGAAGCACTGAGCCTCGAAGATTTTTGCCGGTTCGGTCACCTGCCTGTGTGTCCCGTCGGGATGATCACCAGCTATGCACTTAACGCGGATGGGAAAATGATGAGTCCGCTGGCGTTCTTCGTCCATGATCTTGCACACATAAACGCATTGTCACTTGTGGGGAAAAGTGGATACGAGGGCCAGAAGCTGGCGGAAAGGGTTCTTTGCAGGCCAGGGCAGCGTCTGGCCTGGCGTTGTTTGTTGCTGGACAAGGCACCGGATTGTCTGGCATCGCTGAAAATCGACACCGCCTGTGTCTTGCTTCTTTTTCAACTTGTCCATGAGTACTGCCCATCGACCTACGCCAGGTATATGAATAACATCGCCTCCAGCTTTTTGTTCTTCCTGGAAGAGCTGGCCAGGCCCCGCAGGGAATACTGGAGAGGCTATGAGGACATTTACCGGAATCTTACAGACCTTCAGGCCGCCACAGCGGCTCTCTGGGCGACGCGCCTGTGGCAAGGCTGGCAGGCGGCGGATTTCGGCCAGATGAAGCACGAGCAGCTGGATGCCTGTGCCCGACGCTTTGTCGACGAAGATCTTCCCCGGCTGAAAGAGCATCTGGACTTTGTCAGCCGGTACAGAGGCCGGCTAAGGCACGAGTTTATCGAATGGAGTGAGCCTGGCGCGTCAAGCCGTGCTACCCCGATATGGGTTCACCTCACACAGGAACTGGCGAACGGATCTTCAGTGACCATTTTCAGAACCTGGGATCAGGGAAGCGATCTTCATCATCGGGATAACACGGATCTCGCCTATTTTACGGCACTGGCCTTCCCGCAGTCGCGCCAGAAAATGGTAGACAGGATCCGGATCGCTTTTCCAGAGACGACACTGTTCGCCCCTGAGCCGGTGCCAGGGCCTGTGCCCGAAGTCATGGATACAGCACCCGGCCATGCCTGAAGGCCGGGCGACAGGAACTTTTGCAGGGGCTCGCTTTCCAAGGTCGTGTTGTTCATATAAATGGAAAAGGAAGGAGCTTTCAGTGAATACAAATCATGTCGACTGTGCCACTGCACTGACCTGCATGCCGCTGCCAGGCAAGAGGCGTTCGTCTGTAAATGGTGAGCCCTGGAGTCAAGGACGCGTCGTACGACAGCATCTTGTCGCTGCGAGCCCGTACCTGTCAGCTGATGTAGGAAAACACTCCCCGACAGATGCAGAACCGCAGACCAGCAGGCCTTTGACCATCAGCATGGCGGCTATCGGTGCCCGGGATCTTCCTGTGAACTATTTGTCGAAAGGGCACTCCCCGCTGAAAGGCCTGGTACCTGAGCCCAACGCCAGATGGCAGGAAGAATTGGTGGCGGCATTCAAACGCGACAGCTGGTGGAAACAAGATGCCTGGGGGGATGATTCGCTGCGGGTGTACCAGAAGTGGGTTTCCGACCGGCGTCGTCTGGAGCCGGGTGAAGAATTCAGGTTTGAGCGTCTGATGTCCACGCTTGAAAACATGCAGACCTTCGTGCGTCACATCCGTGCCAACAAGCAGTTCGCAGAACCTCTGACACCAGCGGAAGACAAGGCCATGGCCTGGGTGGAGGACAAGACAGCAGAGCTGCTGGCTGCCCATGCCCCCTACAAGCGTACAGTGTATCTGGCTGCTGCGCTTATGGTGCTCTGTGAAATTGTCACCGACAGACAGGTGTTGGCACCTTTGAAGCAAAAAAGGCCGGAGCTGTTTGATCGCCATGTCGAAAGGATCACGAGGAGGGCCGAATACCTGATGACCGACGACCCTGACGACCCCGGGTCTTTTTCGGCCTCGCGTCTGGACCCGGAGTGGGTGGCGTCGCTGTGCTGGGGCGGTAACAACCCCGAAGGTCAGGATGAGAACGTCCAGCTTTTGGCCCGCTATTGTCAGATAGACGATGGCTTCAAGCGTATGCTGGACAATCCCGAAGCTGTGGTTTTCCCCAACTTTGATGCACTGAGTCTTGAAGATTTTTGCCGGTTCAGTCACCTGCCCGTGTACCCCATCGGGATGATCACTACCTATGCGATCAATGCCGATGGAATAATGATGAGCCCCCTGGTGTTCTTCCTGCATGACATAGGCCATATGCAGCGTATGCGCCTTGTGGGGATGGGAAATCATGCGGCGACAGCAAGTGTGCTTGCCAGGCCTGTGCAACGTCTGGCCTGGCGTCGTTTGCTGCTGGATGAGACGCGGCGGCTCTGTGTTGCGTCACAGAAAGTCAATGATGCCTGCGCTCTGTTGTTGTTTCAGTTTTTGCATGAAGAATATCCAGTAGGCTGTGCATCCTCGATGAAGAGCGTTCATACCGGCTTCCTGTTCTGTTTGACGCTGCTGGCTGAGGCGCGCCGACGCACCAGGAACGGCTATGAAGACATTTATCAGTCTGTCACAGACGGTGAGGCCGCCATCGCCGCACTCTGGGCAGTGCGTCTGTGGACGCAGTGGCAGGCTGGAAGTCATCAGCCGGTGGACAAAGCGCAGCTGCGAGCCTGTGCGCAGCGCTTTGTCGCTGAGGATGCCCGGCAGCTACAGCGGCATCTGGATTTTATGGAAACGCACAGGGGTGTTTTACGTCATCTGTTCATTGAGCGCTGTCGTCCCTCCTGGATGACTGACGACATAGAGTCTGTTCGTTTCCCAGCTGAACTTGCGAAATGTAAGGCGTTCTACCTGTTTCAGACACACAATGCTTTCGGTGATATTCGCAATCTGGATAACACGGATCTGGGCTATTTTGCCGCACTTCCTTCGGCGGAACTGCGCAAGGCAATAGCACAGCGGACCGGTGCTGCGGTGCCGGAGCCTGGGCTGTTCGGCCCGGATCCGGTGCCAGCGCCCGAAGTGATGAATACAGCGCCCGGGCACGCCTGAAGGCCGGGCAGCAAGGAACTTTTGCAGGCGTGCGCGTTCCAACCTTCTGTTGTTCATAAAAACAGAAAAGGAGGGAGCGCCCTGTGAATCCAAGTCATGTCGTCCGTGCGAATGCACTGACCTTTACGCCTGTTGAAGTCCATCCTCCTGCAAGGTTTGAGGCCTTGAGTCAAGGGCGCATCGTACGACAGCAGCCTGTGGCTGCGCACCTGAGCACTTCAGGTGACGTAGAAATAAACTCCTCACAATATGCCGAGCTCTATACCAGAAAGCCTGCGGCCATAAGCACAATAGCCATCAGTGACTCGCAACTCCCCATTAATTATTTGCCGAAGGGATGCCGTGCACCACTGAAGGGGCTGGTGCCCGAGCCAGATCCCAGGTGGCAACGGGAATTACAGGCAGGATTGATACAGGACAACTGGTGGCAAAAAGACGCCTGGGGAGATGAGTCGCTGCTGGAGTATCAGAAGTTGGTTGACGAACGGCGTTGCCTGGGCCCGGACGAGGAATTCAAGTTTGAGCGTCTGACGTCCACGCTCGTAAACATGCAGACTTTCGTGCGCCATATCCGTGCCAACAAACAGTTCCCGCAGCCCCTGACGGCAGGGGAGGACAAGGCTATGGCATGGGTGGAAAACAAAACGGCAGAGCTACTGGCGGCCAAGGTCCCCTACAAGCGTACCGTGCATCTGGCGGTGGCGTTCACGATCCTGTGTGAAATCGTAACGGACCGGCAGATATTGGGGCCTTTGCAGCAACAGCAACCGGTGTTGTTTGACGCCGGCCTGGCTAAGGTGAAGCAGTGGCCCAGACTTTTGAACACCAGCAAATCCAGCGAGGCCGAATGTTTGCCAACCGCTCTCCTGGACCCGGAGTGGGTAGCATCGCTGTGCTGGGGCGGTAACAACCCCGGAGGGCAGAATGAAAAAACGCATCTCCTGGCTGCAAAATATTATCTGAGGTATGCACTTGAGACTGTGGTAGACAACCCCGAAATTGTGCTTTTCCCGACTTTTGCCGCACTGAATCTTGATGATTTTTGTCGATTCAGTCACTTGCCTGTGTTTCCCATTGCGATGATCACCAGCTATGCGCTCAATGCGGACGGGCAAATGATGAGTCCCCTGCAGTTCTTCGCCCATGATCTTGGACATATGGGTCTCTTGTCGGAAGTGGGGATGAGCAGTCATAAGAGTGAGAAGGCCGGGCATAGAGCGCTGGCCAAGCCGGCACTGCGTTTGGCCTGGCGTCGTTTGTTGCTGGACAGGACACCGAGCTGTCTGGCAGCGCTGAAAATGGACGCAGCCTGCACCCTGCTGTTTTTCCAGCTTATACACGAGCACTGCCCGGGGCTGGTCGCTGAGTATATGGAAAATATCGCTTCCAGTTTCTGTTTTTGCCTGGAAGAGCTGGCCGAGGCCCGCAGGGAGAATTGGAGAGGTTACGAAGATGTTTACCAGGGTGTGACAGACACTCAGGCCGCCACAGCGGCTTTCTGGGCGACGCGCTTGTGGCAGGGCTGGCAGGCGGCAGGTTTCGGTCAGATCAAGCACGAGCTGCTGGATGCCTGGGCGCGACGCTTTGTAGAAGAGGAACTTCCCCGCCTGAAGGAGCACCTGCGCTTTGTCAGCCTGTATAGAGGCAACTTGCGGCAAGCGTTCATCAAATGGAGTGCCCCTGGCGCGTTAAGCAGTGGAACCACAGCATCGGTTTATATCCCGGCGCAATTGCAGGGCACAGGTGGAGCGAATCTTTTCAGTACTTACGACAAGAGGAGTGGTCTTTGTCATCTGGACAATACAGATGTCGTCTATTTTCGGGCACTGACCTGCCCGCAATCGTGCCCGGAAATGATAGAAAGGGTCCCGATACCTGTTCCAGAGGTGACACTGTTTGCTCCAGGATCGAGCGTCCAGGCCGATGCTTGAGGCCATGGATACGGATGCGGGTCCCACCAAACCTGAAGCCCGCTTTTTATGATTCTGTTGTTTATCGGGCAGAAGGAAGAGGACGAGTGATCCGGCTGATGCCGACAGCCGCCTTGGTCAACAAGGCTGTTTTTTGCCGGCGGACATTTGTCAACCCCTCCCCTTGTCGCATAGCAGGTAATAGCTGGTACGCCTTAGAATCCATGTTCGGGATAAAGACATGCCTATGACAGGCAAACCGTCGCAAAGGAGTACCAGCCTATGCCTATGACATCGACGATGGCCCCAGCATCTATCTCTTCCTCATTCCTGCCTGGTAGCAAGCCGGGTGTGGCATCGAGCTTGTCAGCAAAAGACAATTCAGGTGCCTTCAATCGTGGTGTGTCCCTGGCTTCTCCGCCAGGTTTGTCATTTCTTCGTCGCGGTGCCGCCGCCTTTGGCCGGGCCATGACCGGAGCAGGTCACAAGGTTTACAGTTCCTGCAATAGCCTTTCATCCTACTTGAGTGGAGCAGCGCGAGGGCTTTCTTATGGCGGGACGATCGGGCAATACGTTGGAGCGGCGGCCGGAGGTGTCATTGGTGGGACGTTCGGCTGTGTGGTAGGTGGGCCTTTGGTAGGAGCCACTTTCGCTGCGACAGGCTTCGGTGCTGGCTATCTGGTTGGTAACCTGGTGGGCCAGAGCCTGGGGGCCGTGACGGTTCTGGCACTCCAGAAGCGTGCTGCGACGAAAGCGAACATAGCACAGCTTCAGAATGCGAATGCCGAGCTGGTAGCCCGGTTAAGTGCGGCAAGAAGCCCGGAACTGGCAAGTTCAGCAAGCTGATCGGGAGCTTGCTGCCGGGCAAGTCTTCCAGGTGTTGATCTGTCGTATCTGCGTCCAGGCCGGAATAAAAGAAACAGGCTGGGGCGCAGGCTGCATTGCAAAAGAATGCCGGATAGAGGACCGGTTCGTGTGTGTATGGCATCTATGTAGACTGGCTTGAGGGACGAGGCAGGAGAATAATGCATTCAGGTCTCGGCCTTTGGTGACCACCCCGGGAACCAGGAGCACTTTCATGTGCCGTATTTTCATGTGCCGTATATTGACGCCCAAGCCGTTGAATACCCCTTTGATCTTTCAGGAAATCAATCCCATTTGAGTGGATGTCAGCAAGGATGCAAGAGCTTCAGCAGGCCGGGGCGGCCCAGCAGCTGGCTGTTATGCTCATGATGCTGTTTGACACTGTCGTGGACCGTCAGATCATCGTGCCAGGCAGCAGAAGCTGGTGTTGTTTGGTGTCTGCGTTGAGCGCGTCAATTCCAGGCCAACAGGCTGGAGGTTAATGGAAGGATGCAGCCAAGCCGGGCTGTTTTTTCGGGGTAGAGGACAAATCCATTGGTTGACATCATCTGGACAACACGGGTCTGGCTTGCTTCATTTCGTTGGGCTTGCCGGAGTTGCGTCAGACAATGGCAGAGCCAATCCCTGTCTTTGAGGAGGAGGCAAGGTTTGCGATGCTGATCATCTTCTGGCCAGGGGTGTTGATCATTGGCCATGGGTTCCTGTCAAGTTCGCCTCTTGTCGAATAGAGGGCAGAGGTTGATGCGGCGTAGACTTCAGATTCGACACAAGTTAAGTGTCGGCAACAATCCAACGATTACACAGGAGTACTGGCTTATGATCACCAGAATAGAAGTTGCCAAACCCAGTGCCACCAATAGCGGCACGCTTCCTGTAAAACCAAAGGTCGCCTTCGGGCACCAGGTGTCCGTGTCCAAGCCTGCAGGCTTTTCAGCTTTTGGCTGCGGTATCCTGGCCCTGGGCCGCAAGATAATCGACTTCCCCGGCTTGATCTTCCGTACCTGCAAGAGCGCATCATCCTACACATCTGCGGCACTTAAGGGTCTTTCATATGGCGGTACGATCGGCCAGGGCGTTGGGTTTGTGGCCGGGGCTACATTTGGTGGGGTGACCGGCACGGTGACGGCTGGACCCTTGGGAGGCTTTGCTGGTGCTTCGGTCGGAGCCTTGTATGGTTATGCGGTCGGTAACATGCTGGGCCAGACAGTAGGGGCTGCGGTAGGGATTGCGCGCAAAAAATCCCAGGAGCAGAAGGCAATAGTTGAACAGCTCCAGCAAGCTAACAGGGATCTGACCGCTCAGCTTCTCGGCAAGGGGCACAGCGTCGACTATGTAACCTGCTGACCGGAAGGCTGCCGCCCTGGCAGCCTCGCAAGAGCCGACCTGTCAGGGTCGGCTTCTTCCCCTTTCCTTGATGTATCGCAAATGCACTTGAGTGTCGGGATTCCTGGCGTTTTTCTTTTTGGCTTGCCCTGTGCGCGTTTATGGCTAGCTTTAGTAAGGAAAGAGCAATAAGCCTAACAGGTGTCTCATGGACGAGAAGACCGTCAAACAACTCGCGCTGATCATTACGGCCAACTGTTTACGCAACACGGCAGTAGAAAAGGTGCGACAACAAGCCTTGTCAGACCCACTCAGTGAGCGGGATCTGCAACATTTGCACAAAGCTATGTCCGACCGGATGTATACCTTTTTGACCTATCTCCTCGGCAAACCTGCCCGCGAATACGCCGCTCTTATGGAAGAGTTGACGCGCCACTACCCGACAGACTGGCCCATGCCCGAACTGGACAGCACTTTGGTCCAGATCGTCGGTGACAACACCCAGGAGCACATGCTCGGTGGTCTGCGCGCCTGAAACTCCTGCTCACACTGGCCGTTGTCACAAACGGCCGGCCCTGTTTATCCAGCCTGCTCAGTGCCACCCTGTCCCCATCGAGGGATCAGGGTGTGCTCCACCTCCAACTGATCAAGAATTCGAGCCACAATAAAGTCGAGCAAGGCCGCCACACTGGAAGGCCGGTGATATAAGCCTGGCGACGCGGGCAGAATCACCGCATTCATTCGACTCAGTTTCAGCATGTTTTCAAGATGGATAGCCGACAGCGGCGATTCTCTGGGCACCAACACCAGTTTTCTTCCTTCTTTCAAGGCGACATCTGCGGCCCTCTCAATCAGGCAATTACTGGCACCTGCGGCTATGGCGGAAATGACCCCCATACTGGCCGGGCATATGACCATGGGGCAGCGAATGCCGCTGCCGGACGCCACAGGCGCCATCCAGTTTTCCTCGCCGAACACCCGGATACGGCCTTCGTCCACCTGATAGTGTGTCCTCAGGGCCTGCTCCAGCGCACGGGGATTGGAGGGGAGGCGCAAGCTCGTTTCCGTGGCTGACACCAGCCGGGCTGCCTTGCTGATCATAAAGAAGACAGTCCGGTTGGCGGCCAGCAAGCACTCCAGCAGTCGCCAGGTGTAGGGCGCACCGGAGGCTCCTGTCATGCCAAGGACAATGATTTGCTCACGCGAAGCCGAAGAGTTCCCGTTCATAGCGGCGTCCCGAGAGCCTGCACCAGCTTGTGGCGCAGGCCGCCGAAGTCGCCATTGCTCATGAGGACGATATGCTCGTTGGGTCTGCGGGTTTGCACTATGTGGCGTACCAGCGCATCAATATCGGTTTCCAGCCGGGTCGGCACGGGACTGGCCTCCAGTTCATGGGCCAGTTTCCAGGAGACATCGGGACCTTGAAACCAGACTGCTTCCGAAGCGCTGGCCGCCGATGGGGCCAGTTTTCCTGCGTGTACGCCCATTTTCATGGTGTTGGAGCGCGGTTCAATGACGGCTCGAATGAAGTTCTTGTCACCGATGCGGGCCCGTAAGCCGCGCAAGGTGGCCGCGATGGCGGTGGGATGGTGCGCAAAGTCATCGTAGAGCTTGACGCCGTCGGGGTAGGAGGCCAGCAGTTCCATACGTCGTTTTACTCCCTGGAAATTTCCGAGAGCCTGACAAGCTGTTGTCAGGGGAACGCCTATCTGATGGGCTGCCACTATGGCTGCCAGCGCATTGTCCCGATTGTGCTGGCCGATCCAGTCCCAATGGACACGCCCGGCGATGGTGCCCTTGTGTGAGATGGTGAAACAGCTGCTGTCATTGGAGCTGTCTTCGGCCTCTGCCTGGCCGCCGGGGCCGTAGCGACAGACGGTGCTCCAGCAGCCCTGGTCAAGCACTTCCTCAATCTGTGGTGTTGCGGTTGGGACTATGATGTGTCCGGCAGACGGAACAGTGCGAATGAGATGATGAAACTGGCGCTGGATATCAGCAAGGCTGGCGAAGATGTCTGCATGATCAAACTCCAGATTGTTCAGGATCAGAGTTTGGGGGCGGTAGTGAATGAACTTGGAACGCTTGTCGAAGAAGGCGGTGTCGTACTCGTCGGCCTCTATGACAAAGAATTTCTGGTTTTGTCCCTGGGTTGTTTTTTTTGCGAGCCGGGCCGAGAGTCCGAAGTTTTTCGGAATGCCACCAATCAGGAAGCCGGGTTGCAGGCCAGCATATTCAAGGATCCAGGCCAGCATGCTGGATGTGCTTGTTTTTCCGTGGGTGCCGGCCACGGCCAGAATCTGGTGTCCGGGCAGCACGGACTCTGCGAGGAATTGGGGGCCTGATGTATAGGGCAGAGCCTGGTTGAGGACGTGCTCGACCAGCGGGTTTCCTCGCGAGAGGGCATTGCCGATCACGAACAGATCCGGTTTTGCCGCCAGTGCCTGCAGGTCATAGGGGAAGATACGGATTCCCTGCTCTTCGAGTTGGGTGCTCATGGGAGGGTAGATACTCTCGTCACAGCCGGTGACCTGGTAACCCGCTTGTCGGGCGAGGAGGGCCAGGCTACCCATAAAGGTGCCGCAGATGCCTAAAATATGTACGTGCATGGAATTGAGCACCAGTCACAGGTTCAGCCAGTGGGCCATTGTACGGAAACAGGCCGTCTTCTTGCCAGCAGGACCTGCCTTTGTGCCAGTTTTTGTGGTGAGAGGGGGCTGCCGGGCAGGTGCAGCCTTGCGGTCTGAGAAATCTGGGTGCTTGAGGTACTGGTTTTTCAGGAGGCTGTCTTTGAGGGTTTCAGAGTGTTTGCAGATGGAACAAGTCGCTTCAGGTGGTGGGTGTTTTACTCTTTCAAATCATTGCGATGCGGCACCTGAATGCCAGGCCTTGACCGATATATATTAAATCAGGTTTACTTCTTTATAGAGGAGCGGTTATGTGTTTTCGTGAAGATAAAGAAGGTACAAATAAAGAGGTTGACATGAAAAGAGAACCTGGGCGTGCGGGTATGGAGTGATAACTCCAGATCAGGTACAAAGGGCCATACTTCTATTAATTAAAGAGATGCAAAAGGATTTTGCATATGATTTTAGAAAAGCGTTTTCGCGTTCTACGCGCATCTATTTCATTGTCTATACTTCTTTCGCTGTTTTGCAGTGGAGCCTTTGCTGTTGGTTTCCATGAAATGCCAGTCTGGGATCCTGATGTGAAATACAGGCGTGGGAGTGTTGTGAGTCATAAGACTGATATTTACATAAGTATTCTTCCCAAAAAGGGAATCTCTCCGGGTAGTAACAAGGTGGCTTGGAGACAAGTTAAATATAACAAGCATAATGCGTTGCGTCCTCACAAACTCTATCTGCTTGGTGCTGTTGTTGCTCATGATGGGAAATACTACATTTCAAAGAAAATAAACGTACCAAGAGGAGTGTCCTCTCTGAATAATGGCCATCGCTGGCTCGAGTTCACTCATCCGGCTATGGGTTTTAACTTGCCGGAGGATACGGAATATTCTGAAGAAATGAGAACCTTGGTGGGTATTGATACTAATGGCAACGGCATTCGTGATGATTACGAGGAAAAAATCATCATGAGCGACTTGCCTGCCCCGGTAAAAACAGCAGCACTAGGGGCTGGTGTTGCTTACGGAAATTTGATTGTTACAGGGGCTGGCGCGGAGGCTTCCAGTGAGACAGAAGCCGGCGCTATTCTACAAGGCATGGTATTGGCAAAGCTTTGCCAGCGGCAGTTTTCCAGGCAGACTTCAGGTAAAACCTGGTCTGAGTCGGCGTACTTCGATACGCTGGATCGTGTAGAAGCGAAATACAAACTTCAGAGTGCGTTGGCTCGCATGATTGACCAGCGTTCTTTCTCCATTCCCGAAGGTGATCCCTGTGAACAATTAGTTAGTAGCACAGTAAAGGTAGTAGGACAGTAAAGGGAATTCTGTGATGCTGAATATTAAAAAAGCATTTGTACTGGTGCTGTCCATAGAATTTCCCCATAATGCGCTCGCAAACTGTGAGGGGAATGTCGACAGCGTGGATTCACACCATACCAATGGTGTTAACGCCAGTTAGAAATGTCCTCATTTCATCAGTTTGAGATGTCCTGTTTTCACTAACGAAAGTTCGACCGGTTATCACCGGCTAAGTTCTCTTTTGGGTTCACTCTCTCTTTTCGGAGGTTTTTTTTCAGAAGGCCCGCTCTGCGTTTTTCCTTAAGCCTGTAGCTTTCGCCTCTGATATTGATTGTGGTGGAGTGATGTAACAATCGGTCAAGGATCGCAGTGACTATAACGTGATCGCCGAAGACTGTACCCCAGTCTGAGTAGCTCTTGTTGGAAGTCAGGATGGTGCTGGCTTTCTCATATCGCCTTGTGATAGCCGGAAAAACAGGCTGCATTCCTTACGACTCACGGGCAAATAATCAATTTCATCCAGAACCAGCAACTTGGGATACGCCAGGTGCTGCATTTGTCTCGCAAGCCGGTTCTCCTGTTGTGCCTTCTTCAGCCTGGTCATCAGCTTTTCCAGGCTCAGGAACATCACCCTGTGGCCTGCTTCTGCTGCTTTCACTGCAAGAGCTATAGCCAGATGGGTCCTGCCAACACCGGGAGGTCCGAGGAGAACAACATTCTTGCTGCGTTCGACGAAGCCAAGGCCAGAAAGCTCTCTGACCACCTTGCGATCAACGCTTGGTTGGAACACGTAATCAAACTGCTCGAGAGTTTTCATCCAGGGCAGAGCGAGCCTGCTTCAAGCGACTTTCGGGGCTCTTCTGGTGACGACCGTCCACTCGGCTTTGAAGATGCTTCGGAGAAACTGACGGTACCCCCATATCCTCTTTGCTGGCCTGTCCACACAGAGTGTCCAGCGTGTCGGGAAGGTCGTCGAGCTTGAGGCGCTGCATCAGTGTATTGAGCTCCATCACTCCAGGTTCTCGTAACGGCTGAGGTCGCGCGTTTCCATATGAACAGCGTCGTGAAGCATCTTGTGATGGCCCTGTTGGCGAACCCAGCGGTTACGCCCATCCTTGAGCAGGTGCTTGGCGACCATCGTTTCTTGCTGGTCATAAATGCGTAAGGAGCCATTCAGTCCACTACGGATGTGAACAGTCTGGTCGACCAGATTGTCGGGGACACTGTTGCGGTTGCCACGCACATCGCTATAAGGATCTACCGGTACCTTGCGTGTCTCATAGCCGCTGGTGTCAAAACGGACCTCAGGCAAGCCCAGCAGCTTTGGCTGCTCCCGTTCAAAGCGATCGGCAAGCACCTCTTTAAGTGTGTTGGCGGCCACAGAGCAGAAGGTGGTCAAGTAGCCTGGAATCTATTAGAAAGCGGAGGCCTTTCATCCTGAACCCAGGACTGGTTTGGCGCAACGGGGAGCTCCCGGTGAAGGCTGGGCTCTGAGCAATTTGAGTATGTGCAGCAATCGGGCGAACCCTGCAGATTGAAGCCAGGGCTTCGCTGACAAATACTGTCCTCCGCCGCACCAAGGCCTGGAAGATGGCCGATCTGACAGCAGGAAATTTGAGGATGATAGAGCTATTGATTAAGACGACTGACGTATTATATGACGCAGCGAGGGGGCGGCACAACAGCGCTCGATGTCTACATGGGGCCCTCTGCTGCACCTGATCGCCTGAGTCCAGCCGCAATTGAAACAGGCAAAAAAAACCCCAGTAAAACCGGGGTGTTTTGTGTGTGATTTTTAAACCTGCACAGACGACAGGAAAACTGTGTGGCGGTGAGAGAGGGATTCGAACCCTCGATACCGGATTAGGGTATACTCCCTTAGCAGGGGAGCGCCTTCAGCCGCTCGGCCATCTCACCGCGAGATAGGCACTATGATAACAGATTGCCTCGGAATTCCTACCCCTTCCGGGCTCTGGGGATCAAGGTTTGGCTCTTATCCTCCGGCGTAGCCGTGGTCTGGGTCAACACCGGGAGTAGCCGCAACGCCTGCCTTGCCTTCGGGCTCCGGGTTTTGCTTGTCGCTTTCCCCTGCTCCCTGGTTTTTGTCAGGGTCTGCCCAGACAATCTTGGCCTTGGCACCCATTCCAGCAGAGCCATCTTCCTCCTCCTGCTCCTCCTGCTGTCCCTGCTGTCCCTGCTGTCTCTGCTCTCCCTGCTCTTTCTGGCCCTTCTGTTCTCCCGGCCCCTTTTGCTCTTTTTTCCCTTTCTGTTCGTTGCGCTCTCCTTGCCCTCCCTGACGTTCAGAGAGAATTTTGTCGAAAACTTCTCTCCTGTGTACAGGGATGTGGTTCGGGGCATTTATACTGATGCGGACCTGATTGCCTTTGCTCTCCATAACAGTAACAAAAATATTTTCGTCGATCACAATGGTTTCATGAGGCCGACGCGTCAGGATGAGTACTCCCATATTTAACTCCTTAGTTCCTTGTTCCCATAACCTCTTTAAAAGTCAACGGCCTGAAAGGAAAACGCTGCGTCAACCTTGACGCAGGCCGGCCATTTCCAGCACCGCAATAACTACCGCTCATCGCAACAGAAGCCTAAACATAATACAGAGTTCTCACTTCGCAACGCATTCCGGTTATGCGTTTGGCAACAATTGAGAGGAAGAGTTCAATCTAATATGCTCTATCGACCGATCCTTGTACAAAAAGGAGAGGAAAAAGCTCAATATGCCTGGACAGTGGCACAAAACAAACGCATTGCAACGGGAGATACGGGACATCCTACAAGTTCCACAGAAGCAGGCACCCCGCCACGAAAAGACGGGATCTGGCGCTTGCGGGGCCGAGGACCGCCGAACGGACCTGCTATCCATGTCAAACCCTTGCGGGGTTTGTCCAAAGCCGGCCCTGCTCTCTCCACGGGTTCTGCGTTGGAATATAGCGCAGAACCGGGGCATCCTGAGGGAATCAACAGCTTACAATCACTGGCAAGCTAACCTACACAGAGTCCGTTTGCAACACAGGCCCTGTCTGCAACCCGTTGGCTGGCGGCTTCGTCCGGTCCAGGCCACAGGCGCTATGCAAAAGTTGAACGGCCCGCGTGGCCTGGTTTGTCTCGACGACGAAGGAGGTCCGTAGCTGGGTGCTTGATAGCATGCGGATCTTTATGTTTCCTTGACGCAAGGCTTGCAGTAAACGGGACACAATTCCAGCACGGGAACCCAGCCCCATGGCGACCACAGATACCTTGGCCAATCCCTCCCTTCCCTCGCAACCCTGCGCTCGCAATTTGAGGCAGAGTCGACGCGCCAGCACCATGGCCTGTTTGTAATCCGAATGAGGAAAAGTGCAGGAAAAATCGTAGATCCCCTCTCCTGAAGGTGTCAGGGCTACCGTTTCGGCGTGCAATTTTGCCCGATCCATGGCATCAAGAACAAGTCCCACTATATCGGGTGTTTCGGGAATCCCCCGAATGACCACTTCTGTTTCATCACGACTGCAGGCAATGCCGGAAATCACGGGCGACTCCAGATTGGTCTTTTCCTTGCCGCCTGACAGCTCTTCGCAGGTCACCAGTGTTCCCTCTCCCTCGCGAAAGCTGTTCAGTACGCGCAGGCGCAACCCGTGTTTGGCGGCCACCGTGACCGATCGGGAATGCAGAACCCCGGCGCCCAGACTGGACAATTCGGCCATGGCCTCGAAGCTGATGGTGGGCAGGCATCTGGCCTTCTCGACAATGCCAGGATCTGCTGTGTAAACACCATCAACATCGGTGTACACCTGGCACTCGTCCGCCTCCAGGGCGGCGGCAAGGGCCACTGCGGTAACATCCGAGCCGCCTCTTCCCAGAATGGAAATCCTTCCGGCAGCATCAACGCCCTGAAAACCTGCCACCACAGCCACCCGACCTGCACTGATTTCCGAGCGCAGTTTGCTCGTTTCCACGTGCTCAACGTTTGCCCGGTCGTGGCGGCTATCTGTGGTAACAGAGACTTGCCACCCCATGCAGGACCGGGCGGGGCAGCCCTGTCGGTTCAGCTCCATGCACAGCAAGGCCGCTGCGGCCTGCTCTCCCGTCGACAGCAAGACCGCCAGCTCTGCAGGATCAGGGGCAGAATGCACAGCATGAGCCATTTCCAGCAGACGATTTGTTTCTCCGGCCATCGCGGAGACAACGACTACGAGATCATGCCCTTGCGCGCGCCAATGCAGGACCTTGTCGGCAACCGACCGTATGGCGTCCAAAGTGCCAACGGATGTGCCACCAAATTTCTGTACTATCAGTGCCATATGTTTTTTGCTTGTATACGCAACACCGGTAGAGTCAACAAAAAGCCGCTGCAGGGCGTTTCCCGCTCCGTCATTGCTGCTGTAGCCTGTCAAGGAGCCAGGGCTCCACAGAGGCTAAAGCGGTTGGCAGCGAAGCCACATCAGGCCCCGCTCCCTGAGCAAAGTCAGAACGGCCACCACCGCGGCCACCCAGCTTCCCGGCTATCATGCGCACCAGATCCCCGGCGGCAACCCGGCCTGTGAGACCGGCTGCTACCCCGGCGGCTATTGAGACTCTGGATCCGGTTTCCACAGCCAGAAGAACAACACTCCGGCTGCCCAGTCGTTGCTTGAGGTGGTCAACCAATCCACGTAACGAACTCGGGTCCACGTCTTCAATCCGGGCGGCGAGCAGTTTGACATCGCCCAGGTCGCGGGCGTTTGCCACCATGCTTTCGCCGGAAGCTTGCACCAGCTTCTGGCGAAGAAGCTGCACATCCTTCTCAAGCTCCCGCTTCTGGTCAAGAACAAGCTGGACCTTCTCGACAGCTGTTTCACGGTTTCCCTTGACAAGCTGTCCGATGCGCAGGAGAGAGATATCATTGGCTGTCAGCCAATTTTGGGCTGCCTGCCCTGTCAAAGCCTCGATGCGGCGTACACCGGCAGCCACGCCCATTTCGCCGACAATGACAAACTGTCCTAGATCGCCGGTACGTTCGACATGGGTTCCACCACAAAGTTCAAAAGAAAATGCATTTTTTCCCATAGACAGCATGCGGACGCTGGAGCCATATTGTTCTCCCGGCAGCATGCCCGCACCTCGTTCCCGCGCGGTGTGCATGTCAGTGACTTCCGTGATGACCGCCGTGTTGCAACGGACCTGTTCGTTGACCAGCTCAACGACAGACGCCAGTTGTTCGGGAGACACGGGAGCCTTGTGGGAAAAGTCAAAACGCAGGCGTTCAGGTGTGATCTGTGAGCCGCGCTGTTGTACATGACTCCCCAGAACGCGGGTGAGAGCCGCGTGCACAAGATGGGTCGCAGAGTGGTTGCAGGCCACAGCGCCTCGCCTGTCGGCGTCCACCACCGCCGACAGCTCTTGCCCGGCCTTTATGTGCCCCGCAACGACCTTGCCCAGATGCCAGTGGTGGTCGCCGCGTTTACGGGTATCGAGAACGCGGAAACGGCCCGATTCACTTTCCAGCATGCCCGTATCGCCGCATTGCCCACCCGCTTCGGCATAAAATGGGGTAGATTCCAGAAGCAGCATACCTTGATCATCAGCATCCAGCGTTGCTACCGTCTTCCCGTCAGCCCACAGTGCCTTGATCCGGGTTTGCGGCAGTATCAGGGTGTCGTAGCCGACAAACCCGGTGCTGCCCTCCACGGCCGGAAGCAGGTCTGTTTCTGCCTGGAAACGGCTTGACGCCCGGGCCCTGCGACGCTGTGCTTCCATGCAGGCAGCATAGCCCTCTGTGTCGAGAGTCAGGCCCCGCTCCCGGGCTATATCTGCCGTAAGATCAAGAGGAAATCCATAGGTGTCGTAGAGAAGAAAGGCAAGCTTTCCGGGAATTTGTTTGGTGGTGCTGTCGGACAGATCCTGCTCAAGCAGGTGCAGCCCTCTGTCCAGAGTCTGTGAGAAGCGCTTTTCTTCCTGCTGCAGGCAGTCTTCAATCTGATGCTGGGCTTCAGCCACCACGCGTGCCGCACTTCCCATGGTCTGTATAAGAACAGGGACCATCTTGTGGAAAAAAAGGTTTCCGGCTTTCAGCTTGTATCCATGCCTGCAAGCCCGGCGAATAATCCGGCGCAGCACATAGCCGCGCCCCTCATTGGAAGGCTCAACCCCATCGGCCACCAGGAACGCACAGGAACGGATATGGTCTGCAATCACCCGTACGGAGCTGTTGTCAGGGGTGCTGTCCAGCAACAGGGCAGCCTGTTCAAGAAGAGGTCGAAACAAATCGGTTGCATAGTTGTCATGCGCACCCTGCAGCACAGCGGTCAGTCGCTCCAGCCCCATCCCCGTATCCACAGCCAGGCGTGGCAGTGGTGTCAGCTCACCATCCGGGCTGCGGTTGTACTGCATGAAAACCATGTTCCAGATTTCTACGTAGCGCTCGCCATCCGCTGCGCTGCTGCCTGGAGGTCCTCCGGCAATCTCAGGTCCATGGTCGTAAAAGATTTCGCTGCAGGGGCCACAAGGGCCTGTGTCTCCCATGGACCAGAAGTTGTCGATGTCACCCAGGCGGGCAAATCGCCCGGCACTGTGCCCTATCTCTTTCAACCAGATTTGTTCTGCTTCCTCGTCATGCTGGTGCACTGTGACCCAGAGCTTTTCCGGGGGAAGCTTCACAATCTGCGTCAGAAATTGCCAGGCAAAGCGAATGGCTTCACGCTTGCCGTAGTCACCAAAGCTGAAGTTGCCCAGCATCTCGAAGAAAGTGTGGTGACGTGAGGTATAGCCTACGTTGTCCAGGTCATTGTGTTTTCCTCCTGCCCTGACACAGCGCTGGACAGAGACCGCCCGTTTGTGCGTGCGCGTCCCCTGTCCCAGGAATACATCCTTGAACTGGTTCATGCCTGCGTTGGTAAACAGCAAGGTAGGATCATTTCCGGGTACCAGAGAACTGCTCTCTACATACTCGTGTCCATTCGTTTTAAAAAAATCTACAAAGGCAGTGCGCAATTCTGAACTTTTCATATCGCCGTGACTTTAGCGGAGGGAGGCGGAAAAAAACTGCTCGTCTTTCACTACGGCAGTGACGGATGCCATGAAGGGCGTTGAGCCGTACCGCCACCGTGGAAAGCTGCAGAACATTCAAGGGGGAGTTTATCCAGCCAGTTTGGTGCAAAATACCACAAAAGGACGTGGATATCCCAAGACGGTCGCTGAGAGGAGGGCTCAAGATAAGGAGAAGAGAACACGCGTGATTGTGTTCCCATCCGAATTGAACCCCTTGCATCGCACCGGGTGCGAACAATGTCAGTGAATCGGGAGGCTGATATTTGAGAGGGAGCTTCCCGAATCGCACAACCCGCACCGTGCCTGTGAAGCGGGCGGGCACAATCGGGCGCAGCCAAGCCAGGTCTTTTCCTGACACGCTCTTGTATGGCGCTTGCGCTGCGGGACACTACTCACTGGCCTCCAGTGGAGGGCTGGCATTATCCGGCGTGTGCGTGATCGTCTCTCCCAGAAGTTGCCCGCGCACCAGCTCTTCAAGCGTTCTGTATACAGCCTCATTGTCTGTCAGATACTGGGCCACATTGGCTTTGCCCTGCCCAATTTTCTCGCCCTGCCAAGCGTACCAGGAACCTGACTTGCTGACCAGGCCAAGCTTCACTGCCAAGTCAATAAGTTCACCCATGCGATAAATGCCTTTCCCGTAAAGGATCTGGAACTCTGCCTGTTTGAAAGGCGGGGCCATTTTGTTCTTGACCACCTTGACCCTGGTTTCGTTGCCAATAACATCCTCACCTTGTTTGACAGCCCCTGTGCGGCGGATATCAAGTCGTACTGAGGCGTAGAATTTCAGCGCATTGCCCCCGGTCGTGGTCTCTGGATTGCCAAACATGACGCCAATCTTCATGCGAATCTGGTTGATGAAAACGACCAGACAACTGGCTTGCTTGATGGATCCGGTCAGCTTGCGCAAGGCCTGGCTCATCAGCCGTGCTTGCAGGCCTACATGGGCGTCTCCCATGTCGCCTTCGATTTCGGCCTTGGGTACCAAGGCTGCCACTGAGTCAACAATAATCACATTGACAGCACCCGAGCGCACCAGCATGTCAGTAATTTCCAGTGCCTGTTCCCCTGTGTCCGGTTGGGACAGCAGCAGGTCGTCGACATGGACGCCCAGCTTGCCGGCATAGTCAGGATCCAGGGCGTGCTCGGCATCCACAAAGGCGCAGGTGGCACCCTTTTTTTGTGCCTGGGCAATCAGGCTCAGGGTCAGGGTGGTTTTTCCCGATGACTCTGGTCCGTAGATTTCGACAATGCGTCCCACGGGAAGGCCGCCAATCCCCAGAGCCACATCCAGCTGGAGGGATCCCGTCGAGATAGACGGGATAGCCTCCCTGTCGTGGTCGCCCATCCGCATGATGGCGCCCTTGCCGAATTGGCGCTCAATCTGGCCCATGGCGGCATTGAGCGCGCGCTGCCGATTATCGTCCATCTTCGCACCCCGCATGCACAGGCAACAGGTTGTCCCGCCGGGCCTCTGCAGTGCTGTTCAAATTCGAGGAAGGGGATGATTCTAGGCATTTCCCCGCCAAAGAAAAGTGGGGCAGGCCGCAAAATGGTAACCAGATCAACAGCATACCGGACAGGCTGGCAGAAGCCTGTCCGGGTGTAGGGACCTCAGCAGGCAGTGGACGTACTTCTGAGTTTGTCGAGCAGCTGTGCTGGCGTCAGTTTCAGGCTGTCCCCCTGGCGGCGGTTTTTGTATTCCAGGCTGTTGTCTTCGACGCCCCTTTCGCTGATCACGACCTGATGAGGAATGCCTATCAGCTCCATGTCGGCAAACTTTACGCCAGGACTGGCTTGACGGTCATCCAGCAGCACCTCGAAGCCTTCGGACGTCAAGGTGTTGTACAAGGTTTCGGCCACTTCCTGAGCTGCGGTGGACTTGCCTCTCTTCAACAGAATCAGTGCGATATGGAAGGGAGCCATGCTGTCCGGCCAGATAATGCCGCGCTCATCGTGATGCTGCTCTATAGCGGCGGCCACAACGCGGGATATGCCTATGCCGTAGCAGCCCATGTGCATCCAGATCTTTTTGCCGTTCCTGTCGAGTACGCCGGCCTGCATGGATTGACTGTATTTCTGCCCCAGCTGAAAGATATGACCGACTTCAATGCCTCGCCGGATCTGCAGGCGCCCCTTGCCGCAGGGACTGGGCTCTCCTTCTGTCAGATTGCGCAGGTCTGCGGTACGCGTGTAATGGGCGTCACGCTCCCAGTTGATGCCGGTGAAGTGTTCACCGTCCTTGTTGGCGCCGGCGCAGAAGTCAGCCATGATGGCGACCTCCTCGTCCACAATGCAGGGGATGGGCAGTTCAACAGGACCCAGAGAGCCTGGACTGGCCCCCAGTGTCGCGCGGATCTTCTCAGTGCTGGCCATGGTAAAAGGCGTGGCGACCTCAGGCAGGCGGCTGGCCTTGAGTTCATTGAGTTCCCGGTCGCCACGAACAATGAGTGCCACGCAGTCTGAGTCACAGTCGCCAGCGGCGGTGACGATCAGGGTTTTGACTGTCTTTTCTATTGGCAACCCGTGGTTTGCGATCAATTCGGCGATGCTGCCCACAGCCGGTGTGGCCAGCCGGGTCATGGTCTGACAAGGCGCGGGACGCTGCGCTGCCAGAGGCGCGGGCTGTGCCGTCTCCATGTTGGCGGCGTAGTCGCTGTCCGGACTGTCGCTGAACAGGATCTGGTCTTCTCCCGATTGTGCCAGCACATGAAATTCCCGCGAGTTGTGGCCGCCGATAGCGCCGGCGTCTGCGGCGACCGATCTGTAGTCAAGACCCAGCCGGTCAAAAATACGGCAGTAGGTGGCGTGCATATTGTCGAACTCCCGCTGCAGGCAGGCAGAATCGGCGTGGAAAGAGTAGCCGTCTTTCATGACAAACTCCCGGGCACGCATGACGCCAAAGCGCGGGCGAATTTCATCACGAAATTTGGTCTGTATCTGGTACAGATGAAGGGGAAGCTGCTTGTAGCTGGTCAGCTCATGGCGGATCAGGTCAGTGATGACTTCCTCATGAGTCGGGCCCAGTACCATCTCCCGGTTGTGGCGATCCCTGAAGCGCAGGAGTTCAGGGCCAAAATCCTGCCAGCGGCCGGTTTCCTTCCAGAGTTCGCCAGGCTGAACAGCCGTCAGCCAGGCTTCCAGAGCCCCGGCCCGCTCCATTTCTTCGCGAACAACCTCTTCAACCTTGCGCAGTACGCGCTTGCCCAGAGGAAGCCAGGAATAAAGACCGGAGGCCAGTTTGCGTATCATTCCCGCCCGCAGCATCAGCCTGTGACTGGCGATGACGGCATCGGCGGGCGTTTCCCTGATGGTGGGTAAGTAGTATTGAGAGGTGCGCATGATGAATGATGACAATGTTCTGAGGAGAAGAAGTGGCACAGTGTAAAACTCTACCGCCGGTCGGCCAAGGACAAGATGCCGCTTCCGGCCTGCTGACTTTGCGGCGGGGTTCCCGATATAATGCCGCCCTTTTGTATTTTCAGAGTCTTCGGGACAGGTTCCATGCGATTGATTCGAGGAGCGGCATCCATTGAAAGCAGTGACAAGGATTGCGTAGCCACCATTGGCAGCTTTGATGGTGTGCATCTCGGTCATCAACGTATTCTGGACAAACTGTCCTGTATAGCCCGTGCCTGTTCCCGCCCCACGTGCGTCATAGTGTTTGAACCCTTGCCCGGTGAGTTCTTTTCTGATGAGCGGGTTCCGGCCCGCTTGCAGACCCTGCGTGAAAAGCTGGAGAGCCTGAGGGAGTTTGGAGTGGATCAGGTGTTATGCCTTCCCTTTGACCGCCAGCTGCGCTGCCTGACAGCGGATCTCTTCATCCAGAAAATTCTTGTGGATGGACTGGCAGTACGCCATTTGCTGGTGGGTGATGATTTTCGGTTCGGTTGTGATCGCAAGGGCAATCTGGCGTGTTTGCGCAGGGCGGGCCAGGCGCACGGCTTTACTGTTGAGCAGACGCCGACCTGCATACTGGGCGGGGCGCGCGTCAGCAGCACACGCCTGCGTGGTGTGCTGGCCCGGGGAGACTTTGCTGCTGCGGCGACTTTGCTGGGGCGGCCTTTCGTCATGTCCGGCCGTGTGAGACCCGGGCGCAGGCTGGGCAGTCAGCTGGGCGTCCCTACTGCGAATCTGGCGACAAAGCGCCTGCGCTCCCCTGTGAGGGGCGTTTGTGCCGTGCGCGTACGCATTGAAGGGCGACCAGGTTGGCACAAGGGGGTGGCCAATCTGGGCTGCCGCCCTACGCTGGGTGGTTCGGATGAAATACTGGAAGTACATCTTCTGGACTTTGAAGGTGATCTCTACGGCTGCAAGCTCTTCGTGTCTTTCGTGCGCCTGTTGCGTGCCGAGAAAAAATTCGATGGCATAGCAGCATTGCGGGCTGCCATGGCCGCCGATATCAGCCAGGCCCGGCAATTTCTTTCGGCCTTGCCGGCTGTCGAGTCATCGTGACGCCATAAGCCTTTTGGGCTCCTGTCTCTTTACGGGTAGTACATCCACCATGAGTGACTACAAAAACACACTGAATCTGCCTGAAACCCAGTTTCCGATGCGTGGCCAGCTGCCCAGGAAAGAGCCTGCCATGCTCCGGCACTGGCAGGAAACAGGCCTTTATGCTGCCATTCGCGCGGCACGCGCCGGCAGGCCGAAGTTTATCCTTCACGATGGCCCTCCCTACGCCAATGGTGGGCTGCATCTGGGGCACGCGCTCAACAAGATTCTCAAGGACATCATCATCAGATCCCGAACAATGGACGGCTATGATGCGCCATGGGTCCCGGGTTGGGACTGTCATGGTTTGCCCATTGAGCATCAGGTCGAAAGCCAGATTGGCAGAGCCGGCGACAAGGTATCACTCAAAGACTTTCGCCAGTCGTGTCGGGACTACGCTGCCAGCCAGGTGACAAGGCAGCGGGATACGTTTATCCGCCTCGGCGTGCTGGCAGACTGGGAGGCGCCCTACCTGACAATGGATGCCGCCACAGAGGCGGAGACGATCCGGGCTTTGGCACCCATGGTCGAGCAGGGGCACCTGGTCAGAGGATACAAGCCGGTGTACTGGAGCGTGGTGGGGCGCTCGGCCCTGGCAGAGGCGGAAGTGGAATATAACGATAAAACCTCCACGCAGATCGATGTTCGTTACGCAGTGGTGGATGAGTCATCCGTGCTGGCGGCTTTCGGTTGTTCCGCCGATCAGGGTGGACGAGGAGAGCTGTCGGTTGTGATCTGGACCACCACGCCCTGGACTCTGCCTGCTTCCCAGGCTGTCGCTGTGGGCCCGGCGCTGGAATATGCACTGGTCGCTTGTCACATCAAGGGCGAGCCGGCCCGCCTGATCGTCGCAGAGGCGCAGCTCGATAGCGCATTGACCCGCTATGGTGCCACCGACAGCCGCATACTGGGTCACTGTTGCGGTTCTGCTCTTGAGAACCAATGGGTACGACATCCGTTCTATGACAAGAAACTGCCGTTGGTGCTGGGGGATCATGTGACCCTGGAGGCCGGCACGGGGTGCGTTCACACGGCTCCAGATCATGGGGTGGATGACTTTGTCACAGGCAAGCGCTACAACCTGTCGCCGCTGGACTACCTGGATGACGGCGGCGTTTTTCGGCCGGAAGTCGAGTTTGTTGCCGGCCAGCATATCTACAAGGTTGACGCCTGTATCCTCTCTTTGCTGGAAGAGCGGGATCGCCTGCTGGCCCGTTCTTCTCTTACGCACAGCTATCCCCATTGTTGGCGTACGGGCACGCCGCTCATTTATCGGGCCACGCCCCAGTGGTTTATCAGTATGCACAGCGAGGGGTTGCTGGACCGGGCGCAGCAGACGCTTGAGCAGGTGCAATTCTTCCCCGAATGGGGTCGCAAGCGTATGACGAGCATGCTGATGCGAAGCCCGGACTGGTGCATTTCGCGTCAGCGTACCTGGGGCGTTCCCTTGCCGCTCTTTGTGCACAGTCAGTCGGGGGCGTTGCATCCGGACACCGCGCAGCTGATCGACAAGGTGGCCTCGCTGGTCGAAAAGAAAGGAATTGATGCCTGGGACGAGCTGGTGCCGGCCGAGATTCTGGGAGATCAGGATGCCGCCTGCTACGAGAAGGTCACTGACACCCTGGACGTATGGTTCGACTCCGGTGTGACGCACTTTTCGGTGTGTGACCAGCGTCCCGATCTTGCAACACCGGCTGATTTGTACCTGGAGGGCTCTGATCAGCACCGGGGCTGGTTTCAGTCTTCTCTGAAAACTGCTGTGGCCATGGGAAAAAGTGCCCCCTACAAGGCGCTGCTGACCCACGGATTCATAGTGGACGCCCAGGGCAGAAAGATGTCCAAGTCGCGGGGCAATGTGGTAACACCGGAGTCTGTCGTCGACAATCTGGGGGCCGACATACTGCGGCTGTGGGTGGCTTCCACTGACTACAGCACAGAGGTGGTTGTTTCGGATGATGGCTTCAAGGGGGCCGCTGACACCTACAGGCGCATTCGCAACACAGCACGTTTCGCTCTTGCCAATCTTGCAGGCTTTGATGCTGGCAGGGACCAGGTCGAGCCCCAGTCTTTGTTGTCACTGGACCGTTGGGCCCTGGACCGTGCCCGGCAGGTGCAGCAGGCCGTACAGCAAGCCTACGAGGCTTACGATTTTCTGACTGTCTGTCAAAAAGTATCCCATTTTTGTTCCCAGGACATGGGCGGCGTTTATCTCGATATTATCAAGGACCGTCAGTACACAACACAGAGCAACAGCCTGGCGCGGCGTAGCTGTCAAACGGCCCTGTTCCACATTCTTGAGGCTCTCGTCCGCTGGATTGCACCTGTCCTGAGTTTTACTGCCGAAGAAATTTGGCAGTGCATGCCTGGAGAGCGTGCGCAATCGGTGCACCTGGCGCAATGGTACAGCAATTTGCCCAGTCTGGAGGCTGAGGAGCTGGACGCTGACTTCTGGCAGCAGATTATCAGTGTGCGGGCCGAGGTGAACAAGGCTCTGGAGCAGGCGCGCGCGGCCAATGTGATAGGAGGAAGTCTGCAGGCTGAGGTGACACTGTTTGTGGACGAACAGCACAGGGCGCAGCTGGAGCGTCTGGGTAATGAGTTGCGCTTTGTTTTGATTACATCTGATGCCCGGTTACAGGACTTGACGCAGGCCACTGCGACCGCCTGGCAGGCCAGCCATGCAGGCTTGCGCATAGATATAGCCCCCTCTCGTCACAGCAAGTGCGCACGCTGTTGGCACCAGTGCAAGGATGTCGGGCAGCATCATGAGTACACCGACCTGTGCGGCCGTTGCGTAGACAACATTGCAGGTGAGGGAGAAACGCGCCGCTACGCTTGAGCTCTATTGTTGAGCAAGTGTGGGGGCGCAGGCAGCAAAGAGCGCGGCCGAGCTGTTCCTGACTGAGGAACAGCTCGGCCGAGAGAGGCCTGGGCAGGGTCAGCTTCCCGACAGCAGATGGTCCTTTTGTGTTGGTTCTGCTGCGGCAGGTGACTCGCCAGCAAGCTGGTGCTCCTCGGACAGTGCCTTGGGCATCAGTGCCCTGGGCGCGTGGCCATGGCTTGGAGGCGGCTGAATGGGTTGTGGCGACAAGCCTGTTTCGCTGGGGGAGGCGAGCCCTTCTGTGGCTACCAAAGGAGCGGGTTCTCCACCCTCAGTGCTTGCCGAAGAAGTGAGTTCTTTGGCGTTGGCGCGCTGTCGACGTCTGCGTTCTCTTGGGTCATTGGCGGCTCGTGAACGCCTCTGCCGCGTTCTCCGGCGAGATGCGCTGTTGCCGGAGTCAATGCTCCCTTCTGCCTTGACGGGCTGGCTGTCTTTCTCTGTTTCCTGGTTTGTTTCCTGGTTTTTCTCTGTTTCCTGGCTTTTCTCAGGCTCTGCATCGGCCTCAAGGTTGGTTTTCTTGATGGGTGCAGGTGTCACTGGTGCAGGTGCGTCCGCAGATGGCAGCAGCGCGACTTCCTCTTTCTGCTCTTTCCGGGGTTCAGGCTGCTCAGCAGTCTGAGTCGTGCTGGCGTCAGGCGCTTGCTCAGCAGGCATGGCGGCTTCATTGGCAGAGACATTGGCAGAGACAGCTTCTGAATCAGTCGGAGGAAGACCAGTCTCGTCGCTACGCTCGCTCAGCGCAGCTTCCGGCCTCTCTCCTCCTTGATGCCGTTGAGACGGGCGATTGTTTCTGCGCCGAGTGCTCAGGTTGCGGGGACGACGCCGCTTGCCATCCTGGCTGCTTGATGAGCTGTCCTGTTGCAGTTGTTCCTTTTTTCTGGGGCGTTCCTTCTCTTCTGTTGGAGGAGGTTGAGGCGTAGGCTTGGCTCGGTCAGCGAGAGGAGCAGGAGTTCCATCCTTCCCTGCGGCGGATGGTGTCACAGTTTCTTTTTGCGCACGGGCGGGAGCCTGGCTTCCATTGGAGCCAGCCTTTCTGCGCGCGGGGCGCTCCTGCGGCTGCAACTCTTCCTCTTCCGGCGGCGCAAACAGACTGCTGATCGTTTTGGCAATTGTCTTCAGGACGCCATCGCCAACGGGGGTGGACTTGTCCTCTACTGATTGCGCTGATTGCGCAGATTGCGCGGACTGCGGCGTCTTGTCCGGCGCGGGATGACGAGGCATTGTGTTGGGCACGGCCGCCTGCTGGCCATTACCTTTGGCTGTCGACCTTTCTGGCAGTGTCAGCACGTCCGTGCCGACTCCCCCTGTGTTTGGCACCAGCGGCTCGCGTGCATCTTTGCGTAGCCTCTGGACTTCAAAATGAGGCGTTTCCATGTTCGGGTCAGGAATGACAAGAACCCGGACGTCAGTTCGTTTCTCGATCAGGTTGATGCTGCTGCGCTTTTCATTCAGCAGGAATGTGGCCGCAGCGACAGGAACCTGGGCATGCACCACCGCTGTACCTTCTTTGAGCGCTTTTTCTTCCACCAGTCTCAATATGGCAAGCGACAGCGAGTGAGTATCACGGATGCTTCCCTGCCCACTGCAGCGCGGGCAGACAACACCGCTGGTCTCTTCGAGTGAGGGGCGCAAGCGCTGGCGTGACATCTCCAGAAGGCCAAAGCGGGAAATGCGCCCCAGTTGTACTCGGGCGCGGTCCATCTGCAGGGCTTCGCGCATCCGGCTCTCAACATCCCGTTGATTTTTGTTGGAGCTCATATCAATGAAATCGATGACGACGAGGCCGCCTATGTCACGCAAGCGCAGCTGACGGGCTATCTCCTCAGCCGCTTCCAGATTGGTGCTGTACGCTGTCTCCTCTATGTCGCCACCACGTGTTGCGCGCGCCGAATTGATGTCGATGGAAACGAGAGCCTCTGTGGGGTCTATGACAATCGACCCTCCCGAGGGGAGCTGCACTTCGCGCTGAAAAGCGGTTTCTATCTGGCTTTCTATCTGGAAGTGGTTAAATAAAGGAACATCGTTCTCATAGAGTTTTACGCGGTTTTTGTACTGGGGCATGACCTGGCTTATGAAAGACAGGGCCTCCTCGTGCACTGCCGGGTTGTCTATCAGGACTTCGTTGATATCCTGGCGCAGGCAATCCCTGACGGCGCGTATGATGATGTTGCTTTCCTGATACACAAGAAAGGGGGCGGCCTGGGTCGTGGTGGCTTTTTGTATGGAATCCCAGACCTGAAGCAGGTAGTTCAGATCCCATTGCAGCTCTGATGCTGTTCGACCCAGTCCGGCCGTGCGTACTATGACGCCCATATCAGCGGGGATGTCGAGCTGGGTCAGGGTTTCTCTGAGTTGAGCGCGTTCCTCTCCCTCAATGCGGCGCGAAATGCCGCCGGCCCTTGGGTTGTTGGGCATGAGAACCAGGTAGCGGCCAGCAAGGCTTATCAGCGTAGTCAGGGCCGCTCCCTTGTTGCCGCGCTCTCCCTTGTCGACCTGGACGAGAAACTCCTGGCCTTCATACACAAGGCCCTTGATGCCGGAGCGCCCGGCTCCTGAGTCACGGGACCAGAGACTGCGAGCAACTTCTTTGGCTGGCAGAAAGCCATGACGTTCCGAGCCAAAGTCAACAAACGCAGCCTCAAGGCTGGGCTCTACGCGGGTAACCTTCCCCTTGTAAATGTTTGCCTTTTTTTGTTCCCGGGCACAGGATTCAATGTCCAGATCATATAACTTTTGTCCATCGACCAATGCAACACGCAGCTCTTCTTGCTGGGTTGCGTTGATAAGCATTCTTTTCATGAAATTCAATACGCATTCGGTAGGGCGTCCAGTCACATCAACTTAAGTTGTTGCGGCACCGGCCTGTGGGCATTTTTCTTTAAACGTCTTCTGCTGCACCACAGGTCAATACTGCCTCCCCCTGTTTTCCCTTGCCTCACTGGCCTGAAGGGAGGTGGGAGACATGCCGATACAGGGTGTCGGGCACTGCTGCCGTCGCAGCCTTCGGGTGGACTGGACCACGCCGGTTAATACAATAGGGGAGCGGGATGGGCCTGCTGGGCTGCATCTCCCCATGAGTGTGCATCTTCCTTGTGAGATCTGCACGCACGCCGCCCGGAGACATAAAGCTTCCAGGCCTGAATCCTCTGATGTTGGTAGCGGCCCCTTCCTGAACGCAGCACTCAGAGGGCTTTTCGAGAATAGCCTACTGGCTGCGAAGGCAAGAATCTGGCTCGGGGACGGTTTTCTGCTCGATAACCAGGAAGCGCTACTCGCCTCACAACCCCCGAATTGGTGTTCCCAACGTTCTCTCTCCTCGTCCTGGCCTGTATCCCGGTAGGCACACAAGGGACGGTTCACCGTTTTTCGGGGACGAAGATGCTGTGGCAGCCGATCTTGGCAGGCCGCGACTTCAGGGCAGCACCTCAGCCGCCGAGTCGGTTGGTCGAATATATCAGTTCCCGCACCATGCTTCAAACGCGTTAAAGCTGTTACTATGGGCGCCATGAGAAAAAGGAAGCAAAACCGGGCCGGCAGTGGCCCACAAATCGCGCCTGAGCCTGGGTGCGATTTGTCAGATACCGGAGAGCCGGACACCATGGCGGGGCAGGTCAGCGAGTCTGTGCGCGTGTTGTCAGTGCATGAAGAGCTGGCCGGCCAGCGGCTGGACAATTTTTTGTTGGCCGCCGTCAAAGGGGTTCCAAGGTCCTGGGTCTACCGCGTGATACGCACAGGACAAGTCCGGGTGAACCGGGGGCGGGCGCGTGCCGGAACCAGGATACAGGGAGGCGATCTGGTGCGGGTTCCGCCAGTACGCCTCCCGGTGAAGGGGCAGCCTGCTGCCCCGGGGGAACGGCTGGTTCAACAACTGGAGAACGCCATCATCTTCGAAGATGATGCCCTTCTGGTTCTGAACAAGCCGGCAGGTCTGGCCGTTCATGGTGGCAGTGGGGTCAGTGTGGGCGTGATCGAGATTTTGCGCCACACGAGGGCGGAGATTCCTTGTCTCGAACTGGTTCATCGGCTGGACCGGGACACGTCCGGGTGTTTGCTGGTGGCCAAAAAACGCAGTATGTTGCGTCACTTGCATGCCTGTATGCGCAATCGGGACATGACCAAAGTGTATTACGCACTGGTCGAAGGACGCTGGCCCAGCTGTCGCACAAAAGTCTCAGCCCCGTTGCAAAAGAACGTGTTGCTTTCGGGAGAGCGTGTAGTGCGTGTCAGTGCCGATGGAAAGCCCTCGCTGACCTTCTTTCGTGTGCTCGGAGCCTACGCCGATGCCAGCCTGCTTGAAGTGCGCCTGGATACAGGACGCACCCATCAGATAAGGGTGCACAGCCAATGCGCTGGTCATCCCGTGTTGGGCGATCTCAAGTATGGCAGGCGTTGTGCGCGCGAGTTGGAGCGCAAGCTCAACCTGGAACGCCTGTTTCTTCATGCGTCGCGGCTGGGATTTCACCTTCCGGATGGACATTGGCGGGAGTTTGAGGCGCCGCTGCCATCGTCCTTGTCTTCGGTTCTGGATGTGCTGGATGCGGGCAGTCTGGAGGGGGCGGGTCAGAGGCGTGTGCCTGGCTTGAAAGCGGCAGGAAAAACTGTGAACACAAACAATGAGATAAAGGTTCGCGATGTCAACTGATGACAGAAAACTGATTGAGAAACTCCTTCTTGATGCTGTAGACGAGCAGAGACGGTCCCGGCGCTGGCGTATTTTTTTCCGGTGCCTCTTTTTTTGCTGGCTGTTCGCGCTGATGGTGTTGTTGTTTCGCCCCGATGCCGACCTAAAGTCCTTGCCTCGCCATTATGTGGCGCTGGTTGACGTCAAGGGTGCCATAGCAGCAGATGGAGAAGCCAGTGCGTCCAACGTGGTGGTGGGGTTACGCAAGGCCTACAAGGACACGAAGGTGCAAGGCATTATTCTTCGCATAAACAGCCCGGGAGGCAGCCCGGTGCAGGCCGGCTATATATACGATGAAATTAACCGCCTGCGTGAGAGTCGGCCGGATCTGAAGGTGTATGCGGTGATAACCGATATGGGCGCTTCGGCAGCTTACTACATTGCCGCTGCGGCAGATGAGATTTACGCCAGTCCCTCATCTATTGTCGGTTCCATAGGGGCGTTCATGGCGGGGTTTGGTGTTGAAGAGGCCATGAAAAAGCTGGGTGTCACTCGCCGTTTTTATGGCTCCGGGAAGCACAAGGCATTGACGGATCCCTTTCAGCCGGAGGACCAACTGGCTGCACAGCATTTGCGTTCTCTTGTGGCCAGCGTTCACGAACAGTTCATCGCCAGCGTCAAGGCCGGGCGCGGGGAGCGTCTCAAGGATCACCCTGACCTGTTTACTGGGCTGGTCTGGACGGGAAATCAGGCGATGGATCTGGGTTTGATTGATGGGCTGGGGAGTCCTGGCTTCGTTGCCCGCGAACAAATTGGTGTGGAAGATGTCGTTGACTTTACAGTCAAGCGGGGCTTTGTCGAGCGCTTTGCTCGCCAGCTTGGTGCCGGGATGAGCAACTCGCTGACCGAGACGCTTGGTTTGGGAGCTGGTGTCATCCGTTAGGGAGCCTGGGCTTCTTCTTTCTAATAAAACTCTTGAGGCCGGGCGCCAGGAATGGGCCGGCCTTCAATGGTTTTGTCGGGGGTTTTGTCGGGTTTGCTCTCTGCTGGGGGGGCTGCGAAGGATGTGTTCGCGTTTTGCTGTGTTCGGCAAGCGAAAACTTTGGCTGACACCGGCATCGCTGTGTTTCCTTCTTCCCGGCTTGTGTGATGCTTCTCTGGAATTGTCCGGGAATCGGGTTCTGTCAACTGACATGATGCTGTGACTTGGGCGGGATTGGCTGCGGCGCCGGAATGTGTTGCGGGGGGCAGCTGAAGCAATGATCTCTTCGGGTGTTGTGCCTCTTTGCGCCTTACTTGTGGCTCTTTGTGCAAGTGCGGGTGAGAATGTTTTTCTGGCAGACAATAACGAGGAAGAGCAGTCAGCCCAGCAAAGCCAGTTGGGACATCAGTCTTCAGCTGCTTCTCTCATTGGCATGTATATAATGGGCGGCTGTCCGCCAGGCTGGGTGAAAAAAATCCTGCTGCCCATCTTTACAGAGCGAGGGCATGCCACTATTATCCTGCGCCGGCGTCAGGATACGCGCCTGCTGGTATCTGAGTCAGCTCATCGTGTGGTCTGGCAGGTTGTTTTCCCGGGGTGCGGGCGCCTCGACCGAGTATTTTTTAAAGGAAGCAGAGTGTATGGCTGTCCAGCAAAATCGTAAAACACGTGCCAAACGCGGCATGCGCCGCTCCCATGATGCGTTGTCAGGGGCAGCACTGTCTATTGACGCAGTTTCCGGTGAGACGCATCGTCGTCACCATATAACGCCGGATGGTTTCTATCGCGGCAAGAAAGTTATCGCTACGCCGGAAGATTGATCGGATCCGGGTTGTAAAATGTGCGCGCACTGTTTCTTGATGCGGAGAGGGTGGCTTGGGCTGCGTGTGGTGCTGATCCTTGCAGAAGTTCCCTTTTCCGTACAGGTTGCAGTGGCTTTTTCCGTGCACGTTGGTGTTCTCTGATTCCCATTCACGGTGTGGCCTGTACTAATTTCTTCTTTACTTCGTCGACAAAACCATCTACTACCTGGGCGCGAGCCGCGCGGGGGGGGGATTTCTGATGGATACCGGTAGCGCTTTTCTCTTCCCGGGGCAGGGGTCACAGCAGGTAGGAATGCTGGGCGCCTTGATCCAGAAAGAATCGATAGTCTCTCGCACGCTGAGCGAGGCGAGCTATCTGGTGGACGTCGACTTGCTCAAGCTCATTCAGGAAGGCCCGGCAGCGGATCTGGATGCTACTTGTAACACCCAGCCTGCCTTGCTGGCCTGCAGTGTGGCGCTTTGGCGCCTGTGGGAGCACTTTAGGGGAGGGGGAGGGCTGCCTGCATTTGTTGCTGGTCATAGCCTCGGGGAGTACTCTGCGCTGGTGGCGGCCCGGGTTCTGGATTTTGGCGATGCGCTCAGACTCGTACGTCAGCGCGGACTCTATATGCAGGAAGCGGTGCCTGTCGGCCAGGGGGGCATGCTGGCTGTTGTGGGCCTGGATGATGCGAAGGTTTCTGCCATTTGCGTAGAGACCGTGCAGGATGGAGAGGTGCTGTCAGCGGCGAATTACAATGCCCCCGGACAAGTCGTCGTCGCAGGCTCGAACACTGCCATTGAGCGCGCTCGCCCTGCTTTTTTGAATGCGGGGGCGCGCATGGCCAAACCCCTTGCCGTCAGTGTTCCGTCCCACTGTCGTCTTATGGATCCAGTCTGTCAGCAATTGGAAGCGGATTTTGCGAGTGTGGGTTTTGCCAAGCCTGTCATTCCGGTGGTGCAGAATGTTTCGGCTTCTTTGACGACTGATGCTGAGGAGATTCGCTCGAATCTTATTCGTCAGGTCAGTCAGCCGGTGTTATGGGCTGCCAGTGTGAAGTGCATCGCGGACCAGGGTGTAACGCGCTTTTTCGAATGCGGCCCTGGCCGGGTTCTGGCAGGGCTCGGAAAACGAATGCAGCCTGCTGTGCAGGTGGTGGGGTTAGAGGATAGGAAGGCATATCTATGCTGAAGTCCAGAGATATTTTTTTGAAGCACGGCTGATGAAGCACGGGTGTACGAAAGCATGCGGAAAGACGATGCAGATCTGGCAGGCAAGGTTGCCTTGGTGACGGGTTCCAGTCGGGGTATAGGGCGGGCGATAGCCTTGCGGCTGGGTGCTGCCGGGGCAAAGGTCGCAGGAACGGCCACCACGGAGCAAGGCGCACAGGCTATTAGCGACTTTTTTTCCAGCAACGGTATTGATGGCGTGGGGTTGGTGCTGGACGTCACAAGCTCCCAGTCAGTGGATTCGGCATTGCAGGCAGTAACCGAGCGTTTCGGTTCCCCCTTGATTCTTGTCAACAATGCGGGCATAACCCGGGACAACCTGTTTGTGCGCATGAGGGAGGTAGACTGGGATCAGGTAATCAACACCAATCTCAGTTCAGCTTACCGTATGGCTCGAGCCTGCGTCAGGAGTATGACCCGTTCGCAATGGGGGCGGATTATAAACATCAGCTCTGTGGTCGGCTCCATGGGAAATGCGGGACAGGTGAATTACGCAGCAGCCAAGGCGGGCATGGAAGGGCTGACGCGTGCGTTGGCGCGGGAGCTGGGAGGGCGGCAGGTGACTGTCAATGCGGTGGCACCCGGCTTTATAGACACTGATATGACACGCGCCCTCCCTGAAAAAACGCGAGCGCAAATCCTGGAAACAATTCCCCTGGGCCGCCTTGGGCAAGCTGATGAGATCGCTGCTGTGGTGGCGTTTCTTGCCGGGCGAAGCGGAGGCTACATCACCGGGGAGACGCTGCATGTCAACGGTGGAATGTTCATGAGCTGAATACCTGTCGTTGTTATGGCGATGGGGCAGTATCAAATTTTTTGGTTCCGCCTGGAATTTTTCCGGCGGTTATATAAACTGCCTTGGCTCTGTTTGGGTCAGGGTGGTTGGGAAGTGTGGGAGCACGTTAACGCATGAGTAGTATTGAGAAAAGTGTCAGCGAAGAACAAAACTTGGCCGACGGCTCTGTTGAAAGCCCTGTGGCGAGCACTGCTCAGAGCGCCAACGACGGCGACAGCATTGAGGCAAGAGTTACGAAGCTTGTCTTTGAGCAGCTTGGCACCAGCACCAAAAGCATCGAGAGTGTGAGCCAGATAACCCCTTCTCTTTCATTCGTGAATGATCTTTCCGCCGATTCCCTGGATACAGTCGAGCTGGTGATGTCTCTTGAGGAAGAGTTCGGCATTGAAATCGTGGACGAAGAGGCCGAAAACATCAGAACAGTTGAGGATGCGATAGTTCATGTCAAGAACAAGGTCGCTCTTTCTGGGGCGGCAGCTTCTGTGAGTGACAAAGAGCTCTCTTGAGAACAGGCTTGCAGCGCTGCCTGAGTCTGACTTCGGTGGGAAGCTGTGCGCAGCCAAGTCGTACAAGAGCGAGTGGAGAGTGAGGTCAGCCGAGTGTTCCGGGAGAGAAAAACACCCGCTGAAATAGCTGCCTTGCTCCCTCGGTTTTGGGTCGACGGCGAGTCGGCCTCCTTGATTCCTGTTACGGATCGTGGGTTCTTGTATGGGGATGGTGTGTTTGAAACCATCCGGGTGTGCTACGCCAACCTTCCGCTCTGGGCTTGGCACAGGCGTCGGTTGCATGAGTCTTGTCTGAGACTGGATCTTCCCGTTGATCTGTCGGCCCTTGAGCAACAGCTGTTCTGCCTCGTAAAGGATTTCGATGCAGCTGTCGTCAAGGCCATAGTGACGCGGGGCGATGGTCGCCGCGGCTACAACCCGTCCGGGGCGCCTGGTCGAGTAGTCGTAGGTCTCCATCCTCTCCCTGAATTGCCGGAAGGTGCCATGCAAGAGGGTGTCTGTGTTCGGTGCTGCCGTACCCGCCTTGGCCATTGTCCGGCCTTGGCAGGCATGAAGCACATGGGGCGCCTTGAGCAGGTGATGGCCCGTGCGGAATGGCAGGACAATACCCATTTTGAAGGATTGCTTTTCGACGTTGATGACTGGCTTGTCTCCGGGACCATGTCAAATGTTTTTTTGGTGAAATCTGGTGTGCTCTACACCCCGGACCTGTCGTTGAGTGGCGTTCGCGGTGTGATGCGGCAATGGATTCTGGATAATCTGGGCGCATGCGAGAAGCGGCTTGGGTACCGGGATCTTGAGGAAGCCGATGAGGTTTTTCTGACCAACAGTGTTGTGGGGGTGGTGCCTGTCAGTCGTTGCTCTGATGTGTGCTGGTCCACGGGTCCTGTTACCCGCAATATTCAGGAAAGATGGGCCCGTTTGATTGCGCCCTGAATCTTTTTCGTTGCGCACTTCTTGTCTGGTGACGGACTGCGCTCGATGAATGCGGTTTTTTTCGCATATCTGCTTCGAAAGATCTCTGTTTCGTGAGACAGTTCTTTTCATGAAACTCGCCCGCTTTTCTTTGATTGTGTTTCTGGCTCTGGTGCTGTTGGTTGGCTCTGGTGTGGGAGCTGTCTATTTTTGGTTGTCGCGTCCTCTGGTGGCAGGGACGTCTTTTCGCATAGTGATACAACCGGGAGAAAATTTTGCCTCCATTGTGACCAGCATGGTTCACCGGGGGCTGCTGACCTCTGCCAGGTGGGTACGCCTCTATGCCAGAGTGACAGGGGTTGATACCGCCGTCCGTCCTGGTGAATACAGCTTTGCTGATGGCACCAGTTTGCTCGGCTTGTTTGCGGCCTTGACCGCCGGTGATGTTGTGCAGCGGGCGGTGACCCTGGTGGAGGGGCGAACGCTTGCCGAAAATCTGGCTTCCTGGGAAAAAAGTTATCTTTCCTTGACACCATCTCCTCTGCGTGAGGAAGCCATAGGGGCCTTGCTTGAAATTCGGGCTCCCTCGCCGGAGGGGTTATTCTTTGCGGACACCTATTTTTACCAGTTGGGTGATACGGATGTTTCCGTGCTTCAACGCGCGCATCAGCGTCTGCTTGATGTGCTGGCCGAAGAATGGGGCAGGCGGGAACCGGGGTTGCCCTACGCCAGTTCCTACGAAGCCCTGGTGATGGCTTCTCTGGTGGAAAGAGAGACGGCTGTGCAGGCGGAGCGCCCCCGCATTGCCGGTGTGTTTATTCGTCGGCTGCTCAAACGGATGCGGCTGCAGAGTGATCCCACTGTCATTTATGGCATGGGGACGCACTATAAAGGCCATCTCAGGCGTAGGGACTTGCTGAGACACACGCCCTACAATACCTATCGAATAAGGGGGCTTCCTCCCACTCCTATTGCTCTTGTCGGGCGCGGGGCTCTTCATGCGGCCCTGCATCCTGCTCAAGGGACTGCCTTGTATTTTGTGGCGCGGGGGGACGGCAGCCATGAATTTTCCGACAATCTGGCAGCGCATAACAGGGCTGTATCCAGATATCAGCTGAATCGGCGTGATGACTATCGCAGCACTCCTTTCAGTCATACTCCGAGCAAGGACAGAGAGCATCAAACACAGTGATTCCTGAAAAAACGCCGCGTCATCCTGGATTTTTCGTGACTGTCGAGGGGGTGGATGGCGTGGGTAAAAGCACCCAGGTTGACCTTCTCTGCGCATGGCTTGAGGCGCAGGGTATTGCGTTTGTGTGTACGCGGGAGCCGGGTGGAACAAGTTTGGGAGAGGCCATTCGTGAACTTCTGCTGTGCCCCTCAGGCCCCCCTGTTGCTGATCTGGCTGAGTTGCTGTTGATATTTGCCGCACGGGCACAGCATCTGGAACAGGTTATCAAGCCTGCGCTGACCGCTGGGAAAGTGGTTCTTTGTGATCGTTTTACTGATGCCAGTTTTGCATATCAGGGAGCGGGGCGCGGATTGAGTCAGACAGCCCTGTGCACACTTGAGTCTTTGGTGCAGGCGGGGTTGCAGCCAGACCTGACATTCCTTCTGGATATGCCTGTGACAGATGGCCTTGCGCGCCTGGCGAAGACTGGTGATCCGGATCGACTGGAACAATTGCCGTCTGATTTTTTTGCGCGTGTACGGCAGATGTATCTGACGCGGGCTCGGGAATATCCTGAACGATTTGTTATGGTTGATGCTTGCCATCAGGTGAACGCCGTGCGAGATCAGCTTGTTGGCATCCTGCGGGGACGGTTGGGGCGTGAATAGCAGTCAGACAGTGCCTGCTGCCGATTGGCATCCTCAAAATTGGGCGCTGTTATGTCAAAGGCTGGCCAGTGGCTGTTTGCCGCATGCCCTTTTGTTCCGAGGACAGGAAGGTGTAGGGAAAAAACAGAGTGCGTTGGCATTTGCGCACTATCTGCTCTGTCAGAACAGGCGGAGCAATGGGCCTTGTGCTTCCTGTGCCGGATGCCGGCTGGTGGTGGCCGCAACCCATCCCGACATGTTGTGTGTGGAGCCGGAGAAAGACGGAGCAGAAATAAAAATTGCCCAGGTGCGTGAACTGATTGCCTTCACGGAGCGAACGCCTTTGCAGGGTGGTAGTCGGGTGGTGATCCTGGCGCCCGCTGAATCCATGAATGACAATGCGGCCAACGCACTGCTCAAATGCCTGGAAGAGCCCGGCTCAAACACCGTTCTCTTACTTGTTTGTCAACACGCCGGACGTTTGCGGGCAACTTTGCGCAGCCGTTGCCAGTCTGTTCTCTTTGGCGTGCCGCCCCACGCGCTGGCGCTGGATTGGTTGGGAGGGCAGGGTGTAGAGCCGGACAAGGCTGAGCCCTTGTTGCAACTGGCGGGCGGCGGACCGATCAAGGCTCTTTTGTATGCGCAACAGGCGGTATGGGAACAGAGAGAGTCAATGCTGTCTGGACTGGTCGCTTTGGGGCATGGCAGGAAAGCGCCGGCCCAGCTGGCACAGGAGTGGTCAGGGTTCGAGCTCAAAGCGGTGCTTGAATGGATGGGCTGTTGGGTACAGGAAATGGTGCGCTATCAAGCGACTGGCAATGAGAGATTTCTTGTCACCAGTGGTTACCGGAAGATGTTTCGCCATTTCGCTGGGCGGGCGGGCTGTCGCCGTCTTCTGGCGTTGGAGCATTGGCTGGCAGAGCAGCGTGTACTGGTTGCGTCTCACAGTCATCTGAATGCACAGTTGTTGTTGGAGGCTGGCTTGAGTCGTTGGCTGGATCTGGCTACGACTCGCCTTCCCGTTGCGTCTGGAGAATGTGATTGAGTGCGCGGACACGCCGGAATGGTGTCTTGTCAAATCAGAGGGGGGGGAACAGTGTCCCAGAAGCAAAGAGGCAGTCTTCTTTCTGCCACCATAGTGGATCTATCTGCTCTGCATGCGGCCTACATGCCTTTTATCAAGGGAGGGGCACTTTTTATAGAGACTGACAGGCCTTTCAACCTGGGGGATGAAGTTTTCCTGCGGTTGACACTGATGGATGAGGATGATGTCTGGCCTATAGCGGGGCGGGTTGTCTGGCTGACACCTCGCGGTTCTCAAGGGAACCGCAAGCAGGGGGTGGGCTTGCAGTTTATTGACTCCGATGATCCAGCCCGTGTCAGGGTGGATATCTTGCTGGCTGGCGCCCTGAAATCTGACCGTCCGACTCACACACTGTAACTCTTGTAAGGAAGTGCTCCGTGTTTATTGATTCTCACTGTCATCTCGATCGCATTGATCTTACTCCCTATGATGGCTGCATGGATGCAGCCCTGGCGGCAGCGCATGATGCCGGGGTGAAGGCGCTGTTGTGTGTATGCGTTGATCTGGAGAATTTTCCTGCTGTACTGGAGTTGGCAAAGAGCAAGAAGAATGTCTGGGCGTCTGTGGGTGTGCATCCGCTGGAGCCGCATGAGAAGCCACTGGATGCGGAGACCTTGCGCTCCCTGGCTCGCGATGACCGGGTGGTAGCTATAGGGGAAACCGGGTTGGATTATTACCGGGGAGGGGGGCAGACCGGCCCCATGCAGGACAGTTTTGTCTCCCATCTGGAGGTTGCGCGTGACCTGGGGCTTCCGGTTATTGTCCATAGCCGCAGCGCGCGACAAGACACCCTGGATCTGCTCCGGGCGCACGCCTGTCAGGAAAAAGCAGGTGTCCTGCACTGTTTTACTGAAGACTGGAATATGGCCAGGGTCGCGCTGGATCTTGGGTTTTACATTTCTTTTTCAGGTGTCGTGACTTTTAAGAATGCGGGTGAGCTCAGGGAAGTCGCAAAGAAGGTTCCTTTGGACCGGATGCTGATCGAAACGGATGCTCCCTGGCTGGCACCAGTTCCTTACAGAGGAAAGTCCAATGAGCCGCGTTTTGTTGTGGAAGTGGCCCGTTTGCTTGCCGAGCTGCGCGGTATGGAGATGGAAGAAGTGGGCCGTGTCACGTCTGAAAACTTTTTTCGTTTGTTCGGCAACGCTGTTCTGACTTGAGGGTTTGCGCCGTCCTTTGACAAAAGATGGGCGCGAGGCGGAAAGCTTGCGCGGTGTCGTCTCCTTCCCCCCATGAGGGTTTGGCAGCAAGGGCGATGCGGGCGATTTATTCCTGCATGGCCTGTTGGCGATCGGTCTCGAGTCCGGCGAGCAAGCCAGCAAAATCGGCTGGCAGGGGAGCCTCCCAGCGCATTTCGTCGCCCGTAGCAGGGTGCAGCAAGCCGAGACGGCGGGCATGCAGCGCCTGGCGCCCAAACCCTTGCAGTACTTTTTTGAGTTCTGGCGTCGCCTCTCGTGGAATACGGGGAGATCCGGTGTACAGCGCGTCGCCGACCAGCGGATGACCCAGATGCTGCATGTGCACCCGGATCTGATGTGTGCGGCCCGTCTGCAGGTTCAGACTCAGATGGGTGTGCGCGCGGAAGTCGCGCAATACAGCGTAATGAGTCACGGCGGGCTTGCCTGCGGCGACTACAGCCATTTTCAGGCGATGGACCGGGTGGCGTCCTACCGGCTGATCGACACAACCGCCTGTCGTCAGGTTTCCCATGGCGACAGCTTCGTAGTTGCGGTACAGGCTCCGCTTGCGCAATTGCTCGGACAGGCTGTTTTGGGCTTGCAGGTTCTTGGCGACCACCATCAGCCCGGTAGTGTCCTGGTCGAGGCGGTGCACTATGCCCGCCCGGGGCAGGCACGCCAGGGCCGGGCAGTGCCAGAGCAGACCATTGAGCAGCGTTCCCTGCCAGTGCCCTGCCGCTGGATGAACCACCAGTGATTCAGGCTTGTTGACGATCAGAAGATGCTCATCCTCGTAGAGAATGTCCAGGGGCATCTTTTCGGGAAGCCATTGCCCTGTCTCTTCGAGGATGGCTTCCAGCTTCAGTGTTTCGCCACCACGCAGGCGATCGCGAGGGCGCACCCTGGCGCCATCAACGGTCAAGGCGCCAGTGCGGATCCATGTCTGGAGGCGAGAGCGTGAATAACGGGGAAAAAGACGCACTGCCAGCTGGTCGCAGCGTTCGCCGCCCAGCTCATCCGGCAGTACTGCCACAAGATTTATCTGCTCACTCATGCAGTTTGCATCAAGTCCTCTGTGTTCAGAACCGGGGCGAGCGGCCTCCCCAGAGCGGTTGTCTGGGATTCAGGTGTGTACTGTGTTTAAATGGCACGCCCGGGTGCGCACTGTATCACAGTATCCGGTGAGATTGGCTATACCCGTACAGGCGCCTGCGCCGGGAATCTCCCCTATGCCGACTGCAAAATACATCATTGGACTGGCTGTTCTCTTGCTGCTGGCGGCCTGTTCCAGCACAGGAAAGAAAGTGGATGAAAGCCTGGCTGAGGCTCACCTGTACCAGCAGGCCAGCAATCTCCTCGATAAAAAAGATTATGTGGAGGCCGTCGACTTTCTCAGGGCACTGGAGTCCCGCTATCCATTTGGTCCTTTCTCGCAACAAGGCCAGATGGATCTGATATTCGCCTATTACAAAAACAACGATTTCGAGGAGGCCGGGGCTGCTGCCGAGCGTTTTCTCCGCCTTCACCCCCAGCACGCCAATGTGGCTTATGCCTATTATATGCGTGCATTGGCGTCTTACTCTGTTGATGCCAAGCCCATGACGCGCTATCTTCCGGTGGACGCGTCACGCCGGGATCCTGGTCGAGCTCGCCAGTCGCTGGATGAATTTACCGAGTTCCTCTATCTTTTTCCGGACAGCCGTTACGCCGAGGACTCTCGCAAGCATGTGGTGTCTTTGCGTAATCGTCTGGCGCGCCATGAACTGCATGCGGCTGACTATTACATGAAACGCAAAGCCTATGTGGCAGCGATCAACCGGGGGCGCTATGTTGTGGAACACTTCCAGGGTACGGGTGTTGTAGAACAGGCCCTGGGTGTGATGGTTGAGGGCTATCTGAGACTCGGCCTCGAGGCGCCGGCCAAAGAATCCATGGCTGTACTCAGCAGCAATTTTCCGAACAGTACTTTGCTCGACAAGAAAGGCCAGTTTGTGGGCTACCGGGAATACGATGACGTGGACCCCAGTATTCTCAATACGTTGACTTTTGGTCTGCTCGGAACCTCACATCAAACTCCTTCTCCGGTATCTCCACCATGAAGACCAGTACCGCCCCTGAGCGCGATTCCTCCGTCCACAGCCATAGCCGCTGTCCAGCTTGTGGGGCCCCGGTCAACTGGTCAGAGCGCCCACCGCATCGTCCATTCTGTTCTGAGCGGTGTCGCACTCTTGATCTGGGTGCCTGGGCCGGAGAGGAATATCGGATTCCGGTCGCTTCAGACCCTTTTGTATTGGCCACAGAATCACCTGTTGAAGATCCCTGACGGCTGCTCTTTCTCTCCGTTGGTGTGTACAGTTGCTGTCCAGGATGCTTCCGGGGTGGCAGGTGGTTCTTGCGGGCTGCGTGGGAGCGATGCGCGGCGGCTTTCACTGGTGACTTGACCGCAGAAAGGCGGAATGCAATCCCAAGTGTTCGCTATGGAGCAGGTCGCTCAGTTTGAGCGTGGGGGTGTTGCCCGCCTTTCAGCCCCGTTGTGATGTCCTTTTTGCCCTCAGCTCAGGGCAGCCATTCCCGGTTGTTTTTTTTCTGTAAAAAGCGACGGCGTGCCTGCTGCTGGTGTGAGTCACATGCGCTGGTGTGGTTTGTCAGAGAACCTTGTCGTGACAACGGCCACGGCAACGGCAAAACAATAACGACAACGATAACGACAACGATAACGACAACGACAACGACAACGACAACGACAACGACAACGACAACGACAACGACAACGACAACGACAACGACAACGACAGATGCGCGGGATGCGGTTTTCCGGGATGAAGCCACTTGCCCATCATCATGCAAAGCAAAAAAGCGGAAACGGGCGCAATTGCCTGGGGCTCCAGCTTGATGAGTGGCTCGGTCTTGAAGGTGAAGGACCGGCCTAGCCGATATGGAAACCGCTTGGCATGGGGCTCAGGTTGTCATTGCCTTCAATGTGAACCCTCTTGACGTGTGCTTCCGGTGGCCCTTCCTTGAGTAGCTGAATCAAGCTGGCAAGACCTTCTGATTGGCCGCAGGCCGTGACAAGAACACTGCCATCAGGGCAGTTTATGGCCGAGCCGACAATGCCCAGATGCTCGGCCTGCTTCTGAGTCCAGATTCTGTAGGAGACGCCCTGGACTCGCCCTTCTATCCGGACCTGTTTACAGAGAACCTCCATAAAAAAACACCTCCAGCACCAGGCAATGTCGAATAACATCGGAAAAAATTATGCAATGTCCAGGATTTTGTGGCACTGCAGGTTCAATCGCCAGCGCGGATTCCTGAGGCAGTACTCCACCGCACTACGCGTTGCCGAATTACGATAGAGAGCATCCTGAGCCTGACGATGAGGGTCTACAACTGGGCTGAGGTAATAGTAACGCGCCTCTATGTATTCAAAATCAGAAGGCATGGCCATGGCCTGCGGAAACACCAGCTTCAGCTCATCGCAGCGAGTGACCACAATCTTGCTTCCAGCTTTGGGGCTGACAACGGACCAGTCGACAGCCGCAGGAACAGGCAAGGTACCGTTAGTCTCGATGGCCACTTCAAAGCCACGCTTTTGCAGTGCCTCTATGAGAGGAGTATCGAGCTGCAGGAGCGGCTCGCCTCCCGTGCAGACCACCAGGGGACGACCGCCCCCCGTCGCGTTGCCGCCCCATAAGTGCAGGACCTGGGCCGCCAGAGCCTCTGGTGTACGGAAGGTGCCGCCTCCCTGACCATCGGTTCCCCGAAAGTCTGTATCACAAAAGCGACACACCGCCTTGTGACGATCCTGCTCACGCCCGCTCCACAGGTTGCAGCCACTGAAGCGGCAGAACACGGCAGGCCGTCCACTGTTATGTCCCTCGCCCTGGAGGGTATAGAACATTTCTTTGACGCTGTACATCAAATGGGTGCCTGGTCTTCATAGATCAATGGGTCACAAGCCTGGTTGGCGGCGAACGCTTGTAGTCGTTCCAGACAGGCGCTGCAGCGGCCACAAGAATGCTTGCGCCCGTTGTAGCAGGTCCAGGTGTCGGAATAATCCAGTTCCATCGCCAGGCCCCGGCGCAGGATATCGGCCTTGCTGGCATGCAACCAGGGAGCCTCCACCTTTACCGGCTGCCAGTCACACAGGCGCGTGACGCCGTTGATTGCCTCAACAAACTCAGGACGGCAATCCGGGTAAAGGACGTGATCCCCGGCGTGAGCCCCATAGAAAACAACATCTGCTTTTTTGGACAGGGCATAAGATACAGCCAGCGAAAGCATCACCATATTGCGGTTGGGGACGACGGTTTGCTTCATGTTTTCTGTGCCGTAGTTTCCTTCGGGTACATCAGTTCCGGTCGATGTGAGGGCCGAGTCCCCAAAAATTCCTGCGATAGAGGAAAGATCGACTATTTTGTGTTCAATTCCAAGGCCGGCGCTGACTTTGGCTGCGCACTCGAGTTCCCGGCTGTGTCTCTGGCCGTAGTTGAAGGAAATGGCGGCTGCATTGTAACCCAGTGCCCGGACATGGTGGAGGACTGTGAAGGAGTCCATGCCGCCGGAGTACACGACAACAGCTTTGCGGGAAGAGCAGGAGTACTGGTTATCCATAGTTCACTCAAGTCAGGAAGCAGGGTCGACGTTCAGCGGCCTCGATGATTTGCCCGGTGCTTCAGTGCCGGGCTCGCAGTCGGCGAAGGTGGCACGTAGCTTTCGACAGGCTGCGGACCGCCGTGAGCTATTTGGCGCGCCCACTCTAAATTTGGGGCGCCCACTCTATAAGGTGGGCCCGTTTCAAGCAATAGATGATGTCAATTCAGGCAGGGTGTTTGCCGATCGTTCAGTGGCCAGCTGGTTGGTTTGACTGTGTCTGGGTGCGCCAGGCCGCAGCTGGCAAGGGCGGGGAGATCAGGAGTTGACACGGTTGCGCACTTCCGTATAATCCGCCGGGTATCCGTTGTGCGGGACCCTCTGTGTCTTGCTCTGCGGTGCGCCGAGGGTTGAGTGGTGGACGTAGCTCAGTTGGTAGAGCCCAGGATTGTGATTCCTGTGGTCGAGGGTTCGAGCCCCTCCGTCCACCCCATTAAAACTCCTTTCGCAAGCCTCCGGACGCGTGCTGCTATCCAGATGTGGTGCGTTTTTCTGTGGGCGCGGAGGTCGCGGAGACAGGAATAGCAAGGAAACAAAAGGCAGGTTGTTGGTGCCAAGCGCTGTGATCCGTGTTTGAGGGGCATCTGATGATGAGCCTGGAGTCAGAAGGCCTGACTCGTGTATGCGTGGATCGGGTTCACCTGCTGCTCCGTTGCGTGGGTAGCGCGTGTGCGACGTTTTCCTTGCGCAATTTCTTATGCAATTCCGGACTTTTGTAGACTCCCCTTCTTGACTCAGCGGATGTGGTGGAACTGGTAGACACGCTGGCTTTAGGTGCCAGTGCCGAGAGGTGTGAGAGTTCGAATCTCTCCATCCGCACCATCGACTTGAAAGCCTGAGCTGCACTATCGGTGTTTTATGGTGTTTGCCGGAAAGTCGAAGAAAGTGTCCCGCCGTTTTGAGCGGCACAGCATCGGGCACTGCAAATGGCTGTATCGTTCCTGCTTGCACTCTCACTGTTTTTTATAAGGATCACGCATGCAAGTCTCTCTCGAAATCATGTCCGACCTTGAACGTCGCCTGAAAATCTCGGTGCCTGCACAGTTGGTCGAAGAGAAAGTCAACGATCAGCTTCTGCGGCTGACGCGCTCTGTCAAGCTCAAGGGTTTTCGTCCTGGCAAGGTGCCTCTCAAGATAGTGCGGATGCATTACGGGGTCGAAGCTCGCCAGGAGGCTATCGGCTGGCTGATGCAGTCTTCCTGCAGTGAGGCGATAAAAGAGCATGGACTCAATCCTGCCTCTCCTCCCAACCTGGAAGCTCTCAACGTCCAGGAGGGCGCCGATCTTGAATTTGCGGCCACTCTTGAGATCTGCCCGGAAGTCAAGCTGGCAGACTTCACTGAAATCGAAGTGAACAAACCCGTTGCCGAAATTGCTGACTCTGACATTGACACCATGATCGAGGAGCTCCGCAAGCAGAATCGACGTCTGAAAGACCTTGCCCCGGAGGTGCCTGCAGAAAAGGGGCACTTGGTGACATTTGATCACAAAAGCATTGTCCAGGGAGATAGCGCTGAAAGGGGAGAGGGTACAGGTCAGAAAGTTGTTCTGGGAGACGGCGAGATGATTCCTGGCCTGGAAGACGCGATGATCGGCATGAAAGTGGGTGAGACGAAGGACGTTGAAGTCACTTACCCTGATGATTTCGGACAAGTAAAGCTGCGCGGACAGCGCGGGCTCGTCACTATCACGGTCAAGGGCGTTGGCGAGCGTGTTCTGCCGGAAGTCGATGAAGAATTTTGTGGGCTCTACGGCGTTAAAGAGGGGGGGGTGGAAGCCCTGCGCGCTGAAGTCTCACGCAATATGCAACGCGAGCTGAAGCAAGCCATCAAAAGGAAGGTCAAAGATCAGGTTATGCAGGGCCTGTTGGCACTGAATCCGATACCACTTCCCCAGGCGTTGGTGAGCGAAGAGGCAGAACGACTTGAGAAGCAGTACATCCAGCGCCTTGCGGATCGAGGGGTGCCTGAGACGCAAATACCAAGTGGCTTTGCAGAGAACCTCCGGCCTGAAGCCAGTCGGCGAGTGCAGCTGGGTTTTGTTGTTGGTGCTGTTGTACAAAAGCACGGCCTTGAAGCCAAGCCGGAGCGTGTGGACGCCATGTTGCAGGATGTGGCTGCTGCGTATCAGTCGCCACAGGATGTGATCAGATGGTACAAGAACAACGAGCAGCAACTCGACATGATCCGTCAGATTGTCCTCGAAGATGAGGTGGTGGATACTGTTTTGGGTGCCGCCAAGCTGACGGAGATGCACTGCAGTTACGCAGAGGCAGTTAAAGCTGCCGATGCCGATCCTGAACTTTCGGCTGAGAAGGCTGAGAAGGCTGAGAAAGCTGATAAGGCTGAGAAGGCTGAGAAAGCTGAGAAAGCTGAGAAAGCTGAGAAAGCTGAGAAAGCTGAGAAAGCTGAGAAAGCTGAGAAAGCTGAGAAAGCTGAGAAAGCTGAGAAAGCTGAGAAAGCTGATAAGGCCAAGAAGGCTAAGAAAGCTAAGGCTGAAAAAGTTGACAAGGCGGACAAGGCTGATAGCCAAGCTGACAGCCAGCAAGCCTGACTTCGATAAGAGCAGATGCGAATACGGGCCCTGCCCCTCTGATATGACGACAAGGAATATGCTCAGAACTATGTCTTATCCAGCCGACTACAGTGTCCCAAGCGTGTCAGCCAGTGGGCTGGTCCCGATCGTTGTGGAACAAACAGCCCGCGGTGAGCGTTCCTATGACATCTACTCCCGCCTGCTGAAAGAACGGGTCATCTTTCTCGTAGGGCAGGTCGAAGATCACATGGCCAACCTGATTGTGGCGCAGATGTTGTTTCTGGAGGCAGAAAATCCAGACAAAGACATCCATCTGTACATTAACTCCCCGGGTGGCTCTGTGACAGCTGGCATGGCCATCTATGACACCATGCAATTTATCAAGCCCAGTGTCTGCACTTACTGTATAGGCCAGGCGGCCAGTATGGGAGCACTTCTTCTGGCTGCGGGGGCCCCTGAAAAACGCTTCTGCCTTCCACACTCCAGGGTTATGATTCATCAGCCTTTGGGCGGGTTCCAGGGCCAGGCGTCTGACATAGAAATACATGCCCGCGAAATTCTGGCCATCAAGCAAAAACTGAACAAGGTACTGGCCAGCCACACGGGCCAATCGCTGAAAGTCATCGAAAGGGATACAGACCGCGATAACTTTTTGTCTGCGGAAGAGGCTGTAAAATACGGTCTGGTGGATAAAGTTATGGACAAACGTGTTATTGACAAGAAAGAATAGAGTCTTGCAGTGCCGCCGTTTTACGGCGGCTGTTCATGAGTTGCAGTCAACTGACTTGAAGGGCCTCCTTGAAAAATTGCGCAAAAGGCTACATCTTGTCCTGATGAATCGCAGCGTCTCCTGGACGGAGGGGCTGCGCGTTCTGTTGTGTCGGTTTTCGACCGACGTCATTGTCTGCGTCCTTGAGTCGAAAATTTTTGACTGTTTTTCCAGACAGTCCCGTATATACCATCAGGGGATTGCTCATGACTGACAAAACAAGTGGAAAAGGGCAGCGAGAAAATGGCAGCAAGCTGCTCTACTGTTCTTTCTGTGGAAAGAGCCAGCATGAAGTGTGCAAGCTGATTGCAGGGCCCTCCGTTTTTATCTGCGGTGAGTGTGTTGATCTGTGCAACGACATCATTCGCGAGGAAGTGCGCGAACAGGCGGCTGAGCAGGCCAAAGACAAGCTTCCTGTTCCCAAAGAGATAAAGGAAACGCTTGACCAGTACGTGATCGGGCAGCAGCGGGCCAAGAAGGTTCTTTCTGTTGCTGTGTACAATCACTACAAACGTTTGCAGGCGCGTGAGGAGCTGCCTCCGCTGGATGCCAAGCAGGGCAAAAATGGCAAGGCTCAGGAAGTTGAGCTCGGAAAGAGCAATATCTTGCTGATAGGTCCGACCGGCTCGGGAAAGACACTCCTGGCCGAGACTTTGGCCCGTCTGCTTGATGTTCCTTTCACTATTGCTGACGCGACCACCCTTACGGAAGCAGGGTATGTGGGCGAGGATGTTGAAAACATCATTCAGAAGCTGTTGCAAAAATGTGAGTACGATGTAGAAAAAGCCCAGAGAGGCATTGTTTACATTGATGAAATTGACAAAATTTCTCGCAAGGCGGACAACCCTTCGATAACGCGGGACGTTTCTGGAGAAGGTGTCCAGCAAGCGCTCCTGAAATTGATAGAGGGCACAGTTGCTTCCGTTCCTCCACAGGGGGGGCGCAAGCACCCGCAGCAGGAGTTTCTTCAGGTCGACACGAGCAATATTCTCTTCGTCTGCGGTGGGGCGTTTGCGGGCCTTGAAAAAGTTATCCGGGAACGTACCGACAAGGGAGGCATTGGGTTTACGGCCGACGTCCACAGTCAGGAGAATGATCACAGTGCGGCCGAAGCTTTCAAGGAAGTCGAACCGGAGGACCTTGTGAAATTTGGTCTTATACCCGAGTTCGTTGGCCGCCTTCCCGTTGTGGCTACTTTGGAGGAGCTGGATGCTGAGGCACTGGTTCGTATTCTTGTCGAGCCAAGGAATGCGCTGACGAAGCAGTATAGCCGTCTTTTGAAGATGGAAAATGTAGAGGTGGATTTTCGCAAGGACGCACTTGAAGAAGTCGCCAGGCAAGCTATGGAGCGAAAAACAGGAGCCAGAGGCTTGCGCTCAATACTGGAGAATATTCTTCTGGAAACCATGTACGAGATACCATCAGATAAGGCAATCACCAAAATTGCTGTTGATGCCAGCGTTATTCGGGGTGAGTCAGAACCTCTGCTGATTTATGAAAACAAGCCCAAGTCTGCTCGCTCCAGTCCTCGTGTTGCGGAGGACAAAGGGCGTTGACCTTCTGTTTGAGATGTTTTGTGTGTCTCTTTCTGGTGGGCAGTCTGCGGGGTGATACCTCTCGCAGCCAGTGAGAAAATCGTCTGGGGCGATTTTTCTTGTTGGAAGAATTGATTGTCTGTCGTTACGGTCTTGGCCTTTTTGTGTGATGTGGTAAGGAGTGGCTTGGCTTTTCCTTATGTAAGCTTTGGGGTAGAGAGCTGGATTCCTTCTCCCCTCCCAGGGGAGAGCGAGAATTGTGATAGCCTGAGGGGTCGGGTCCCCGCTGAGCTGTCCGTTTGGAAAGGGTGGGTCTCTTTGGTTGCTGGGGCTAGCCCATCCTTGATGGGCGGGTTGCGGGTGCGGGCACTTTTTTCATTAAGGCACCGTTTCCGCAAATAGAGTTGAAGCTTCATCGGGTGTGGCTGCGTTGCTGCGCTGCGTTGTTTTGATTGGAACTTGGGGGGGGCAAGGCGACCGCTGGTCGCTGTTGCTTCAAGCCTGTCACCGTCTTGTGCCGCCTGGCTGCGGCGCTGGATGTTGACGATGTCTTTCAACCTCTTGTTTGCGGTATCTGTAGCCCTCTCTCCAGTGTCAGACAAGGTGTGGTTGCGATCTGACGTGGGCTGACCTGACCTGCGTCAGCGTTCTTGGTAAGGGCGGAGTCTTTGTTGCCCCGCCGCTCGTCCCTCTTCACTTTCATTCGTCATTCCTGCGCCCTTGTCATTCCCGCGAAGGCGGGAATCCATGTGGCACCCCCTTTCGTCATCCTCCTCCGTTGTTCTTGCGAAGGCGAGAGTCCGTGTTGCACCGCCGCTCGTCCCTCTTCACTTTCATTCGTCATTCCTGCGCCCTTGTCATTCCCGCGAAGGCGGGAATCCATGTGGCACCCCCTTTCGTCATCCTCCTCCGTTGTTCTTGCGAAGGCGAGAGTCCGTGTTGCACCGCCGCTCGTCCCTCTTCACTTTCATTCGTCATTCCTGCGCCCTTGTCATTCCCGTGAAGGCGAGAATCCATGCGGCACCGCTGTTCATACAACCTTATATTCATTCGTTATTCCTGTGTCCTCGTCATTCCCGCGAAGGCGAGAATCCATGCGGCACCACCATTCGTCATCCCTCCTCCTTCATTCTCACAAAGGCGGGGTCCATGCGGCACCGCTGCTCATACTGCCTTATCTTCATTCGTTATTCCTGCGCTCTGTCATTCCCGCGAAAGTGAGAATCCATGCGGCACCACCGTTTGCCATCGTTCCTCCGTCATTCTCACGAAGACGGGACTCATGCGGCACCGCTGTTCATACAGCCTTATCTTCATTCGTTATTCCTGCTCCCCTGTCATCCCCGTGAAGGCGGGAATCCATGTGGCACCGCCGTTTGTCGTTCGTCCCACCTGACGTTCATTCGTCATCTCTCCCTCCGCCATTCTCACCAAGGCGGAATCCATGCAGCACCGCTGTTCATACAATCTCACCTTATTTGTCCTCTCGGTGACTATGGTTTCTTCCCTGTTGCCTGGCCACTACAGGGATCGGCCGGGTTACTCAAGAGGACATCTCAACTGGTGATTTTGGGACATGAAGGACTGGCGTTAACAGACTATGCCATTCCCTTCTGGTGGTGATTTATGACGAACTCTGACGGGCACCTGTGCCCTCAATGACAACAATATACGTGGGCGAACCAGGTAGGACGTATCAGGCGTGGATAAAATCTGCGAAAACCTTGTCTAACGTCTGAACTCTGTGGAAGCCAGCACCTGAGGGCATGGTCGCAAAATACGCAGCTTCCTTGTGACAACCACATAAAGGACAAAAAGGAATGTTCAATAACATGAAAATTCAAACCTTCCTTTCCTGCATTTGCAGTCTGCTGATGAGTACCACATGCGCTGCGATCTGGCCCTTTTCCAGTCCGGAAGATGCGTATCGGCATCTGATGCCTATGGGTGAAAACTTTCCCGGTTTCCCTTCGGCCGATGCCGAACGCGTCTCCCGGACCATACACGTCTGCCAGCCCCCCAGGGACTTTGCACCTCTACGCCTGAGCATACCGCCCATGCACTGGCAAAGCACTGGACTTTATCGTGTTCCGGGAGAACCCGTGACCGTCATGATGCATTCTGCCAGTGGCAATCTACCTGCCTCGGAAAGGCCGTTTCTAAGGATTGGAGCACATGTCAAATCATTATCCAAAGGCTGGCCTGCAACACGTGTATCCCATGCATCAGATGGGTTCAGATTGCAAGAAGGAACACAGCAGCAGGATCGCGGCGTTACTTCCGGTTTGATTTACATTCAATTCGTTGCAACGGGAGCTGAGGAAGTTGACATCAGCATTTCAGGTGCTGTCAAAGCTCCCTGGTTTAAACTCGGAAGAGACAGCCTGAAACAGTGGCAAAATGACATCCGGCATTATCCGGCTCCCTGGGCCGAACTGGAAGGAAAGCATGCCATATTGACGCTACCTTCGGTCATGATACGAGATCTTGATGATCCCGCCGAGGTAATCGGTTTTTACGACAAGATCGTGGAGGATGTCAATGCATTGGTAGGATTGCATGAAAATGCGGATGATCAACGTGACCGCGCACCTGATTTGCCTTTTCGCTTTGTGCTGGATTCAGCCTTTCCCCATGCTAATGTCCTCGCCACTTCGGGTTTTCCCATTACTCTCAACTGGATTGGCTACGGCGATCCCTTCGTATGGTTGACGCCAGGAGATCAACAAGTGCGTTCGGTTCTCCTTCATGAGTTAGGCCACTGCTACGAGTCTGACAACCGGCTTGTTGAGCCACCTGGAGCCGAAGAAGCTTTTGCCAATTTGATCGAGTACGGCTACCAATCTCGTGAGGGTTACTGGTTCCTCGCCCAGCGACCCGCCAAAGTCCTCTTTAATAACTACGGTGACTTTTTATATAGTTATTTCACGATCCTTGCGCATCCATTATTTTGGGCTTCTACTTATCTAATGCCTGAATGGTTCGACAGTAGAATCTGGGTAGACGGAGGTTATGTTTCATGGATGCCCAAAAATGCTTTTATGATTCAGCTGGTCATTCATTTGTCTCATGAATTCATCGCCGATTTCTATCGCGAATTCCGTCACACGCCTTCTAATGAGCTGCCTGATGCAAAAGATCCACAAGCAAAAACAGATTATTTTTTCGAGACTCTGTGCAAAGTCACGCAGCAAGATTTAACAAGATTTTTTGAAAACTGGTTTGTGCCTGTCAGCAAAGAGGCTTATCAACGGGTTTCTGAAAAAAGTTACCCCATTCCTGCCTGGCTTCTTCATGACGAACTTCAATGACAACAGCACGCGAGGGCGTATCAGACGTGGATAGAATCTGCGAAAACCTTGTTCAACGTCCGACCTCTGTGGACAGGGTTTGCGCACCAGTTACAAATGCCTTGCGTCGCTTTGCCATATAGTTGTTGCTCCAGCCAGCCTTCTTCTGCTTGCCCTTGATACTGCGCTTGCTGGTCTTACAAGCTGCAGGATATTCAAGGCGATACGACGAATAGAAGAGAGATTTTCCGCAGCATTTTCGTTCTTGATCTGACAGGCATCCTTTGTGTTAGCGCCAGTTAGGAATGTCCTCATTTCATCAGTTTGAGGTGCCCGGTTTTCACCCAGCGGGTGAAGTACTCCTGAAAGTTGTCGGGATCCAACAAACACAAGATTCGGTAAAACGTGTCGTGAGAGGGTATACCGCGCGGCAGCTCCCGAAATGTTCGAAGCCAGTCTTTTTTTTCCTTCCCAAACTCTTCCATATCCTGCCAAGTGTCAGCGTTGGCGATAATGACACAGGCCGCTATAACAAGTATGTCTGTGAAGTTATGCTGACAGGACGCGGCGCACATCTTCGAGGGTTGCGATGAATGTGGTCAGGGGATCTGGCTTGTGTGTCATAAAAAAGCAACCATTTTATCCGCACTCTGACCGTGATCAGCTGGTGCGTAAGCCCTGCTGTTGAAGTCAGCACCTGAGGGATGGTCGCAGAAACCGATCCGGGCAGAGTCCCCTGTGACAGTCATATAAAGGAAAAATAAAGGAGAAAAAGAAATGTTCAATAACATGAAAATTCAAAGCCTCCTTTCCTGCATTTGCAGTCTGCTGATGAGTACCACATGCGCTGCCACATGCGCCGCCTTATGGCCCTTTTCGAGTCCGGAAGATGCGTATCGGCATTTGATGCCTATGGGTGAAAACTTCCCCGGTTTCCCTTCGACCGATGCCGAGCGCGTATCCCGGACCATACACGTCTGCCAACACCCCAGGGACTTTTCGTCTCTACGCCTGCGCATTCCGCCAAGGCACTGGCAAAGCACGGGACTTTATCGTGTTCCGGGAGAACCCGTGACCGTCACTATGCATTCCGCCAGTGGCAATCTATCTTTCCGGGAAAGACCGTTTTTAAGGATTGGAGCACATGTCCAATCCTTATCAAAAGGCTGGCCTGCAACACGTGTATCCTGTGCATCATATAGGTTCAGATTGCAAGAAGGAACACAGCAGCAGGATCACGACGTTACTTCCGGTTTGATTTACATCCAGTTTGTTGCAACGGGAGCTGAGGAAGTTGACATCAGCATTTCAGGTGCTGTCAAAGCTCCCTGGTTTAAACTCGGAAGAGACAGCCTGAAACAGTGGCAAAACGACATCCGCTATTATCCAGGTCCCTGGGCCGAACTGGAAGGAAAGCATGCCATATTGACGCTACCTTCGGTCATGATACGAGATCTTGATGATCCCGCCGCGGTAATCGGTTTTTACGACAAGATCGTGGAGGATGTTAATGCATTGGTAGGATTGTATGAAAATGCAGATGATCAATGCGACCGCGCACCTGATTTGCCTTTTCGCTTTGTTCTGGATTCAGCCTTCCCCCATATTAATATGCTCGCCACTTCGAATTTTCCCATCAATCTCAACTGGATTGGCCACGGCGATCCCTTCGTATGGTTGACGCCAGGAGATCCACAGGTGCGTGCGGTTCTGCTTCATGAGTTAGGCCACAACTACGAGCCTGATGACAGGATTGCTGAACCACCTGGAGCCCAGGAAGCTTTTGCCAATTTGATCGAGTACGGTTACCAATCTCGTGAGGGTTACTGGTTCCTCGCCCAGCGACACTGCAAAAACCTCTTCTATAAGTACGATGACGCTTTATATAGTTATTTCCCGATCCTTATGCATCCATTATTTGTTGCGTCTGCTTATTTCACTCCTGCAAGGTACGACCGCAGAATCTGGGTAGACGGAGGCTATGTTTCATGGATGCCCAAAAATGCTTTTATGATTCACCTCACCCTTCATTTGTCTTATGACTTCATCGCTGATTTCTATCGCGAATTCCGTCACACGCCGTCAAATGAGCTGCCTGATGTACAGGATCCACAAGCAAAAACAGATTATTTTTTCGAAACTCTGTGCAAAAGCACGCAGCAAGATTTAACAAGATTTTTCGAAAGCTGGTCTGTGCCTGTCAGCAAAGAGGCTTATCAAAGGGTTTCCGAAAAAAGCTACCCCATTCCTGCCTGGCTTCTTCATGACGAACTCTGACGGGTGCCTGTACCTCAATGACAACAGCACAGGTGGGCGAACTGGATTGGGTGTTCAAGCGTTACCAGAATAGGCAGCCTACCCATATTTGTTGTGAACGGAGCTCTTGTCAAAAAGAATTACAGGCTGGACCGAGCTTCCATGAGGCTATGCGGGATAGAAAAGCTTTGGAGCAGCAGGAGGCTTTCCTTCGGAAGTTCCACTGTCAGGAACACCGTCCAATGCAAATATCCGCATTTCTCAGTTCAAGACGCAGTGGGGCGGGGCGCCGCAGCCCGGCGTGAAGACGGGGACGGCCTCCAACAACAAACCAACTTGCCCCATGGGGGGAGAAGCTGGTCAATCCCGACCTTTTCCCTTTATCCACAGCAACAGGTTACAGAACCATGTTTTTATATCCTCTGCGATGGACGTCATCAGTAATCTGATATGCCTGAACCTGGGAGAGCTTCTGTCCATGTACTTTTCCAGCTGTTCCACCTTGGTGTGCTGCATGCTCATGCGCTCCTGCTCCAGCTCGTCCTCGAGTTGATGGAGCTTGGCGCGGGTCTCTCTGATTTTTATCTTGAGAGTCTTGCGATTCGTTTTGTATTCCTTCATTGACAGGCTCATGATGGGCTCCCGTGTCAAGATGTCAGTGCTATCAGAACGGACGGCAGAATAAAGAATACCCCCAGAACATAGACAAAAATAACCCATTTGTGGCGGCTGGCTGTTCTGGCAAAGCTGCGCGCCATCCGGGGTGGAATGTAGCGCAGCTGCGGCACACTGTAGATAAGAATGACCGCCGACAGATTAAACAGCATGTGTACCAGTGCAATCTGCATGGCAAAGTAGCTCAAGGGACCCGTTACCGCCGTAGCTGCCAGAAGAGCCGTCACGCAAGTTCCTATATTGGCACCCAGGGTAAAGGGATAGATCTCCTTGATTTTGAAGAGCCCATTGCCCGCCAGTGGCACGACAAGACTGGTGGTAGTCGATGAAGATTGCACGGCGATTGTCATGAGAATGCCTGAACTTATGCCAGTAAAAGGACCTCGGCCTATAGCCTTGTGCAAAATGCGCTTGGCGCGTCCAACCATCAACACCTTGAGCACTTTTCCCAGAACAATAATGGAAAGAAAGATCAGGAGCAGGCCCAGCAGTATCAATGCCAGGTCGCTGATAACCTCCGGCAAGGAGGAGCAAAGTTGCTTGGCACTGCCAATCACGGGAGCTGTGATGACATGCACAGGATTGATGTGGAGGTCTGGCGCATCGCTATGATGCAGCTGAAGGCTGAGATAGCCCGCAGTCTTGGCCAGATACCCCGTCCACATTTCCAGCGGAAGGAAAATGAGTATGGCGATCAGATTGAAAAAGTCATGGACGGTCGCGGCGGCAAAGGCACGACGGAACTCTTTCCTTTTTCCTATATGACCCAGACTCACCAGGGTGTTGGTCACAGTGGTTCCCAGGTTGGCTCCCATAATCATGGGGATGGCCGTGTGTACCGGAAGGCCGCCAGCAACAAGGCCGACAATCACAGAGGTGACTGTACTGGAAGATTGAACCAGGGCTGTAGCAAAGGCTCCAATGACCAGCCCCATGATGGGATTGTCTGCAAAGGCAAAGAGCTGCCGTGCCCCCTGGGCGCCGCCTGCTGCAAGCTCGAATCCTTCGCCAATCATGCTGACAGCAACCAGCAGAAGATAAACCATCAGGACCGCTGCCAGCCAGCGCCAGGCTATGGCACCGGCTGATAGCGGGCGACTGTGGCGTGTCATCATAATTACCCCTTCGACTCAATGTGAGGTTTGCGTTCCGGCATCAGCATGGGTGGTTGGTTTACTGTTGCACCTGAATTTGACGGCAGACTTTGAGCGTGTCAGCCACGAGAAAGGCAACTTCCAGTGACTGGTTGGCGTTCAGGCGTGGGTCACAGTGAGTACGGTAGCATTTCCCCAATAGATCAGGGCTGATAAGGGGAGTGCCGCCGAGGCACTCTGTCACGTTCTGGCCTGTCATTTCCAGGTGAATACCTCCGACACGGGTTCCCTCTGCCTGGTGTATGGCGAAAAAACTGCGGATTTCACGCAGGATGCAGTCAAGATTCCGGGTCTTGTATCCGTTGACTGTTACCGTGTTGCCGTGCATGGGATCCGAACTCCATATCAGCTGACGCCCTTCCTTTTGAACGGCACGGATCAGGGCGGGGAGCTTTTCTTCAACCTGCTGGGCCCCCATGCGCACAATGAGGGTAATACGTCCGGGTTCATTGTCCGGGTTGAGTTTGTCCAGTAGTGAAATCAGATCATCAGGTTCCAGTGTGGGCCCCACTTTGATACCCAGTGGATTGGATATGCCCCGGGCAAACTCTACGTGAGCACCCTCGCACAGGCGGGTGCGGTCACCGATCCAGAGCATATGAGCAGACAGATCATACCAGTGGTCGCCTTCTGCGTCCTGGTGTGTCAGAGCCTGTTCATAAGGGAGAAGCAGGGCCTCGTGGGACGTATAGAGACGTGTCTTTTTCAGCGTTTCACTATTTGATGTATCGAAGCCACACGCACGCATAAAACCCATTGTCTCGTCGATGCGTGCCGCCAGCTGACGGTAGTCGTGAGCTGCCGGGGTGGCACGCACAAAATCCAGATTCCAGGCCTGTACCCGTTCCAGTGAAGCATCACCACCCTGCGCCAGCGCGTGCAGCAAGTTGAGGGTGGCAGCGGACTGGTAATAAGCGCCAAGCATGCGTTCCGGGTCGGGCTGTCGCGCTTCCAGCGTGCGTTTTGTATCGTTTACTATGTCCCCTCTGTAGACGGGGATTTCCAATCCTTCATGCTGTTCTGTTTCCGCAGAGCGGGGCTTGGCGAACTGGCCTGCCATGCGTCCGACCTTGACAACGTGGCAGGACGAGCCGAAGGTGAGCACAACGGCCATCTGCATGAGAACCCGGAAAGTGTCTCGCACGGTGTTTGTACTGAATTCAGCGAAGCTTTCCGCGCAGTCGCCGCCTTGTAACAAAAAGGCCTGTCCCAGGTTAACCCGGGAAAGTTCCTTTTTCAGGGTCAGCACTTCATCGACGCAAACCAGAGGAGGGAGAGAAGCCAGCCTGGCCTCAACCTGGCTCAGGTGCTCGCTATCCGGATACACGGGCATTTGCCGCGCAGGGCAACTGCGCCAACTGGCTGGAGACCATGAGGACATCAAGTCGTTACTCCGTTGTGTTAGCAAAAAAGATGATCACCTTAATCACCCACTATCTGAAAGACAAGGCCGACGAATGCTTGAATCAAAGTCGTCGCTGTCGGCCTTCCGTGTAATGTTGGATTTCGACCAGGCCCCAATAGTTCCGAAGTAGTTCCGAAGTAGTTCCGAAGTGGGTGTGCCGACCCTGCCAGGAGCCGTGCGACGGGAGGCGCAGGACTTGGTGCCAGCTTTGGGACGGCCCATTTGCACTGCTGCGGGAAAGCCGGGTGTGGCTACACATTTTGTTGCTGTCGGGCTCGTGACGCAGGGGCGCTGTCAGGGTGCCATTGTCGACTCAGGCTCAGTAGAAAATCTACCGGAGGCAGGGTTCTGTCCTTCTCATGAAGATTCGCCGCATTTGAAAAAGTGGAGCTGGGATGGCGGCTGGAATCGATTCCATGTTCTATACTCTGCCCTCCGCCCGGGCTGCTGACTGTTTGGTTGGCGTTGGCTCTGTACGGAGGCGGTACCGCACGTTGGCGCAACTGGAGGCGGCTGTTGGCCGGAGCTGGCTCCAGCTGAGCGGGCTGTGGTCTGGTAATTGGGGTCTGGTAATTGGGGTCTGGTAATAGAGCCAAGGGGTACGCGGGAGGTAAATGACGACGGCGTGGTCAGTGCGAGTGATTGGTGCGCCGTGTGTCTTGCTGATCAGGGGCAGTGGCCTTTGGGAGC
>MKWU01000240.1_pt1 | contig 104339 bp, 92 predicted proteins | sample 809101 | NCBI WGS metagenome assembly MKWU01 (sample SAMN05860141, study PRJNA318959) | sponge metagenome | host: Aplysina aerophoba | place: Slovenia: Piran, Adriatic Sea, Gulf of Piran | collected 2013-05-07
GGTGCCATCCGTATTGACCGCGCCGTTGAGTTCGCCCCAGATGTCGATGCAGACGTTGCCGTCCAGGTCCCGGATCCTGGTGCCGGTGCGCTCAAGAAGGACTGCGAGCCCGTAGAACTCATCCTGGCTGAGCTTGCCCGCGAGCGTCTCCATGAGTACGGTGATGACCGCATCGGTAGCCGGGTCCGGATGACGTTCACTATTGATTATAGAATACAGCTCCCTGTACGCTGTTTCGTAACCAGAGTTGTGGATGTTGTTTGCTTCGACCATTTTCGGTCCTCCCGTTTGTTGAATTCGACACTGACTCGGTGTCAATGCCTATGAATCCATCAAATCACGGGAGAATATTGGTCAAAAAGTATTTTGGGCGTTTGCCCCCAAAATGAAACGCGACCGCGGGTTTTAGTATTTGCAAATCTGGCCTGACAGACCTGTCCTCGCCAGGAATTGGACGGGTCTGTCGCGGCAAATTGCCCAGGGGGTGTCGTCAAATTAGTCTTTCCTGCCGGTTGGGTGTCGGGTGTAAGCAGGTGATATACCAGAGTCCTGGAATATCGTTGCGCATATCACCCATTTATATGAGGGGTCTGGATTTCGGCTTTCGCCGGAATGACGAATCTCCGATTTTGATGACACGCTCTGCGACGGATCTGGATTCCGGCTTTCGCCGGAGTGACGAATCTCCGATTTTGATGTCACGCTCTGCGGCGGATCTGGATTCCGGCTTTCGCCGGAGTGACGAATCTCCGATTTTGATGTCACGCTCTGCGGCGGGCTTGGATTCCGGCTTTCGCCGGAATGACGAACCTACGCTTTTGACGACATTCTCTAACCGGCAAGGTCCCAGCCAATCCAGTTGCAGAGGGCGCGGCCCATGATGAGTTCCTTGTCATTCTCATTGAGCCAGGGCAGTTCTTCGGTGAACATGGTGATGCACTGCTTCCAGGAGCAAGGCATGCGGGTAATGTCCGTCCCCCAGAACATGCGGTCGGGACCATAGGCGTCATATACCTGGTGAATGTAGTCATGAATGTTGGTGTAGGGATACGCGGCGCTGGAATAGCTGGGACCGCCGGTAGCCTTCACCGCCACATTGGGATATTTGGCCAGGGCCAGCAAGTCGGAGAGATTGGCCCAAGCCTCGGCATCGGTAGAGCCGCCACCCCGGCCAAAGTGGTCAACTATCAGCTTGACGTCGGGGTGACGTTCGGCGATGGGACCCACGTCGTTCAGGAATCCCGAGCAGGCCAGGGCCACGGGCAAACCGGCAGCGGCAGCAGCGGGCCAAAGCCACTCCATGGTGCCGTCGGAGGGCCAGGACAGCATGTGGGGCTGCTGGAAGGTAAACCGCAGGCCCAGCATACCGGGCTGCTGCTTCCAGCCATCAACCAGACCACGGCTGGACTCCTGGTCCAGGGGGAAGTTGCCGAGGATGGAGAGGCGGTTGGGATGCGCGGCGGCGGCCTCGAGGGCCAATGGGCCGGAATTGGGGTCCCAGCCTGGCGGATGAATGACGGCGGCGTCCACTCCGGCTTCATCCATTTCCCTGAGCAGGTCTTCCTTGCTGAAAGAAGTTATCTGCCGGTGGGAGGGATTGGTGGGAAGGTTGGCGCCCCAGATATGCACCTGGGCATCTACTATCAACATGTTCAACTCCTTGAATTTGCGCTCCAGGGGTTGTCGTCAAATTAGTCCTTACTGACGGTTGGGTATCGGGTGTAAGCAGGCGATATACCAGGAGTCTGGTCTATCGCGGAGCAGATCACCAGGGTCTTTCGATTGTCGGTGGCAACTCCTCGAGTCCGTTCGTGGTGAGCTTGGAGATCCATTCGGGGCGGCCCTTCGACGGGCTCAGGGCGAACGGTCTGCAGGCTCGGGGCGGCCCTTCGACGGGCTCAGGGCGAACGGTGGAAGAGACTCTACCACAATAATCGAAAGACCCTGGCATATCACCCATGTAATTGACGGGTCTGGATTCCGGCTTTCGCCGGAATGACGGTACTTGGCTTTTGGCGACGCCCTCTAATCAGAGAGGCGGCGCCCACCCGTTTATGGGGGTGCCGCCCTGACTCGGTCCAAACTTGCGGTGCAGCCGGAATTACTGGGCTACGCCCCGCTCCACCAGCTTTTCGGCAGTAGCTACCTCGAAGATTTCCAGCAGGTATTCGTCCAGGAGTTCCTGCAGACGCGGGTTGTACTCGCGGACGGTCGAAGGAACCTTGGAAAACCAGTTGGGCTCGATGCTGTCCTGGGTCCACTCGGCATAGACTCGGTTGGGCGTGCCGGGGAGGCCCTGACCCTCGATGTAGATGCGGGCCTTGTCGCGGCCGTTCTCTTCGTAAGCTTCACAAATTTTGGCAAGGTAACCGGCCACGGCCCAGGCCTGACCGGGCTTGGTCTTACAAACTCTGCGTACCAGATACATATAGGTGACTCTCCTTCGGGAAGATAGTGCCATTATAAGTCGGCAGTCAGCGTACTGCCAGTGATATTGTCTGGGCAATTGCCAAGGCAGCGAAAAAGCTGCAGGGCCTTCCCTTGACCGCCGGTCGCGACTACGTGGCTGAAGGGACCAGGGCAAAATTGGTTTCCGGTTCATTTCCGCCCGATTTCGGTTGTTTTGTATGCAGAGACCAGGGGGTGTCGTCAAATTAGACCTTCCTGCTGGTTGGGTATCGGGTGAAATCAGGCGATATGCCAGAGTCCCAGGGCGTGTCTTTGCGTAAATCACCCATTATTTCGACGGCTCTGGATTCCGGCTTTCGCCGGAAAGACGAAACTCAGCTATTGACGACACTCACTAAGGGGTGTCGTCAAATGCGCGGTGTCATGGCTAAGAAACAATCTCAAGATTATTCAAGGCAGAGCATTGGGCAAAATGCGACAGCAAGAGAGATTGCTCTTCACCCCCCTTACTTCGGCAGGCTCAGGACAGGCTCTAACCTTCCCCCGTCAAGGGGGAGGGGATTTTCAGATAGTCTCTAAGACGGCTCTGGATTCCGGCTTTCGCCGGAAGGACGAAACTCGGCATTTGGTGACGTCCCATGATCTTTCCGGATTCCAGCTCCCGATTCCGTCCTTCCCTGGAAGGACGGTTAGGTAAAGTTGCCTAGTGCGGGGGAGGCACAAGGGAACTGCAGGGGTGAAGCGCCGTTGCCAGGAGCCTGGGAGAGCTTTTGGGCCTGGCGCTGGAGACGGCGGCGGGCAGACCGGTTGTCCTCGTGGGTGGGAAGACTGGGTGCGGACGGCCGGGGCGCGGTGAGCCGGCGCATGCTGGCGAGAACCATGGCGGCGGCGCAGACGATTTGACGGCTCTTGGCGGCATACCATCCCCGGTCCTCGCGGGGAGGACGGTTGTAGGGCAGGAGGTTTAACAGTTTCTCGCGGGGCACCTCGGGGAAGAGGCTGGCGAGGATGCCCTCGGCATCGGGGATGTTGCCCCCCTCACGGCAGCGTTCCAGGTACTGGAAGAGGTTGGTATAGGTGTTGAAGCGGAAGCCCCAGGAGGCCAGGTGACGGATGAAGTCGCCGCTGTCGGGCAGGGGCAGGCGGTCGGCGGCCATGCAAGCCCAGTCGAGGGAGTATTCCTCGGCGATGGGGAAGACTTTGAGAATTTTGAGTTCCGTGGCGTACTTGCGCTTGAGGGTGTTAACGCGGTTGCGAATCTGGGTGATGGTGTACATGGTTTGCTCCTTGGGGTGGCCCTCACCCCCGGCCCCTTTCCCTATGGGAGAGGGGGGATTTTGGGTTTGATGTTGGTTGCGGTTGGGTGGGGCTTCACCCCCATTCCTTCGGCAGGCTCAGGACAGGCTCTAACCTTCCCCCTTCGAGGGGGAAGGGACTTTGGGTGGGTTTGTACTTGGGGAGGCCCTCACCCCCGGCCCCTCTCCCAGAGGGAGAGGGGAGAACTTCGGTTTTGATGTTGGTTGCGGGTAGCGGGGCATGGTATGTGGTGTGGATTTTAGATCCTTCGGCTTCGCTCAGGATGACAGGGTTTGTGAGGTGTGGCCCTCGGGTGCGGGCCTTTCAGGGCAATCGCGCTTCAGGGAAATGATCGGTGCGCAAGGATTAAGGAATCCAGACACCATGCCGCAAACCAGCTTTCTGACCCGTAACCGAAGAGCAGGAAGGATTTGAGGCCCTTCGGCAAGCTCAGGGCGACATGACTTATGCTTTACGGTAGCTTGCCACCCTTAGTTTGAATCTAGAACGCGATTGCCCTGGACCCTCTCCCATAGGGAGAGGGGGGATGTTGTTTCCGCCCCATCACTTCCTTGGGAGAGGGGGTGTGTGTTTGGGTTATGGAATTATGGTGACAGGGGGTTTTCCGAGGGGGCAAGGGCGGAGTGTCAGTGGGGGTTGGGGGATTGCAGAGAGGGGACAGTCTGGTTGAGGGATTCAGGGTCTTTCGATTGTCGGTGGCAACTCCTCAAGTCCGTTCGTGGTGAGCTTGGAGAACCATTCCGGGCGGCCCTTCGACGGGCTCAGGGCGAACGGTGGAAGAGACTCTACCAAAATAATCGAAAGACTCTGTTGAGGGGTTGGGGTGTGGTTGCCAGATTTACGGCTCATATTCATAATGCCCGGATAGTCTGTGCCAATTAAGATGGCACACCGGACGGAGGACGTATGCAGCTGGAAGGAAAGACCGCGCTGGTGACGGGTTCGGGACGCAATATTGGCCGTTCGATAGCACTGGCCCTGGCAAGAGAAGGCGCGGATGTGGTGGTTAATGCACGTTCCAACCGAGACGACGTGGAATCGGTGGCCGCGGAAGTCCGGGAACTGGGTCGCAACGCTTTGCCCGTACTGGCCGATGTGGGCAACCGGGGAGAACTGGAGCAATTGCTGGACAAGGCGATGGGGGAGTTCGGGCACCTGGACATAGTCATCAACAACGCTTCGGTACGTCCCCACAAGCCCTTTACCGAAATGACCTATGACGACTGGCGGGGAGTGCTGGCAACGGACCTGGACTCGGCCTTCATAACATCCAACGCGGCCGTTCCCGGAATGCTGGAACGGGGCTGGGGCCGGATAATCAACCTTGGCGGACTGCAGGCGCACCAGGGCAGGCACGGCGGGGCGCACATTTCGGCGGCGAAGGTGGGGCTGGTCGGCTTTACGCGGGCGCTGTCGACGGAGTTGGGGCCTCGCGGCATTCGGGTGAACTGCGTGGTGCCGGGGATGATCGATACCAGCAGAGACGGGGGAAATGCGCCCCGAACCGGTAACCGCCTGGCGGAAATTCCGGCAGGCCGCATGGGAAGCACAGATGATATTGCGGAACTTTGCCTGTTCCTTTGCACTGATGCGGGAGACTATATCTCCGGTCAGACGATTCACGTAAACGGCGGAGAAAGGACGTTTGGCGGCTGAACCACGCACATCTACCACTTGTCTTATGCACAGTTTCGGTAGTAAAGTCAGGTATAACCGAAACGATTCAACTCCAGGCGAGTTAAAGGAGGGGCTTTATGTCACGAGTCACCCTTATCCAGCACATAAACATCCAGGTCAGCGACCGGGAGAAGACACGAAAGTTCTATGAGGACGTCCTGGGGGCGGAATTCCTGGACCGGGGTCCGGAACTGAACGCCCGCCAGTTGCAGCTGCGGATAGGCAACGGGGAGATTCACACCACAGACTCCCGCAATCCCACGCCGGTGCCGTCGGCGCATTTCGCGGTGGAAATCAACGACTGGGACGAATTGCTAGAGAACCTGGAACGGCTGGGAGTTCCGTACACGACCACCCCGGGCCGCCGCAATGAGACTGAAAATTCCTGGGGGCGGCGCGATTACAGCAACGGCTGCTACACCTACGTCCATGACCCCGATGGCAACATGATTGAACTGGTGCAGCACCCCATGGGCATTGAAGACGCAAGCGGCAAAGAGATAGAACTTACCCACTACGACGAGAGTCCCCAGTGGCGGCGGCATCCCCAGTACAATTCAGTGCCCGTCCAGGCCGACTAACCTGCCCCAACTTGAGGAGGAAGCATGGCTACACAGACTGAAACCGGTTCCCGGGTATCGCAACCCCTGGTAACCATTACCGAGATGGACCACATCGTGCTGCGTGTCAGTGACGTGGAAGCATCACTCAGCTTCTATTCGGAGATTCTGGGCCTGCCGGTGGAGCGGGTGGACCAGTGGCGCGCCGGTGAAGTCCGGTTCCCATCGGTCAGACTGAATGCGGACACCATCATCGACCTGTTCGCCAGCGACCAGGAGCCAATCGGCAAGGAAGGGGCGAAGAACCAGGACCACTACTGTATGGTCATTGAGCCGACGGATATGGAGGCGCTGAAGGCCGAGTTTGAGGCCATCGGCGTGGAAATCCAGGCGGGGCCAGGCAAGCGGTGGGGGTCCCACGGCGACGGAATTTCGCTGTACATCTACGACCCGGATGACAATGTGGTGGAGTTGCGGTACTACTAGGCCAGGCAAGGTATTGCAAATGCATTAAGCGGGGCGGGAAAATAATCCCGCCCCGCTGCTTTACAACTGATCCGCTTACGGGCCATCTGGCGGGGAGCCGATCGTAAGAGTTTCCGATGAACCACAGTCCCCAGTGGCCGATACGCCACATTCTGGTTGGTATTCCAATCGTCCTAGCGATTTCGTACCTATGGGGCGGGACAATGAAGGGCTGGGGCCTGAGCGATGAAACTATTCTAACCAGCGCAACGCTGGTCTCTGTAGCAGGAGCGGGCTATACTTTTCTCGTGACGGTTGTGGAAAGGAGCTACTACATGGTGTTTTGGGCTAGAGAGAAGATCAAGAACCAGTTGGAAGAAGCCAGGCGAGAAGCAGCAGCGGAAGGTGCGGCAAGGAGAGACCAGGCTTGGCACTCCTGGTACAAACGCTTGCAAGCAGCCCAGAGGGAAGGGCGCATCTTTGATGAACCGCCTCCGGCCGCCGAAGACAGCGGGGAAGATACATAGTACTTGCAGCAGTAGTAACCACTTTCAGCCACATCCAACAATGTAACGGGGCGAGCGCAATGCTCGCCCTGTTCTTTTTCGGCAGGAGGAAGCCGGATTATTCTCCCGTCCTGCGGTTGATCATGGCCTGGGCCAGGGGGCTGGCGCCGGGGCGGACCGGCACGTTGACGAGGGACGGGCGTCCCGAGTTGATGGCACGCTCGACGGCCGCACCAACCTCCGAAGGGTTTTCCACGTATTCAGCGTACCCGCCGATGGCTTCCACCACCTGGTCGTAGCGGACGGTGCGCAGGTCGGTGCCCACGGCCCGGCCGTAGTAGGCAAGCTGGAAGGTCTTGTCGATGCCCCAGTTGGAGTCGTTGCCCAGAACGGTGGTGATGGGCAGATTATGGCGGATGCAGGTGTCGTATTCCATGGGGTAGAAGCCGAAGGAACCGTCACCGCAGAAAACGAAAACCTTGCTTTCGGGATGGGCAAGCTTGGCGGCCATGCCGTAGGGTATGCCGGCGCCGAGGTGGCTCAAGGGCCCCAGCCGCAGGAAGTGCCCGGGCTTGCGGGCGCTGAAGTAGGAGCGGCCCCACTGCACGTAATCGCCGCCGTCCATGACGATGAAGGAGTCTTCGTCGATGAGATGTTCGATGCCGGTGTAAACGTCCAGGGGATGCATGGGGTTTTCGCCGGTGGCGTGGGACTTAAGCTCGTCCAGCCAGCCCTGGCGGTCCTGGCCAAGCTGGTTTACCCAGTCGCTGATGTTGGCGCGGCTGCCCTGAGCGGCGGCGGCGGTCAGTTGTTCGGTGATGGCGCCCAGGTCACCCAGCAGCCCTACCGACACTCCCCGATTGCGGCCGATTTCGGCGGCCGCCGGGTCTGCCTGGATCAGTTTTGCATCGGGGCCGAAAATCTGGCCGTAGCGGAAGCGATGGTCCAGACGCTTGCCCAGGAGGAGGACAACGTCGGCTTCGCGGAAGCGGCGAGCGGTGGCATTGAGGGCGCCGTCGGCATAGCCGAAGCAGAGGGGATGCTCGTCGTCAATCATGCCCCGGGCCTGCTCCACCGTGAAGGCAGGGATGCCCGTGGCTTCCACCAGGGCGGTCAACAGTTCCTGGGTGGCGGTGTAGCGGGCGGGGTTGCCCACGATGATGACCGGTCGCTGGGCATTGCGAAGGAGGTCTGCGGCCTGCTGGATGAGCGCGGGGTCGCCCTGGGGACGGCCCATGTTGCGATATTCGCTGGGCAGGTAGGGAGGGAGTTCCTCCTCTGATATGGGCTCGTCCTGGATGTCTATGGGCAGGGTTAAGTGCACGGGACCCGGGCGACCGGACATGGCGGTCCGGAAGGCGGTGGCAACAAATTCAGGAATCCGGCGGCGGTCGTGAATCAGCCAGGAACCCTTGGTAACGGGGGCCGTCATGCCAATCTGGTCCACTTCCTGGAAGGTGGTCATTCCCTTTTCGGGGAGTTCGGCGCATCCGGCCACAAAAATGACTGGACTCTCGGAAGTGTAGATGGCGGGAAGGCCGGAGATGGCGTTGGAAAAACCGGGGCCGCCGGTGAACAATGCCACGGCGGGTTCGCCGGTGATGCGGGCGTAACCGTCGGCCATGTGCATTGCGGCGCCCTCGTGGCGGGTGTCGATAAACTCGATACCCTCATCGGCGGCGGCGTCCACCAGGGGAAGGACGGTATCGCCAACAATGGTAAACACCCGCTTGATGCCCTCCTGTTTCAGGCAGCGGATGAATAGATGACCTCCGTTCAGGTTGGGCATAAAGATCTCCTTTGCGTTCTGGACTGGGCCCCACACGGGACGTTAAGAGCTTACCTTGACCTTCCAGTTTCGGCAAGGGAAGGGTCGCGGACCCAGGGTCTTTCGATTGTCGGTGGCAACTCCTCGAGTCCGTTCGTGGTGAGCCTGGAGAGCCATTCCGGGCGGCCCTTCGACAGGCTCAGGGCGAACGGTGGAAGAGACTCTGCCACAATAGTCGAAAGACCCTGCCAGCGGAGTACCGTTCATATTCAGGTGGTTTCAGTGAGACAAGGGCAGACACACAGGTCTGCCCCTACCGTTCCGGATGTCCATACCACCTGAAATGCAACCCTACGGCCAGCGGGCCAACGTTCCGGGGCGGCTGAGGAATGGTGTCCGGCCATTTGAAGGAATACATCCTTAAGCGTATATTTCGAGCATGGGTACTTTGTACGTGGTGGGGACACCCATTGGAAACCTGGAGGACCTGACCCTGCGAGCAGCGCGGGTACTGGGGGAAGTGTCGCTGGTGGCAGCGGAGGACACGCGGGTTTCCCGCCGCCTGCTGAACCACCTGGGAATTCGGGTCCCGCTGGTCAGTTGCAACGAGCACAACTGGCGGCAGAGGCTGCCGGAACTGTTGCGGGCTCTCGCGGAAGGGGATGTGGCCCTGGTAACCGATGCGGGTATGCCCGGGGTCAGCGACCCCGGCGCTGCTGTTGTTGCCGCCATTGCAGGGGAAGGGTTTTCGGCACAGGCAGTTCCCGGACCTTCGGCAGTTACCACGGCGCTGGCCGCGTCAGGGATGCCGGCAGACGCCTTCCTGTTCCTTGGGTTCCTGCCGCGCCGCCGCAAGGAACGAAGGGAAAGGCTAGCGAGGGCATCGACATTCCAGGAAACCCTGGTCGCCTTTGAAGCTCCCCACCGGCTCAAGAACCTGCTGGAGGACTTGCTGCAAACGCTGGGAGACCGGCACATTGCGGTATGCCGGGAATTGACCAAGCTGCACGAAGAGGTGTGGCGCGGCCCGGTATCCGAGGCGATGGAACATTTTGAGGCGCCCCGAGGGGAGTTTGTGCTGGTAATAGCCGGGGCAGAGGCTTTGGAAGAGGGAGACCGGGCAGACAGCCCGGATATCGCACGGCAGCAATTGTCGGTGCTTCGACAGTCGGGGAGCCGGGCCCGGGACGCGGTGGCGCAGGTGACGGCGGCGACGGGCCTGCCCCGGAGCGAGGTGTACCGGCTGTGGGTGGAGACTGGCTGGGACACCGCCGGCTAGGGGTGTCGTCATATTCAATGCCATTGCTACTAAGGCAGGAATCTCGACCTCAGCCATCCAGGTTCCAGCCTTCGCGGGAAAGACGAAGAGGGACGCTCGGGGAGTTCTACCTTCCATTTGACGACAGCCTTCGAGGGGGAAGGGACTTTTCGTTGGCTTGCTGGTTGGCGGGGGTCACCCCCATTCCTTCGGCAGGATCAGGACAGGCTCTAACCTTCCCCCTTCGAGGGGGAAGGGACTTTGAAAGGGCATCACCCCCAGCCTGGCCTTGTCCCTTTGAGGGGGAAGGGATTTTGAGATCGTTGCTTTTTCATCAGCCGCATTTGTGGGCCTTACGAATACGTTGTGAGGCACCGACCTTCAGCCGCTTAGTACCGTTCCTATTCAGGTGGTTTCGTTTGTGAGACAAGGGCAGACACACAGGTCTGCCCCTACCGTTCCGGTTGTCTATACCACCTGAAATGCAACCCTATGCAGCCGCTTCCCTCGCTTCCTTTTCCTTAATGTATGGCTTAGTGTATGTTTTTTGATTTGGTCTGGCAGGGAACCGCCAAAGCACAACACGAACGACGGCCCAGATGGGCAAATGGAGAACTAGGATGAAACGATTACATCAAGCTTGGGCTGTTATGGCCATTGCCCTGGCCCTGCTGGTGATAGCCTGCGGTCCAGAAGAACCGACACCCACGCCCATGCCCACGCCGGAACCGCCGCCGGAGGTTAATTTGCAGGCCACCATAGAAGCCATGCAATCCCGCCTCCTTGAGGCGGCAGAGCCACCCACGCCAGTGCCAGCGCCCACCGTTAACGCGCAACCCACCCCGGCAGCAGAAGTCCCGCCCCCGGCACAGGATGCGGGGCTACAGGCCACAATCGTAGCGCTGGAAGCGTTGGTTCAACAGGCACAGGAGGAGCAGGGTGCCGTTTCTGCGGCCCCTACCGAAGTTCCACCAACGGAAGCGCCGCAGCCGACCCCCACGTCCGCGCCTATGTCTGAAGCTCAAGACTCCGGCGGCAACTCCATACTCCACGACTCGGTCTGGCGTGGGGATACGGAGACGGTCAAGATTCTCATCAGCGCCAATGCCGACGTCAATGCACGGGATGCAGAAGGCAACCCCGTGCTGCACGAAGCAGTCTGGCGTGACAAACCTGATATCGTCAGGCTGTTATTGGAGGGCGGGGCCGACCCCAACATTCGTGATGCTGACGGGTGTCCCGTCATTGTGGAGGCGGCCTGGCGTAACCACATAGAAGTTGCAAGGAGCCTGGTAGAAGCCGGAGCAGACCCGCTGCTGCCCTGCACAACCGGAGAAACTGCCGTGAGTGAAGCGGGTTGGCGTGGGCATTCCCAGATGCTGGAAGTCCTTACCACAACTACCAGTCAGGGGAATAGCAACTGAGTAGGAATCTGGCCAGGGAGTCGAAACGCGCCGGTGTGGTCGGAGGGGCGGTTCCTTTGGGACTATTTCATCAAGAAGGACTTTTCCGCAAAGCCGGGGAAGGGACTTTGGGTTAGTTTGCTGGTTGGCGGGGGGTCACCCCCCCCCTCACCTTTCCCCTTCCAGGGGGGGGGGGAATTTGGGGTGGGTTTGTCGGTTGGCGGGGGGTCACCCCCATCCTAACCTTCCCCCTTCGAGGGGGAAGGGAACTTTGGGTTGGTTTGCTGGTTGGCCGGGGTTCACCCCCATCTGACCTTCCCCCTTCGAGGGGGAAGGGACTTTGGGTTGGTTTGCGGGTTGGCCGGGTGTCACTCCCATTCCTTCGGCAGGCTCAGGACAGGCTCTAACCTTCCCCCTTCGAGGGGGAAGGGATTTTGGGTTGGTTTGCTGGTTGGGAGGGGTCACCCCCATCCTAACCTTCCCCCTTCGAGGGGGAAGGGACTTTGGGTTGGCTTTCTGGCTGGCTTCGCGGGGTGACTGACGCATTATGTCGGGTTAAGGTATTGCAGCGCTACTGAGGGGCGGGGAGTCCTGTGCTACACTGACCCTCCCGGCGGTGGAGCGAGACGTCCTTGCAGGACGGATGCCACAGCCGCGCGGCAAATACTCATAACAACGAGAGTATCTTTGGGTCTGGCAAGCCAAATTACCTCCGCTCCCAGCAAAGCACGGGGTGTCTTCTACGGATGGTGGCTGGTGGCCATCAGCGGGTTCACCATGACCATTGCCACCGTACCCCTTTACCATGCCATGGCCGTGTGGTCCGTGGCCCTGGAGAGCCACTTTGGCTGGAGCCGAGGGCAACTGGGCCTGGCGTTGACCTTCACCCGCATTGAGGGCGGGCTGATGGGGCCCCTTGAAGGTTACATGACCGACCGGCTGGGGGCGCGCCGGATGGTTTTGATGGGGCTGCTGATCCTGGGCGTGGGCTTCCTGATTTTCGCCGGAGTGCGGAACCTGTGGATGTTCTACCTGGCGTTCATCGTCATGGCGCTGGGACAGGGTCTGGGAAGCTGGCTGCCCCTGATGACCACCATCAACAACTGGTTTTCCCGGCGCCGGGCCACGGCCATGGGCTGGGCCAACGTGGGCAGCCGCATCGGCGCATTGCTGCTGGTTCCGGCCATCGCCTGGGCCATAGATCCCGAACAGACACGGCTGGGCTGGCAATTGACTGCGCTGATTCTCGGGGTATTTACGCTGGTAATAGCCTTCCCACTGACCAGGCTTATCCGCAACCGCCCGCAGGAGTACGGTCAGCTTCCCGACGGGGATACACCCGCGCCTGCCGCAGCCAGCGTCTCCCAGGAGTCGTCGAGTACGGGTGGGCCCTCGCCTACCGCCAGGCCAGCCTCTGCCACGGCTGCTTCCCGCCGTCCCGCCGTTCAGGACGATGGCGACATAACGGCCGGACAGGCGCTACGCACTTCGGCTTTCTGGCTTATCTCCTTCGGCCACGGCTTTACATCCATGGTTATCCTGGCAATCATGACCCACCTGGGGCTGCTGCTGAAGGACAAGGGATTCGACGTGCAGACCACGGGCTGGATTGTGGTGGTCTATACCGCGACGGCAATGGTGTTCCAGCTGGTGGGTGGTTACGTGGGAGACCGGTGGCCCAAGAACATCGCGCTGTTCATCTTCACTACCATCCAGGCGGCGGCAGTGGTGGTGCTGACAATGGCGTCCTCGCTGCTGATGTTCTACCTGTATGCCGTGCTTTTCGGCATCGGGTTCGGTGGGAGAAATCCGCTGACCACCGCGATAAGGGGCGAATACTTCGGGCGGACTTCCTTTGGGCGTATCCTGGGGCTGTCCACGGTGCCAATGAACGTGCTGCTGCTGATAGGGTCGCCCATGGCAGGATATATGCGGGACATCCAGGACTCGTACGATATGGCGTTCCTGATACTGGCGGGGTTCAACTTCCTGGGGGGCGTCCTGTTCCTGTTCGCCCGCAAGCCGAGGGTGCGGGGGGATTAAAACATGGATGAACAGGATAAATTGGCAGACCCCGGGGAACCTTTGTTTCCCGGACAGGCTGTCATCCCGGGGCAAACGCATGAGTGTCCTGCTGCCTGGTATGTCATAGCCGCGAGACCACGAATCCTGACTTAACCCCTGCGAGGTTCACGACCGCGCGGGAACGACGGGGTTTGCCCCAAGATGGACACGCGATCGTACCGGCGAAAGAGAAGGGGCAGGCTTGTCGGCCTGCCCCTTTTGCAATTCAAACCTGGAACGATGTTAACCCGCAGCTTGAACTTCCCTTTCGTGGATCTCGATGTTGGTAATTTGCAGCCGGTCGGCGGGGGCGGAGCGTTCGCCGCCGGCGCCGGAACCCACGGGGGAATCGGCCAGGGTGTCCAGGATTTCTTCACCATCCACGAGCATGCCAAAGATAGTGTAGTTGGGCGGCAGCCCCACGTTGGCGCCGTGGACAATGAAGAACTGACTGCCATTGGTGTTTGGGCCCGCATTGGCCATGGCCAGGGTCCCCTTGACGTAGGGACGGGTGACGGGCTCGTCCTGGAAGCGGTAACCGGGACCGCCGCGGCCGTTGCCGTCGGGGCAACCGCCCTGAATCATAAAGTCCTTGATCACCCGGTGGAAGCACCCGTCTTCGTAGAAACCCTCACGGGCCAGGAAAACGAAATTGTTGACAGTACGGGGGGCTTCGTCGGCAAAAAGCTGCACCAGCAAGTTGCCATGACTGGTTTGAATGTTGGCAAAGTAAACCTTTGCAGGGTCAAGTATCAGGTCGGGCGGGCTGGCATATTGCTTGGGGGGCATGATTCCTCCTTGAATGTTGGTGCGAACAGGGGCTAGTTTATCACAAGGGTTCTAATTGGAATGGGAGCAAGCCTCGCAAACCGGGGCAGCACAGCAGTGGCCAAGAAGGTGAAGTTCTCGACCCTGGGGGTGTCGTCAAATTAGCCATTACTGCCGGTTGGTGATCGGGTGCAAATGCGCTGCAATACAAGGCCTTGTTACATCGCGGAGGTCATCACCCATAATTAAGACCTGGATTCCGGCTTTCGCCAGAATGACGAGAATCGACTTTAGACGGCAGGCACTAGAAGGTGGGTTCGTCTTCTCCGAGCCATTTCCTGATCAGGTCATTGAGAGAACCGTCTTCCTTCATGGAAGCAATAGCGCCGTTCAACTTGTCGCGAAGCTCCTCGTCTCCTTCCCTGACCCCTATGCCCGCGCCCTTGCCCAGGAACAGAGTTGGACCCACGAAGGCCAATTCACCTTCGCTGGCGGAGACGATATCCTTCAAATAAGAGTGGCTGGCGAAGGTGGAGTCCGCTTCCCCATTCAGCACGGCTTCGATGGTTTGTTCGGCCAGGTCAAATTCCATAAGGTCGGAGACTTTTCCCTCCAGGTGTCCGGCCTGGACCGTAGCGGTTTGCACGGCGACCCGACCAGCGGTGACGTTCTCTCCCGCGCCGGCCAAGGCCACAAAGACCGAGGCTTCCGGGGGGACGTAGGGTTCGGTGAAGTCAATCAGCCGGTCTCGCTCCTCGGTAATGCTCATGCCAGCCATAATCGCGTCATACTTGTTGGCCTGGAGATTGGGAATTATGGACTCCCAGTCATTGACCACCCAGGAACAGTCAAGCTCAGCCCGCCGGCACAACTCGGCTCCCAGTTCGATTTCGTACCCTTCCAGTTCGCCGGCATCGTTGATGTAGCCGAAGGGAGGGTACGCGCCCTCGGTACCGATACGCACCTGCGTCGTACCACCGCAGGCTGTGGCGGCCAGTACCAGCGCCAGAATCCCGACCAAAAACAATTTTCGGATCATCAGCAATTCACCTGCCCCTTTGGAAAAAGCCAAGCGGGGCAGGAAATATTCCCGCCCCGCAGAGTGGAAGCGATAAAGCCCAGGGGTTGTCGTCAAGTTAGTATTTCCTGCTGGTTGGGTATCGGGTGTAAACAGGCGATATACCGGAGTCCTGGTATATCGCTGAGCATATCAGCCATGTTCTTGACGGATCTGGATTCCGGCTTTCGCCGGAATGACGAAACTCGGCATTTGACGACACCCCTTAAAGCCCAATATGACTGGCGGTTGGCCCCTGCCGCGCCGTTCAGCCCCGGTTGTGGGTCTTGGTCTCGGCCCAGGCAACTATCTTGGGCATCGCGGCGTTGACGTCCCGCTGGTCCACGGAGCGGGCGACTTCGTCGGCCTTGCAGCGGATCAGCATGATGGGAAGCCGATTCTGGATCTTGTCGAGAGTCCAGGACAGGGGGTCGCCTTCGGCGGTGAAGTCAAGCTCCAGGCGGTCGTTCTGGTCAATAGGCTTGTTGCGGTAGTGGTAGTGAGGATTGATGCGGAAGCAGTCGAACCGCAGCAGTTCCTTGTCATCGCCCTCAATGCCATTGCCGTAAACGTGGATGCAGATACCTTCATCATTCATCGCGCCGACGTTGGTGCGGTACTCGAGGCCGAAAGTGACTGCGCCAGCCCCTACCAGTTCTTCGGAGCCGCTGGTGGATCCCCCCATTTGCGCGTGCATTACCTGTTGAGTCATAGCTCTTTTCCTCCCTTAATCGTAAAGTCAGCCAGGTAATTTCCGATAACCGGAACTCTTAAGGCGATTATACTACCAGCTTCCGTAGGCGCAAGGGCCAGGGGCAAATTGTTCCGACCCAGCCACGCCCATTTCCATCGTTCAGGGCTCGGGGGCGTTGCTCATATAGTCTTACAAGGCTATGTATTCGGGTATTTTGGGGCTTGCTTGTATATAATTCCGTAACCAAACCGTCGAATACGGCAGAATAATGCTGGCAGCACCCGGTTATCTGAGCCGACGTCTGACAGGTCCGGCAAGCCAGCGAGGACAGGGTCCAAAATTTGTCCATAGCCAGGAAGGTCACTATCGCGTCACTGGGAGGCCTGGGCATAGTTCTCCTGGGCCTTTTCCTGTACGTCTATTACTCGGCGGAAGACGACAGCCTGGTAGAACTGACGGGGCCGTCCACGCAAGGGACTGAATCGAGTGACGAGTCAGCCGCTGGGACAGAAGGAGGTGGCGAGGCTGCCACGGCTTCTCCGGAGTCTTTGCCTGAACCGGTAGAGTCGGCCTTGAGAGTTTATGTGGCTGGAGCCGTGGGCCAGCCAGGGGTTTATGAACTGGGGCAGGGGGACCGCCTGGTGGACGCCGTGGAGGCTGCCGGCGGGGCTGCGGAGGATGCTGACCTGGAAGCGGTGAACCTGGCGGCGCGGGTAGAAGACGAAGGGTATTACTACATTCCGGTCAAGCTGTCACCGCAGGAAACTGAGCCCGGTTTAGCCACGGTAACCGAAGGAGAGAGGGACAAGAGATTCCCTCCACTGGCGATAGACTTTGCGAAGGAAGAAACTGATCCCCCGGTGGAAGAGGAGCAGACCCCGGGCGATGAATTGGGCGGGTTGGTTGACCTCAACAGAGCCACCCAATCCGAGCTTGAAACTTTGCCGGGGATTGGGCCGGCGCGTTCCAAGGCGATTATCGCGTTCCGTGAGCAAAACGGACCGTTCACGGCGGTCGAGGAAATCACCGCTGTTTCTGGGATCGGGCAGGGCATCCTGGACAACCTTCGGGGACTGATTACTGTTGGGGAAAATCCCTGAAGAACCGGCGATACGAGTATTGACCACTGCTGAGTCCCAATAACCCCTGGAACCGAATGAAGCTTTCCGCGCTGGCAGCGGCATGGCTGGCGGGCATGGCGCTGGCATACTACTGGTACGATGCCGCCCCCTTACCACTGCTGCTCGTTGCCGGCCTGTTTCTGAGTCTTGCGCTTTTGTGTCGCGCAGCCAGGATTGCCTCCTGGCCCGCAGCGCTACTGGCAGTTTGCCTGCTGGGGATGTGGCGACTTGAGGCATCCCAGCCGGAGCCCACTCTTTTGCCAATAGATTGGGACAACCAGGCATACGTGCAGGGACGAATCGCCAGTGACCCAGAGCTTACCGCTACCCGCATTAAGTTCACGCTGGAGGCGCAGGCTGTCTCCTCCCAGCCCCACCGAGCCGGCATGGAGTGGGAGGCAGCCAACACCCGGCTGATCGTTTACGCCCATCCGCCAGAAGAGCTGCCCGCACGAAGGGGTCTGCCTTACTACCAATTCGGAGACAGGGTGGAGTTGGCCGGCACGCTGCAACAGCCGGAGCCAATTGAGGGGTTTGACTACCCGGCCTACCTGGAAAACAAGGGTATTCACGGAGTTTTCTGGGCGGATGCATCGACCCTAGTGGGAAACGGGGATTCGAAAGATGGCGGAGGACTGACGCCGGCCGAAGCGCGCGACCGTGTTCTGAAAAGCATCTTCGGACTTCGTCGAACCCTGGCCGACGGGCTGGAGCGGTCGCTTCCTCCCCGGGAGGCTGCCCTGGCCCAGGCTTTGCTGCTGGGGTTACGGGGACAGCTTCCCGATGAAGTGGTCGAGGATTTTCGCCAGTCCGGAACCTCCCATCTGCTGGCCATTTCGGGGCTGCACCTGGGAATCCTGTTGCTGCTGAGCCTCGGTACTTTCCAGTGGGCGCTGGGCAGGCACACGGTCATGCCGGTGGTCATGGCCCTGGCCGTCCTGTGGGCGTACGTGGTCATCAGCGGAGCGCCGGCTTCGGTGGTAAGAGCGGCCATTATGGGCAGCGTTTACCTGGCCGCCGTCGGCCTGGGAAGGCCCCGGGAATCGCTGCTCCCGGCCCTGGCCCTGAGCGTGGTGATCATGACTGCGGTGGACCCGGAAGTGGTCACCCAGATTTCCTTTCAGCTGAGCTTTGCCGCCATGGCGGGAATCGTTCTGGCGCTGCCCTGGCAGGAAGCGGTTTCGCGGAGCATTACGGTCTGCGTGGCGCAGCGCCAGTGGCCAGGGGCGCAGACCACAGGCGCAGGACTGGGTTGGCTGGTCTCCGGTGTTATTATTTCGGCTGCGGCTACCCTGGCTACCTTTCCCCTGGTTGCCCTCCATTTCGGGCAGTTTCCGCTGCTGGGTATTCCGGCAACCATCCTGGCCACGCCATTGCTGCCGTTTGCCCTGGTGGGCGGCCTGGCCGCTGGGGTGGCGGGGGCAATTCACCCACTCCCGGGACAACTGGTTGGCATGACGGGGTCAATTCCCCTGTCAGCCTTGATGAGCGTGGTGGAACTGGCTCCCAAATGGACAGTGGGGGTCGCCACCACAGGTTCGGGCCTGCTGCTGGTGTGGTATGGCCTGTTTCTGGGTGCGCTGGTACTGTCGGACACTCACTTTTACCGTACGAGGGTCCAGGGAAGGCTGGGCCTGAAGCCGGTTTCAGGGGGTCAGTCGTCCCCCGCTGTCTGGGGGGAGACGCCACAGAGGGCTTACCCGGCCCTGGTCGGCGTGGGACTGGTCTTGCTGGCAAGCCTTTTCTACCTTTTGTTTGACACGCTGGAGGGCAGTGACGGCAGACTGCACGTGTATTTCATCGACGTGGGACAGGGAGACTCGGCCCTGATAGTTACACCCGGGGGAAGGCGGGCTCTGGTGGATGGCGGCCCCGACTATAACGGGGCGACGCGGGCCCTGTCACATCATTTGCCACGGTGGGACCGGCGCCTGGATTTGGTCGCCGCCACTCACCTGGATGCGGACCACAGCCGGGGACTGCTGAGAGTTTTGGAGAACTTCCAGCCCAAGACGGTCGTGGCGGGCACCCCTGATTCCGACAGTCACCTGTACCCCCAGTGGAGAAAAGCTCTGGCCGATAGCGGACATCACGTGAAGCAACTAAGCGAAGGCCAGACGCTGTCGCTGGAGGAGGGTGTTTCCCTTGAGGTTCTGCACCCGCCGGCAGTTCCCTTGAGGGGGCCGGCGTGGGACTCCAACAACAACAGCCTTGTCCTGCGTTTAACCTACGGGGAACTGAGCTTCCTGCTTACCGGTGACATTGAAGAGGAGGCTGAACGATACCTCGTACGGAAGGGTGAAGGCCTGGAGAGCGAAGTCCTGAAAGCAGGGCACCACGGAAGCAACTCGTCAACTACCCGGGCATTCCTGCGGGCAGTGCAACCCCGCTGGGCCGTAGTCTCCGCCGGAGCAGATAACCAGTATGGGCACCCTCACCCGGAGGTACTGGAAAGATTGAGTGAGGCAGTGGGCGAAGGGAATATCTACAGTACCGCAACCCAGGGAACAATCCACTTCACCACCGACGGAGCGCGGCTATGGGTGGAGACGGACCGGTAATCGAATGGCAGTTGAGAAACTATCTCAAAATTGTTGAAGGCAGAGCATTGGGCAAATGCGAGAGCGAGAGAGATTGCTTTTCACCGCCATTCCTTCGGCAGGCTCAGGACAGGCTCTAACCTTTCGCCGTCGGGGGGGAAGGATTTTGAGATAGTCTTTAGGGACGAACATGTCCGCGTCTTCCCAGTTTCGGCCGGGTACGTGGTCAAGGTTATATAATCTCGAAGGCACAGGACTGCCCTGGGGCGCCTTTCCGGTACAATGCGGGCGAGGCGAAGGCGAGGGGGCAGTGTGCTACGAAGCGGACATCCAGAAAAGGCAACCTTGAATTAACAGGAGACGACACCTTGACCAGACATGACGGTCGGAGCTGGGACCAGACTCGACCCATTACCATTACCCCCGGCTACCAGCGGTTCGCTGAAGGCTCTGCACTGATTGACACGGGACTGACCCGGGTTCTTTGCGCGGCGTCGATGGAGGAGCGGGTACCCCAGTTCCTGCGAGGCCAGGGGCAAGGGTGGGTGACAGCCGAGTACAACATGCTTCCCCGTTCCACCAATACAAGAACAGCTCGGGACCGGGACACCGGCCGCATAAGCGGACGCTCCCAGGAAATTCAGCGCCTCATCGGCCGCTCCCTGCGGGCCGTAACCGATCTGGAAGCGCTGGGAGAACGCACGGTAACCATTGACTGCGATGTGATACAGGCGGATGGCGGCACGCGAACCGCTGCCATAACCGGAGCCTACGTGGCACTTTACCAGGCAATGAAGATTCTGGTGGACAATCGGGTGGTGCGACGCGTCCCTCTGCACAGCGCAGTGGCGGCGGTAAGCGTGGGCCTGGTTGAAGACGAACTGCTGCTGGACCTTTGCTACCGGGAAGACTTCGACGCCCAGGTTGATTTCAACGTGGTGATGACTGACCGGGGAGAATTGGTGGAGTTACAAGGGGCCACCGAGGGGGCGCCCTTTCCCCGGCAGAGAGCGGAGGAGGCGCTGGCGCTGGCAGCGAGGGGGATGGAGACTTTGTTCGCGGCGCAGCGGAGGGCTTTGGGGGAGTTGGGGTAGGGATTCAGACAGGGATTCAGACATGGATGGACAGGATGGACAGGATTTTGGCTTGACCTAAGCCAGGACTTAAAGGGGGATGGAGTCCTTGTTCGCGGCGCAGCGGAGGGCTTTGCGGGAGTTGGGGTAGGGATTCAGACATGGATGGACAGGATGGACAGGATTTTCTGGTTGGTTGATCTCAAGGTTGACTTCTGCACTGGTGCTTCAGCCATCGGAAGGTGAGAGCGGTCTCCGGCTTCTGGTGAAGCGCTTTAGTTCAAGCCTGGGATTGCCAAAGTTTATCAGCAGACCAACTTCGATTCCCGTGGCGTTCAGGTAGTTGATTGTCTGCGCCTGATGCTCGGGAATAATGGCCCTGACTGCCTTCAATTCAACAATTACTTTCCCGTCCACCAGCAAATCAGCGTAGAAATCTCCCACCCGTTTACCACGGAATGTTACAGGGATGGGCACTTGCGATTGTACGGGCAAGCCCGCTTCCGACAAGGCCAGCACCATGGCATTCTCATAGACTGACTCCAGGAACCCACTGCCCAGTTCGTTGATGACTTCAAAGGCGCAACCAATTATGGACTGCGTAAGGTCATCGTAAAGGTTGTTCCTTCTCCTTTGAGTCATGGCTTAGGTCAAGCGAAATCCTGTGTATCCTGTCCATCCATGTTTGAACTTTTAGGGCAGCTTTGCGCCTTCGCTGTCGAGCAGCACTACCGGCAGGTCGAGTTCCCGCAGACCCGGTTCGACCGTGGAGCGGTCGCCGACAACCAGCACATGGAGTTCCTGGGGACGGACTCTTTCCCGGCCCGCGTTCCTGACGTCGTCAAGGGATATGGAGGTGATGCGGTCCTTGAAGGTGCGGAAGTAGTCGTCAGGGAGGTCGTGGACCAGCAGGTTGATGACCTGCGACAGCACCTGTCCGGGCCGCTCGAAACCGGCGGGGTAGCCCAACATCATTCCAGCCTTGGCGTCTTCCAGTTCCTCTTCGGTCACCGGGCGGTCCAAGTGGACTTCCCTGAATTCCTTGAGAGTCTCTTCCACGGACTCTTTGGTGACGGCGGTCTGAACGCTGCCACCGGCCACCAGGAGCGAAGGCTCCTGGAACCAGGAAATGCCTGAATTGAAGCCGTAGCTGTAACCCTTGTCCTGCCGGAGATTCTGGTTAAGGCGGGCAGAGAATTGACCCCCAAAGCAGAAGTTAAGCAGGGTCAATGGACCAAAGTCCGAATGGCTGCGAGGCACAGTGTCGTGGCCGGCCCTGATTACAGACTGGGCTGCTCCGGGCTTGTCCACGAGATAGATCGTAGTGGACTCAACCCCCGATTCCTGCCCGGTGGAGCTGCCGTTGGCAGATTCGGCGCTTGCGCCAACGTCCCGCCAGTCACCAAAGGCTTTTTCGGCCTCGGCCATAACTTCGTCCAGGGAAATGTCGCCCACTACCACCAGGTTCGCCATTGCAGGCCGGTAATAAGCTTCAAAGTAGCTCTGCAGGTCTGCCACGCTGAAGGCTTCCACCGACTCTTCGGTCCCCATGGATGGATGGCCGTAACGGGATTCCCGACCAAATACCAGCCCGGGGATGATGCGCTCCGCCACGAAGGTGGGATCATCCTTGCCCCGGCGAATGTCAGTCAGGTGTTCCCTCCGGATTCGCTCAACCTCGTGTTCGGGGAAGGTAGCGTTGCGGGCCACATCGGCCATCAGTTCCAGCGCGGTAGTCCAGTGTTTCCCCAAGGTCTCCGTGGAGAGCAGGCTGATTTCCTTCCGGGTCTCCGTCGAGAGCCTTGCCCCGATGAATTCAAAGGCGTTGGCGATGTCCTGACTGGAGCGGGATGAAGTCCCTTCGGGCAGCATCTGGGACGTGAATAGGGACAGGCCAGGCTTGCCAGGAGGATCCGTCACTGCGCCCGCCTTGAATATGAGGGCGAAGGACACTATGGGGAGACTGCGCTTTTCGACCACGGTTACCTTCAACCCATTGGACAGTTCGCGGTGGACCGGAACCGGAGGCACAAATGCCGGTTCGTCCGCGGCATCCGGCATTACCGTGCGGTCCAGGCCGGTGGTGGATGCTGCCTGCAGCGGGGCTTCGGGCAGCACCTTCATGCGCACCTGGCGCTGGTCGAGAATTCTGGGACCTACCCGGAGGATGTCCTCCCGCTGCACGGCCAGGTACTTATCCAGACCGGTGTTGATCATATCGGGGTCGCCGTAGAGGACGTTATAGTAGTTGAGGACGTCGGCCCGGCCGCCAAACCCGCCGATGCGGGCCAACTGGCGGAAGTGGGAGCTTTCCAGGCGGTTTCGCGCCCGCTGCAATTCCTCTTCGGCAGGAGGCTCCCGCCAGATGCGGTCAATCTCGGCATCGACGGCCGCCTCCACCTCTTCCAGCGAGTGGCCGGCGGCAGCAGTCACCTCGATTATGAACTGACCGGCAATCTCCGCCGAGTGGTTGCGCACGCCCACGCTCTGGGCAATCTGCTTTTCGTAAACCAGGGAGCGATACAGGCGAGAGCTTTGGCCATCGGCCAGCACGGCACGCAACATCTCCAGAGCGCCCTCATCGGGGTCGTTATCGGGCAGGGCGGGCCATACGATGTACAGTCGGGGCAGGGAAACCCGGTCCCGCATTTCCAGTTCCACGCGGCCACCGAGGCCCGAGTCAAAGCGCCCGATGCGGCGCACCGGCGGCCCGGGGGGCAGATCTCCAAAGTAGCGGTTCACCATTTCCAGAGTCTCATCCCGCTTGATGTCGCCGGCAATGGACAGGCTGGCGTTGGAGGGTGAATAGAAACGGCGGAAAAAGTCCTTGATGTCGTCCAGGCTTGCCGCATCCAGGTCTTCCTGGGAGCCAATGGTCATCCAGTGGTAGGGGTGAGGCAAGGGAAACACCGCCTCCTGGATATTCCACTGGGCCATCCCGTAGGGCCGATTCTCGTAGCTCTGGCGGCGCTCGTTCTTCACCACATCGCGCTGGACCTCAAACCGCTGCTGGTCCAGGGCGTCCAGCAAGAATCCCATGCGGTCGGACTCGAGCCACAGGGCCAGTTCCAGGTAATTGGACGGGACATCTTCCCAGTAGTTGGTGCGGTCGGAATTGGTGGAACCGTTGAGGTTGGCGCCCACCTTCTGCAGGGGCTCGAAGTGGCTGCTGTTATGGTGGCCGGAACCCTCGAACATAACATGCTCAAACAGGTGGGCGAAGCCGGTACGGCCAGGAACTTCGTTCTTGGAACCAACGTGGTACCAGACGTTTACGGATGCCAGGGGTATCGAGTGATCTTCGTGAAGAATTACGTCCAACCCATTGGAGAGGGTGACCTTTTCCCAGGCTATGGAAACCATATAAAGACTCCGTTATCAGGGGCAGTTTGAGTTTGCCCAATTCTAACACAGGGGTACCGGCGCCACTCTGTCGCGAAGAGGTCAAGAATGCCAGCTTCCGGCTATGATAAAATTTCTGCAGCAGTACGAAAGACGAGGGAAGCGGCATTGGCTACACTTAACATTGTTTCCACCCGGCCCGGTTCGGGCAAGACTTGCCTGGCGGGAGCCCTGGCCCGCCGCCTGGCGGGAGCGGGAAAACGGGTGGCCTATTACAAGCCATTGTCCACCAACCCGGGGGATGACCCCGACCGGGGTTTCGTTGCGGGAATGCTGGAGTCACTGGGTTCACCCCAGGCAGGCGTACCTTCCCCATTGCCGCAGCCAGTTGATGTCACCGAGCTTCCAACCAGGATGTCAGAAGCTCGAACCAGGGAAGTTGCCGACGCTATTGCTGCAATGGAGGCGGCCTTCGACACGGTTCTGGTCGAGTGGCAGGCTCCGGCGCTGCCCCCGGGTCAGCCTGCTTTGCTGGTACATTCCCACTCGGGGGGACAGGACCTGGCAGGTGCGGTAGAGCTTGTGTCCGAGGAGTGCGAACGGTACGGCGCCGGGCTGTCCGGAGTCGTCATCAATAACGTGGTCCGCCACCGGCGTACAGAAGTAGAAAACCTGCTGGTCGCCCCGCTAAAGAGCAGGGGCTTGCCTGTCCTGGGGGCCATACCGGAAGACCGGGAAATGCTGTCCTTTACCCTGGAACAGGTGGCGAAGTTCCTGGAGGGGGAGTGGGTGCAGGAACCAGTGGACCCGAAGCGGTGGATTGACCGGTTCCTCATCGGCGGGAATATTATGGATTCGGGCCCCAACTACTTTGGGCGTTACGCCAACCAGGCGGTGATCACCCGGGCGCAGAGACCCGACATTCAGATGGCCAGCCTGATGTCCGATACCGGATTCCTGGTGCTTACGGGCGGGGAAGAGCCCACGGAGTACATCAGGGTGGAGGCGCAAAAGAGGGACGCGTCACTGCTGCTGGTAGAAGGCGGCACCCTGGACGTCGCCGAGTCGCTGGGAAGCCTGCTGGGGCTGGCCAATGCTTACAGCGACCACAAGGTGGACAAGTTCACCATGCTGGCGGAAAAACACCTGGACGGCGGGCTGGAAGGCGTTCTGGCATAGGGCTCGCTCTCCCGGCTTGAGCCGGCGGGCTGGCGGTTCCTCTCTGGGAGACATCCTCTCCCTCGGCGATGCCCTTTCACCACGGCCCTGCTATGTCCGTCCGTCCGAACCCGCAATTAATGAGGGCGCCGGTCAGGCTACATCAAATCGTTCCGATTCGGGGGGCTGGGACCAGAGGTCCTCAGCGCCGGCCATGGCCACGGCCCGCTCGGGGCTGGCGCGCCAGGCGTCGTAAATCTCGTTGCTGTCCCACGTTACCAGGGTGGTAATCTTGGTGGGGTCGGTGAAGGAATAAAGGGTTTCCCTGGCGCCGAACCCGGGGGCCCTGCTCTGGGCCTCGCCGTTGCCATCCAGCAGTTTTTTAGCCTCTTCTACCTTGTCAGCCTTGGCCCAGTGGTGGGTGAGAACACCTATCATTTCCTGTTTACTCCTTGCCTGAATCCAAATCCCGGTGAGCCGGGCGCAACATTGGGCTGCCCAGGCTCCTGATAGACTTCAGCGCTGCCCAGGGGTTGTCGTCAATTTAGTCCTTCCTGCTGGTTGGGTATCGGGTGTAAACAGGCGATATACCAGAGTCCCGGTATATCGCTGAGCACATTACCCTTTCTTACGACGGCTCTGGATTCCGCCTTTCGCCGGAAAGACGAAACTCGGCTCTTGACGGCGCTGCCTAGTCTTCCGCGCCTTCCGCGATGGCAGTGGCCTGTTCCTGCTCTTCCCTGGCAATCCGCCGGACACCGCTGCCGCCGGAACGGAACAGGGGGACCAGGATGGTCGGGGCAATGAGGGTGGTAAGTACCGTCATCAGAATGCTGACGCCGAACAGGTCCTGGCCGATGATTCCAGCGGACAGGCCAATACCGGCGATGATGAGGGCTACCTCGCCGCGGGGCATCATGCCCACGCCGATGCGGGCGCTTCCCCGCATGTTAAAACCGCTCGCCAGGGCAGGACCGCCGGAGCCTACCACCTTGGAGAAAATGGCCAGCACCGATATTACCAGCCCGAAAACGATGCCGGACTGCATGGCGGGAACATCCACCAGCATGCCCATGACCACAAAGAATACGGGCACAAGGAAGTCCACTATCCCCAGCATGGCCGCCTCGACCAGGTGCCCCAGACGGGTGGTGGACAGGGCCAGGCCAATGGAGAAGGCCCCGATGATGAAAGCCAGGCCGAAGTATTCCGCCAGGCCAGCGGCCAGCAGAGCCAGAGCCAGCGGAATGCACATCAGCGCGCTGGTGGAACTGAACTTCTCGAGGACTTTCTCCAGGTAAGGGGCAATAAGAATGCCGACGACCGTCAGGGCCAGCCAGAAGCCAATGGCCTTGAAGCTGATCCAGCCCAGCGTCCCCAGGGTGAAGTCGTCCACTGTGCTGATTCCTACAACCACGGTCAACACCATGATTCCAAGGACATCGTCCACCACCGCAGCGGCGATGATTGTCACGCCCTCGGGATCGTCAAGACGGTGGAGGTCGGCCAATACACGGGCCGTAATGCCCACGGAAGTCGCGGTCAGAATGGCGCCCATAAACAGCGCCTGGGGCGAGGTCCACCCGCCACCGCCGTCGAAACCGAACAAGACGGTGGCGCTGACGCCCAGGGCGAAGGGAAGAAGCACACCGCCAAGGGCCACGGCAGTGGCAGGGCCGGCGTACTTGAGGAATTGTCGAAGGTTGGTTTCCAGGCCTATGGCGAAGAGGAGGACCACTGAACCAATCTGGGCCAGGGCAAAGAGTTCGTTGCCAACGGGGATCAGGGCCGGCTTGCCGTCAACGATGGGTACGGGAAAGAGCGGCCCTACGCCAAAAAACGACATGCCGCCCAGGGCGAAAGGTCCGATGGCTACGCCAACGCCCAGTTCTGCCAGCACCGCCGGAATTTTCAGGAATCGGGTCGCCAGTTCTCCGGCGATCTTGGCAGCGGCAAGAATTATGGCAACCTGGATAAGGAGTACGATGAGGATTTCGCTAATTTCGCCCGCGCCAGCCTGGAACAGCGAGAGAGGAACAGTCAGGATATTGAAAATTTCGCCCATATCAGTAAAAAATGCCCCGAACCCGTCAGAGATTTTGCGGAATCGAGTATATCATCCGCCACCATTCAGGGACAAACTACGCCCACCCCAACCGAGGGCAAGCACGCTTTAGCTTGTTGACAGGTTGCACAGGCCCCTTGAGCGAGAACAGGTTGCTCTATGAGCCTGCCGAAAGGCTCGACCCAGGGGGTGTCGTCAAATTAGCCTTTCCTGCCGGCTGGTGATTGGGTGCAAATACGCTGCGATACAAAGCCTTGTTACATCGCGGAGGTTATCACCCGCAATTAAGACGTTTCTGGATTCCGGCTTTCGCCAGAGTGACGAGACTCGGCTTTTGACGATGCCCCCTAGCGTATTTCAATAGCGCTCTTGCCCAGTACCCCAACCCGGTTCCGCATACAGGGTAAGGGGCAGGGTTGTTGAAGTGACCCCGGCTGCCGCCGCCAACTACTTCCCATGCTCAGCCTGTTTTCCTGCCTGGAGAAATCAGCCCTCGTTAGCCAGGGGACGGGAGAGCATGTCCTTTATTCGCTCGGTGACGCCGTCCTGATCATAGTTGCGAAGGAGATTTATTCGATTGCGATTGGGGTCACCGCCATGCCAGTATTCGTAGATTTCCTGCCGCATCCCGAAGGAGGAAACGGCCAGATCGTGGGCCAGTCGGAACAGGCGGGACTTGTACTCCACGTCCACGCCTTTGCCCCGCATGTACTTGTCCAGGTACCCACGCAGGTCAGGGTTCGCCAGGTCTTTCTCGGAGGGCTGCATGATGATGCCGGAACCGGCTATCTCCCGCAGCAACTCCACCATTCGAGACGACATCTGGGAAAAGAAGATATTCATGGCGTTCATGTCGCCCAGGGACATCAGGCCATCATCGGTAAGAAAGGCATTGTGTTCGATACCGTCCATGGAGTGGCGCCACATTTCGGTGCAGGTTGCCATCTCGCCCAGCTTGGCGGAAACCTCCCGGTACTCGATAACTCCAATGGCCTCCGCAATGAGGGTTGCCACGGCAGTCATCAACTGCATTCGGTGATGTATGCGCACGAGGTTGGGCCAGCCCTGGAAATAGGCACGGCGGGTCAGTTGGGCCAGCAGGGGCGACGAGTCGTACAGCATGAAGATGCGGTCCCAGGGAACCAGCACTTCTTCAAAGAAGAGCATGGCATCCTGCTCGTCGTAGTTCAGCCCCAGGGGATGGCCGAAACCGCCGTATCCGTAGGAAACGGGTTCCCGGCAGAGAATTTTCATACCTGGCGAGTTGGTGGGTATGGAGAAGGCCAGGACGCACTTGGGGTCGGAACGCCGCAGGAAGGTGGCGGAGAGGGACACATAGCACTCGTTGCTGATGGGCGCGGCGGTGGCAAGCTGTTTGGCGCCGGTAATTATGACTCCCTCGCTGGTCTCTTCGACCACGTGGAGGGCCAGTTCTTCTTCAATGATATTTCGCTGCTCGTTCTGGGGTTGCTGACTGCGGTCCACCTGGGGGTCGCCCAGGGCATGGGTGAGGAACAGGTCGTTTTCCTGGCAGTAGCGGTGGTAGTTGGCGATATTTTCGCCGAAGGCGCACCGGGGGTGCTTGACCGACCCCAGGGAATCTCGGATGGCATAGAGAGCCGTGATGTGGGGAGCAAGGATGTCGGGGCTGCGACCCAACTGGCCCCAGCTCTGCTCGTTCCAGATTTCGCTGTTGCGCCTCTTGAGCTTCAGGTCCTCGGACGAGCGGGGCAACAGCCAGGAGTAGCTGCAACGGTTGCCCGTTTCCGGGGAAACGAAAGTCATCTGGTCTCGAAACTCGTCCGAGTCCTGGAGGTCGTAAATGCGGGCCAGTTCGTTGACCATGCCCCGAAAGGCGGGATGGTCGGGGACGCTGGGCACACGCTCACCGTCCAGCCAGACCTCCCGGTTGTCGCGGAGACTTTCGATGTAGCGATCGCCGGTCATTGCGCCGGCGGCGGTGGAAACGTCCAGTACCATGGCCAACCTCCCACGGTGTTTTACTCAAACGAGAATGCTATTTTTCCAGGCAGCGACTGCCAGAGCCAGGAAACTATCTCAAAATTATTCGGGGCAGAGCATTGGGCAAAATGCGACAGCAAAAGAGATTGCTTTTTACCCCCATTCCTGCGGCAGGCTCAGGACAGGCTCTAACCTTCCACCGTCGAGGGGGAAGGGATCACCCCCATTCCTGCGGCAGGCTCAGGACAGGCTCTAACCTTCCCACGTCGAGGGGGAAGGGACTGCGCCGGGAGTTGATGCAATGGCCAGATGTGGCCGCCCGTCACCCTGCGCACTGCGGTATTGTCCGACTTCAGCAGGTACCAATGCCGTAGGGGCGGGTATGAACCCCGCCCCTACCATGCTGGTTAACTGTCCCGGGAGTGGAATTAGTCTGCGCTGCCCACGGGAAGCTTTGCGCCCTGGAAGGGGCCCTCGGTGGCTTCGAAGCTCTGGGCGAAGGACATTATTTCGTCATCGGACTGGGCTTCCAGGTCGATGGGGCGGCTGAAGCCCTGCTTGACCACGTAGCCAGTTTTGTAATAGACCTCGCCCACGTTGCCTTCAGGGTCTTCAAAGTAAATGCTGTTGGAAATACCGTGGGTGACGGTACGCAGGATGGTCGTGCCCTCCGCCTTGAAGCGGCGGTCCAGTTCCCGCAGCGCTTCCATGTTGGGAACGATGAAGGATACCTGTCCCACGTTCTGGGTGCGAGGCCGGTTTTCGTTGGCCTGGCCCAGGTTGAGTTCGTGGTGTTCGTTCTCGGGGTCGGCGCTGAGGAAGCAACTGCCCCGGTCGGGGTCCTCGTCGCTAACGGTCAGGCCAAGGACTCGCGTGTAGAAGTCGCGCATCTTCAGGAAGTCGTCGCAGATTATACCGACGTGCCCCAGATTAGAAATGAGAGCCATGTCTGTACCTCCGTTTGTAGCTTAGGGGTAATGGTAGCATTGGGGTTGCAGGCGTGCAAGCCGGGAGGCTAGTTGTCGTCGGCTGCGGCTGAGGTAGCAACTCCTCGAGTCCGTTCGTGGTGAGCTTGGAGAACCATTCCGGGCGGCCCTTCGACGGGCTCAGGGCGAACGGAGGAAGAGTCTCTACAACAATAATCGACAGACCCTGCTAGTTGTCCGCCGCCACGTTGCTCAAACCGGCTTCAGCGTCGTCCTCGCCAGCATAGGCGGACACCCTGGGCAATTCGTCAAGGGCGGAGGGCATGGGCAGTTCGGCGTTACTTCCGACTACCATATCAGCGAACCGTCGGCCCTGGGGAGCGAGGCGCTGGTCAAAGGAACCCACCGACTGATTGTAAGCCCCGACGGCCGATTCCAGGCCCTTGCCAACCCTGGAATAGTAATTCATGAAGGTGACCAGGCGCTTGTACATTTCCTCGCCCACCTCCTTGATGCGGGCTGCGTCTTCAGCCAGGCGGAACTGCTGCCAGCCGTTGGCTACGGCCCAGAGCAGGGATATGAGGGACGCGGGGGTAGCGATGGCAACCCGCTTTCCCATGGCGTATTCGATCAACCCAGGGTTGGCGCCCAGGGCCGCCGCCAGAAACTGGTCCCCGGGCACGAACATCACCACGAAGTCCAGTGACCCATCCACGGACGCGCCGTACCTCTTGCTGCCAAGATCGTCCACCTGACGGCGCAAGGCCTGGGCGTGGCGGTTCCATGCCTCATCAGCAGCGGCCGGATCTTCCGACTGTTGGGCTTCCATGTAGGCCAGGGTGGAGGCCTTGGCGTCAACCACAATGGCGCGCCGCTCGGGCAATCTCACCACCAGGTCCGGTCGGCTTTGGACAGAGCCCTGGGACTCCTGCTCGGAAAAGTCGCAATATTCGGTCATTCCGGCCAGGTCAACCACCCGCCGCAGCTGCACTTCGCCCCACTGGCCAGCCTGGCGGTTGTCGGTCAAGGCGGAAGACAGCTTACCCGTTTCCACGGCCAGGGACTGGCTCTGCTGCACCAGGGACTCAATCTGGGGGTTCAGCTTGCCGTAGTTTTCCGCCAGGGGTTTTACCAATTCCTGGAATTGCTGGTGTCGTTGCTGCAACTCCCGGCTGGCAGTCTCCAGCGTCTTCCCAAGATTCTCGTTGGCCAGCTTGAGGAACTGGTCGTTATTGCCCTGCAGCGCCTCGGCAGCGGTCAGCCTGGCGGTCTCGCTGAACTGCGTCCTGGCCGTTTCCAGGAGTTGCTGCGTGGTGGCCGCCTGTTCCAACTGACCCTGCAACCTTGCGATTTCCGCCTGACGCTCGGCCGATTCGCGGCCAGCCTTACCGGCGCGCCAAACCCAGCCCGCCAGAACGCCGACTGCCAGACCCAGAATCAGGCCGCCGAACAACACTGCCAGTTCCATAATTTACTCCCTTAAATCTGCCCGCTATTCCGCGCTCAATAGTTCTGCGCAGATGGCCTTCAAAGTCCCCAGGGGCTCACCCTTTTCCCCGGGGGCGGCGCCGACTACCTCTATCGCCTGTTCCAGGGCGCGGCGCCAGGCTTTCTCGATGCAGTCATCGAGAGCGCTGCCCTCTCCTGCTGGAAGAGTCAGAATCTGCGGTTGACTTCCCTCTCCCGAATACAGGACCAGTTGGGGACGGGTATCTGCCTTCAACCCAAACCTGTCCCTGAGTTTCGTGGCGGTTTCAGAAACGCCGTGCTGTCCGAATATGACCAGGTGGGCAAACCCCAGGCTGCACTCCTCGAAACCCGCGCGGAAGGCGCGGAAAACGTCGTGGGCGGTCCTGTCCCCACCATCAACCAGGAAGACGGCAAATACCGGCGGAGCATCCGCGGCGCTGTCTTCCAGGTCCTGCTGCCAGCGGCGCAGCTTGTCAAGATCGTGGGTATCGGCTCGGCTCGTCATCTCGTTCTCCCAAATCCAGGCAAAGGGCGCTGCTTTCACTCCGCACCAAGGTTGCCATTGCCAATTTACTGTACATCTATGGTCGCGTCTTTACCTCGTTATGACCAGTAGGTTGAGGCCAGCAGCCAGATTCCCCAGCCCAGCAACGCCACTCCGGTCAGGCGGCCCACCCAGATTCCCGCAGGAACTACCTTTTCCACCAGAACAAATGCCGCGAGGGCTGCAATCCAAAGCAGGTTCATCACGCCCAGCAGGAACAGCAGGCCCATCAGCGCCCAGCAGCAGCCCAGGCAATACGCGCCGTGATGAAGACCCATTTGCAATGCTCCCCGATGCCCTTCGCGCCAGTCGTTAGTTATGAAACTTATGGGAGTTCGGCAGCGTCGGAGGCAGGCATTCTTGAGCGGACTAAGCTGGAACGCGCCGGCGGAAAGCAAGAGGATACCGCCGAGGAAGGGGCTGGCGCTGGCCATCATGGGGGAGAGAAGCGAGGCCGATTGCAGCCCCCACTGGGCAAGGGTGGTGATTCCCGAGAATCCTGCCCACACCGCCAGATACCCGGCCAAGAACACACCGGTGGGGACGTAATAGTTGCCAGCCTGGCGGCGGCGGCGGTTGATGCTGGCGAAGGCCAGTATCATGGGGGTGGCGGAAGGAACCATCATTCCCACCATCATCACCGACCACATGGCAAACATCAGCAGGAAGTCAATGGGGCCCCAGGACATCATCATTCCCGCTCCGGACATTTCCATGCCGGACATTTCATTCATGCCCCTGGCCAGATAGACCAGGTAAGCCCAAGCCAGCAGGGCAAGGACCGTCAGGCCGCCAAGGACAATGTACCTGTCCTTGCGGAGGGTCGATTCAAGCAATGTAGATTCGTAAGGAGGCCCCGGCATGGCCGTATTTTGGCACAGGGGTATGGGATTGGCTACCAGATACCATCCTGGTATCTTCCGCGGTTGCCAGCGGCGTCAACAATATGCCCTCGGCGCACTTGAGGCAATCTAGCTGTTTCTCTTGACAAACATATTCAGATGAGCGTGCTCCTGAGATTCGCCTTTAGTCGTACTCGCCTGAAATGTTACTTCGAAGCCCACTACGGGCTCTTCTAATTGCTTAAGTTCTGTTTGAGTAGTGTTAAGGAGTCTCTGTATGGTGTTTAATTCCGGCTGGTAAAGGCCGAAATAGTTTTCGATGTGCCGCCTTGGCACAATCAAAATGTGATCAGGATTGGGCTCGTCACCAAGAATAGAGTAGGCAAGTCTCTCTTGCTTTAACACAGTGCCGTCATCTGGAACACAGAATGGGCAGCCATCTTTTCTCGCACTGTACTCCTCCTCAATATTTCGGAAGTCGGTGTCGTCCCTATCCCGCTTCATAGAATTGCAGCTATAGCAAAGCGCCTGCAAATTGGTTATGTCGTCGCTTCCTCCCCGTTCTCTGGGAATTATGTGGTCAGGTTCCAGCGCCTTTTGGTCAGCCGATATGCCACACAACTGGCAACGATGTCTTGCGTTTTTCAAGACTTCGAACTTGACCGATCCTGGAATGTTGCCGGATGACTTCTTCCGGTGCTGCCAGGGGCTAGACTTCTTCCTTTGCAAATATTCCTTCAGTTTTGCCGAACAGATTTGTATCAGCGCAGCGACTTCGCTTTCTTCCAGATCGTCAAAACCCGCAATCCTGCACTCATTTTTGACCCGCTCAGTAATTTTCCTTGCCTGGAGAACTCTGCTAGGGTACCGCTTAGTTATTGCCTCATAGTATTCAATCTGGGTATGGTCATGAACCAGAATTGCCTTAGCAATGTCAGTCACATTGCTTTGGCCGCCGCTCTCCAGCAAATGCTTTAACATTACCGGCTGATAAATGTGAGACATACTCATTCGGTTAGTGAGAAAATCGGACAAGAATTCAAACTGATCGGACATACGCACAATCCACTTTAGAATTTTGATGCACTTTAGCACTTCTACCTTAACCGCTTGGTGAGCCAAATATCTATTGCGTAATTGGAGCGTGTCTGACCATAGATAATATTGATACTCCGCTTGACCAAGTATTTGTGCCTAGGATAATATTGGGCGGTTGAAATGAGCGCCACCCCGACCGAACCCGAAACCACAACTCCTGGACAAACGGGCACTACCCAGCGGCGGCAGGGCCGCTTTTTTTATGGCTGGTACGTGGTGGCCGTGGCTTGCCTTCAGGGAATGTTCGGCAACGGGGCCATCTCAACCGGCTTCCCCCGCTTTTTTGAACCCATCCGCGCCGACCTGGGAATTTCCTACGCCGCCATGTCCCTGGTCTTCAGCCTGGCCCGGGCCGAGGGAGGGCTGGGGGCTCCCCTGGTGGGCTGGCTGGTGGACAAGTTCGGCTCCAGGCCCATGATACTTTTCGGCGGGCTGACGGCGGGCATCGGATTGATGCTTCTCGCCTTCGCCCGGGAATACTGGCAGCTTGTTTTCCTCTTTGTCGGCGTGGTATCGGTGGGAAAGACGGCCGGCTTGGGCCAGACCCTGATGGCCACGGTAAATCAGTGGTTTATTCGCCGCAAGGCGGTGGCCCTTTCCACCCTGATGACCGCATTTGCCGGCGGGGGGGCCATAGTTGTCCCCCTGCTTCACCTGGGAGTTGTTACCCTGGGCTGGCGGCCAACGGTTTTCCTGATCGGCCTGTTTATCGTCATCCTTACGTTGCCGGTGGCCTATGTCATCCGGAGCCGTCCTGAAGACATGGGACTGCGGCCCGACGGTGACCCACCCGCAGGAGCCGCTTCCGCCGCCCGTGCCTCGCGGGGCGGTGGACACCATCAGCCGGCGGCCCGAGGCAGCGGCGAAGAGCAGAACTTTACGGTACGGCAGGCGTTGCGCACCCAGGCCTTCTGGTTCATCCTGATTGGCGTAATTACCCGGGTTTCCGCCACCAACTCCATCATTATTCACCTGTTCCCGCTGATGGTGTGGAAGGGCTTAAGCGAAGACATGGCCACCCTGTCGGCGTCGGTAATGTTCTTCATGGCCATCCCCCTGCGGTTCCTGCTGGGCGTGGCCGGAGGACGGCTTTCTCCACGCAAGCTGCTCTTCTACGGAATGAATCTCGGGGCCATAGGCCTGGTGGGACTGTGGCTGCTGCCCCAGTGGTGGGCGCTGATTGTCTTCATCCTGGGGCTGGCCATAGTGGAAGGGATTACTTCGGTCAACTGGATAATGGTGGGAGACTACTTTGGCCGGAACCGCTTCGCCAGCCTGATGGGGGCAATGAGCATCTTCCACAACATCGGCATGTTTATTGCGCCCATTTACGCCGGGTGGATCAGGGACAGTACGGGCAGCTACGAGATTGTGCTGATGACCTTTGCGCCAACGTTCGTAATCAGCGCCTTCATGTTTGCCCTGGCCCGCAAACCTTCCCTGCCGCAGGCCGCCGCCGAGGGAGCAGGCGAACCGGTGGAGGAAGCCAGGGAATAGGGGAGCCGTTTCTACGACGGGCTTACGCCTGCCGACAGGGCTGGAGCCCATGAGGCGGTGCGATAGCGCCTGTAGTCGGCCGGGGATGCCTTGGTGGGAGCGGTCCAGTACTTGGAAACTATCTCAAAATTATTCAAGGCAGAGCACTGGGCAAAAGGCGACAGCAAAAGCGATTGCTTTTCCCACCCATTCTAACCTTCCCCGGTCTTGCGGAAAAAGTCGCCATTTTAGGCGACTTTTGCATTAAACGTATGGGCGGACCTTTCTTTGCCGTGCTTGGGCCACTGCCTTTGCAAGCTCCCCTTTTACTGGCTTTGCGATGGGGTCGTATATTCGGAAACTGCGGTAACCACTAGTGGAGCGTTCAAACCTTCTACTTGCAAAGTGGATTGGTTCCAATGAGTACCCAGCCCCAATTCTTTTGCATCCAGGATGGCATCTATCCCATAAATATCCTTTATGCGACGGAGCGGGGCTAGTATGGATTGTGTGGCGTCGTCCCAACTCTCCCAATCTCTAAAATCTGTTTTGAGAGCAATAAGAACAAGAAACTTCAAAAAGTCAGTTTCGTCTTCCCATCTGGCGACAAATTCCTGCACACTCATCGTATACCTTCTCCTATTAGCGAAGGCTCAACCCAGACCAGGTGGGGGATTCATTTGGCACTTCTTCATCGCTTTGGCTACTTATTCATCAGAAGCGGCTTTTTCCGCAAAGCCAACCTTCCCCCGTCAAGGGGGAAGGATTGTTGAGAGAGTCGCTTAGCCCTCGCCCGCCTCAAATTCGGTGATGACCGGGTTGGTCAGGACACCAATACCAGGTATGTCAACCTCCACCACGTCCCCGGGCACTATGGCACGGGTGACGCCCGTCGCACCCGAGAAGACCAGGTCGCCAGGGCGCAGGGTTACGTGCTGGCTGATATAGCTGACTATCTCCGCGAAGGAGAAGAGCATATCCGAGGTGTTGCACCGCTGCACCTCTTCCCCATTGATCCTGACCAGCAGGTCCAGGGCCTGGGGGTCCAGTTCAGTCTCAATCCAGGGTCCCACCGGGGCGAAGGTGTCGGCGCCCTTGGCCCGCCAGAAGGTCCAGTCGTCCTTTTGCCAGGTGCGCTCGCTGACGTCATTGCCGCAAGAGTAGCCGAGAATGTATTGGGAAGCTCTTTCCGTGGGAATCCGGCGGCACACCTTGCCGATAACCGCCACCGCCTCGCCTTCGTAGTGGACTTCGCCGGCGGTGTCCTTGGGAATGATGATGGGGTCGTTTACGCCGGTCAGGGCGTTTCGTCCCTTGCGCCAGGGCTGGGGACGCTCCGGAACTGCCATCGCACCCTGGCCAAAAACCGAACCGGCATATTCCAGGTGGTCAACGAAGTTAAGCCCCGGCCCCCACAATTCGGCGGGGTCTGTAGGAGGCAGCAGCTTCACATCGGCCAGCGAGTGACGTGTGTCAGTAACTCTGAAGCTGGTATAGATACTCCCCCGGATTTCGGCAATCTCCTCACCGACGACTACTCCGTTGGCAGTACGGCTTCCGGCGCGGAATCTGGCAATCTTCATCCCTATCCCCTTTCCCCCAATTTACATAACTTTATCTCAAGGGCCGGGGTTCCACAACCGGGTTTGGCAAATAATTAGTAAAAAATGCATAAATAAACCTTACTAAATTCTCTCAAGTCCCGATTGTGCCAGGAACTGAGTCCCTTTAGAATACTGAGCGAACTAGCCGAATATCGGTCAATGGAAAGAATGAAAACGGGGGAATCAGGCCAATTATGAAGCTCGGATTTTTTGTCACCAACCAGTACCTTCCCGGGGAGTCGTTTCCCCAGAAAATACAGGAGAGCGTTGAGCAGGTCCGGGCGGCCAAGGAAGCCGGCTTCGACATGATCTGCACGGGTCAGCATTACCTGGCCGCTCCTTACCAGATGAGTTCCAGCCTCCCGTTACTGGCCCGCCTGGCCGCCGAGGCCGGTGAAATGGAGGTGGCCGCCACGGTAATCCTGGTGCCCCTGCACAACCCGGTGGAACTGGCGGAAAGCATTGCCACCATGGACGCCATCTGCGGCGGACGCTTTATATTCGGTGTGGGGCTGGGCTACCGGGACGAGGAATACACGGCCTTCGGCGTGGAGCGCGGAGAGCGGGTATCACGCCTGCGGGAGGCGCTGGAAGTTATCAAGCTTATGTGGACGCAGGAAGAGGTGGAGTTCTCCGGCCAGTACTACAACGTCCCCCGGGTGTCGCCATCCACCAAGCCGGTGCAGAAACCTCACCCTCCCATATGGGTGGCTGCCAACAATGACGTGGCCATTCGCCGCGCCGCGCGGTGGGGCTACCCGTGGCTGGTAAATCCGCACGCCACCGTCCAGATGGTATCTGAGCAGTGGAAGGGTTACCAGGCAGCCCTGGAACGGGCAGGACAGCCCACCCCGGAATCGCTGCCAATGATGCGGGAATTGTACGTGGCCCAGGACCGGGAGACCGCTTACGTGGAGAGCGAACCCTGGCTGGCTCCGAAGTATGCCGCCTACGCGGCCTGGGGACAGGACAAAGCGCTGCCTGGAGAAGAGAGTTTCTCCGTCCCCTACCAGGACCTGGCCCGCGACCGGTTCCTGCTGGGGTCCCCGGACGACGTAGTCTCGGAGATTCAGCGTTACGAGCAGGACCTGGGGGTCAACTACATGATCTTCAGAATGCAATGGCCAGGAATGTCCCAGGAGGCCACCCTGCAGCAGATTGAACTGATGGGCCGAGAAGTTATCCCCAGGGTTAAGGGTTAGGGGACTCGGGCTTTATCCTCGCCAGGCCCGTCATTCGTACAGCGAGAAGGCAATCCATACAATCAACCCCGGTTGCAGCGGATGCTCCCGGGGTTTGTTAATTTGACAGCGTTGCAGGGGCCCCGGCGCCCACTATCTCTCCATCGCTCATTACCACCCCGTCCTCGCAGTAGCATTCGACGTCGCCACCCTCAAACTGCTCTTCGTACAGGTGGGAATACAGGCCGCCCCGGGCCAAGAGTTCCAGGTGAGACCCCCGTTCCATTATTTGGCCGTGGTCGATTACGTAGATTACGTCAGCTGCCAATATGGTTGAAAGGCGGTGGGCGATGGCCACCGTCGTACGTCCTCGCATCAACGGTTTCAGCGCCGACTGAACATACCTCTCGCTGGACGTATCCAGCGCCGAGGTGGCCTCATCCAGAATCAGTATGCGGGGCTGATGCAGTATTACCCGGGCGATGGCCAGCCGCTGACGTTCCCCGCCGGAGAGCCGGTAGCCCCGTTCGCCCACAACCGTGTCGTACCCTTCGGGAAACTCCACGATCCTGTCGTGGATGTAAGCGGCCCGGGCCGCGGCTTCCACTTCCTGCTGGGTAGCCCGGGGATTCCCGTACAGCAGGTTGTCCCGAATGCTGGCGTGGAACAGGTAGCTTTCCTGGGTTACGTACCCTATCAACCCGGCCAGGGAAGCCTGCCGGATCTGACGCACGTCAATGCCGTCGATGGAAATGGCGCCTTCGGTGGCGTCGTACAACCTGGGGATCAAGTAAGAGATGGTCGTCTTTCCGGCGCCGCTGGGCCCCACAAAGGCAGCCAACTGGCCGGCCTTGATATTGAAAGTGACACCGTCCAGGGCCCACTGGTGCGTGGTCCCGTCCCCGCCAACCCCTGTCGTCCCAAAGGCTGTATTTCCGGCTGGACCGGCGTCCGGGTGGACCGAGTAGTCCACTCGCACCGAATCGAAACTGACGGTTCCCGCCACCTGCTCTGGCGGCAAGTCAATGGCGTCAGGAGCGTCTACTATTTCGGGCTTGATGTCCAGGTAGCCGAAAATACGCTCGAACAAGGCCAGAGAGGCCTGCAACTCCACCGAGACTTCAAGCAGGCGTCCGATGGGGAAGTAGAGGCGGCTCTGCAGGGTGGTGAAGGCGACGATGGTGCCGGCCGAGACCTGGTTAATTCCCCCGCCCGTGATCAGGTAACCGGCCAGCAGGTACACGGCAACGGGGGACACGGAGAAGAAAATCTGCATCAGGGTAAAGAAGGACTGGCCCGTCATCTGCCGCCGGATAATCAGGTCCGACAGGCGCTGGTTCTGACTATGAAAGCGGTCAATTTCACTGCCCTGCCGGCCGAACAGCTTGGCCAGCATAACTCCGGAAATGGAGAGGGTTTCCTGGGTGATGGCGGTCAACTCGGCGGTGGAGCGCTGGGCTTCGGCGGCAATGGCCCGTCGTTTCCTTCCCACGTAGCGGCTGATGGCAAAGAAGAACGGGGCCGAAGCCACCGCAACGATGGTCAACTCCCACGACAGCACCAGCATCGCAATGACTGTGCTGATGAGGATGACGCTGTTGGACAGGACATCGGAGACGGTGTTGGTTACGACGCGCTGCACACCGCCCACGTCGTCGGCGACCCGGGACTGGATTTCGCCGGTGCGGGTGTCGGTGAAGAACCCCAGGGACAGGCCCTGCAGGTGACGGTACAGGGTGTCGCGCAGGTCGCGCATCACCCGCTGGCCCACCAGGTTGGTCAGGTAGGTCTGGACAATTCCCAGGCTGCCGGACACCACGGTTATGCCGCCCATTACCCCGGCCAGAATCCAGAGCAGGCGCATGTTGGGGCCGCCCGACTCGGGGAAGAGGGCGTTGTCGAAAACCACCTGGATCAGGACTGGATTGACCACGCCCAGCCCGGCGGTGACGAGGATCAGCAGCCCCACCAGGGTTATGCGGCCAGTGTAGGGGCGGAATGCCGCCACTATGCGGGGGACTAGGGGGGGTGTGGGTTTTACAGTGCTGTTCTCCATAACATACTAGATAGCCAGGTCAGAATCGCCGTGAAATGAGAGCGAAATAGCCACTGAAACGGCACCACCCTACAGATCAGCAAAATAGTTTGCATCCAGTTTCTTTACTTCGTAGGTGATTTCGGTTACAACGCCTACGCCGTGCTGAATCATAAGTTGGGCAAGTTCCGTTCCTTCAATAAGGCGGATGATTTTACCACCCCTGGAGATATTCTCAGACGTACGACGGGCGTTTGCAGAAAAAGAAGAGGTTGTGATAAATATTCCCTTATTAGCTCCATGAGGATCTAAACTGCCTGAGAAATTGCGGATTTCAGGTTCTCCGACTTGGGCGTAATCAAACCTCTTGGCTTGAATATAGATCTTTTCCATGCCCAGGGCATCCTGATTGAGAACGCCATCTATTCCGCCGTCCCCTGACTTGCCAGTTACTTTGCCATCACCATATCCCATCCCTTTCAACAACTCCACAACCAACTTCTCGAATTCAGAGGGCGCGATTCCCTTCACGATGTCGAGAATTTCCTGAGCCAATCTTTCCCGTTGCTCTTCATAATGGATAGCCATTTTTTCGTCGGGCGTGGAATCATGCAACCCAAATTCATCCACTTCCTTCGGTAGGTTCTTAATCCACGGCTCGATTTGATGGCTTTCGGACTCTGGCAGTTTTTCAGCCTGCGGTGTGTTTTGGGTGCGGTATTGGTGGCGTGGAGACGCTTTTCCCTTGGCACTGATTCTGTAAAGGCCCCTGGAGGGGCTCTCCAACAAGCCATCCTTCTGCAGGTGGTAAATGGCCCATCGAGTACGATCTTCCACTTTCGTCTTCATGCCCGAGGAAGTCTTCTCCGCTATTTCGTTGTCGGACAGTCGAAGTCGCTGGCATACAGTTTCTTTGAATTGGTCTGATCTCTTACTTTGAGAAGACTCATACGCTATCTGCAAAATAGCACTGTAAAACTCACTGAACTTTGGCACCGCCATTCGTTCCTCTCCATGAGATGTGGCAATGTTCTGGCACCCGTATGTTACACTATTCTCGCACTTAATCGTATGGCGAAATCCAACCTCCGGAGTCCCCTATCATGGTCCCTCCTGGCGATATCTTAGGCATTATCCCCGTATGGGCTGGCGTTTATCTGGCCCTGGTTCTCACGCAGGCTTTGGCTGGCTGGCTGGCCTACAAGCGGGTTATTCACCTCATTCGGCAGGGCCGCAGCATTGCCCGCTTTGACCGGCCCTGGGAGCGACTGACCGGCGCAATCAGTATTGTGGTCGGACAGCGCAAGGTGCTGCAGCGGGTAGGGTCCCTGGACGCGCGCAGTCGCAGTATAGACCTGGCAGGGCTGGGACATGCCTTCGTTTTCTGGGGATTCCTTTCCTTCTCCCTGAGCTACCTAATCTTCATCTTTGCCGGCTCTATCTGGCATGCCTTCCCCGAGCGCCTGCTTACGACAACCGGCGTAAGGGTTTACAGCATATACCTGGACCTGTATGCGGTCCTGATCCTGGCAATCCTGGGGTGGATGCTGGCGCGCCGGTGGGCGGCCAAACCCTACCGCCTCAGTTTTGACCTCACCCGAAATATCGACGCGGTGATTGTGGTTGGTCTCACCGCGGGGCTGATGGTAGCCACCCTCCTGGTCCACGCCTTTTACGTCGCATCCGGCGGACATGGTCCGGAAGCCGCCGTTCCGGTTGGCGGCGTGCTGGGCGACGCTTTTACCAGCATGGGCGTTACTGCCGGAGCTGCGGAAGCCCTCCACGCCATTTTCTGGTGGGTTCACCTGGGCATCATCCTGGGTTTCGGCATATATGTCCCCACTTCCAAGCACATTCACATGATGGGCGCGCCCCTGAACGCCTACTTCCGGTCCCTGGAGCCCCGGGGAACCATGGCGGCCATTGACCTGGAAAACGCCGAACGCTTCGGCGCAGTCCGGATACAGGACTTCACCTGGAAGCAGTTGCTGGACGGGTACGCCTGCGCGGTGTGCGGCCGCTGCACCGACGCCTGTCCCGCCAATACCACGGGCAAGATCCTGTCCCCCATGCACATCGTCGAGAATATCAAGGAACACATGATAACCATCGGCCACCAGGGGCCGCGCGACCCCGAGCACGTGGAGCCTGAGCCGATAATCGACCATGCCATTCCGGAGCAAATGATCTGGGACTGCGTTTCCTGCGGCGCCTGCATGGAGGAATGCCCCGTGGTGGTGGAACATATACCCACCATCATGGACCTGCGCCGGAACCTGGTGCTGGAAGAGTCCCGAATCCCGGAGACGGGAATGAACGCTCTCCTCAGCATGGAGCAGCGCGGCCACCCCTGGCGGGGCACCCAGTATTCCCGCACCGACTGGGCCGAAGGGCTGGATGTTCCGACCCTGGCCGAGAAGCCCGATGCCGAGATTCTCTTCTGGGTGGGCTGCACCGCCGCCCTGGAGCAGCGCAGCCAGGGCACGGCCCGCTCCATGGTGAAAGTGCTGAAAGCCGCCGGCGTGGACTTTGCGATTCTGGGCGACGAGGAAACCTGCACCGGCGACCCGGCCCGCCGCATGGGCAACGAGTACCTGTTCCAGATGCTGGCCGCCCAGAACATCGAAGTGCTCAACGGCTACAACGTCAAGAAGATTGTCACCATCTGCCCCCACTGCTTCAACACTATGCGCAACGAATACCCCCAGTTCGGCGGGGATTACGAGGTGCTGCACTACAGCCAGTTTGTGGATGAACTCATCCAGCAGGGCAGGGTCAAGCCTATCAAGATGATGAACGTGGATATGGCCTACCATGACTCCTGCTTCCTGGGCCGCCACAACGGCATCTACGACCAGCCCCGCAACATTGCCCGCTCCATCCCTGGCCTGAGACTGGTGGAGATGGAACCCCGCTGCCGCGAGCGTGGGTTCTGCTGCGGCGCCGGTGGCGGGCATATGTGGATAGAGGAAAGCCAGGGCCAGCGCATTAACCATGCCCGTACCGACCACTTCCTGGAAACCAACGCCGACACGGTGGGCGTTTCCTGTCCCTTCTGCCTGCAGATGATGACCGAGGGAATCCAGGCTAAGGGAGAAGACCAGGACAAGCAGGCGAAGGACGTGCTGGAGATCCTGGCGGACAGCCTGGAGGAGTAGATACTCGGTGTGTCCTTCCCGGTAACCGGCAACACTGTGACGACTCCCACCATAACGAAGTGTTTAGCAGATACCCGCCAATACTCTGGGCTGATGTTCTACTAAAGCTCATCCTTGTCTGCCTGCTGGTCTTCGGAGCTTTTTCGGGTCTTCAGCAGTTCGAAGGCAAGGGCTTCTTTTGGCGCCTGGTCACATATCCCGCAGCCATATTGGTCCTGCCCGTAGTCTGGAGAGTTTGGCGGAGGCAATCGAAATACCCCTTTGCCGCCGACATCCTGATTACCCTGCCCTTCCTGATTGATACTGCTGGGAACTCCCTGGATCTCTATGACACCGTGGAATGGTGGGACGACGCTAACCACCTGGTCAATTGGGTCCTGCTGTCCGGGGGCTTCGGCGCGCTGGTCACCAGACTGGGGCACGGATTCTGGATTTCTGCGGCCCTGGTGGTCGGTTTTGGCGCAACCACCGCTATCATCTGGGAGATAGCAGAGTATGTGGCCTTCATCCGGGTATCGCCCGAACTGGAAACGGCCTACATTGATACCCTGGGAGACCTGACACTGGGGCTGCTGGGTTCGGTGGTGGCCAGCGTCATTTCCGGGTGGGCAGCCCGGCGTTTACAGTCACACCCCGTACCATAGCCCCTCAAGGGCCTGCATAGGACCCAATTGTTAAGGTGAAAAGAGTATGCCTAACCCCAAGCCGTACACACTCCTGGCCGTACCCGATGATGAACCGCCCGCCCTGGCAGGAACGCCCCTGGAATCCCGGGCTCGGGAGTTGGCCGCCAATTCTGAGTGGTATGACACCCGGCCGGCCAGCAACCAGGAAACCATCGAACGCATACGGGAAGCGGATGCAATCATAAACATACGCTCCGCAGTGCCATTTCCGAGGGAAGTGCTGGAGGCCTGCCCCAACCTGAGGCTCTTGTCGGTGTGGGGCACCGGCGTGGACCACGTTGACCTGGAAGCGGCGGCAGAACTGGGCATCACCGTGTCCAACACGCCGGGGTACGGCGCCCCTTACGTATCGGAGCATGCCCTTGCGCTGGCCCTGGCCGTCTCCCGCCAGATTGTCCAGAACGACCGCCGCATCCGCCAGGGTGGCTGGGCAGCCGGCTATATCGACGAGCTTTACGGCAAGACCCTGGGCGTGGTCGGCACCGGCGCCATCGGACGGCGCATGGTCCAACTGGGGCAGGGGATTGGCATGAACGTGGTTGCCTGGACCTTCAATCCCACGCCCGAGCGGGCCGAAGAATACGGGGTGGAGTTCCTGGAACTGGACGATTTGCTGCGTTGCTCCGACGTTGTTTCCCTCCACGTCGCCTTGACTCCCGACAGCCAGGGACTAATTGGCAGAGACCAGTTGGCCCTGATGAAGCCCAGTGCCATACTGGTGAACGTGGCCCGTGGCGCAGTCGTCGATGAGGCCGCCCTCCTGGAATGCCTGCAGCAGGGTCGTATAGCGGGCGCGGGTCTGGACGTTTTCGAAGTGGAACCCTTGCCTGCGGGGCATCCGCTGACGCTGTTGGACAATGTGGTATTGGCGCCCCATGCCGGCAGCATGGCGTACAACGGCACCATGCGCGGCCTGGAAATGTCCATTGAAAACCTGGAACAGTTCGCCGCCGGCTCACCGATAAACGTGGTGGCCCAGGGGTGGCGAAGCTAGCCATGATTCGGGTCTGCACATGGCAAGATTTGTGGAATTGTTCGGCGTCATCGCCATCCTCGCGGGAATTGCGGGGCCAGGCATGAGTCTGCTCGACTTCCTGGAACGCCAGTTCATCTTTTTCCCTTCTTCTCAGGTTGAGCGGACACCCGCAGATGTGGGCCTTCCTTACGAAGATGTCCGGTTTGAGACTGAGGACGGGTTATTCCTGAACGGCTGGTTCATCCCTGCTCCGGTCGCGAGCGCACCCGGCGAAAGAGGAAGCTCTGATGTGACGCTCTTGTGGCTGCATGGCAACGGCGGCAACACAGGACATCGAGCTGATGACCTGGCCCTGATGCACTATCTGCTGGGCGTAAACGTGTTCATATTTGACTACCGGGGATACGGCGAGAGCCAGGGAAAACCGTCAGAAAGAGGGGTTTACCGGGACTCCAGGGCGGCGCTGTCTTATATGACGTCGAGGGAGGACGTAAACTCGGAGCGCATCGTTTATTTTGGCCGGTCGCTGGGAGCTGCGGTGGCCACGGAACTCGCTCTCCAACAGCGCCCCTTCGGCATGATTCTCTACTCCCCATTCACCAGCATCTCGGACCTGGGCCGAGACTTGTACCCCTATTCCCCAATCCGGTTTCTGGCAGGTAAGCGCTTCGACTCCCTTTCCCGCATCGCCCAGTATCGAGGACCACTGCTGGTAATACACGGGGCGGCGGACGAAATAATTCCCGTTGACCATGGCCGCCGTCTATATCAGGCCGCCAATCAACCAAAGAGTTTCCACGAAATCCCCGGAGCCAGGCACAACGATGGCATGGGTGAGGCAGGTACAGAAACGTGGACTGTAATCCAGGAGTATCTGGACTCACTGCCAAGCGCCAAGCCGCCAACGCGTACGTACGATGCAAAGGACACAGGCACACCTGCTTCGTCAACCTTTCAATCCGAAATCATCCGGCGGTCCCCGTGAGCCAGGGCGGCTGACTCTTCCGCTTCCTCCGAAAATTAAACACTGTACGACCCACCGGCCTCACACCCCCGAAATCAGCTCCACCTGGTAGTCTAATACCTGCAAATCGGGCCTGGACTCCTCCACAAAATCGGCCACCTCCGCGAGCATTTCGATGGCATGAGAGCCGTCGTTGCTGGCAGCGCAGACAAGCAGGTCCAACCGCTGCCGCAAGTCATTTTCCGCATCCTCCGCCACGGTCACGTTGAACTTGTTTCTGATGCGCGCGGTAATTGAGCGGGTGACCCGCCGCTTGTCCTTCAGGCTGTGGGAGTCGGGCAGGTACAGGGTCAATCTGCAGGCTCCTATGTGCATGGTTGAACCTCCGGACGCCGTGGGCCGAATGGGTATGCCAAACAGACCTGTTCCAGGAGTCAGTTCAGACTGCCAATACATACCAGTCTTGACGCATTTACGGCGAACCTTTAGATTGTAGTCAAGGTGATACAAAATAACATTGCCCGGGTAATGCTGGTTCCCGCAAAAGGCAAGCCGACAACTGCCAGCCTCCTTAATTCGTAATCCGGGCGGGATAACTATACCGATAATTGGCTTCAAGGCATGGCGAGCAGTTTCGAGAGCGACATAACCGGCCGGACCGAAGTACCTGACGTAGTAGTCAGCCGCTTACCGCAATATGTCCGCACCCTTAGCCAGATGCTGGCGGAGGGAGTGCAAATCGCCAACTCCCAGCAGTTGGGTGAAAAGCTGCAAATCACCCCGGCGCAGATACGCAAGGACCTGAGCTACTTCGGCCGTTTTGGCAAGCAGGGCAGGGGCTATCGCGTTGACCATCTGCTGGAAGAATTAAAGCAGATACTGGGCCTGACGGTTACCTGGAACGTAGCCGTCGTGGGCGTGGGAAGGCTGGGAAGGGCAATCCTTAACTACCCCGGATTTACGCCTGACGGGTTTCAACTGGTGGCGGCGCTGGACGACAACCCCGGCGTCGTAGGCCAGGAGGTCGGCGGACTGATGGTACGCCCAGTTTCCCATCTGGCGGAGGTAATCGACAGTTACCAGGTCAGTATCGCCATCGTTGCCGTGCCCATTGCCTACACCCAGGCCGTGGTGGACAGGTTAGTGGACTGCGGCATAAGGGCAATACTGAACTATGCCCCCATAATGCCCCAGGTGCCGGAGGGCGTGAGCGTCCGGAGCATTGACCCTCTCCTGTCCCTCCAGTCCATGACCTACTATCTGGTCAACGGCCTGTCACCGGAAAAGGAACTGTAGCATCCACGAAAAACGGGGCGCCTGCCTTAAGTCAGGCGCCCCTTATTCTTTCTGCAGTCGGGTAGTCGGGTTAACCGCCAGGTTGACTTCCTACCGTTGATCGCATGTCACCCCGGGGCCGCCGCCGGCGTACAATATTCAGCCGGACCTGGGCACGCCGAATGGAAGTGAGAGCCTCGGCCAGTTCAGCTTCCGATCCCTGGTTGCGAATTCGTTCCTGGGCACGCTCCATTGCAGCCTGGGCGCGCTCCTCGTTGATTTCCTCGGTGTACTCACAGGTCTCAGCCAGAATGGTCACACGGTTGGCTATGACTTCCATGAATCCGCCGGAAACCGCCAGGTACGAGGGTTCTCCGTCCTTTCGAACCAGGATTTCTCCGGGTTGCAGGGCGGTCATCAGGGGAGCATGGTGGGGAAGAATACCCAACTGTCCCTCCACACCGGGCGCGACAACGATGTCCACGTCGTCGGCATAAACCTCGCGCTCCGCCGTAATAATTTCCAGTCGCATGGGGGCCATAGTCTCAACCGCTCCTTGCTCTTATCGGCCCAAGCTAGGCCACTGCAGCCATCTGTTCGGCCTTTTCGATGGCCTCGTCGATGGTGCCCACCATGTAGAAGGCCTGTTCCGGCAGTTCGTCGTACTTGCCCTCGAGAATCTCCACGAAGCCGCGCACAGTCTCCCGCAGCGGCACGTACTTGCCCGGCTGGTTGGTAAATGCCTCGGCCACGAAGAAGGGCTGCGTAAGGAACCGCTGAATCTTGCGGGCGCGGAATACGGCCTGTCGGTCTTCCTCGGAAAGTTCCTCGATACCGAGAATGGCGATAATATCCTGCAAGTCCCGGTAACGCTGCAGCACCTGCTGCACGCCACGGGCAGCGTTGTAATGCTCTTCGCCTACAATGCGAGGCTCCAGAATGCGGGCGAAGGACGCCAGCGGGTCCACCGCCGGGTACAGGGCCTGGGCCGCCAGCGAGCGTTCCAGGGATACGACAGCATCCAGGTGGCCGAAGGTGGTAACAATACCGGGGTCGGTATAGTCGTCGGCCGGCACGTAAATGGCCTGGAAAGAGGTAATGGAACCCGACTTGGTGGATGTAATCCGTTCCTGCAAGGCGCCCATCTCCGTGCTCAGGGTGGGCTGATAACCCACCGCGGAGGGCATGCGGCCGAGCAGCGCAGACACTTCCATACCGGCCAGGATGTAGCGGTAAATGTTGTCGATGAAAAGCAGCACGTCCTGGTGCTGTTCTTCGCGGAAATACTCGGCCATGGTCAGGCCGGTGAGACCGATGCGGGCGCGGACGCCGGGGGTTTCGTTCATCTGCCCGAATACCAGCACGGTGCTGTCCAGCACGCCAGAGTCGGACATTTCGTGCCAGAGGTCGTTACCTTCGCGGGAGCGTTCGCCCACGCCAGCGAAAACGGACACACCCTGGTGAACCGCGCCGATGTTGCGGATGAGTTCCTGAATGATCACGGTTTTGCCCACGCCGGCGCCGCCGTAGGCGCCCACCTTGCCGCCCTTGGGGAAGGGAGTAATCAGGTCGAAGACCTTGATGCCAGTTTCAAGAATTTCAATTTCAGGGTTCTGGTCGTCAAAGGCCGGAGCGGGACGGTGGATGGGCCAGCGCTGGCCGGCCTCCACAATTCCCAGGTTGTCCAGGGGAGTCCCCGTAACGTCAAAGAGACGACCCAGGGTTTCCGGCCCCACGGGGACCAGTACCTTGTCGCCGGTATCGGCTACCTCGGTCCCGCGGGCCAGGCCGTCGGTGGAACCCAGGGCCAGGCAGCGAGCCCAGTTATTGCCGATGTGCTGCTGGACTTCCAGCACGAGCCTCTCGCCGTTATTGTCCAGTTCCAGGGCGTCGAACAGGTTGGGCAACTGGTCCGGCGGAAACTCCACGTCCACCACGGTACCGATTACCTGTACGATTCTTCCGGGCATAATTGTGACCTCCCGCGGTCTCAGGTTGTGCGGTCTGGGGCAGAGCCCTAGCCCTCCTGGGCCAACTGGCCGCCCACCAGATCCAGCAGTTCGTTGGTGATGCTGTCCTGGCGCAGCTTGTTCATTACCAGGGTCAGGTCGTCGGCCAGCGACTTGGCGTTGTCGGTGGCATTGCGCATGGCCACCATTCGGGCCGACTGTTCGCTGGCGATGGACTCGAGCATGGCGTGGTAAACCTCCATGTCCACAAACTGGGGCAGGAGGGAGCCAAGCACGGTCAGGGTATCGGGTTCGTAGATAAAGCCGGAACGGTCGGTTGCTGACAGTTCCGCCGGGGTTACTGGCAGGAGTTTCTGCACCACCGGCTCCTGGGACATGGTGGAGATAAACCTGGTATAAACCAGATAGACCTCGTCCATCTCGCCACCCAGGAAGTTGTCGATCAACATTCGAGAGATGGGAAGGGTATCGGCCACCAGGGGCCGGTCGCCGAGGTCGGCGAAGACGGCCAGCAGGTCCTGGCCGTAGCGGGCCATAAAGTCGCGGCCCTTGCGTCCCACCGCAATGCTGCGGGTGGGGACGGATTGGTTAAGGATGAACTGGGCCACCCTACGGTTGATGTTGGAGTGCATGCCCCCGGCCAGACCCCGGTCCGGGGTGATGGCCAGAAGTCCGATGCGATTGACCGGCCTCACTTCCAGCAAAGGGTGCAGGGCCTCGCCGTCCTCGTCCGGCTGTGCGGCCAGGTGGGCGATAACTTCGTAAATTTTCTCGGCATAGGGACGCCCCTGCATCACCGAGTTCTGGGCGCGACGCATCTTGGACGCGGCAATCAACGACATGGCATTGGTAACCTTGCCGGTGTTTTCCACGCTGCGGATTCGTCGCCGTATGTCCCTTACACTTGGCATTGTCTATTCTTCTTCTCCTCTCCCCCTGGAGAGGGAGTCCTCAAATCACTCCTCTCCCTGGGGGAGAGGGGACGGGGGTGAGGGCTAACTGAATGTTGCCTTGAAGTTGGTAATGGCCTCGTTCAACTGGGCGGTTACATCCTCGGGAAGGCTGCCGCTCGCGGCGATGGACTGACCTATTTCCGGGTGAGTACTGCCCATGTAATCTAGAAGCTGTTCCTCGAAAGCGCCCACCCGGTCCAGGGCGACGTCATCAGTCAGACCGGCGTTGACGGCGTACAGCATGATTACTTCCTGCTCCAGCCGCAGGGGTCGGTACTGGGGCTGCTTCAGTGCTTCCGTGGAAAGCTGACCACGGGCCAACTGGGCGCGGGTCGCGGCATCCAGGTCTGAAGTCCCGAACTGGGCAAAGCTGGCCAGTTCGCGGTACTGGGCCAAGTCCAGGCGCAGACGACCGGCTACCTGCCGGATTGCCCGGGTCTGGGCTGCGCCGCCCACGCGGGAGACGGAGAGACCCACGTTCACTGCCGGTCGAATACCGATGTTAAACAATTCCGGCTCCAGGTAAATCTGCCCGTCGGTAATTGAGATCACGTTGGTCGGAATATAGGCCGACACGTCACCGGCCTGGGTTTCAATAATAGGCAGGGCGGTAATCGAACCGCCGCCATGTTCCTGATCGAGCTTGGCGGCCCGTTCCAGCAGGCGGCTATGCAGGTAAAAGACGTCGCCGGGGTAGGCTTCACGGCCCGCCGGGCGGCGCAGCAACAGCGACATCTGGCGATATGCCCAGGCGTGCTTGGTCAGGTCGTCGTAAACCACCAGGACATCCTTGCCCTGGGCCATGAACTCCTCGGCCATGGCGCAGCCGGCATAGGGAGCGATGAACTGCAATGGCGCCGAATCGGAGGCACCGGCATTCACCACGATGGTATGCCCCATAGCGTCATTTTCTTCGAGAATTCCCACCACCTGGGCCACCTTGCCCTGCTTCTGGCCAATGGCGACATAGATGCAGATCAGGTCGCCGCCCCGCTGGTTGATGATGGTGTCCAGCGCGATGGCAGTCTTGCCGGTGGAACGGTCGCCAATGATCAGTTCCCGCTGTCCCCGTCCAATGGGAATCATGGCGTCAATGGCCTTGATGCCCGTCTGGACCGGGGTGTCAACCGACTGGCGGACCACCACGTTGGGGGCCACCTGCTCCACGGCTCGAGTGCCGCTGGTGTTGATGGGGCCCTTGCCGTCCAGCGGCCGACCGAGAGGGTCAACCACGCGGCCAATAAGGGCATCTCCCACCGGGATTTCAATAATCTGGCCGGTGGAACGTACCTGGTCGCCCTCCTTCACCACGGTAGGATCGCCCAGGATGGCGGCGCCCACCAGGTCGGATTCCAGGTTAAGGGCCAACCCCAGGGTTTCGTTGCCGAAGTCCAGCAGTTCGTTGGAGCGTACCCCCTGGAGGCCCTGGATGCTGGCAATACCGTCACCCACCTGGACAACGGTACCCACATCCACCATGCTCAGGTCGCCGCCAAATTCTTCGATCTGGCGCCGAATTAATGAAACGATTTCCTGACCCCTAATCGCCATTGGGGATTCTCCTTACTACTTACTACGAATGGAAGCGGGAGACCTGGACCGCTATCCGGCAGCAGCCTCCGCTCGAATCTGCTTCCTTAGCTCCTCCAGCCTGGAACGGGTACTGCCGTCCATAAGGCGGTCACCTATTTGTATGACCATGCCGCCCAGAATGGACTCGTCCACCTGAGTGGACATCACGACCTCGCGCTGAACCAGATTCGCCACAAACTGGCGGATGCGTTCCGCCTCGGCCGGCTCGAGCTCCACAGCGGTGGTAACTTCGATGCGCTGTCGCTCCAGCCTTTCGTCCACCAGTCGGTTGTAACTAACGGCCACGTCGCCGATGGTATCCACGGAACCCCGGGTAATGAGCAAAGAGCCCAGATTGCGGACCATTGGGTCTATTTCCGCCAGCACCGTCGCCAGGGACTCGATCTTCTGCTCCAACCGCACTTCGGCGTGCTTCAGGAACAGGTTGAACTGCTCGTCCTGCATCACATCGGCCAGCTGAGCCAAATCCGTGGCCCACTGGTCGGTGGCGTCCTTTTCGACAGCCAGGTCAAAAAGCGCCCGGGCGTACCTCTGGCCTCCAACCTGTTTGGCCATAGCGCCCTACCCTCGCCGCAAGCTCTCACCCTCTTCCAGTACCTGGGTGATGAGCTCCTCGTGGGCCTGCCGGTCCAGGGACCGGCGGATAACCCGCTCGGCAGCAGTAATGGCCAGGTCACCGAAGCTGGCCCGCAGGTCTTCAAGGGCGGCGTCCCGTTCTCGCTGGATGTCGGCCCGCGCCCGTTCGGCGAAAGCCTCAGCCTCCTGGCGAGCCCGCTCCATCTCGGATTCACGGAAACGCTGGGAAGCCTCGCGGGCCTGGTCGAGGAGCCGCTGCCCCTCGCGCCGGGCTTCATTCAACTGCTCCTCAATGGCCGCCTGGGAACTGGCTGCCTCTTCTCGCGCCCGTTCAGCGGCGGAAAGACCTTCCTGGATACGTTCCGTCCGCTGATCCATAGCCCCCATCAGGGGCTTGTACGCGAACTGGTACAGTATCGCCATGAGAATGACGAAGGTAACCAGATAGGCGATCAGCAGGGGCAGGTTGATTCCTAGTTCGACCATATCGCTAGACCACGAACAGCAGAATTACGGCAACAATCAGGGAGTAAATGCCCAACGCTTCGGCGAAGGCGATGGCCAGAATCATGTTGGTAGTAATGGAACCGGCGGCCTCCGGATTACGGCCAATGGCTCCCATCGCGCCCGCGCCAAGAATGCCGATACCAACGCCCGGGCCGATTACGCCGATCGCGATGGCCAGGCCAGCACCCAGGAACTTGGCCGCTTCGGCCTCCAACGCCAAAAGAATCGGTAGTAGCTCCATTTCTGCGAGTCCTCCATGTTATGTAGTCTTTAGAACCCTTTGGCTCCAGGTTTCCCGCCCATACGGGAAGTGCATTCCAACCAGGTAGAAACGACCGGTACAGTTATGGGCAATCCTAGTGTTCTTCGTGATGTACCGCCAGGGACAGGAACACCAGGGTGAGTCCGGCAAAGATTACCGCCTGAATGAGGCCAACCAGCAACTCCAGGCCAAAGACAAAGATATTTGCGACGAAGGGAACCAGGAAGGTGATCATTACGACCAGGATTTCACCGGCCGTCATGTTTCCGAACAACCGGAAGGTGAAGCTGACAATCCTTACCAGTTCGCTGATCAGCTCCAGGATTCCGACGAAAATGTCAATCAGTCCGCTGGGGCGGCCCCGAAGCAGGTTGCCGAAGGCGAAGAACTTCTTGAAGTATCCAAGCCCCAAGGTGCGGATTCCCCAGTACTCGACGAACACAAAGGAGACGAGGGCCAGCGCCAGAGGCATATTAACGTCAGTTCCCGCCGGCCTGATCAGGTGGGCCTTAAGCTCAAAGTCCCAGAGCCCGCCGGACCCAAACCCAACCGCCTGGTACAAAGGCACCAGGAACAGGGCGATCCAGGCATTGAAGAGTACAAAGAAGAAAATGGTGGCAACAACGGGGAAGGTCCTGCGGGCCATATCCCGACCCAGGACGCTGGAGCCAAAGCTCAATACCCCTTCAAATATGCTTTCAACCAGGGACTGGAAACGGCCGGGCACCATGGCCTTCTTGCGGGCGCCAAGGACAAAGAACAGGATTATTACGAGGCTGGCCACCCAGGCGGACAGCAGAGTGTTGGTTATCGCAAACTGGGAAACACCCAGGGGAGTGAAATGGTGCTCTTCCTCCCCACCTTCGCCGTGGTCGCCAGACTCAGCGGCGGGGGGGTGTTCGGCGTCGGCAGTTTCCTTGGCTTCTTCCTTCTTGGCCTCGTAGTCGGAACCGTAGCCAAGGCTGGTTTTTACTGCGGAGAAGGGGAAAATGGGTTGAGGTGGAAGGTGAATAGCAGGCTGGGCCAGGAATCTGGTGGTGCCAAACATCTGGGAGCCAATGGCGCCGACCACAAATCCTGCAATTAAAAGCGCTACCATGACCAACCCGGCCAGCAGCATTACTCTCTTGGCAGCAGCACCCGACGGCACTATTCGTCTCTCCCTTGTTCGGCAGCGTACGGCTTACGAGATCCGTAAAGAACCGGCAGAATCATCCGATACACACCCCAGAAAGCGACTATGCTTCCCAGGATAACACCAACAATGGCGAAAAGCGGGGACAGTCCGGTCAATCTATCCATACCTATTCCCAAGGCAATCCCGGCCACCACACAGAAGGCGATGTACCAACCTAAACCGGTAAGGCGCAGGGCAACTACCCACCCGGACATGCCGTTCACCAAACGTTGAGGATGTTAACACCGGGATTACGAAAAGTCAATTTACCGGGAAGGGTTTTCGGAATTTCAGGGGCAGGTATGGCATGCAAGCTGTAACCACTGCAATTGAATTGACCCAGCTTTATGACCTGGATACAACGCAGGCGCAAATCCTCATGCCCCTTCCCCACAATAGCTGCCAACTGCGCCCGGATTGAGACCGGTCCCCGGACTGTCCCAGGCCAATATCAAACTACCCTTGAAAACCAATGCCCCAGCGTTAATTGCTGGGGCATTTCATTACTCCTGCTGTCGTCAGCCAGTCTCACCTGGTGAAGGGTCCAATCTATCGGCCCTGCTGTTCCCGGCCAAAGTCCTCCAGGTCCAGGTCATTAATGAAGTCAGTAAAGGCGGACATTCGCCGCAGTTCTTCCTCGTTGACTTCGCCGGTGGGCTCCGTGTTGTCCCGCTCGGGGGTTAGCGGCTTTCCTGTTTCCTTGTCCAGCAGGATGCCAGCCTTGTCCATCACCGATTCCTCGGCAAATATGGGCACCTGGGCGCGAACTGCCAGGGCCATTGCATCGCTGGGGCGGGAGTCGATTTCCTTGGTATCCCCCTCCACTTCTATGACGATCTTGGCGTAAAAGGTATCGTTGTGGAGGTCGCTGACCAGGATATGGACCACCGAACCGCCCAGCGTATCTATGACGGTCCGCAACAGATCATGGGTCAACGGGCGGGGTACGCTGAGGTCCTGAAGTTTCACGGCGATGGCGTCGGCTTCGGCCGGCCCAATCCATATGGGCAGATAACGATCGGAGTCGTTCTCTTTCAATATAACGACCCTTTGATAGTTCATCGGGCTGACTCTTATGCTGTCGATAGACATTCTTAGCATATCCGCCGCCTCCGTGTGATACCCTTGACCTGCCAGAATATTATGAACCCCTCAAGAAATCTGTCAACAGGAAAGGGCAATGCTCTCCACCATTGCCTCCCTTGTATTGAACAACCCCAATCATCGGGTTTCGAGTCATGACCGCATCTCCCTTCCATTTTGTCGCCAACCCGACCACGAATGCCTGACAGGTTGGCCTGCTGCTGGCCTGGGCCGCAAGTCAAAATGCTCGAAATCTACCAGCAAACCAGATAGAAAAGCTGACACGAGGGTGAATTATAATGTCCCCGTTAAACAATATGCGGGTGGTGGGAGGCACGGCAAAGGGCCATCGCCTCAGGGGTGCGGTGACACCAGGGGTGCGCCCGACCTCGGAGCGGGCCAGGGCCGCCATTTTTAACGTACTCCCCCCTCAGCTTATCGAAGACGCCAGGGCGCTGGACCTGTTTGCCGGCACCGGCAGCCTGGGAATTGAGGCCCTCAGTCGAGGCGCCGCCTGGGCTGACTTTGTAGAAAAGAACCGGCGTCAATGCCAGGTGTTGCAGGCCAACCTGGACAATACGGGCTTTAGAGACCGGTCCAGGGCCTACTGCGCTGAGGCGGCGAAAGCGCTGGAAACCCTGCCCGGTCCCTACAGACTGGTCTTGCTGGACCCGCCCTACAAAATGGCAGAACTTGGGCAGTTCATGGAACTCTTGGGGACAACCCCGGAACTGGTTGAGGAAGACGGCGTAGTGGTGGTTGGCCATTCCAGGCACGTGACACTGGATCCTCAATACGGAAACCTGGCGCTGACATCGGGCCGGCGCTACGGGGACAACCTGGTGGACTTTTACCAACGAGGAGGGAATTAATGGTAACGGCTCTCTATCCGGGGAGCTTTGACCCGGTTACTCGGGGCCACATCGACGTGGCAGCCCGGGCGGCGGCCCTGTTCGACAAGGTAATCGTCGCGGTGTATGCCTCTCCCTCCAAGAACCTGCTCTTTACGACCGAAGAGAGGGTGGCCCTGTTTCAGGATGCAGTCAGCAACCTCCCAAACGTGGAGGTGCGGCAGTTCCAGGGTCTGGTGGTCCGCTCCGCCCAGGATATGGGAGCCGCCGTAATTGTACGGGGCCTGAGAAGCGGGTCAGATTTTGAGTACGAATACGAAATGGCCTTTATGAACCGGAAACTGGCTCCTGACGTGGACATGGTGTCCTTCATGACATCCCAGGAGCACATGTTTGTCAGTTCCAGCCTGCTTAAGGAAGTTGCACGCCTGGGGGGCGACATCACCGAAATGGTGACTCCCCGGGTGGCCAGCGCAGTTTACGAGAAATTCGGCATTCCTGCTCCGTAAAGGGAAGTTGGGAGAAAGGGGGACATCATAGATATCATAAATACTATCGACCGACTGGAGATCCTCATCAACAACAGCAAGGTGATGCCGATAACCGGCAACCTGATGATGGACAAGGACAAGCTGCTGGAACTGGTTGACCAGCTGCGAATCAGCATTCCCCAGGAAATGAAGGCCGCCGAGGAGATGCTGTCCCAGAAGGAACAAATCATGAACCTGGCAATGGCCGATGCCAAGCGCGCCAAGGCCAAAGCCGAGGACGAATTCTCCAGGCAGCTTACCGAATCGGAGCAGCAACGGCGGGCCGAGCAGCTTCTTCAGGATGCCCAGGAGCGGGCCACCCGAGTCCTGCAGATGGCAGAGGCGGAGGCCCAGTCCCGCCGCACCGAAGCCGACGCCTATGCGCTCCGCACCCTCCGTTCCCTGGAGCGGGAAATCAACGGCATCAGCGGCAGCTTGAGGAAGGGCATAGACATGCTGGCTGGCAGCACCCTTGCCAGCAAGGCCATGGCCGGCAACAACGGCAGCGCCGAGGACGATTAGCGCCTTATAGTTTGTTAACCCGATCGACTGTTAAATGGTGAGTATGAGTTCCCTTCGCAGTGAATCTGCCAAAGGGTTCACGAAGAACGGGATATCGGAAGCGCGACGGTGAACTGCTCCGGGCCTGCTGGCGGTGTTTTCCTCCAGTGGTCTTAGAGCATTGCAATGATGGGTTGGGGTTTGGCCTTCTTTCCGGCAAGAGCCGGAATCCGGAGCTCCTGTTGTACTATGCAGTTGACCTTTCGCAACCTGTCTGGATTCCGGCTCAAGGCCGGAATGACGATGCAGATTTGGCCGTCATAATTTCAAACCCGTTGGCCTGCTAGTCCCCGAGGGCCGCCGCAGGCGACTGCCGGCAAGCCGTAATATCCCAGCATACGAGAAACGAGGGGCAGGCTTCAACGCCTGCCCCTCTCCTTGTTAGCTTTCCCCGGCCTGGCCCGTTGAACCCGCAGGTTAGGCCACCGACTTGTACCAGTCCAGTATCTCGCTCCCCGTCATAAAGGCCACCCCTTCGAAGCGGCTGATGTAGTCGAAAATCTGCTCGTAGTACTTGATGCGATGGGCGGCGCCGGTAATGTAGGGATGGGTGGACACACAGAGTATCCGCGCGCTTTCGGCCCCTTCCTCGTACAGGGTGTCGAACTGGTCCTTTGCCCGGTTAAATATCTCCGGCGACTGGTGGTGCTGGACCATGTAGATGGGAATATCGTTCAATTCCACCGTGTAGGGCACAGAAACCAGTTCTCCGCTCTTGACCTTCATGGGATAAGGCTGGTCGTCGTTGCACCAGTCGCAAACGTACTCAATGCCCTCTTCCGCCAGAATGTCCGGGGTGTCGAAGGTTTCGGCCAGGCCCGGTCCCATCCAGCCCCTCGGGGCGACGCCGCTGAAGTCCCGGATGGTATCGATAGTGCGCCGAATGGCCTCCCGCTCGTCGGGCTCCCGGTTGATTACCCTCTGAATGTAGCTGTGACCCATCAGCTCCCAGCCAGAATCCAGGCAGTCCTGCACCAGGAAGGGGTAGCTGTTGCAGACAGAAGCGTTCAGGCTCACGGTGGCTCGTATTCCCCGCCGGTCCAGAGCCCGCTTCATCCGCCAGAATCCCACCCTCAATCCATAGTCAAACCAGCCAAAGTTGGGAATGTCAGGAATCACTTCCACTCCCTGGGGTGTGGGCAGCACGGTGCGCGCCATGGGCTCATTGATGTCCCATTCCTCAACGTTTATGACAACCCACACCGCCACCCGGGCGTTGTTGGGGAGCTTTAGAGGGGGTCTATGGAAGATAGGTGAAAATTCTGCGCGGGGGTTGGCCATGGTACCTCCAGCTGAATGGGGCTGCGGTCGCTTAGCTGCGACCGCTTATGTTAATGCGCCGCAGATTGGCAAGAATTGCGGGGTCAGGCTATGGCTAAAGCCCCATTGTGCTGACACCCAGGCGGGCCAGGTCTTCATCTTCCTGGGAGCTTAGTCCGCTTACCCCGATGGCTCCCAGCACTGCCCCCGATTGGGGGTGAATGGCAACGACGGCTCCCTGGGCAGACACCAGGTTCGGGTTTCCCATATCGGACACCGAGCGCCCCTGGCTCTGCAGCCGCTCGGCATAGACGGCCGAGTCCTGGCCGGACATAGCCGATGTGTAGGCCTTGCGAATGGCGAAGGTCTGGGGATTGGCCCGACAGCCATCCATTCGGGCATAACTGAGCAGGTTGCCGCCGTCGTCCACTATAGCAATAGCCACGGGGCGGTTGGGTTCCTGGGTAGCTTTGTCCAGCATGGCCTCCATGGCCTTGCGAGTCTGGTCCAGGCTGAGCATCGGCTTGTCGTACATTTTCATTCTCCCTGAGTCTCCGAAGTTTGCGTAATTCTACACGGGGCATATTGGGGAAACAAGGGAACCGCTTGCACGGCGGCAAGGTCGCGCCCTGGAGTTCCTGTATGAGCGCTGTAAAACCACTTGTTTCGTTCTTCCTGCACCGCTGGGATTCTTCGTCGTGCCAGTCCCCCAATTAGGGCCTGCAATTTCCGCAGGGAAGGTTTTTCTCATGCCCCCCTTCTGGCACGAAATAACTGACATCGTGCCCTTTCACAATTGCATGACCCCTGCCTACCATAGACAGAGGTGTGGGGACAGAGGTGTGGGGACAGAGGTGTGGTGACAAAGGTGTGGGGAGACTTGGGAAGCCCTCCAGGGGATAGGCCAGCGTGGATTCTTTTGTGCTTGCTGGTAGTGGGACCAGGCCGGTCATTCTACTCAATGGGAGGTCGCGAGGACCAGTTGTTCAAATACGAAGTGAACACAAGTGGCCGGTTTTTGCCGGAAAATCAGTTTTTCTTGCAGGACAATGGGGAGTCCATTCCCCCCGGGGACTTTCCCGGGGAACTTTGGTTTCGTTGACCCTTGCCGTTTGACTCCCATACAATGCCCCTGCAATGGTCCCAGCTTTGCCGCTGGGGCGTGCGCGTACATGATTTCCCTTTCTGACTGGCAAAGGAGTGTGACGACATGGAAACCATAGGTTTCATTGGCCTGGGTAACATGGGGGGCGGCATGTCCCTGAACATCCAGAAGGCGGGCTACCCGATGGTAGTCAGCGATCTGCGGGAAGAGGCCGCACTGCCCTTGCTGGAGGGTGGAGCCCGGCTGGCCAACACCCCGGCAGAGGTGGCCGAATCCAGCGATATAATCTTCACTTCCCTGCCTGGCCCCAAGGAAGTGGAGGCCGTGGCGATGGGCGACTCGGGAGTCCTGGAAGGCATCCGGCCTGGTGGCATCTATGTTGACCTGTCATCCAGCCGCCCTACTCTAATCCGGGAAATGGAACCCGTCTTCAGGCGGAAGGGCGCTCACGTTTTGGATGCGCCGGTCAGCGGCGGCAAGACGGGGGCATACAGTGGCAACCTTGCGGTAATGGTGGGCGGAGATCGTGAAATCTACGAGCGCATCAAGCCCCTCCTGGACTCCTTTGGCGACAAGGTCTTCTATGCCGGCGAAATTGGGGCGGGCTCCATTTGCAAGCTGGTGCACAATATGGTGGGCCACAGCGTCCGCCAGGCAATCGCGGAAGGGCTAACCCTGGGCGTCAAGGCCGGGGTTGAACCGGAAGCCCTGTGGGAGGGTATGCGCCGGGGTTCCCTGGGCAGAATGCGCATCCTCCACGAGGGACTGGTCCGCACCATGTTTCGGGGCGAGTTTGAGCCGGCCAGTTTTGCGCTGGAACTGGCCCACAAGGACATTTCCCTGGCCACGGAACTGGCCCGGGAGTACAGCGTACCCATGCCCATGGCCACCCTGGCGGAACAGGTTGCCATGCAGGCCCTGAACCGGGGGTGGAAGGACCGGGACAGCAGCGTAACCGTCCTCCTGCAGGAAGAACAGGCGGGGGTTGAAGTGCGGGCGCCCCAAATAGACCCAGCCAAATCCGGTCGCTTCATATCCACTCACCCCGACGAAGAGTAGCGTAGCTTCGGGATTTAGCCTTATAACCGGCGCTCGGCTTCCCGGCCACCTCTACCACGCCGGCGGGAACCGGGCGCAATCATTGCGAAGGGGAACTTTTTTGGGTCCACTGTACCTCTGGGTCGCTCTGGCCAGCGCCGGAATAATGGGGTTTGTCACCGTTCTGGATAAACGACTGACCTCGTATAACATGCCCAACCTGCCCTCTCTTTACGCCGGAATGGCCGTCTGCCTAGTCGCTCACGGGACTTTCGCCCTGGTATTTACCGGCATTCCGACTGACGCCTCCCTGGGTTCGATTGGCTATGCCGTCGCTTCCGGACTTTGCTGGGGCGGGGCCCTGGCGATGATGTTCTGGGGCTATACCATGGAGGAGGCCTCCCGCTCTTCGGCCATTATCCACACTTTCCCCGTGTTCGTGGCGTTCATGGGAGTATTCCTTCTGGGGGAAACCCTGTCGGTTGCTCAATGGACCGGCATTGTAATTGTCGTAGGCGGGGCATTCCTGGTTTCCCTCTGGGGGTCAAGGGGAGGCCTGGCAATTCGGATAAGCTGGGCGCTGCCCATCCTGATCGGGGCCAGCATACTTACGGCCCTGGCCATTGTGCTGGGGAAGCAGGCTCTCAACGAACTGCCCGTGTTGTTTGTTTATTCGGTTCGAAACTACGGAATGGGGCTGGTATTCCTCACCCTGTGGAAACCGGGCGCCTGGGGAGATTTCTTTCTGGCCATGCGGGACAGGCAAACCCTTTTCCTGTTGTTCGGCGCGGAGTTTACCCTGGCTCCGCTGGGGGTATGGCTGAACGTGCTCGCCATCAACCTGGGGCCCGTATCCCTGGTCGCTACGGCCACCGCTACTCGACCCCTGTCAGTGTTCCTGTTCAGCACCCTCTGCAGCACACGCTGGCTGCCGATACTCGATGAACCCCTGGAGTGGCGGACACTGTCAGTAAAGTTTCTGGCGGTGGGCATGGTAGTAGTCGGAATTATGGTGCTGACCCTGCTGTAGCCTCTTTCTCCACGTTGGCCGCAGAGCCAGCCCCGTTGTTTCACCGTTGATAAACAGGCCGTGGAGAACGCCGCAGCGCTCCGTGGCCTCCCCTGCCATGGCGGCGCGATCGGCGGCGCTGGTAACATCCGCCCGGAGAACGGAAGCAGCGCCCATCACCATAGCTATCTTGCCCCCTTACTGAAGGCGTCCCGGTAGCATTTGCGTTGCGTTTCGTCCTCGTTGCTCGGCCTGGAATGTGGTGGAATAGTCCGGCGACTGGCCCTGGGCCTTGAAGAAGGTTAACCCTGCCTGGGTCCCGAATAGAGCAGGTTCCGGCCATTCCTGCCTTGAATGGGCCGATGGTTGAACCCGTTATGCAGGGCGGCAATACGGTTTACCTGTTCCTGGGAGATGGTCCTGGTCTGTTCCAGGACGTACCAGTCCACGCCCTCGGTGCAGGGTGGCGTAGTCAGGGATCCATCGTAGTGATAATAGCCCGTGCCCGTCGGCACGAAATCGGCGGCGTTGAGTCCGGTAACGGAGTGACTGGCCTGTCCCGGCTCCGGGTACGCATCAATCAGGGCCTGAACCACCGGGTCCGGTTCGCCCAAGCGATAAATCTGCCCTACGACGCCCAGGAATCCGCCTTCCTTGCGGTGAACCAGGTGCATCTCGGCCGGGAATAGCTGCCCGTTCACCTGATGTTCAGCGTGGACGTGAATGTGCATCGAGACCAGCTCGTACCGCCGGTCACCAACAGTCAGAGTGTTGCCCTCGCCATATTCCACATGGGCTACCTTGCCGTTATGGTTAACTTCCGTGGGACTTCCCGTGTAGTTGAAACTCATGGCCGGCGCCGAGGAATCTTCAGCCCAGTCAACCAGGTCAATGGGAGACTGGCGGGTTCCGGTAGCGCAGAGACCAAACTCGGGAGACAGGTCTCCCCAGTTATTGGGCGCTCCTCTGCCCCAGTAGCCCCAGTCATCCGGGGCGGCGGGTGGAGAGTCAGCAGGCGCAGGATTGACCGCCGCGCAGGCAATCAACGCTGGCGAAGTTAAGGCTATACGGACCAACCGGCCCAGTTTGCGAATTCCGTTGGCTTTGTGCTTGCAGGGCATCAGGCAACTCCCAAAGTTGTAAATCTGGGTATGGATGTACGCCCCACTGGAGATGGAGAAATAGTACGCAGGGCAAGACAGCTAGACCTGGCGCAACGGGAGACCGGTGAGAGTCTCCCGTTGAGCGTTTCGTTAAGCGTCGGGCAGCCGGAGTTGAACGCCCGCCTTTTCTTCCTGGAGCTTGCTGACGGCGTCCGAATCCTCGGGGCCCCAGCCTCGGTGCAGAGCCTCCACATGCCGCTGGTCCACCAGGTTAGACAACTCCATCGGCATTCCATACTCCCGGGCCAGGTCTGTGCCCAGGCGCACGTCCTTGGCGGCCAGGGCAGTGGCGAAGCCGGGCTCGAAGTTGCCCTTGAAGAGGTAGCGAGGGAACTTTTCCACGAGACGCCGGTTGCCGCCGGAACTGTTGGCTATCACGTCTGCCAGCACCGCCAGGTCAACACCGGCCTTGACGCCCAGCGTAAGCACCTCGGTCATAAGAACCCCGATGCCCATGCCAAGGGTGTTATTGCAGATCTTGCAGACCATGCCGTTGCCGATGGGGCCGCAATAAACGACGTGGCTGCCGATGGCGTCCAGGGTGGGCTTCATGCGATTGAATATGGCCTCGTCGCCACCCACCATAACTGCCAGGGTGGCCGCCGCCGCGCCATAGACACCGCCACTGACCGGGGAATCCAGCACGTTCACTCCCTGTTCCGCGCAAACGTCGTGGATTCGTCGAATCATGGTAGGTGAGTTGGTGGACAGGTCCATGTAAACGTCGCCGGCGGTTGCGCCCTCCAGGATGCCGTTTTCCCCAAGGACAACGGCCTCCACATCCCTGGGTGCAGGGAGCGACGTAAGGACCACGTCGTTACCGGGCACGCAGTCTTTGGGGGTATCAGCCCACTCGGCGCCCATTTCCAGGAGATTGGTGGCGGCCTCGCGGCGAAGATCATGGACGGTAAGCTGGTGACCGGCCTTAACCAGGTTGGTGGCCATAGGATTTCCCATGTTGCCAAGGCCTACAAATCCGACTCTCATTGTTGTTGCTCCTCGCGTGGTTAATAGTAGAGCTTGCTACGGCGGCGATTATAGCATTGGCGACAGGGAGGTTAACAAGGACTAACAGACGGGAGAGGGCGGGGAGACCGTCGAGGGGGCTGTATTTGAGTGTGGGAGACTTGGGGCAAGACTGTGGGAGGGGCAGCCAGTAAGCGGCCCCAGGCAAGTGCCTGGGGCCGGTGTAGCGTTATTGTCGGTCGGACTAGATGTTGGTGACCACGTTCAAGTACGGCCGGGTCTTGAGGTTCCACTTGTTGTTGGCCGCGTCAAAGGTGGAGTTGACGAAGACACGCCAGTTGGCATCGTCCAGGTCGGGGTAGTCGGCTCGATAGTAATAGCCGGGCCAGCGGGTTTCCTGGCGGTGCAGCAGGTGCCGCATGTGGGCTTCGCCGACCCAGGTGCGGTGTACGACTTCCCAGCAGCGCAGCAGTTCGTGGCGGTTGCGGGCGCCCAGGTGAACCAGATCCTCGCGCAGCATTTCGATGAGGGCAATACCCCGCTCCAGCGTCGGGCCGTTGGTTGTGTACCAGGCCGAGGCGCCGCCGGCGTACTCGTCCATGATCTTCTGCAAGCGAACCAGGGCGTCGGAAGGAGTGATGTAGTTGGGGTTGACGCCTTCTGCGGTGGAAGCTCCCCGGTGAGTTTCAAAGGTTTCCAGAGGAGACCAGACCGACTGGTGGAGCTGGCGAACCTGTTCGTCGTTGACGGTCGGTATTTCGCTGTTGTCGCGGACGAAGTTGACCGCAGCCTTGGCAGCCAGGCGTCCCTCAGTGAAGGAGCCCGAGGAAAACTTGTGGGGGGCGGCTCCGACGCCGTCGCCGGCGGCGAACAGGCCACGGATAGTAGTCATCTTGTTGTAACCCCAGAAGTATTCCGGAGGAGCCAGGTCTTCAGGTCCGCTGACCCAGGCGCCAGCTTCGCCGGAGTGGGAACCCATGATGTAGGGTTCGGCCAGGTTAACCTCGGAGGGGGTTACCTCGGGTTCGATGTTCTGGGAGGCCCAGGTAAGGGCCTGCGCGATGGTCATGTCCAGGAAGTCTTCCCAGGCTTCCTCGCGGACCTTGTTCATCTTTTCGGGGTCGCCCTCGGCCAGCTTCTGCATAGCCTCTTCGGTGCGCATGTACATGGGGCCGAGGCCGGCCTTAATGTCCAGGAACATCTGGTGGTTGCGCAGTGGGGTGGGCGTCGGTACGGCGCGGCCGTAGGGAGGGAACTTGTCCAGTTCGTCGTCGCGAGTGACAGTGTAGTCCTCGCCAAGGGCATTGGTAACCCGGGCGTGGAAGTACTGGAACCACATTCCCACAGGACCGTAGCCGTCCTTAAAGCGGGTGGGTACGAAACGGTGTTCCATCTGGGTCATTTCCGTACCAACGGGAATCATCAAGCCATATGCTGAGCCGGTGGCAAACACCGAATACCAGGTACGTCCTATACCTTCGTTGACCGAGCGGGGGCGGAAGACGTTGGAAGCGCCGCCGGTTGTGATGATTACTGCCCGGGCCTTGAAGACATAGAGCTTGTCTTCGCGGACTCCGAAGCCCACGGCGCCGGCAATGCGGTTGGGGTCGTTGGCGTCGGTAATCAGGTGGGTGATAGACACCCGCTCGTAGATGTTCTCCTGGCCGACGGCCTTGCGGGCCGGTTCGGCGGTCACGGGCTTGATGGACTCGCCGTGAATGGGGATCTGCCAGCGGCCGATGCGTTCGTAACTTCCGTCGTCCTTCTTCCAGATGGGGAGGCCCCATTCTTCCAGCAGATGAACGGAGGAGTCCACATGCCGTCCCACGTCATAAACCAGGTCTTCGCGGGCCAGACCCATCATGTCGTTGACTACGTAGTTGACGAAGTCTTCCGGGGTGTTCCAGCCATAGCGCTGGCCCATGTAGCAGTTAATGGCGGAAAGGCCCTCGCCGGTGGCGCCGCTGCGTTCAATAACGGCCTTCTCGGCAATGACGACCCTGAGGTCGCTGCCCCAGAACTTGGATTCGAAGGCGGCGCCGCAACCGGACATGCCGCCGCCGATTATCAGAATGTCACATTCGACGGTTTCTACTGTTGGCGTAGCCATTTTGTTAGTGGCCTCCTTTACTAGCTGGCCCGGATGGTGGGCAAGGTGTCCACCCCCAGCCACAGGGATTCACCTGCCAGACCCTGACCTTTGAGGTCGTCAACGGGGTCTTCGGCGAAGTTCCGGTAGGGTTCCGAGGAACCAGCGGGAGTGCTGCGAGACGGGTAGGTGAATTCCAGAACCTTGCCGTTACGGAAGGTCACCGTCCAGGTCAAGCCGCCTTCCACCCGACGAGGCTGCACGGAAGCACCCAGGGGAATGAAGTCGGAATAGCCCCTGACGTGAATTGCTTCCTGGGGGCAGAGCTTGACGCAGGCGTAGCACTCGGAGCAGAGCTGAGGCTCCTGGTTAAAGCCCTTGTTCGCCTCGGTGTCCATCGCCATGAGGTCGTTGGGGCAGATGTAAACGCACAGCGGGCCCTGGTGTTCACCTGCGCAGGCATTACAGGCAGTGGGATTTACAAAGGTAGGCATAGATTCCTCCTGCAGATCTTGACTTGTATCCCAAAACAGCGCCCCCGGTGCCTTTGGCCGGGGGCGCACTTTTGCCACTATGTTGTTCCACTACAAGTACAACCAACCTCCAGTTCGGGCATGGACATGACGGGGGTGCGGTTCTGAAGGTAGTTGTCCTCGACGAAGGGTGATCCGAAGCCGTACTTTTCGGCGCAGTCCCTGACCACTTCCAGCACTTCGGCACGGAGAGTGGTGGGGGCAGGTTCCTCCCCGCCCTGAATGATGCGCCGGATAAGAGTACCGGCCAGGTCCTGTTTTTCCTCTCGGTGGCCGCACAGGCCCTCATAGGCAACGCTGCCGCAAACGGGGCAGTACCACCATTCCAAGGTCAGTACGGACTTGATTCCCAGGTCGGGAAGGTCATCGAAGATGCGGTGGGCGGCGTAGGTATCGTAGTAACTGCCCACGCCGGCGTGGTCGCGGCCGAACATATGGTGGGTGCATCCCAGGTTCTTGCGGACGAGGGCGTGAAACACCGCCTCCCGAGGTCCGGCGTAGCGCATGTCCCACATGAGAGTAGAGGTGAGGTGGGTGCCTTCCCGGAAGAACCCGGCCTCCCGCAGCAGATCGTGGGTCAGGACGATGGCCTCGTCGATGTAGTCTCCCGGCTTCTTCTCGCCGATGACGGCGCTGACCAGGACACCGTCGGCCTCGGAGGCGAACCAGGCGCCCTTCATCAGCCATTCGTGACCGGCGTGGGGGACGTTGCGGCTCTGGTGGGCAACCACCTTGCTCCACCCCTTGTCAGCGAGGGCCTGGCGCAGTTGCCGGGGCGTTTGCCAGTAACGGTCGAAGGGCGGGTTGATGGTGGGCGGGTTTACCAGCGTGACCTTGCCGGCCACGAACATATCGCTGTAGGCATAGGTGCGCTGGACGCCCGGATGGGCTTCGTCGGTAGTGCCGTACACCTGCTGGGCCAGGAACTCCTTGTCGTAGGAGTAGATCTCCTCGACATCCAGAATGGCAAGGGGCTGGTCCTGGTAGAGGAGAAGGGCCGAATCCCCGGCCTCGAGGGAGAGTCGGGCAATTTCGGCGTGGGACAGGTCTAAGACAACGGGAATGCTCCAGATGTAGCCGCTGTCCAGGGTCATGTGGCGGGCAACCGAATCGAGGTCGGCGCTGCCCATGAAGCCTTCAAGGGGGGAGAAGAAGCCGTAGGTGATGTTGACACATTCGCGGGCTATCTGGTCGCGGACGGGAATGCGGGGCAGGTGGGCAATGCGGTCGAGGTCGCCCGGTTGGAGGGGGGCAACACGTTCGACGAGGACGCCACCGTGGGGGGAAAGGCTGTTGTCAACCAATTGTTTCCGTCGCATACCAGAGGATTGCCTGAAGCCTTTCGTGAATTCCGGGTCGAATTCCCGCCAGACGTACAGCGCTGTTAAAGCGGGGATATTATGGCACGATTGGCCCGCATTTGCCACACCCCGGAATGGTGAATATGGGTCTTTCGCTTGTCGGTGGCAACTCCTCGAGTCCGCTCGTGGTGAGCCTGGAGAGCCATTTCGGGAGGCCCTTCGACGGGCTCAGGGCGAACGGTGAAAGATACTCTACCTAGATAACGGTGGATGAGACTCTGCCAATATGATCGAATGACCCGGTCTGTTGAATATGGGGTTGATGGGGGCGGGTCGGGCAACAAAAGAGCCGGACCCGATGGTCCGGCTTCTCAGTGGCGCCTTAACATCTGAATAGTAGAAGGAAGAGAAGTTCTAAGTGAGTTAGTTGGCCCACTCGATGTGGGCCCAGATGTGCGATGAGTTTTCACAGGGAACCGTTTCCATCAGCCGGGGAGCCGAAGCTCAACCAAACAGACTTAAGAAACGGAACACTCACCGTTCGACCTGGGAGATGGCCCCTGCGCGACCCGGTCAGCCCGGGAAACCGCAGGAGTTAAGTACTCCCTAGAAAGGAGGTGATCCAGCCGCACCTTCCGGTACAGCTACCTTGTTACGACTTCGTCCCAGTTACCGAACCCGACCTCGGCGCCTGCCTCCCTTGCGGGTTAGCTCAGCGACTTCAATCGTTCTCGGCTTCCATGACGTGACGGGCGGTGTGTACAAGGCCCGGGAACGTATTCACCGCAGTGTGCTGACCTGCGGTTACTAGCGATTCCACGTTCATGCAGGCGGGTTTCAGCCTGCAATCCCAACTGGGGCCGGCTTTGGTGGGATTGGCTCCAGCTCGCGCTTTCGCAGCCCATTGTACCGGCCATTGTAGCGTGTGTGTAGCCCAGGGCATAAGGGCCATGCTGACTTGACGTCATCCTCACCTTCCTCCTCCTTGTGGGAGGCTGTCTCGCTAGAGAGTGTAACTAGCGACGAGGGTTGCGCTCGTTGCGGGACTTAACCCAACACCTCACGGCACGAGCTGACGACAGCCATGCAGCACCTGTGAAGGCTTCCCGAGTTACCCCGAGATCGTTACCCTTTCGGGTTTCTACTACCAACATGTCAAGCCCTGGTAAGGTTCTTCGCTTAGCATCGAATTAAACCACACGCTCCACCGCTTGTGCGGGCCCCCGTCAATTCCTTTGAGTTTTAGCCTTGCGGCCGTACTCCCCAGGCGGGATGCTTAATGCGTTAGCGACGGCACGGGAGGGGTCGATACCCCCCATACCTAGCATCCATCGTTTAGGGCGTGGACTACCAGGGTATCTAATCCTGTTTGCTCCCCACGCTCTCGCGCCTCAGCGTCAGGCACAGCCCAGAAGGCCGCCTTCGCCACTGGTGTTCCTCCCGATATCTACGCATATCACCGCTACACCGGGAATTCCGCCTTCCTCTACTGCCCTCTAGCCAGGTAGTATCTCTTGACCTCTCCCAGTTAAGCCGGGAGCTTTCACAAGAGACTTACCTAGCCGCCTACGCGCTCTTTACGCCCAGTGATTCCGGGTAACGCTTGCCCCCTACGTATTACCGCGGCTGCTGGCACGTAGTTAGCCGGGGCTTATTCCCCAGGTACCGTCCTCTCTCTTCCCTGGGAAAAGGAGTTTACAACCCTAAGGCCTTCATCCTCCACGCGACGTCGCTGGGTCAGGCTTTCGCCCATTGCCCAAGATTCCCTGCTGCTGCCTCCCGTAGGAGTGGGGGCCGTGTCTCAGTCCCCCTCTGGCTGGTCATCCTCTCAGACCAGCTACCCGTCATCGGCTTGGTGAGCCATTACCTCACCAACTACCTGATAGGACGCGAGCCTCTCCTCTGGCGACCGAAGTCTTTCACCCAAAAACCAAGGCTTAAGGGTCTTATGCGGGATTATCCCCAGTTTCCCGGGGCTATACCCCACCAAAGGACAAGTTACTCACGTGTTACTCAGCCGTCTGCCGCTTTTCCATTGTGGCCGAAGCCACGGACACGCTCGACTTGCATGCATTAAGCGCGCCGCCAGCGTTCACCCTGAGCCAGGATCAAACTCTCTTTATAGAAAAACCTTACTTCCTTCTACTATTCAACTGTTAAGGTGCCTTCGTTACCGCCCTCTCGGGAAGTGACGTTCGGTTAGTATAGTCAGCCCACTACACCATGTCAAGGGGTTTTGGGGGCTGATTCCAATTTGGCCGGTATTGGGCGGCGACAGGGACCGGCAGCTACGGCGCTACGGGGCAATGGGGCCGGGCTGCCTGGCCCGGGGAGCTTCCGGTTCCCAAGGGGAGGCGAGGACCGGGCGGTGTGGCAGTGGCGGGCCGGTTGACCGGGCGGGTTCCGGAGGCTGCGACCGGGGCGGGACCAGTGGCCGGGCGGGGCAGGGGTCTGCCGGACCGGGGCGCGGTGAGCTTGCGCATGCTGGCGAGGACCATGGCGGCGGCGCGGACGATTTCATGGGACTTGGCGGCATACCATCCCCGGTCCTCGCGGGGTGGACGGTTGTAGGGCAGGAGTTTTACCAGTTTCTCGCGGGGCACCTCGGGGAAGAGGCTGGCCAAGATGCCCTGGGCATCGGGGATGTCGCCCCGCTCACGGCAGCGTTCCAGGTACTGGAACAGGTTGGTGTAGGTGTTGAAGCGGAAGCCCCAGGATGCCAGGTGACGGATGAAGTCGTGGCTGTCGGGCAGGGGCAGGCGGTCAGCGGCCATGCAGGCCCAGTCGAGGGAGTATTCCTCGGCGATGGGAAAGACCTTGAGGATTTTGAGTTCGGTGGCGTACTTGCGCTTCAGGGTGTTAACACGGTTGCGAATCTGGGTGATGGTGTACATGGTTTGCTCCTTGGGGGCCCTCACCCCCGGCCCCTTTCCCATAGGGGGAGGGGAGCATTTTGGTTTTCAGGGTCATTTGCGCTCGTTTTTGATTGGGGGTTGGCCCTCGGGACCGGGCGCGCTTCCTGGTGCGGGCCCTCACCCCCGGCCCCTCTCCCAGTGGGCGAGGGGGGAACTTCGGTATTGATGTTGGTTTGTGGGTGGGGGGGTCACCCCCATTCCTTCGGCAGGATCAGGACAGGCTCTAACCTTCCCCCTTCGAGGGGGAAGGGACTTTGGGTTGGGGGGTTTTCAGGATGTGGGGAGGTCTTGGAGATCCTGGAGGTCTTCGTTGAGCTTGTCGGCGTCGCCGAGGCGGACGATGAGGGAGAGGGAGTAGCGGGCGGCACGAAGACGCAGGGCGGGGTCGGGGGACTGCATGGCGTCGGCAAAGACGGAGATGCACAAGGGCAGCAGTTTCTGGACTTCCTGGCTGACACGGGTGGTTGACTCCTGGCGGACGAGGTCCACCTGCCGCCGGAAGGAGGGGTTTGTGAACCATCGGCGCAGGGTGGACTCACCGACGCCGGCCAGACGGGCGGCCTCGGCCCTGGTGGGAGCGTGGGCGATTACGGCCAGGGCGGCCTGCTGACGAAAGGTAAGGTCCGAGAGGTCGAGGGATTGGGCGTCGCTCTCGATTACCGCGGGTTCGGAGGGCGTGTAGGGATTGCCGGCTGCGGTCGGGAGCCGGCTGGGGCGGGGCATGATGTCAGTGATTTGGGAGTGGTCGGGGGATTTTCCGTTGGTGTTTGGCATGAGCTGTCCGTTGTCCTCCGTGGCGAATTGGATTTGGCCCTGGTGTGTTTGTGGGAAGTTATTGGGCCAGTTACTGATTATGGTAGGGACGGGTTTTCCAGGGTGGCAAGGGGGGAGTGTCAGGGGGGTATTTGCGAAGGGGCAGGTCCTTCGACAAGCTCAGGACGAATGGGGGGAGAGTTGTCCGCGAAGGGGAGTGAATTTTCATGATGGGATTGGTTGAATGGGTGGGACGCAGGGCAGACACGTGGGTCTGCCCCTACGGGGGGTTGGGGGGCCTTTGGCTGGGCTAGGGGGGGATATGGTTGGCGTTCAGGGGGTTGGCCCTCTTCCCGGTGCGGGCCCTCACCCCCGGCCCCTCTCCCATAGGGCGAGGGGGGAACTTCGGGTTTGATGTTGGTTGCGGTTGGCTGGGCCTGGTTTCTGGTATGGATTTTAGGTCTTTCGGCCGGGCTCGGGGCGACATGACCTTATGGCTTGGGGGGTGGGGCGGGGGGGGCGGGGGCCGCATCCGGCAGACCAGTTTTGGGACCCGCAACCGGATAGTCGGGTGGGATTTTAGGCCCTTCGGCTGCGCTCAGGGCGACATGATTTATGGCTTGGGGGTTGCGGCAGCGGGCTTGGGCAGACACGCAGGTCTGCCCATACCGTGGTTTGGGGGCTTCGGCTGGGCTCGGGGGGATATGGTTGGCGCTCGGGGGATTGGGCAGACCAGCTTTGGGACCCGCATCCGGACAGTTGGGTGGGATTTTAGGCCCTTCGGCTGCGCTCAGGGCGACATGGTTTATGGCTTGGGGGATGGGGCAGTGGGCCAGGGCAGACACGCAGGTCTGCCCATACCGTGGTTTGGGGGCTTCGGCAGAGCTCGGGGGGCATGGATTGGCGCTCGGGGGATTGGGCAGACCAGCTTTGGGACCCGCAACCGGACAGTCGGGTGGGATTTTAGGCCCTTCGGCTGCGCTCAGGGCGACATGACTAATGGATTTGGGGGATGGGGCAGCGGCCAGGGCAGACACGCAGGTCTGCCCCTACGGGGGGTTGGGGGCTTCGGCTGGGATCGGGGGGCATGACTTGCGGGCTGGGGGCGGGGCGGGTTTGAAACCCGCCCCTACAAGGGCAGTGGTGTCGCGTTTGGGGGGACATGGATTGGTGGGGGGCTACAGGGATGGGGACAGGGTGACGTTCATGGTTTGTTCGCACCAGCGGGCGGCGGCGAGCAGTCGGTCTTCGGCCAGGTACTGGCCTACAAGCTGCAGGCCCATGGGTAGACCTGACGCCGCCAGACCGGAGGGCAGGGTTATGGCCGGCAGGCCGCAGGAGGTCCAGGGACCCTGGAACATGGTGTTGCCGGTGTTGGTCAGGTCTGGAAGGGAGGGAGTGGGAGTTGATGGAGTCAAGAGGATATCAACCCGCTCAGCCAGGCGGCGCATGTCGGTGATGAACTGCTGGCGCCGTTCCATGGCGCGGGAATAGGTGACGGCGTCGGTGTCGAGGCCCCGCTGGATCATGCCCCGGATGCCGGGCTGGTAGTCCATGGCCTGCTGGCGGTACATGGGTTCGTGAAAGGTCGAGCCCTCCACGGCCATGACAATCTGCTGGTCTTCAATGGCGGTGTCCATGCTGGGCGGCAGGGGAATCTCCTCGACCTCGGCTCCCGCCTCGGCCAGGCGTTCGACCATGGCATTGGTGTGCTGGCGGGTCTCCTCGTCGGCGTGGTCGTAGAAGAACTGGCGGATTACGCCGACCCGGGGGGCGGACCCAGAGTCGAGGGCGGCAAGGTAGTCGGGAACGTCGAGGTCCGATGCGACCCAATCGTTGGAATCGGGACCGGCCATGACCTGGAGCAGGAGAGCGGCATCTTCGACAGTCCTGGTCATCCAGCCCATAGTGTCGAGGGACCAGCTAACCGGGATGACGCCGAAGCGGCTGACGCGGCCGTAGCTGGGCTTGAAGCCGACGACGCCGTTGTAAGAGGCGGGGCGCAGCACGGACCCGACGGTCTGGGATCCCAGGGCGGCGGGACACATGCCGGAGGCGACGGCGACGGCGGAACCGCTGCTGGAGCCGCCCGGGGTGTGGGCAGCGTTCCAAGGATTTACGGCGGGGGAAGGGTCCATGCAGGCGAACTCGGTGGTTACGGTCTTGCCCAGCATGATGGCGCCGGCCTGCTTGAGCAGGGCTACGGGTGCAGCATCATGGTCGGGAACAAAGTCGGCGTACACGCGGGAGCAGGCGGTGGTGGGAATGCCGGCGGTGTAGTAGATGTCCTTGACTCCGACGGGGATGCCGTGAAGGGGGCCGGGCTGGGCGCCGGAGGCAATTTCCCGGTCCCTGGCCTGGGCGTCGGAAAGGACGGTGGCCCGGTCGAGGTACACCCACGCACTGAGGGAGGGTTCGAGGGAGTCAATGCGGTCGAGGAGGGACTGGGCCAAGTCCGCTGCGGAGAGTTCCCGGCGGCGGATGAGGGCGGCGGCTTCGGAGACGGTTAGTTCGTGGGGTTGGGGCATGGTTTTAACTCCTATTCGACTGTGGCAAATGTGGGACGGTTACACTAACTTCTTCCCAGTTTTCAGTTTCGACCGGAGCCACTCGAAGTGTGCACTCGAGGCTATTTTCGTCCGTATCGTAATCTACTACTTCAACCACTTTTCCTTGAACAACTACTTTGAAGTCGTCACCGTAGTTAACTTCTATATTCCGCCGCATACGACATGCCACGTTTAGCGAATCAAGCTCCAAAGTTGAAGCTTCCTTAAACCCGCTGACCCTAATGCTTTGCAGGTCCGAATTGTCAACAAAGGCGTCAGAAGGAAGCTATGGTTTACTCAGATGATCTGGCAAGTCAATAGCCTGCAAACTTGCTGCCCGTAAAGCGGGCAAATCGGAGAACACGCCCGATTCTATTCGGTTTACGTTTGAGACTTGCAATTGCTGCAACTTCGGCATGCCAACCAAACTACCCGTCGAAAGGGTGACTGAAAGGCCATCGGACCCAGCCCTAGTTTCCAATTCAAGATGTTCCAGATCATCCAATCCTTCAAAGACACCTTCCAAACTTAAGCTCTCAGCGTCTTTCCTGACTTCAACAACAAGAGATAATTCCTGCAATGACGCTAGCTTTTGGAACAGGCCAAGAGAAGGAGGTATCTTTACCGCCATACCCAAGCGCTTGAGATTTACCAGGTCATCCAATAAGCCCAATGCGGCCTCATCAGTCTGTACGGTTAAATCCGTCAAGTTAATGAAACCGTCCAGATCTCCAACCTTTAGTGGGATTTCCCTTAAATTCAACTGGCGGACACGTACCAGTTCCTCACCGGTGATGTCTCGGCAGCTCTTGATTTCCAGCATGTCTATCAGGATTTCTTGAATCTCAGGAGTTCTATTACAGATATTTCCTGAGTCAACCTTTACTTCAGGCGTGGAAGCACTAGATTCTTCAGGCAGAAGTTCCGATTCTTGTATGGAATTGACCTCATCTGGCTCCGAATCTTCCGAGTCCACACTAAAACCAGGAATCTTTGGTCTTTCGACTTCATCAAAACTTTCAAGGACATCGCCCGGTTGGTCACCTGCGTTCACACCCGGAAGGGAGGGCAAGTCCTCAACTTTTTCCAGGATCATTTCCGGAGCAAGGGACTCAACACTCAGAGAGCCGATAGAACCCGCAGGTTGAAAGATAAATGATTCTCTAAAGTCTTCCAGCGCTATGTTAAATCGATAGAGAGTCAATCCGGCCAAAATCAATACAATGAGCAGCACCGCCAAGCATGATACTTGGAGAATTGTTTTTGTATCGTTGATCACAATTCGGAATTCCTTTCTGTTGACGTGGAACGGAGAACGTTACAGGGAGTTACGCGCCTTGGTTTACTTTTTCCTGGAGGCAGGAGAAGAAACGGTCGAGGAGGGTGCGGGCGGCGTTTTCCATCATGCGCTGGCCGACACGGGCTACGGTGCCGCCGGCCTGGGCCTGGCTGTCCACGCGGACGGTGGTCTTGCCGTCCTGTTCTTCCAAAGTTACCCGGGATTCGCCGCTGCCGAAGCCGATGTTGCTGGTGCCGCTGAGGGAGAGGTGGTAGGAATTGTAGGGCTGGGTTTCGGTGATGGCGACTTTGGCGGTGAAGTTGCCCCGGATGGGGCCCATTCCGACATTGACCACGGCCTGGTACTGGTTGTCGCCGGTGGGCTCGAGGCTTTGGCAGCCGGGGACGCAGGCGGCGAGGGCCTGGGGGTCCATCAGGGTGTTCCAGACCTTTTCGGCGGGGGCGTTGAAAACGTAGGTGGCGGAGATGTCCATGCGGGGGGCCTCCGGGAAGTTAATCGGCGAATTGACAGGAATATGTTCGAATAGAAGGCGATTATTCCATTGGTGAATATTGGCGCCTGTTCGTGGATGGATATTAGAGTCGGGAGTCGGCCATCAGGAGCATGTTGAGCAGGGCCTGGGCGCCGTTGGCACAGTCGGCAGGCAGGGTAAATTCGTTGGGCGAGTGGCTGATGCCGTCAACGCTGGGCACGAAAACCATGCCGGCTTCGGTTATGGACGCGATGGACTGGGCGTCGTGACCGGCGCCGCTGGGGAGGGAATGATACTCCAGGCCGGCCTGGTCGGCGGCCTCGGCAACGAGGTTCTGCATGCGGGCCGGCATGGGCACTGACCGGGCAGCTTCGACCTGGCTGATGGAAATTGAGACGCGGTTGGCGTCGGCAATCTCGGCGGCGCTGCGGCGGAGGGTCGCTTCCGCGGCGGACAGGGAGTTGGTGTCCACGTCGCGAAATTCCACCCCCAGGGCAACCTCGCCGGGGACCACGTTTACGGCGTTGGGGGTTACCTGCATGTTGCCGACGGTAGCCACGCGGCAGATTTCGTCCACGGTGGCCAGGCGCTGGGTGGCCAGGACCAGGTGGGAAGCGGCGGCCAGGGCATCGTGGCGGTTGGGCATGGGAGTGGTACCGGCGTGGTTGGCCATGCCCTGGACCTCGACCTTGAAGACGAAGCGACCGGTTATGCCCGTCACCGCGCCGAGGGGAGTGCCTGACTGATGGAGGGTCGGGCCCTGCTCGATGTGCAGTTCGAAGTAGGCGGCCAGTTCCCCGGGATAGCGGCGGGCCTGGTCGATGCGGGAGAGGTCGCCGCCTATGTCGGACAGACGCTGAGCGATGCCGACGCCCTCGTCGTCCACCGCGTCGTAGTCCTCGGGTTCCAGGAGGCCGGCCATGGCGCGGCTGCCCAGGAGCCAGCGGTGGAAGCGGGTGCCCTCTTCGTTGGTAAAGACGATGAGTTCCAGGGGGTGGCGCAGGGTGTGGGCGTTTTCGGCCAGGGTCTGGGCCACTTCGACCGCGCCCAGAACACCCAGGGCGCCGTCGTACTTGCCGCCGTTGGGAACCGTGTCGGTGTGGGAACCCAGGGCGATGGCGGGAAGGCCGGGGTCGGAGCCGGGCTTGCGGGCGATGATATTACCGGCCGAGTCTATTCGGAGTTCCAGTCCGGCCTGGCGCATCAGTCCCATGACGTACTCGCGGCCTTGGATGTCGTAGGGGGAGTAGGCGAGACGCATCATGCCCTGGGGGGTTTCGCCAATGCGGCCCAGGTCTGCCAGGGTACGATTGAGACGGCCGGCGTTGGTGTTCAGGGTTGCAGTGGTCATGGTTACGTCCTTAGGGCGGTATTAATGAATCAGGGGAAGGATAAAGCATTGGGAACGGTTATTTGGCGGCGGGCGGGAAACTTTGAACTGAGGTGGTTCACCCCCATCCTAACCTTCCCCCGTCGAGAGGGAAGGGACTTTTGAGATAATTTCTAGGAGCCCTCGGTGGCAGCCAGGAGGCGTTCGGCCAGGAGGAGGCCGCCGGCCTTGTCCAGGCTGCCCTCCCAGGGCGAGCAGGGAAGGAGGCACCAGGTACAGCCGGAGGCGCACCGGCATTGCCGAGCCACATTGGCGCCAAAGGTCAGGATTTCGCGCCAGAGGTCGAAGGTCTTTTTGGCAATTCCCTGGGCGGCAGGACTGACTTCCACCAGGAAAATGGTCGCACCCTGAGAGTAGGTCGCCAGGTCGTACTGGTTGACGGGGAAGGTGAACCGGGCGCCCACCCGAAGCATCTGTTCCAGGGCGACGACGCTGCCAATGGCGGCTGGGGAGTCTTCTCCCTCTGTATCAGCGACTCCTTCGTCCAGCAAGCCAACGAGGTCCATCCAGAAGGCCGGGGCGGTCAACTGCCAGGAAATTTCCTCTTCGGGCGTAAATGTGGCGGTAACCAGGTCCTGTTCCGCCTCTGAACCGGCGTCCGGGCCGCCGTCGAAGCCGGGGTTGCCCGACTCATCGACCACGGACACGCTGGTCAGAGTTTCTTCTGCCGAAGCTCTTCCCAAGTACAGGGATATACCCTGAGCGGGGGAAAGGCGGAGGGATTCGTCGGTGACCGTAACGGCAGTATCGAATGTGGGGACGGTACGCAGGTTGGCCAGGGCGTCGGACCTTTCCAGAAGTATTTCGGGGGCTTCCTGGAAACCGGCGCCGGGCTCAATAAAGGCGGCGCGGTACTTGGCGCCATCAAAGACGATAACGCTGCCGGGGTAAACCTCGCGGAACTTGCCATATGGGGAAACGGACCCCAGGGACTCGCCCTCACTGACCAGCATCCAATTCTCCCGGGTCTGGGGGCCCAGGGGGGCTTCCGGCGTTGGGTCATCGCCTTCCAGATCAAGGGCTGGCCCTTCCCGGCGGAGGGATTGGAATACCGCGTTCCCCAAGACATCGCGAGAGAAGGAATATACCCGGCCTTCCAACTCCTGCAGGAGGGCCGGCAGGTGGGGACGGATGACTTCGGCCAGGTCGGGGTCCACTACGGTGTGGTCGGGACCCATTGCCAGCAGGGAGGCCAGGTTGTGGGCAGCGAACCTGTCGGCGGCGCTGCCGGCGGAGAAAAAGAGGGCGAATGCGTTATCCAAATTCGCATTTCCAACACCTTCGGCCAACTGGAGCAGGGCGCTAAAAGTTGCGGGCTGACCGGCAAGAATGAGGCCGTCAAACTCGCGAAGCAAACCCGCGCTGGCGCGGGATGCGGTCAAAAATAGGGCCCGCCCGGGTGCCGGTGGAGAATCTTCCGCCTCACCGGCGTGGGGAGAAGGGGCGGTCCCGTCGAGACCCAGGGCAATGCGGCTTTCGTCGCCGCCGTTGGCTTCGTTCAAGGATTGAGCAGCCTGCCAGGAGGTTTGGAGCAGAGACGGGCCGCAACAGACTGCCACTGACTTGCCGGCGTCGGCACAGGCCAGCGCAGCACGGGCGATGCGGCCGGCAATGTTGGAAAGGCCCGGAGATTCCAGGTCGAGAGGGTCAACGAACAGGAAGTGACTGCCGGAAGCGGGCCCGTCCAGGCCGCGAATCTCTTCAAAGCTCCTGCCGGTAAGAATCAAGGCCAGTTCACCGGCATTGCCGCTGCCCTGAACAACCGCAAGGGCCTGGGGAGAGGCGCCCAAAATTGCCAGACGGTGGAAGAGGCGCCTCAGCAGGACGGCGATGTTGGCTCCAAATCGGCCCTGGTACTGCTGGGCCTGGTCGATAACCACGAACCTCAGACACCGCATAAAGGCCAGCCAACCATCGCCAAGGCCGGCCAGAGAGGCGTTCAACACATCGGGGGTGGCAATCAGGACGAAGGGCGGTTCGCTGTCGTCAAGGGCGGCAAGGGCGGCAAGGGCGGAAGTATCTGCGGACGCGTTTATGACCGACAGTCCCACAGAGGGATACAGGCCTTCCAGCTGCGCGGCGGCGTGGGCGGCAGATGGTTCATCCGGGCAAAGGACCAGACCGTTGCTGCCCGGGCTACGCTGCAGCGCTTCCGCCATGGGGACGGACCAGGATAGAAATTCGTCGGAAGCGCGACCGGCTTCCAGGGCCACACTGCCACCGGCCAGCACGACAGCCAAGGCCTCCTCCTGGTAAGCCAGGAGACGTTCAACGTTAAGGTCGGCAAGCGAGCGGAGCAGAGCGGAGTTCAAGTCAGGAAAAATTGCTACTTCAGGGTAGCGGGGCACGGCGGCAGGCGTGGAGGCCCGGGCCACATAGTCCTGTTCCTGCAATGCCGACGACTCGACGAGAAGGCGAACCAATTCAGCCATGTAGGGGTCTTCGTCAACAGCCTGAGCCCCGGCCTCTCCGGTTGAAATCGTTTCGGTGACTTCCGCCGGCTCTTCGACGGGAGTTTCATCTGACTGGGATGGGGTCGGTTCGACCCCGGCGGCGGGCACATCAACCGAAGATGCCAGGGCTTCTTCGGCTTCCTCTATATCGACCTCAATCTCCGATTCGAGGCACTCGCGCTTGAGCATGTCGAGTTCCAGGGTGCTGGGGCAGGACATGGCAGCCAGCAATTGCTGGACAGCGGAGAGGACCTGGTAGGCAGACTCCCCGGAGAAATTGTGGCGACTGGCCCAGTTTTCGTGGGCGAAGGCTACTTCCCGGACCAGGCCGGGTTCGATGCCGCCCATGGCGCGGTCGAAGACATTCCACCAGGAGGCCTGGACTACGACCAGCAAGTCCTGGGTTTTCATGTTGTGGAAGGGTCTCTGGGCGTCCCGGTTCTGGCTCAGAATCTGATTCAGAACGGTAACGACCTGGTCATCGTGGTGGCTGGAAAATTCACGGGGAACAAAATTGTCGAGTTCCAGTTTCAGGAGATAAAGGGCCCTGGCCACCCTGGCGTTGTTGGAAATCACGTTATGCCTCGATAGGTTGCGCTGATGCAAGGCAGATTATAACTGATTCCCGGCGGGTTGTTGATGTGGGGCGGGAATGGTGGGTTGGTGGGGGGCACGCCCATTCCTTCGGGAGGCTCAGGACAGGCTCTAGCCTTCCCCCTTCGAGGGGAAGGGGCTTTGGGTGGGGGGGCTGGTTGGCGGGGGGGCACCCCCATCCTAACCTTCCCCCTTCGAGGGGGAAGGGACTTTGAAAGGGCATCCCCCTCAGCCTGGCCTTCCCCCTTCGAGGGGGAAGGGAGTGTTGAAACCTTTGTGCATCTTCGGGGCCCTTCGACAGGCTCAGGGCGAACGGTTAGGGGGTTCTGTCCGGGCAGGCTGGGTTTTTCTGGGGAGTCACCCCCATTCCTTCGGCAGGCTCAGGACAGGCTCTAGCCTTCCCCCTTCGAGGGGGAAGGGACTTTGAAAGGGCATCACCCCCAGCCTGGCCTTGTGCCTTTGTGGGGGGAGGGGCTTGGGGGTTAGACCATTACCTTGAAGTTGTATCCGGTGATGTTGAGGTTGCCTTCGGCGAAGCGGGCCATGCGGAGGGGAGTTATGTCGACGGACGTGGCATGGCCATCAAGGATCAGTTCGGCCACGAGGGTTCCCACCATGGGGGACAGCTTGAAGCCGTGGCCGCTGAAGCCGGTGCAAACGTAGAGGCCCTCTATACCGTCAACCGCGTCAATAATGGGGTGGGAGTCGGGAGTTGAGGTGTAGAGGCCGGCGTATCCGGTACTGAACCGGGCGTCGGCCAGGGAGGGGATGCGGCGGGCGACTCGAGTCCAAATATCCTGGATGAATGCCGGGCTGGCCCGCTGGGCGTAAATCTCCGGGTCGTCGATGACGTCTTCCATGTTGCCGTTGCCGACCAGCGTAAGGTCTGAACCTTCGGGCCGGAAATAGATCTGGTTGATGAGGTCGCCGCCGCCGAGGTGGTAATCGGGGCCGGCGGGACCCCGCTGCAGGTGCACAACCTCGTGGCGGGTGGCTTCCAGGGGGAGGTCGATACCATGCTTCAGCAAAAGACGGCGGCTCCACGGTCCGGTGGCGACTACGGCCCGCCCGGTGGCGATGCGACCATGGGGGCTGATTACTGCCGTGACTTTGCCATTGACGATTTCTACGTCGGTGGCGGGGCTGCCCAGGGAGATGCGGGCACCAAGGTCACGGGCCCGGCCGGCGAAGGACAGGCAGGTGGCGGAGGCGTCTGCGTAGCCACAGAGGGGTTCGTAAGCGATTATTCCGCAGTCGTCCAAGTAGAAGCTGGGAGCCAGTTTTCGGGCCTCTTCCCGGGTGACCAGCCTGGTTTCGATGCCGACGGACTGCTGCATGGCCACGTTGGCGCGGAAGATTTCGGCCTCGGCCTCGCCACCCATGATCAGGTGTCCCGTCTGGGTGAAGCCGCACTCGCCGCCTACGATTTCCTCGAAGTTACGGAAGACCTGGAAACTTTCCCAGGCCATGCGGGCGTGGACTTCGGTGGAGTAGTGCATGCGAATGGCGGAGGAAGAACGTCCGGTGGAGCCGGAGCCGAGGGCGTCCCGCTCCAGGAGGAGGGTATCGGTCATGCCGCGCAGGGCGAGGCTGTGCAGGATGCTGCAGCCCATGACGCCGCCGCCAAGAATGACTGTTTCTGCTGTAGCCGGCTGAGTGGTCATGGTCACTTGGAAACTATATCAAAATTATTCAAGGCAGAGCACTGGGCAAAATGCTACAGCAAGAAAGATTGTTTTTCGCCCTCATTCCTTAGGCAGGCTCAGGACAGACTCTGACTTTCCCCGTCGAGGGGGAAGGGACTTTGGGTTGGTTGGCGGGTTGGCGGGGGCACCCCCAATTCCTTCGGCAGGCTCAGGACAGGCCCTAACCTTTCCCATTCGAGGGGGAAGGGATTTTGAGATGGTCACTTACTACCTGCGGTTGTTGGCGCGGCGGACCTTGAAGCCGTCGGCGCTCTTCTGCTTGCGCACCCATTTGAGGTAGCCGTTGATTTGGGGGTTGGCGCGGAGCAGGGCGATGGAGTTCAGTTCCTCGGCCAGGGTTGCCTCGGTAAACAGGGCGTGAAGCTGGCGATGGCAGGTTGGGCAGAGGTTGGCGGTGGGTCCGAACCTGCCGCCCCGGGCCCTGGGGACCAGGTGGTGGACGGTGTAGCGGTCAACCTGGCGCTGGCAGAGTTCGCAAAGGACGGCCTCCAGCCTGGCGGGCAGGGGTTGGGATTTGGTTTTTTGCGAGGATTTACGTGCCACGTTGGCGGTCCTTGGGAGCAGTTCTATTTCTTCAGCCGGTCTATGGATCCTGGTGCAGCCAAGTTGGGGTTGATTTCGGGCCATCGTGAGGGCGGGTTTGGAACCCGCCCCTACGGCTGAGGGTCCTGGTTTCGGTAAACTCACAAACGAAGTGCAACACCAAGTTAAGGTGTTGCGCCACTAGGTTTCCAGGAAGCGCCAGCCGGGAAGATCGACCTGCCACAGGCCGTCTTCCAGGAGCATGGGAATAACCAGGCCTGACATCATGCGGCGGCTGGTGACGGTGCTTTCGTTTTCGACGACGCCGAAGGGAAGAAAGGCAAAGGCGTGGGTGTCGTCGATGAAGTTGGTGGGGGCCACGCCGAGGTCGGTCAGGTCTTCCAGGGGCCAAAGGCGGAGCACGGTGTCGCGAAAGTCCTTCATCATGGAGGGACGCAGGTTGTGGTCGTGGTCGTAGGCGGCCCGGTAGGCGTTCTGCATGTCGATGTTGTTGCGGGTGGCCCAGACGCCCAGGCGCATACCGCGGGTTTCCTTGGAGAGCATAGACCAGGCCAGGTCCATATCGCCGTCGCGGACGGCCTCGGCAAAGACGCCGGCGCGGTTGCCGATGTCGTCAGGTTCCTGGCTGCGTTTGTTTCCGGGGATGCGCATTATGTTTCTCGCTTTGGCTGCACTTCCGGGCGAGCCATACCGGGTCGTTTTAGTAGCCCACCGCGTAGCCGTCGCGGCGGGGGTCGGCGCCACCGTGGAGGGCGTTGTTTTCGGGGTCCACCTGGATCATCATCTCGCTGCCGGTGGCTTCCCAGCCGCCCAGGACGTTGAGGACGTGGCCGCGCTGGCGCAGGCCGTCGAGTGTTTCTTCGGAGTAGCGGGACTCGACCAGCAGTTCGTCGGGGCAGGTGTGGGGGACGTAAGACTCGGTGGGGTTCTGGGTGTTGCGCCAGCGGGGAGCCTCCACCGCCTCGGCCACGGTCATCCCGAAGTCCAGGACGTGACTGATGACCTGGAGGTTGGTCTGGACCTGGGTGTCGGCGCCGGGAGTGCCAAGGACCAGGGACAGTTGCCGTCCCGCGCCGTTGCCCGAGGCTTGGGAGTTGCGGAAGACCATCACCGGGTTCATGGTGTGGCGGACCCGCTTGCCCGGCTCGAGGCAGTCCACGTGATTTTCTTCCAGGTGCCAGTAGGTCATGCGGTTGTTAAGCAGGATTCCCGTGTCGCCGGCGATGAGGCTGGAACCCCAGGCGCTTTGGATGCTTTGCAACTGGCAGATGGCGTTGCCCTGGCCGTCCACCACCACGAAGCAGGTGGTGTCTTCCTGTTCCTGGCCGGCTCCCACTTTGGCGGGACGGCCAGTGGGCTGGGCAGCCTGGTAGGCCCAGGGATTGCCGGGCGTGGCGTCATAGGCGGCGCGCTCGGGGTCGATGAGCCTGGCGCGGTCGCGGGCGTAGTCCTTGGAGAGGAGGCCCTCGACGGGGACGTCGATGTAGTCGGGGTCGGCGACGAAAGCCTCGCGGTCGATGAAGGCCAGCTTCTTGGCCTCGACCATCAGGTGGATGCTTTCGGCGGTGTTGCAGCCCATGGACCGCAAGTCGAACTCCTCGACCAGGTTGAGTTCCTGGAGTAGGACGTGGCCGCTGGAGTTGGGCGGGGCCTCGTAAACGGTGTGGCCGTGGTAGGTGGTGGAAATGGCTTCCTGCCAGCGGGCGCGGCAGTCGGCAAGGTCCTTCAGGGACAGAATGCCGCCCTGCTCCTCGCTGAACTTGACGATGGCGCGGGCGATTCCACCCTGGTAGAAGGCCTCGCGGCCGCCGTCCACGATGGCCTGAAAGGTGCGGGCCAGGTTTTGCTGGTGGCAAATCTGGCCGGGCTGCAGGGGCTGACCGCCGGGGGCGAAGACGGCCTGGGAGGTGGGGAACTGGCACAGCAGTGGGTCGGAGGCGATGGCCCGGGAAAGGACGTGGGTCACCGGGAAGCCGTTGGCGGCCAGGTCAATGGCCGGGGCGAAGCATTCGGCCAGGGACAAGAGACCGTGCTTTTCATGGACGTCCAGCCAGCTATTGACCAGTCCCGGCACGGACACGGACATGATGCCCTTCATGGGGATGCCGTCGGGCAGGTAGCGGTCGCGGGTGGCCGCATAGGGCGCGGCGCCGGTGCCGTTGGAGACTTCGAGGCGGTCGGTGTCCTTGCGGTACACCATGATGAAGCCGTCACCGCCTACTCCGGACATGAGGGGTTCCACCACGTTAAGGGCCGCCGCGGTGGCCAGGGCGGCGTCCGCAAAGTTGCCGCCCCTCTGCAGCATGGCAATGCCGGACTGGGAGGCCAGGGGGTGCCCGGAGCAGACCATACCATTCCGCCCCATGACGACGGGGCGGTAGGAGTCGTAGCTTATGCCGTGGGGTGATTGGGGCATGTTGAGGGCCTCCTTGGGGCTGGGAGTTTTTCGAAAGACATTTGTTGGCGGGGGTTCACCCCCATCCTAACCTTCCCCCTTCGAGGGGGAAGGGACTTTGGGTTGGTTTGCTGGTTGGGAGGGTTCACCCCCATCCTAGCCTTCCCCCTTCGAGGGGGAAGGGATCTTTAGTTGGTTTGTTGGTTGGGGGGTTCACCCCCGTCCTAACCTTCCCCCTTCGAGGGGGAAGGGATCTTTAGTTGGTTTGCTGGTTTGGCGGGGATCACCCCCATCCTAACCTTCCCCCTTCGAGGGGGAAGGGACTTTGGGAGGGGGACAACTGTGTGTTGGCGACAATTCCCCGACAGCAACCTGAATTTCCTGCCAAACGGAATCTATCTCGTTCAAGACCTGATTATTCCAAAACCTCAACACTCTAAAGCCAACAGAATTCAGCCAAGCTGTGCGACATTCGTCGTAGTGTTTGTTTTCAAAATGCTGGCCACCATCGACTTCTATTATGAGTCGGGCTTCGAGGCATGCGAAGTCTACTATGAAGGGTCCCAATGGGACCTGCCTGCGAAATCGGAGCCCAAATATCTGTCGATTCCGGAGGATATTCCACAAGGCTCTTTCTGAGTCTGTTGGATTCTTTCTCAGATGGCGTGCCCTGGCTGTTATGTCTTTGGATTGCGTGCTTTCACCCCCATCCTGGCCTTCCCCCTTCAAGGGGAAGGGACTTTGGGTTGGTTTGCTGGTTGGCGGGGGTCACCCCAATTCCTTCGGCAGGCTCAGGACAGGCTCTAACCTTCCCCCTTGAAGGGGGAAGGGACTTTACGATTACTACTGGCCTGTTACGGCCTGGCGGCGGGCTATGGCTGCTTCGGCGCGGGGGCTTATGGCCCTTTCCACTACCACGTTTACCAGGGCGGGCTTGTTGGCGGCGAAGGCACGTTCGAGGGCGGGCTTGAGGTCTTCAGGGCGTTCGACGAATTCGCCGTGGCCGCCCAGGCCCTGGACTACCAGGTCGTAGCGAGTCTGGAGCAGGTCGGTGGCGACGGGACGGCCGTACAGGCCCAGCTGGATCTGGCGGTCGATGCCCCAGGCCGAGTCGTTGCCCAGGACGGTTACCACGTTCAGGCCGTGACGCACCGCGGTGTCGAACTCCATGCCATTGAACCCGAAGGCGCCGTCGCCAGTGAGGTTGATGACTCGGGAGTCTGGGTAGGCCACCTGGGCGGCCAGGGCGGAGGGCAGGGACGAACCCAGCATTCCCAGGCTGGAGACGTAGGACCATTTCTTGGGCATCTGGGCGGGCAGCAGGGCGCGCCCGAAGTGGCAGTAGTCGCCGCCGTCGAAGGACAGGAAGTCGTCGGGCCGCAGCATGGACTCCAGGGTCTTGTGGACAAACATGGCGTGCATGGGGGTTTCGGACACGGCGAGGCCCTCGGCCCACTCGGCCTGGGCGGCGCGGGAAGCCCGCAGTTCCTCAAGCCAGGGAAGGTCCTGCCAGGTGTGTTTGGAGGCTTCCTGGGTAAGCTGCTGGACCACGCTGGTCACGTCGCCGACGATGCCGACGGAGACGCCCCGGTTGCGGCCAATTTCGGCGGGCGAAGGGTCAATCTGGATGATTTTGGCGTCGGCGGCCACGTTGGGGGGGCGGCAGAAGCCGATGGTGTAGTCCTGCTTGCGGCCAAGGAGCACCACCACGTCGGCATTGCGAAGCATGGTGGCGGCGCGGTTGAGGCCACGCTCGAAGAAGCCGAATCCGTAGGGGTGGTCGTCGGGAACCAGACCCCGGGCCTGGCCCTCGGTGAGTACAGGGACACGGAGGGCTTCGGCAAACTCCTGGAGGGCGCGTCCGTCCTGGGTGTAACCGGCGGCTTCGCCGGCAATGACGAAGGGACGCTGGGCCTGGCGCAGGAGGGCGATGGCCTGTTCAATCTGGGCCTGAGGTCCGAGGATGGCTTCGCTGGCGCGGTATTCGTCGGGATTGAAGAAGACTACCTCGTCCTCGTCCAGTTCCTGTTCCTGCACGTCGGTGGGGATGGTCAGGTGAACGGGACCCCGGCGGCCGCTGAAGGCCAGCCGCACGGCCCGGGCGATGGTGTCGGGAATGCGGCGGGCGTCGTAAATCATCAGGGATTCCTTGGTAGTAGCCGCCGCCATGCCCACCTGGTCGATTTCCTGCATGGCGCCGCGACCCAGCTCGGACAAGTCGGCGGAACCGGCGATGGACAGCAGGGGACTCTCGCTGTGCATGGCGTTGGTCAGGCCGGGAATGGCGTTGGCAAAGCCGGGGGTGGTGTACATGCAGACGCCAAGCTGGCCGGTGATGCGGCCATAGGCATCGGCCATGTGCACAGCCGCCTGTTCGTGGCGGGTGTCGATGAAGCGAAAATCGTCGTCGGCCATGACGTCCAGCACCGGCAGCACGTGGTCGCCCGCCAGGGTGAAGATGTTGTAAACGCCCTCCAGTTTCAGGGCCTTGGCAATCAGGTGACTTCCGGTGACTCGGGCCATGTTTCCTCCAGAATTACGTTCGGTTTGCAGCAGATTTGCGAAGAGGGTACCAGACACCCATGCGATCGGGCAAAGGCTGTCCGAGTGGCTTGATTATGGTGGGGCGCTGGTGGAGCGTCAAGGCTGGGGAGTGGAGTTGGGGAGAGTGGAGCTTTTCTTGCCCTGCTCTAGTACGAAGCTTACAATTGTCTTGATAACCTTAGTCTTGATAACCTTCTTTGACGATCCCTATAGAGAAAATTCATTAAGGAGGAGGCTAGGTGTGGCCACATTTACTACCCATGTAATTGTCGGTGAAGATGGTACCGTGCACATAAATGGGCTTCCACTTAAGCCAGGTCAGAAAGTACAGGTCGTCGTTAAGACGCTGCCCAAGCAACCTGATCCGGAAGACCCATATCCTCTGCGGCGTCTGTCAAAAGGATACTATTACCTGGAACCCTTCCGTAGTGTAGCCCTTGAAGATTGGGAGTCCCTTCGGTGATAGTACTGGACACCCAGTGCTGGATCTGGTGGGTAATGGGCAATAACACCAGGTTATCGAACCGACAGGTAAGAACGATTTCCAATCATGAATCTGATCAAATTGGCGTAAGCGCCATTTCCTGCTGGGAGGTAGCGAAGCTAGTAGAGTTGCGTAAGTTCCAATTGCCTGTGGAAGTTACGGAATGGGTCAGAGCAGCCCTGCAGTATCCTGGGATTAGCCTCCTGGAATTAACCCCCGAAATAGCCATCGAATCAACTCGCCTGCCTGGCAGTTTTCACAGAGACCCTGCAGACCAGATAATTGTAGCGACTGCCAGGATTTTTGATTGTCCTCTACTGACAACCGATGAACGGATTCGTTCATATCCTCATGTGGTAACCGTGTGAAGAACTGACTCGATCCCGTGGGGTATGGACCTGCCTCTGCCACCACAAAGGGCAGGACTTTAAGCGTAAGGAGCAGCACCATGCAATTTGGCCTGGCTTATGAGATGCAGCGGCCTACCCTGGACGACCACGCGGTAATCGAGGAAACCATCGAGCAGTGCGTACTGGCGGACGAGATGGGGTTCGATTACGTATGGTTCGTTGAGCACCACTTTTTGACGACTTTTTCGTCGTCGCCCTGCCCTGAGGTTATATTCGGGGCCCTGAGCCGTTTGACCAAGAACATCAGGCTGGGCTTTGGGGTGGTCATCCTGCCTTACCACCATCCGGTCAGGGTGGCGGAAAGGGTGGCGATGGTGGACCACCTGTCCCACGGGCGGGTGGACTTCGGAACGGGCCGGTCTGCCCCTTACGAACAGACGGGCATGGGCATCGACCCAAGGGACTCGCGGGACATGTGGGAAGAGTCGCTGTCCATGGTGCCGAAAATATGGGAGTCGGACCATTTTGAGTGGGACGGCCGTTTCTGGAACGTGCCGCCGAGGCAGGTTCTGCCGAAGCCGTACCAGAAGCCTCACCCGCCCATCTGGGTGGCGGCCCTGCAGCCTACCACCTACCAACTGGCGGCCCAGAAGGGCATTGGAGTCATGGCCCTGGGGGTCAGCGCGCCGTCGGTGCTGGAGCCCCATATCCAGGACTACCGGACTACCATCAAGGAAGCGGAGCCGGTGGGGGGATTCGTCAACAACCAATGGCTAAGTTCCATTTTTGGATACTGCGGCGAGGACAACCATGAGGCGCGAGAGCTGTGCGCCAACTCGCTGAAGACTTTCTTCGGACCGGGGCGTCCTTACGTGCAGGACCAGAAGGACATTTATTCTCGGCTGCTGGAGCAGTGGGGCGGGATTCCCGAGCACCTGGTGCACAACTTCTCGCGTTACATTGACGTGAAAGAGGTGACCGACGAGGGCGCCGCCACCCAGTTTGACCTGTCGGGCGGCAGTTCCCTGGCCCAGAAGATATGGGAGGAGATGGACTCGGACACGCTGGCGGACCGGGGTGTTATTGTGGCGGGGGACCCGGAAAGCTGCATTAACGCGGTGAAACTGCACGAGGCGACGGGAGTGGACCAGGTACAGTTCCTGATGGCCACCGAGACCATAGGCCACGAGCAGGTGATGAAGTCCATTGAGTTGTTCGGGAAGCATGTGATACCGGCGTTTAAGTAGGGGTGCGGCAAAATGCCTATGGAACATGGAAGAATAATTTCGCGAAATTGTTGACATCCTTTTTTTGGAGTTATAGAGTATAGACACGTCCAGTAAAGGACGTTTAAATAATAGTTTTTTTGAGAGCGGGCTCCTGACGTGGGCTCGTTTTCTTTTTTCAGGGAAACTCATGGCTTTAAAGACCGTAATTTTTATTGACGGACAGAACTTCAAAAAGAACCTTCAAGAATTTTCCTTCAAATCCGAGAAACCCAATGTTAGATACCCGCTGTACACATTGGACGAAAAGCACTTTGAGTGGAATAAGTTTTTCCGTCGCGTAATAGAAAAGTTCAATGAACAAACCCATCTGAAACATACTCTGATGAGGGCATACTGGTATAACGCAGAGACAATCACACCTTTCCAAAAGAACGATAGCTGGATCAGGTCAATACTTACCAAATACGGGACCGAGTTTCCGGAATTAGACGCAAGCCAAGTGGAGTCGCTGGCAAGACACTGGTGGGAAAGAGAACGAGACAATTTTGGGGTGACAAGAAGCACTGTATTTGAGGAAATACAACGACGGACAGATTTTCTTGAGTTTAAGTACGTTGGACAGTACGTAGTCAGACCCTTTGACCCCTACAGGATTGCCAAGGACGCAAACGGCAAAATTGTCTATCAGGGAAGAAGGGTTGGAGAAAAAGGTGTAGATGTAGGAATTGCGGTGGACATGATAACCAAGGCGCCAATGTACGATGCCGGGGTATTAATCAGCGGGGATGTCGACTACATGCCGGCTGTAACTCACATCAAAGACCAACTCCGCTATTTCTATCAATTTTCTCTCGCAAAGGGAATTCCTCCCCGGATACATCATCTGTCGCCTTGGCTGAGGGGAGGAGTAGATTGCTTCGCATCCTTCGACGAACTCACTTTACTTCAAGAGTTCTTGCGTCGAAATGATATTCCGCCCTATATTCTCGACGAAATAGACAATCGTATAAACGCTCTCATCAGCCAAGTTCCTCAAGACCCTACTTGTTAGAATAAGGCGAATTGCCTTTTCGGTTCCCTCACTCCCTCATAGTCCTCAAAAATCCGTCGCCGCCGGCGCGGATCATGTCCTGGGCGCCGATGGACATTAGCTGGACTCCCCGGCTGGCGAAGTGCTGGAAACGCAGGACGTTGTTGAGGGACATGCCGGCCCCGGCCACGCCGATGGCCTTGCCTTCGGCTTTTGTGCCTTCAATTACCTTGTCGATGGCCGCGTCCAACTCGGCGGGGGTGGCCATGCCCATGGTCTGGGTGAGGTCGCTGCTGCCCACCAGCAGAGCGTCGACGCCGGGGACGGAGGCGATTTCGCGGACGTTCTCGACCGCCTCGGGAGTCTCAATCATCACGATGACCAGCACCTCGCGGTTGGCGGAGGCATAGTACTCCGGGGTGGACAGGCCAGCGCCGTAGCGGTTGGTGCGGCCACCGGTGGCGCTGCTGCGGTCGCCATCGGGATAGTGATGGGAGGCCCGGGCCACGCCCTCAGCTTCCTCGCGGGTGGAAATGTGGGGGACTATGAGACCCTGGACGCCCCGGTCCAGGAAGCGCAGGATGGTGGAAGGGTAGGCGTTGGGGATACGGGCGACGGGTGTCAGGTCGTAGAGTTCGGCGGCCCGCACCATGTTTTCCGTTTCGGAATCGTTGGATGAACCGTGCTCGCAGTCTATCCAGACCCAGTCGAAGCCCATGACGCCGTAGAGTTCCACCAGGCCGGGGGCGTAGAAATTAATGCTGGCGCCGAGGGCCACCTGGCCTTCGTTTATTTTTGCCTTGGTCAAGTTTGTGCGGACCATATCGTCTCCTGAAGTTGTGCCAAGAAGTTCTGAAGGGCGGCGGGCAGCAGAGAGCTTCCGGCATGCTGCCGCAGAATCCCGGGGAAGTATGACAGAGGAGAGGGCTGGGCAAAACCTGTAAGCCGGGTTCTGTATCCTGCCGACCAATGGCCGACAGGACGGTGACCATCTATCTAGCCCCCTGCGAACGGCCCAAGTGGGCCGAGGCAAGTCCGCCCGCCAGAAGCGAGCGGGACGACGTTGCCGTCGGGGTCAAGCAGCCAACCCGGGGACGAGCCGGACGCCCATAGTCCCCCTATTCGGCCTTGCTCCAGGTGGGGTTTAGCCGTCGGTGCGTCACCACACGCGACCGGACGCTCTTACCGTCCGATTTCAACCTTACCTCCGTCAATCGGGCGTCCATTGCGGGGAATGGCTAGCCCGGGTTCGTGGCGGAGGCGGTATGTTTCTGTGCCACTTTCCGTCCCCTGGGGCAGCGGCCAAGCTGCCTCAGAAGCCTGGGAGTTACCCAGCACCCTGTCCGGTGGAGCCCGGACTTTCCTCCCCGGCGGGAAAATTCCCACCGCGGCGGTCACCCGGTTTTGCCTGGCCTCTCCAGGTTCAATCTAGCATAGGGGTATGGGGGGGTCAAGGAAGGGGCATGGGGAAGCAGGGTCTTTCGATTGTCGGTGGCAGCTCCTCGAGTCCGATCGTGGTGAGCCTGGAGAACCATTCCGGGCGGCCCTTCGACGGGCTCAGGGCGAACGGAGTAAGGGACTCTACCAGAATAAACGACAGACCCTGCATGGGGAAGTACCGTTCCTATTCGGGTGGTTTCAGTTGTGAGACAAGGGCAGACACACAGTGGGACAGGGGCAGACACACAGGTCTGCCCCTACCGTTCCGGATGTCCATACCACCTGAAACGAAACCCTACGGCAGGGGGAAGGCAGGGCAATCGCGCTTTTGGCTTGTCGGTGGATTGCTGTTCCGCCAAGAGACCAGCGAGATAGGGACACTGCCTTCTGGTGAGGCAATCTGATGGGGTAAGCGAAAGTCCCCCTGAGAAGGTCTCAGGGGGACTGCTTTTGAAGCTTTTGGGAAGGAGCCTGGGGGAGGTTAACCGGGGAGCAGGATCCGGCCACAGTTGTTGCAGAGGACGGTTTGGCGGCCGTTGCGGACACGCTGCAGTTGCTGAGAGGGGAGAGACATTCGGCATGCCTGGCAGAGACCCCGGACCACTCGCGCCAGGGCCGTACCGCCCTTGCTGCGGCGCAACCCTTCGTAGCGGGTCAACTCCACCGGCTCGACGCCCGAGGCGAGGCTGTTGCGGTCTTTCTTCAACGACTCCTGCCGGTTGGTAAGCTGCTCCAGTTGTTGCCAAAGCTCGGCCTGGCGGGTGTCCCACGCCGCCTGGGTATCGGCCAGTTGCTGTTCAAGCCCTGCGATACGGGTTCTGGCATCCTCTGCCTGTAACGACATTTCCAGCAGGCGAACATCCATTTGTTCCAGGGTGTGACGGACGTTGTTGGTTTCCAGTTGCAAGGCCTCCAGGTCCCTGGGGTTGTCCACAACGCCACTGTAGAGTTGTTCTTCCAAGAGGGTGGACCGCTCCCGCTGGCTGCCTGTTTCGAGCTGAAGATCCCGGTGAGAGGACTGTATTTGTTGCAAATCAGCCCTGGCCTGCTCCAGTGATTCCTCTATCTTGTCCAGTGATAGCCGCCCCTCCAACTCCCGCTCCACATCTGCTATCTGACCATTAACACCGTCCAGGTCGAGATCCACTTCCTGGAGGGTGTAGAGTTGTTTGAGAGTGGTCATTCGGGCCGTTCCTACATGCAGATAACGAATAGGGGGCCGCTTCTTTACGAATCGCCCTAACTGATTCTATTGAGCACCACTTGCAATGTCAATGACAACTATAATTACGATAAATAGTTGGTTGCGGTATTTCCCGGCGGAATACGGGCCGGATGTATGGCCGATTGTGACTTTTCGGATGGGCAGAGCAGGGTAATGCGGTGGAATGTGGGGCGACGATTTTCAGACTGCGGTTTGAGTGACAATTAGAGTGGGAAGGAGCCTGCTGTGACCATTTTGCGACAAGCAAGGACAGGGTTATGCGGGAGACCATAACGGCGGGGCAGTCACATTCCGGCAGGCTCAGGATGGACTGCTTTGTTTGCTGAGATGCCTGGTGAATTATGGGGCCCGGGTTGGGCCTGGTCGTCCTGCGGTTCCTTTACCTGCGCGAGGCCGGGCAGGGGGTTTGTTATACTTTCCTGAACTCTGATTCCTGGCAGTTTGGCGGGCGTTTTTCATGCGAATCCTACATTTTTCAGACCTGCATATCGGCGTAGAGAATTACGGGCGGCTGGACCCGGCGACCGGGCTGTCCACCCGACTGGCAGACTTCCTGGGGGCGCTGGACGAGGTGGTGGAGTTTGCCCTTGCCCAGAAGGTTGACCTGCTGCTGCTGGCGGGGGACGCCTACAAGGGCAGGGATCCCTCCCAGACACACCAGCGGGAGTTTGCCAGCCGGTTATTCCGGGTGGCGTCGGCGGGAATACCGGTGTTCCTGCTGGTGGGCAACCACGATCTGCCCAACGCCAGCAGCCGGGCCAATGCGGTGGAGATATTTCCGACTTTGCAGGTGCCGAACGTTTACATAGGGGATAACCTGCAGACATACATGGTCAACACTCCTGCCGGTCCCCTCCAGGTGCTGGCGGTACCCTGGCCCCGCCGGGGACGACTGCTAAGCAGGGAGGAATCCAGGGGCATGACCATTGACCAGGTGCGGGCGGAAATTGAAAGCCGGATGACCATGGCCATTGACCAGCGAATTTCGGAACTGGACCCGGATGTACCAGCCATTTTGACGGGCCACGTTACCATCAATGGGTCCACCACCGGCACTGAGCGGTCAATGATGCTGGGGAACGACCACGTGCTCCTGGCCAGCGCGGTGCACCGTCCAGAGGTGGAGTATGTGGCCCTGGGGCATATTCACAAGCACCAGGTACTACGGCGGGAAGCGCCCACAATGGCCTACTCGGGCAGTCTGCAGCGGGTGGATTTTTCGGAGGAGAACGACGACAAGGGCTTTTGCGTGGTGGACCTGGATACGGGCGCCCCACGGGGGCAGCGAATGACGGACTTCCAGTTCCAGTTGGTGAACGCGCGCCGGTTCGTTACGGTGAACGTTACCATTGCCCCGGGTGAACCAGACCCCACTGCCGCAGTGCTCCGGGCTATCGGCCGCCATGACGTTGAAGATGCCGTGGTACGGGTACGAATACGTCTGCCGGCAGAGGCGGAACCGGGGCTGCGGGAAGGGGAAATACGGCAGGCTCTCCAGTCGGCCCACTTCATTGCCGCCATAAGCCACGACGTTGAAGGCACGCGGCGCACCCGCCTGGCCAGCGGTGAGTCGGAGGGACTTCAACCCCTGCAGGCGCTGCGAATCTACCTGGAAGGACGGGAGACTACTCCCGAAAGGGCGGAGACCGTTCTGCGGTACGGGGAGGAAATAATCGGGGAAGTGGAGAGCGGGATGACGACGCCGAGCGACCAGGGGCTGTCGTCAAGTTAGTCCTTCCTGTTGGTTGGGTATGGGGTGTAAGCAGGCGGTGTGCCAGAGTACTGGTATATCGCGGGGCATATTACCCATTTTGGGGACGGCTCTGGATTCCAGCTTTCGCTGGAATGACGAAAGTCGGTTTTTGATGACACCCACCCGGCGTCGGGGTCAAGGCAATCGCGCTTCAGGGAAATTGGCGTTGTGCAGGGATTAACGAACGCAATACCATCTTGCAAAGCAGGTTTCGGACCCGCGACCGGACTGTTGGGAAGGATTTGAGGCCCTTCGGCAAGCTCAGGGCGACATGGTTGGGGCTCGGGGCGACGTGTCTTATCGTTTTTTGTTTTCCCTTTCATTTCCCGTCATCTCCGGTTGTTTTGTAGCTGGGGAGTGGGGGTGGGTGACAGGTTTATGAGAGGGTAGTCCGCCATTGCCCAGCTTGCCCGGTGACGGGAAGCCCTCACCCCCGGCCCCTCTCCCATAGGGAGAGGGGGGATGCTTGGTATTGTCCCTTGATGGTAGGGGTAGGTTATCCAGGGTGGAAAGGGGGTGGTGTCAGTGGGGGACTGGCTTGTGCCTTGCGGGTGTCGGCAGGAAGGTTTTGAGGCCATTCGGCAAGCTCAGGGCGACATGACTTATGCCCCACGGTGGTCCGCCAGCTTTAGGCTGAATCAAAAACGCGATTGTCCTGGGGGCAGGGTTTTGGCTTGACACCTGTTTTTGCTGCCCGTAAACTGCCCTTTGCAATCCACCCGTAGCGGGGGTTAGCGGCCGGTTTGACCGGCAGACTTTTTCCAGGCACGGTGGGCCGCTGGGATCCTGTGTTGACCGAGACGGCCAAAATTGAATGTCCCGATTGAAGACAGCCGAAAAGCTGCGCCATAGTCTGGCGCGGCTTTATTTTTGTCCACCGGCCAGTCCCGGCCTTTCCATGCAGATGGACGATGGCAGAGTATGAACAACACGCTCACTGCGGTAAGCGGTCTTGAGGTTGGCCACTACACCGACCTGGCCAACGGAACAGGCTGTACGGTCATCCTTGCCCGAGGGGGAGCGTCGGGCGGCGTGGACGTCCGGGGCGGGTCGCCCGGCACCCGGGAGACCGACCTGCTGCAGCCCATGCACCGAGTGGACCGGGTCCACGGGGTTGTGCTCAGCGGGGGCAGCGCATACGGACTGGATGCCGCCTCCGGCGCAATGCGATACCTGGAAGAGCAGGGCATTGGAGTCCGGGTTGGAGCGGCAATAGTGCCCATAGTCGCGGCCACAATTCTCTTCGATTTGAATATGATAACCAACAAGGTCAGGCCAGGACCGGACGACGGGTATGCCGCTGCCGTCTCCGCCAATGCCGAAGCAGTGCCGGAGGGTTCAATCGGGGCAGGAACCGGAGCAACGGTGGGCAAACTCCTGGGGCCGGAACGGGCCATTAAGGGGGGTATTGGCAGCGCGGCGGTAACCCTGCCCGACGGCAACACGGTGGCGGCGCTGATTGCAGTTAACGCCGTGGGCGACGTGGTGGACCACCAGACCGGTGAGGTCGTGGCGGGCCCCAGGCGCAGTTCGGGCCCGGGATTTGTTCCTTCGGTACAGGCATTGCTGCTGGGAGAATCGCAGGCTGAAGCGGAACTGCCACCGACCATGGGCAACACGACCATTGGGGTGGTAGCCACCGACGCCACGCTGACCAAGGAAGAGGCCAACTGGCTGGCCCGGTTAAGCCACGACGGGCTGGCGCTGACTATTCGGCCGTGCCACACGCCAAGAGACGGGGACACGATGTTCGTCATGGCCAGCAATCACCGCGATCCGCCGGGGGACTTGACCACCATTGGCACGGCAGCAGTGGAGGTGACTGCCCGGGCAGTAATGCGAGCGGTTACCACTGCCACCGGGCTGGGGGGAATACCGGCAGTCAGTGAGCTTGAACGTGAAGGCTGAAGGCCAGGCTCGAAGAATCGGCTTTGTTGGGGCCGGAGCCGTGGGGTCAGGTCTCGCGCTGGCCCTGCACCGGCTGGGTTATGACGTAAGCGCGGTTGCCAGCCGCACCCCGGCGTCGGCCCGGGCCCTGGCTGACGGGATTGAGGGATGCCAGGCCGTGGCTTCCCCGCAGGCCGTTGCGGACGTGACTGACCTCGTATTTGTTACGACGCCGGATTCGGCCATTGCATCGATTGCGGCGGGGGTTCGCTGGAGGGAAGGTCAAGAGGTTGTCCACTGCTGCGGGGCGTCGGGCAGAGACATTCTGCAGGCAGCGGCCGAGCAGGGAGCAGCCACGGGGGCGTTCCACCCGTTCCAGACGTTTGCCGGAATTTCGGGGCCGGAAGAGGCGGTGGAGCGGTTGAAGGGCGTTGCGTTCAGCCTGGCCGCTGACGGTGACCTGGCCCAGTTTCTGGCGGGGTTTGCGGAGAAATTGCAGGGGACCACGGTGGCCGTAACCGATGAGGACCGACCGCTTTATCATGCGGCGGCGATTCTGAGCTGCGGGTATATGGTGACATTGCTCCAGACGGCGCTGGAGGCGCTGCAGGCGGCGGGCTTCTCCGAAGAACAGGCAGGCCAGGCCGTTGCCAGCCTTTCCAAAGCAACCCTGGAGAACGTGGAGCGGCTGGGTGTTGAATCCAGCGTCACCGGGCCCCTGGTGCGCGGGGACGTTGCAACAGTAATGCAGCACATGGATGCCCTTGCCGGCAGCAGCCCTGAGGCAGCCGGGCTATATTCGCACCTTACCCTGCTTTCCATCCCCCTGGCGTGCCAGTTGGGACTGGGGACTGAAGGAGCGCGGAGTGTCCTGGGAAAGCTGGCGGGGCTGGGTTCTTTTCAGTTTCGGGATAACCCTTAGGAAATGAGGTAACAGGCATGGCGAAAGTCACCGTCAGTCAGTTGACCGAGATGAAGGAACGGGGCGAAAAGATCCCCATGATCACCGCCTACGACTACACCACCGGCATTCTGGCGGACGCCGCGGAAATTCCGGTAGTGCTGGTGGGGGACAGCCTGGGGATGGTGGTAATGGGGTACGACTCGACCATACCGGTTACCCTGGACGACATTATTCGCCACACGAGGATGGTTGCCCGGGGAAACAAGTCGTCTCTGATAGTGGCTGACCTGCCGTTCATGACGTACCAGGTGGAGCCGGCGGAGGCCCTGCGGAACGCCGCAAAACTGCTTCAGGAGGGCGGGGCCCACACCGTGAAGCTGGAAGGCGGCACGAATGTGGCATCCACCGTCCGGCGAATCGTGGACTGCGACATACCAGTGATGGGCCACATCGGGGTTACGCCCCAGTCGGTGAATGCCTTTGGGGGTTACCGGGTTCGCGGGCGCAACCTGGAGCAGGCCCGGCAAATACTGCGAGACGCGGTGGCGCTGGAAGAGGCTGGAGCTTACGCGGTGGTACTGGAACTGGTGCCTTCCCCGCTGGCCCAGTTGATTACCAAGCGGCTGAAGATTCCTACCATCGGGATTGGGGCCGGGGCGGGATGCGACGGACAGGTCCAGGTGCTGCATGACATGCTGGGGCTTTTCACCGACTTTGTGCCCCGCCACGCCAGGCAGTACGCCAGCCTGGGTCCGGTGATCAAGGAGGCCTTTGTCCAGTATTCCAGTGAGGTAAGAGACGGGAGCTTTCCGACGGCGAAGGAGAGCTTCACAATGGATGAGAGCATACTGGAGGGACTCGAGGACATTTGATAACGCCAGGCCAGGCTATGCGAGAAAAAGTTACGCCGCGCTTCAAAGCGCGGCGTAATTGTTTTTGCCCGTATTTGACAGAAGCGGGAGTTCCTACGACCTGGGGCGTCGGCTCTCCAACTGGTCGATGATGGCCTGGACTTCGTCGAGGCCAGACTGGGTAGTTGCGGGGTCCTGAATGGTTACCTGATAGCCGGACAAGTCAGCGACGCCCGTGGGGTCAAGCTGCATGGCGGCTGCGATGGCGCCGTCGCTGTTCACCAGAGGAAGGTTCTGCTTGATCAAGGCTATCCTCATCTGGGACGAGAACAGACCAGGGCCATGGGGCTGGGTCGTGTAGAACTGGCTGGACTGCACGGTGCCAGCTTCCTTGTCGAAACGGATAACGGTGGCCGGAGCATCCGGGTAGTAAACCGTAAGCTGGGCATTGTCAATCAACTCGGACGGGCTGTAATCCTCGACCACCATGGAACGGCTGATGGCCATTCCACTGGGGTCATAGAGGGCAAAGAACAGCACGATGTTCTGGGTGCTGGTATCCACCTGGAAGGTATAGAAAGTTCGGACGATTCCGCCGCCGACGATCTGCAGATCTACAAAGCCATCCGACAGAACTTCGCCGTAGAGAACTTCCGGAGGCTGGAAAGGTTGCGGACCCATCTGGGGTACGTCTTCGGGGCCAGTCTGCGGAGTCTCCTGCACTGGCTGTTCAACAGGCTGGGGAGGCGGGGCAATGGGCACTACCGGCGCGGCCACAGGTTCGGGTTCAATGGGCGCGGGACTAACGGGGTTGCTGCCCAGGAGCAGGTACAACACGACCCCGGCGACAATCAAAACGGCGAGAAGGACCAGAATCAATACCATGGGAGAACCGGAGCCACCACGATACTCCGGCATTCTTGAGATTCTCAATTTTGCCTCCAAAAAATCGGTGCGTCACCGGCCCCGATTAGTCGTCAGGGCCGGTATTCGTTTCAATGCATTAAAGGTTGGGGAGTGCGTCAGACAGCTTGGAGATGTCTTCCCAGCGCCGGCCGCGGCCTTCCCGCCGGTCGCGGGAGGTGTTCATCATGTTGGCGGCCTCGCGATAGAACCACTCAATGCGGTCCATCGCCTTGCCCTCACCAATGTTGGCCACGATGGCGGTCACGCTGATGGTGTCGGAAGTGCGGCCCGGGTAGGTACCCTTGCGGCGACCGGCCCCGGGGACCAGTTCCGAAAAGGTATTGTCCATCATTTCAACAATTTCCTCGGTGGCTTCGACGGCGGGGCCGCTGAAGAGGCCCAGCACGTGCTGCGCGTCGTAGAGGACCTTGCCTTCCTCGATGTACTCGCAGTCCAGGGACAACTCGGCCAGAGCCTGGGTGACTACCGTCTGGGCGCGCTCGATCTGGGCCTTGGACACGGAGAAGTGCTGCTGCTGACGCTCAGTGCCGCGCAGTCGACCAAAGAGGCCGCCGCTGTTGGTGCGAGGCTTCCGGCTCATGGGAAGAGCAGCGTGGCTCACGCCGATGACAGTGGGGCCCTTGAGGATTCGGATGACGTCGTTGGCGTCCAGTACCTCGCCGATGAACCGGCGGTCGGTTTCTTCACCAACGCACAGGATATCCATAAAGGAATCGGCGATCTTCCGGTTAATGGTGGCAAAGTTGACGCCCATGGCGTCCTGCTTGCGGGCGAACTTCTGGTTGTCCACCAGGAACACCGCGTCGGCCTTGGAGTTTTCCAGGATCTTCTTAAGACAGGTGGCGGTGTTGATAACGCTGTCCGGCTCGTCGTACTGGTTCTCAAAAGGCAGAACCAGCATGGCGTACACGGGCTTTTTGAACTCTTCCTTCAGCAGGTCAACAATGACACCGACAGATCCGGAACCGGTGCCACCGGCGGTGGTGGCGATAACCAGGATAGCGTCAGCGGAGTAAACGTCCCCGTGATCACGAATGGTGGCGACAATCTTCCGAGAGTCGCGACGAGCCTGTTCCGCGCCGTCGGCATTGACTTTACCGGCGCCTCTGCCCCGGAATTCGTCGGTAGTACCCAGGAGAATAGTGTGGTCATCTGTCTGCGGAATGTGCTCGAGACCGTAGAGGTCTCCTGCACCCAAATTCACTGCGAAGACGCCCTTGGCGATTGGGTCTGCCTCGGTGCCGGTGAAAATTCGCACCCTCCGGTTCGTCCACACCCACTGCCCCAGGGCGACGAATTCATCAGCGATGTTTGAACCGCCTTGACCCGTCCCAACGACAACTAGCTTCATATCAAACTCCTACTCCTCAAAGAGACAGTTATACAAGCTGCGCGGCCATTGAATCGCCATCTGGGCAACCAACCCCGCCTGCACTCATCCCTACCTTTGATGCCCAATTACCCGACATAATAACTCTTACATTAACACAAGCGATTGTAACACGGACTACAGATTGCGTCCAATTATGCGCCAAATAGAGAAATCGGGGGCATAGCTATAACCTGACTTTTACATAATATTACCTTATCTGCCGATACATTTGTTAGTGTTTCCGAACCAATTGACGGCAGTTTTGGCCATGCCCACATTTCGACCGAAGGTTTTCCGCTCGGCTGGGCGCATAGTCCTTTCGATGGATTATCGCCGGCATTGGATGAGATTTCGGGTATCCACTGGGTACCTGGAGTGGTTCGCACCCTTTCGTTCTGGGGCACTCGACTCTGGGTCTTTCGATTGTCGGTGACAACTCCTCCAGTCCGTTCGTGGTGAGCTTGGAGAACCATTCCGGCCCGGGCGGCCCTTCGACGGGCTCAGGGCGAACGGAGGAAGAGACTCTACCAAATAATCGACAGACCCGGGCACTGGATTAACGGTCCCTAGGCTATCGCGGGACAAAGGGAAGAGTCGGCGCAATGCGGATAGCCGAGATGCCCTCGTATCCGGGCGCAACGAACGAAATTACAGGGAGAGTGAACGGGAAATGCAGGGCCCCGGGCCTCGGCTGGCAGAACACCAACACCTGGCCCGTCAATTCCCCGGTGGCAGTGGCAGAAAACAGAAACTTTCGAGGATACCTGGTTCGTTGACACTACCTTGACGATGGCATATATTTGGCTAAAATTTAGCAGCAAGAAGCAGGGGCTATTGCAATTGGCAGTCGCCGCAATTCCAGCCTGCTATTCAGCGCCAAGGGTTCATTAACTGGCGGTGACCGGACCAGGCGGTGAGCGGCGAAGAGCGGTTCTGGCGACCACCAACAAACGGGGACGGGCACGGGCCGAAGCAGGGCAGGGTACTCTCAACGAGGTTAAAGGTATGCAACGGTTTATCCTGATCAGGTGCTTTTACGCACTGGTTGTGCTGTTCATAGTCAGCGTCATTGTCTTTGCACTGGCGCGCCTCAGCGGCAATCCCGTGGACGTGTTCCTGCCGGCCGATGCGGGTCCCGCACAGGAGAAGGCGCTGGAACGGTCCCTGGGACTGGACCAGCCACTGCCGGTTCAATATCTGAAATTTGTTGGCAACGCATTGCGGGGCGACTTCGGGCAGTCCATAAACTGGTCGGATCAGACCGCCATCGGCCTGGTGGTACAGCGCTTCCCTGCCACCCTTCAGCTGGCAGCCATTGCCATGGGTATCAGCATCCTTATTGCGGTGCCAGTGGGCGTGTTATCGGCGGTCAAGAAGGACACTATCTTTGACTATATAGGGAAGGTGATTGCCCTAGCCGGCCAGTCACTGCCACCCTTCTGGCTGGGCATAGTTCTGATTTTCCTGTTCGCCGTGCAGCTGGACCTGTTCCCCACCTCGGGTCGAGGAGGGGGGAAGAACCTGATTTTGCCGGCTATTACCCTGGGCTGGTTCCAGGTGGCGGCGATGATGCGCCTGGTGCGTTCCGCCATGCTGGAAGTGCTGGACACGGAGTACATTAAGCTGGCCCGAATCAAGGGCATTCTTGAGTTGAAAGTGGTCTGGAAGCACGCGTTGAAGAACGCGGCCATTCCTCCCCTGACTTTCTTTGGTATCGTGGCGGGGCAGTTGATGACCGGCGCGGTAATTACGGAAAGCGTGTTCACCTACCCCGGCACGGGTCTGCTGGCCATTCAGGCCATCAACGCCCGCGACTATCCGGTAGTCCAGGCTGTGGTAATCACCTTTGCTGGAATCTACATCCTGGCCAACCTGGTAGTGGACGTACTTTATGCTTACCTGGACCCCAGGATTCGTTACTAAGCAAGCTAGATAAGCCAGGCGGCGGCGGCCCGGAAGGCATTTCCGGTGCCTGGGGCCACCGTTCCCGCCAAATGATCAGGAGTGGACAACGATGCAAATTACTGCGCCAGCGCGAAAACCTGCCTGGTATTCGCCAAGTAGTATAGGTAACTTTGTTCAGGAAGCGCGACGCCTCCCACTAATCCCCATGGTGGTAATACTGGTAATACTGGTTATACCCGCCTTCTTTGCCAATGCGGTGGCGCCCCACCATCCGACGAGGGGGCAGTTTGCCGAGCGCTTGACACCACCGGCGTGGCAGGAAGGGGGATCGACCAAGTACCTGCTGGGAACCGACAAGCAGGGACGAGACATTCTGAGCCGCATTATCCACGGCGCCAAGTACGTGCTGATGGTTTCGATGACGGTAATTGCCATTAGCGGAGTGGTCGGCGTGGGTTTGGGGCTGGTTGCCGGGTACTTTGGGGGCCGTTCCGACATGCTGATCATGAGGGCGGTGGATATTGCCCTCTCAATACCAGCAATTCTGTTAGCCCTGGCCATCGTGGCGGCCAGGGGCCCCAGCTTCGGCGTGGTGATTTTCGTCATCTGCGTCATCCTCTGGTCGCGGTACGCCAGGCAGGTCCGGGGAGAGGTGCTGGCCATCAAGAACCAGGACTTCGTCGGTCGGGCAAAGGTGGCGGGATCATCGGACTTCCGCATAATCGTGCGTCACATCTTCCCCAACGTGGTGAACTCGATTATCGTGCTGGCGACCCTGCAGGTAGGTTTCGTGATTCTGCTGGAGGCGAGCCTGAGCTTCCTGGGAGCGGGCATTCCGAGGCCCACTCCCGCCTGGGGTCTGATGGTGGCCACCGGACGGGAACTGGTGGTAACCGCCTGGTGGGTTTCTTTCTTCCCCGGTGTTGCCATCTCACTGGTGGTGTTGTCGCTTAACCTGATGGGCGACTGGCTGCGGGACAGACTGGACCCCAAGCAGCGCAACTTGTAAGCAGCTAACAAGGAAGGCGACAAGGCCCCTGGGCGTTGAGTCCCGGGGCCTTTTTTTGTGGTTGGGACGCGTATGGGTTCAGAGGGTATGGGGGAGAGGCGCTGGATTCCGGCTTGCGCCGGAAAGACGAGTTTCGTCTTTTGACGACACCCGCAAGAATGGCGAGAACAAGAACCCGGAGGGTTAAGGGCAGGGTTGCCAGGTGGCGGACAAGGGGGTTGTTCGCCCTGCCAGGGTTCTTTCGATTGTCGGTGGCAACTCCTCAAGTCCGTTCGTGGTGAGCTTGGAGAACCATTCCGGGCAGCCCTTCGACGGGCTCAGGGCGAACGGTGGAAGAGGCTCTACCAAGATAATCGACAGACCCTGACGGGCGGCGGCAGCACGGTTCCT
>MKWU01000241.1_pt1 | contig 103970 bp, 86 predicted proteins | sample 809101 | NCBI WGS metagenome assembly MKWU01 (sample SAMN05860141, study PRJNA318959) | sponge metagenome | host: Aplysina aerophoba | place: Slovenia: Piran, Adriatic Sea, Gulf of Piran | collected 2013-05-07
CTCAGCGTGGTGCGGGCCGCTTCCCTGCCCCTGCCGGACCCCCCAAAAAAGCCTGCGGGACCGGGCAGCCTGGCGGCTTTCCGGCAGGCCCGCGGCCTGGCCGGGGGCTGACCGTGCCGGAAGTCCGGCGGCTGCGGCCCGTGGTCGCGGACCTCGAGTCGGTGCTGGCCTGGTCGCACTGGCACCGCCGCCACCGGTGGGCGGCCCTGCACTGCCACTACCGCCGGCAGCAGGCCACCACCTTGTGAATTACCACTGTAGTATTAGTGGTGTCTGTCGCTATCGACATCTATGATGATGTGTGCCGAACCCACATGCCTCCGGTTGGGTGGCAACAGGCTGTTCAACGTCCACTTCGCCCATCCCAACCCCCAGGAGGCCATGTGGACCAAAACGTTCCCAAGCCACGGGGTGTCTGCCGCATAGTGCTTCCGATGGAACGTCCACATGGCGCGGTGGAACTCCAGGATCATCCGGCCGCTGTCTTTGCGTGTGGCCGCGCCCTTGTGGTGCAGGACGCGGGCCTCCGGCAGATAGACCACCTGCCAGCCCTTGCGGCGAAAGCGCACGCAGTGATCCAGGTCTTCCCCGTACATGAAGAAGGTGTCCTCGTCCAGGAGTCCGACCTCCTGCAAGGCCTCGGCCCGCATCAGTTGGCAGGCCCCCATCACCGAGTCGACAAAGGCCGGCTCATCGTCTTTGACATAACCACAGCTGTAGCCGGCCCAGATTGGACTGTGCGGGAAGAACCTGCGGAGGCCCGTCATGTGGGCCAGCGACCTCCATGGAGTCGGTTCGCTCCGCTTGCACCCGGTGTCCAGGGATCCGTCGGGACGAATCATCCTTGGGCCGACCACCCCCGCCTGCGGGTGGCGCTCCATGTAGGACAGCATGCGCGGCAGGGCGTCCTTCTCCACTTCGGTGTCCGGGTTGAGCAACAGCACAAATTCGTGCTCAAGTGGGCCTGAATCGGAATCCCCGTCGATGCCTATCCGCTCCAGGCCCCGGTTGTTGCCGTGGGCGAAGCCTTTGTTTTCCGGGTTCTCCAGAACCCGAACATCGGGATAGTGTTCCCGGACCCAGGCAGCGGACCCGTCGGTGGAGGCGTTGTCCAGAAACCAGATGTCGTGGGAGACGCTCCTCAAACTCTTGCCCAGGGCATCGAGACAGGCCTCCAGGTACTCCCGGTTGTTGTAGTTGAGGATGAGAACTGCCAAGCGCTTCATGCGGGAAGTGCCGATTCAGGCTGCGGATGCCGTGCTCGGTTGTGACTCAACCGGAGCACGGCGCCTCACGCGAATATCCCTGCGAAAGGCATGATCCAAGCCTTTGGTTCGCCACAGGCATGGCCCGGCTCGTGGTTGACCGCGTTGTCGGCCAATCCACCCGGTGCTGCCATGTCCGCCAGGGACTACAGGGCCACTTCGGACCCGCTGGCGGCCGACTTGTACATCGCCTCCAGGATGGCGATGCCCACCAGGGCCTGCTCCCCGGTCACAACGTCCGCGGTCCCGTCCCCGGCCAGATGCCGGATCAGGTCCCTGCTCTGCAACACCGAGGAATACTCCCCACCTGTGGGTACCTCAACGTCAATGGTCACCGGCTCACCGTGCATCTCCTGGAAGATGTCCAGCTTGTCGGGGCGGATGATGGCCCCGCCTTCGGTCCCGTACACCTCCACCAGTTCGGCCGCCGGCAGATGCATGGCCCAGGAACACTGCAAAATCAGGGAGGTTCCGTTCTCAAAACGCACCAGGCCGTAGGCCAGATCCTCGACATCGAAGCGACCGCCCTCCCGGGGCTTGGCCGCGCGGTCGATGCCCCAGCCCCCGGTTCCCACGCCCTGCGAACCCAGGCGGTCGTAGGCCACCGCCGACACCGTTGCGGGTTTGGGATAGTCCATCAGGAACAGGGCCTTGTCCAAGGCGTGCACGCCGATATCCAGCCCACAACCGCCGCCGGCCATGTCCTTGTTGGTGAACCAGCTGCCGAAGCCCGGAATCCCCGCCCGGCGCGTGTAGACCGTACGGATGTGGTAGATGTCGCCGAACTGACCGGAGTCCACCGCCTTGCGTCCCATCCTCATGGTTGTGGACCAGCGGTAGTGCGTACCGACGGTCAAGGTCCTCCCTGCCTTGTCCGCAGTCTCAAACATTTCCCGGGCATCCGCCAGGGTCAGGGCCACCGGCTTCTCGCACAGCACGTTGACCCCGGCTTCCAATGCGGCAATCGACATGGGCTTGTGGAAGATGTTCGGGACCGCCACGACCACCAGGTCCAGGTTCTCCTTGTCCAGCATCTCCCGATAGTCGGTATAGGCCGAGGGGATGCCGCGCTCCGCCGCAAACTGCGTAACCCGCTCTTCCTGCACATCGCAGATGGCCACAACCTGACAGTTGTCCACGACCGCGGAAAAGGTGGGGTGGTGTCCGAACTGGACCACGGACCCGCAGCCGATGATGCCTACGTTCCAAGTCTTGTCGCTCACGCTCATTGCTCCTGAAGTTGGATTGTCCTGCCTGGTGCAGGGATTGGGATTGGTTTGAACAACTCTCTTGAATGGCGGTCCATAGCGGGATGCAGTCAGGATTCCACTTGGGGTTCCGGCCGGGCAAAGCCGCTGCGCAAACCGTCAATATGCTCGTGGAGATCCGGCCCAACGTTCGACCACAGGGGATCCGGAATGATGCTCGCGCCCTCACGCCTGGCCAGCTTGGCAGCAGGTACAAAATCTGCGTCTCCAGTTACCAGGACCAAAATATCCGCCTGTTTTTTCAAGGTTAATGAGGCAATGTCTATTCCAAGCCGCATATCCACTGCTTTCTGCTGAAGACTTAACTTGAAATCTTCATCCCGCAGATCGTCCAGCTTGAGCTTGTTCTGCAGGAGTCGCTTTTGGATGTCGGTATGCAGGGCCCAACCGCCTATCCGCCGCACTTCCCCCAAACGGACCGCAGTGTTGGGCATGCTGCGCAGTTCCTGAAACAGGTTTAGTCGAGATCGCGTTGTCTCGGACTCGGCAAATTTGACCGCTTGGCCGCTGACGGGCTTGTGTGCCTTTCCCTGAGAGGGGTAGGCATCATGATAGAACACGCGATACAGCAGTGAACGCGGGTTGGGAACGCGTTCAACCTGGTTGATTTGTTGTAGGTGGGAATTGACCAGCTGGTGGATTGCATTCTTAACCGCGGTAGTATCCGCCATCTTCACCTCGGGGCGGCCCTTGCGCAGACGCTTGAGGAAGAATCCTCCGTCGATCAGGATGGCGACTTTCGTCAAGGCGCGAATTCCAGAAAAAAGCCCCCGGGATCAACTGGGTTCGGGATGAATTGAACCCAGCCTACTGCCAAGGGGCGGATGTGGCCGTGAGTGTAACACGATCACGCGTCAGGCAAGTTGCCTACGGAGAGTACGGAGTTGTGAAGGGTACCGCTTGAGTTCCGTTGATGTTGGCGCGAACCTGCCAACGACAAGGGACCCACCACATGGACTTGATTCCAGCCTCTGGCCTTGCCGACAGGTACTTTGCCGATTCGGGTCCGCCCGATGCCTGCCCCACTGCCGGAACCGGGGCTGGTGACACAACAGCATCCATGTCCGCAACCATGTGGTTCCTGGAGGTCTCCGAGGTCAGAGCTGGCGGTGCAAGTGTTTGGTGCCGCTTCCCGACCAGCGCAATGAGCGATCTCCCGACAGGGCCGCAATCCTTCCAAGAGCTGTCGGTCCGATTGTGCGCCCTCCGTGCCGGCTTTCTCTGAACCCAGGCAAGCTCTGCGCAAAAGAGCTGTGATGGAGTGTCGGAATGTGAGTCCGCAGAGCCCAAGAGCGGTTCGATGCCTTTCACACCCCTAGCCGGCGGCCGGGTACAGCACGGCATGCAGTTCCTTGGGGCCGTGCACCCCCAGGGTCAGCTTCGACTCGATGTCCGCAGACTTGCTGGGACCGGATACCAGTGTCAGGTTGGCGCTGTTGCGGATGGCGTGTCCCAGGGAGCCATCCTGCTGGTGTTGCTCCAACCAGGTCTCCACGTTGGGCAGCAGCCGCGTGCCGGGAATCAGCGCGATGTGGTTGAGGGGCAAAAGGGAGGCGCTGCGGCTTTGGCCCGGAGTGCTCTTCAACAGGACGGAACCCGTGGCGGCGAACGCAACTTCCACACCGGTGATGCCCACCCGAATTTCCTGCAGGTCGCCTCGCGTGTCAAGACTGTTCAGCGACTCCGGTACCACCACCTCCACGTCCCTGTCGAAAAGGTTTTCCTCAAGGCCCGGAAGCCAGGAGTTTAGTTCGGACCAGGCAAGGACGCGCCGGGGACCGGTATCGTCCAGCCACTCCAGGATCTTTTGCACTGTGAACATGCGCGCAGCCACCATCGAATCGGCGATGTCGCTGGAGCCGTGCAGTTTCTCCAGTTCCGCAGCGAATCGCTGTTCGAGCCCGGCATCCTCGGCCCTGAGGGTGGCCACGTGCATGTGTTCACCCGGAGTCAACGGCGGCGTGTCCGCGGGCGGCCATGGGATCTTCGGGTCGGCCAGTCCCTGGCGCAGCCGATCCAGGATTCGTTGCCGGGCTTGGCTCACTTTGCGGATCCCCGCGTCCCGGATCGCTTGGCCCACCACTCCCTGAAGCTTTGCTTCGCCATCGGCGGGAAGTCGCGCTGGCGGGTCCAGTGGTGCAGGGGCGGGGGCAGCCTGCGCAGGTTTCGGTCGCCAAACCCCGACAGGAGTCTGGTTCCGGTCCGTGCCACGCGGGCAGCGGCCTGATAGGCCGCCGGACGGCTCGTCACCCCGACAAACCCCTGCATCGCCCGGCGTTCCGTGCCCGGCATGTTCCTGCCGGACACCAGATCGTGCCGCAGGTTCAGCAGCATCTTGGGCAGGTCGATCTGGACCGGACAGGCGTCGCGGCACGCTCCGCACAGGGTGCTGGCATAGGGCAGGTCCTTGTTGTGGGCCATCTCCTCCGACAGCAGCGGCGAGATGACGGCGCCGATGGGGCCGCTGTAGGTATTGCCGTAGCCGTGGCCCGAGATTTGGCGGTAGACGGGGCACACGTTGAGGCAGGCTCCGCAGCGAATGCACATCAGCGACTCGCCGTAGCCGTCCGCCAGCATCCGGGACCGTCCGTTGTCCATCAGGACCACGTGGAATTCCTCGGGGCCGTCCACGTCCTCCGGGCGCCTGGGACCGGAAGTCATGGACAGGTAGACAGTGACGCGCTGGCCGGTGGCGCTGCGGGTGAGTGACTGGTACTGCAGGAAGGCGTCCTGAGGGGTGGGCACCAGTTTCTCAATCCCCATCACAGCGACATACACCCGCGGCAGCGTGGAGACCATGCGGCCGTTGCCCTCGTTGGTGACAATGCAGACCGTGCCCGTATCGGCAATGGCGAAGTTGCAGCCGGAAATGCCCATGTCGGCGCTCAGGAACTCCTGGCGCAGTTCCACGCGCGCCCGTGCGCAGAGGGCTTGGGGATCAAGAGTCCGGGGCATGGACAGCTTGTCGGCGAAGAGATCCGAGATCTCGTCGATCCGCTTGTGAATGACCGGGGCCACGATGTGGCTGGGGATTTCCGCTGCCAACTGGATGATGTACTCCCCCAGATCCGTTTCCACACAGGTGATGCCCTTCGCCTCCAGATGGCGGTTCAGGTGAATTTCCTCGGTGGCCATCGACTTCGACTTCACGACCTTGCGCACATGGTGCCGCTCCGCCAGTTCGCCGATGATGCGGTTGGCTTCGTCAGCATCCTCGGCCCAGTGGACCTGGCCGCCGTTCATGACGACGTTGTGTTCAAACCGTTCCAGCAGCTCGGGGAGATTGCGCAGCGTGTGTGCCTTCATTTGGCGCATTTGATCCCGGAGGCGCTGGGATTCCAGTTCCTCCAGGCTGAGGCGCTTCTGTTCCTTGAGATGCAGCGTGGCCCGGGTCAGGGTGTCCGCCAAGAGCGGGTCGTCAACCGCCTGCTTGACGCGGGTCTTGAAGGGGGCTTCGATGTCGATGCGGGAACGCATGGTCGCGGCTGCCGGTGTCAATCCGTCCCAACATCCTGCCAACGCCGGGGTCTGTCGCCGGCGTCCGGTGCCTTGGATTGGGCTGCTGTGTTGAGTTCGTGGTCCGACTGAGAGTTGCGGGTGGCGAGGGCTTCGGCAATGTGCATGGCGCGGCAACGGCGATCCTGGCGTTGCAGGAGGCCCTGCAGGTGGGTCATGCACGAGACGTCGCACATGACCACATGGTCGGCGCCGCAGGCTTCAAGGCTCGTCAGCTTGACGTTGCCCATTGCCACCGAAATGGGCTCGTTCTTGACGGCAAAGAGGCCGCCGAACCCGCAGCACTCGTCGCTGCCCGGCATGTCCACCATGTCCAGGCCGGACTCGGCCAGGAGGGAACGGGGCTGTTCGTCGATGTGCAACTCCCTGAGAAGATGGCAACAGGCATGGTAGGCAACCTTGCCCGGCAGATGTGCCTCGGGCAATCGGGCCTCCAGGACATCCACCAGGAACTCGGTCAGTTCGAAGGTGACCGCCGCCAGTTCCCCGGAGCGCTTCAGGTAGGCCGGATCGTTCTCCAACAACTCCAAATGGAAATGGCTGGTCATTGTGGCGCAGCTGCCGCTGGGCAGGACGATGGCCTCCGCCTGCCCCGAGGCAATCAGGGGATGGAACACGTCGACGAAGTGACGGGCCAGGGGTACGGCCTCGTCGTGGTAGCCGGAATTGAAGGCCGGCTGGCCACAGCAGGTCTGGTCTTCGGGGAAGACCACCTCCACACCCTGTTCCTCCAGCAACTGGACCGCGGCCCGACCCACCTGCGGATAGATCATGTCCACCATGCAGGTGACAAACAGGGCCACTCGGCGCGGGGGTTGTTCGAACTGCTTCTTGTGTTGCATGGGTGGATTTCAGGCAAGGAGGGCCGTCATGCACGTTTGCAGGGGCAGGGTGGTGACCTCGACGCCGCGTTCCCGCGCCAGGCAATTGACTTCGGACCGGATCCCGACGCCAACGCGCCCGTCCTCGCCAAACGGCAGGTCCGGCAGGTAGATCCCCGGTTCGATCGTGAACATCACGCCCGGGACCAGGGTGCGCCTGTCCCTGGTTTCCAGATTGTCGATGTTCACCCCGGTGAAGTGCACCTGGGTGCCCAGGCTGTGGCCGGTGCGATGGATGAACGCGTCCCCGTAGCCGGCGTCCGCAATGACCTGCCGGCAGGCGTCGTCCACCTGCGCGCCCTGGACCGGACGCGCGTTGGACAGTTCGCGGTCCATGAACTCAAGTGCCGCGTCGCGTGCATTCCCGACCGTCTCGAAGATGGCTGCCACCTGCAAAGGCACCTGTGTGCCGCACCAGGCGGTCCAGGTCACGTCGGCAAAGCAACTGTCCGGCCTGTCGGCCTGTTTGCCCCACAGATCGATCAGAAGAATGTCGCCACGTCGAATCGGCGAACTTGCCTGCTCGGCCGGCTCAAAGTGGGGATCGGCGGCGTGGGCGTTGACGGCTACGATGGGTGCGTGGTCGGGGTCCAGGCCCTTGCCTGCGAGCCTCTGTACGATGAACTGCTGGAGTTCGTATTCGGTCAACGGTCGGCCGTCTTCTATGGCCCGTGCGACTTCTTCAAAGGCGGCATCCTTGGTTTCGAGGACAATCGCCGCGGCTGCGCGATGGGTGGCGATCTGGTCCGGCGTGAGCACCGCCTGGAATGTCTGCACCAGATCCTGGCTGCCTTCCACCCTGACCTGCCCGACCTCCCGGACCAACTCAATCGTGCCTGCTCCGACCAGATCCAGGGTGGGTACGTCGTTGCCGGCGCTGAACTCCATGGCAACGACCTTCGCCTCGGCCAGGAGTTCGCCGACGCGGGTGTGAAGTTCCTGCCACCCGACATACGTGTCCAGCGGAATATCCAACGAGGTGGCCAGTCCGGCGAATGTTCCCCGCTCGATGGCGTGCACCAGGAGGCGCGGGGAACCCGTGGCGGGAATGTACAGGAACCAGCGACGCGTTCCCGACGATTGCAGGCCGCACAGGTGCAGGGCGACCGGGTTGGTGCCGCGGAAGTCCGCCAGGAGCCACCCGTCAAGGCCGGCGAGCCTAATCCGATGCTGGATTGCGGGCAGGGGAAAGGGCATGGTCCAATCGAGGTGGTTTGGCATCTGCCTCAGGAGAGGCATGCTGCTGTTAATATATCCGACAATCCACCTGGGCAGGCAGACCAATGGCTGCCGCCGGTGTTGGTTCCCTACGTTTTGCACACCAGCGAGGAGTGTTCATGTATCAACTTCTGACCATCGTCGGCAATCTCGGTGCCGACCCTGAAATGCGCGTGCGCCGCTAGGCCGTCCATGTGTCTTGCCGGTGGAGCCGGCGGCACAAGGGAGTTCGTGCCAGGCGCCGCGACTGACCCGATGCCGAAAGGCTGCAGGGGACCAAAGCATGTCGCAGCGCGCCTGTCTGCCATGGTGAAAGCTGAATTGCCTGAATTCCAGATTCCAGAGTGCCTCACAGGACACTGCGGAAAGGCTCGGTGCCTTCCCGCATTCCGCCCAAGCAGCCGGCATGAGCGCCTTGCCGGCTGTGCTCCCAAGGGCGGATTCGCCGGACTGCACGTCCGGACGGGAATCGAACGGAGCACCTACAGCAGACTAGACACGGACACATGGAACGGACCGCGGGATGGCCTGTTGGCAGCCATGCCATGGCCACGGAGTTCCCGTAGTAGTCGGTGGCGGACCAACATCCGCGGCAGGGCGAAGGGGAACAGGCTTGTACGGCATCGGTCCGCGAGGTATGCGTAATGCAGTCCGCCGCAGCGGTACAGGATGCTCTGCTCACACTTGGACGCAAACGGCAGCCCCTGCAAAGGGCCTACCGGTTGCTGTTCAATCCCAATCTCTATCGGCAGTTCGCCACGGTGGATGCACGCCTGGCACTGCCATCGCTCATCGAGGCCCTGCGGGGCCAAACGTTTCGCTGGGGCGGCGATGCGGTTCAGGACCGGGCCTTGGCCGAAGTCCTGGCCGGCATCATTGGCGTCTGGCTGACCGGGCACGGTCCCGGGTTTGTCCACGGACTGGCACCGGACACCGGCCTGCATTCGGCTCTCAGGGCTGCCCGCGCCATGGTGGCCGGGGAGCAGTGGGTCACGTCGATTGCAGTACCCATGTCCAATTCCGTCGCTGGATGTCCATCCAGACCCAAGTTGTCGCACATGGTGCAGGACGGGCGGTTCACCGAGCTGTTGAACCGATACTTCGATGCCTATCCGTTGGCCGATCCCGAATCGTCCACGGTGTTCAGCGGGGTCCTGCAACCTGCATCACTGCATGGTGTCTGTGCACAGCTGGCCCTGACGGACCTGGACGACCATCTCGAATCCACGCGGACGGCACTAAAGCGCAAACGCGATGAAACGGTTCTGAAGAGTCTCCGTTACAGCAACGCGTTGCTGCTGGCGGCTTCGGGGAGCCGGGACACGGTAGCGGCCCTGCTTGCCGAGGTGACAGCCGTGCTCCGAAGCCTGACGGGAGGTGATGCTCCCGGTGGCCGGGAACCCCGGTGGATTCCATGGGGCACAGGTTCGGACGTGCAGTTCCTCGGTTATCGCATGCAGTGCCGTGAAGATGGCTCTGCGTCCTTGCGTTCGTCGCCCGAACTGATGCGGAAGGCTGCCCGGCCGTTTCATCGGCGCGGCAAGCCTGCGGAGCGCGGCGACCGGACTTTCCTGGACGACCACCGGATCGGGGTTCTCTATGCGGAGGAATTCGAGGCGGTGCGCCAGTACTACGCGCTGGCGGAGGATCGCGGACCACTGCGAGGATTCCAGCAAACCCTCAAGGCTTCATGGGCCCGTACGCTGGCCCACAAGCATCGGTGCCGTGTCAATGCCGTTCTGGATCCACAAGGGGGCCATCTGGCCGCCTGGCAGGGATCATGGCTGGCGAGGATCCCCGGCACCGATTACCGGGTGAACCGAATTGAGGACGTGTGCATCAGGGAGCGGGAGCAGGTACGAGCTGGAGAGCCGTGTGCGGTGAAAGTCGCACGCACGGTTCGGAGGGAGGCCCACCATGACTGAACTGTCGCTACGACAGCCGGAGACGGCCCACCCTACGACATGCCTTCCGGAGACAAGGTTTGCAGTTTCAATGTCGCCGTAAACAACGTATACAACGACCGGTCGGGGGAGCGCAGGACCGACACCACCTGGTTCAGGGTTTCGGTCTTCGGTCGCCAGGCCGAGCCTTGCGGTAGGTACTTGAACAAGGGCCGCCAGGTCCTGGTGACGGGCCGCGTGAAGTCCAACGCCTTTATGGGCCAGGACGGTCAGCCGCGCGCATCGTTGGATGTGCGCGCCCAGACCGTGCAGTTTCTGGGCGGCCGCGATGATCAGGTCGGTGACTATGGCGGAGGCGGTTCCGGCAGCGGTTACGGTGGGGGCAGCAGCTCTGGCGGCGACGACTGGAGCAGCGGTTCCGGTGGTGGCAATTGGCAAGGCGGGAACCAAGGTGGCGGCGATTGGCGCAGCCGGGATGCCGGAGGTTCTCCCGGTGACGGCGGTGCTGCCGGTTCCGATATGGACGACGGACAGGACGTGCCGTTCTAATTCGGTTGTCGCGGGCACTGATTGAACCTGCTCCTGACGGTTTTCGCACCCCCGCGGATGCGGAGACCATCAGGAGCTGTCGCTGCAGGTTGCTGCACAGGGTCCACGATCGATCGGTTTTCGACATCGGGACAGTCTCCCGCAGGGTGGGAGCGATCGACTTGGCTGAGTTTGATGTCCGACTGCGAATGCTGTACCCAGTACCTGAACGCCGAGTACTATGGGTTGGGACCACCAGGCATTGAGTTTGTTGAAAGTGGGTGAGTCATGTCCGAACAGCTGAACAACGTGAACGAGCGGCTGGCCCGCCTGGAATTGGTCATGGAGCTGGTGCCGGACGTAGTGAAGTCGACCCGGTCGGCCCTGAAGGTGCTGGGTGACGTGGCCACGGCTGTGGACGACCTGGCGGCTGGGCAGTCCGAAATTGCGTCACGGGTGGGCGATCTTCAGCAGGCCATCGCAGACACCGAGCAGACGTTCAAGGAGACGCGGGACGAAATCATCGAAGGCGTTCGCGCTCTGGAAATCCATCTGGCTACCATCGAAGAGCGGCTGGCCACGCTGGAGGACGAACTCTGAGGGCGACTCGGAGTGCACCTGCAAGGTTCAGGGTCCACAGGTTGCCTCCAGTCCTGATGCCCTCCGTGCCATGAGGATGTCCTTTCCGGGGTGGCAAAACGGATTCTTTCGTTGGCGAAACGGAACTTGGACTTGGCGGAGCGACAACTGTACACCAAGGCGCGTAGGCAGGTTCAGATTCATCGTGTTGTGCCTACCGGCGCCGTCACGGCCGGTGGCAATGGACGGGTCCGGAAGCCTGGGACCGAGAAACCCGCACCCTGACTGGCTGTCTCAGTCGCAGATGGCTTCGGCGGTGATGTCGGGCGTCAGGGAGCGAATCCAATCCATCCCCGAACTGGTCTCGGTCCGTTGGAGCCTGCAGTAGGCATCCTGAAAATCGTCGCGGGCGAGATCCATCTGCCCCAACGCGGAGCGGATGAGGTCCCGTTCCCCGTAATTGCTGGCATCACCGGGATTGAGATGGCACCCCTGCTTGGGGATGTCCGTCTCATCCAGCACGACCACTCCCTCAGGATCCCCCAGGTGTTCTGCCACATAGGCGCACAGCGTCGGCCGACCAGACCGCGCGGTGGCCAGGATCCAGGGCCGGCGTCCTGCTTTGAATCCGACTTTGCGTTTGCCCTGCATGGGAGCTCCGGAACGGCAGGCAAAACGGCCTTTGCAGTATGCCGCAAACATGTACAACTGTAGTATTGGGGCAAGGCGATGTTGCTGGCCCGGGTGGCTGCTGAACTGCGAACCGACAAGTCTTTGTTGACGCAGCCATTCGCGGGCCCGTTCCTGGAGGAAGACCGGGAGGTCTTCACGTTGGCGGATTTCCGGATCGAACCCCTGTTTCACCACGCAAGGGCAACCGAGCCAAGTGATCCGGAACTCAGTCGGGAACTGTGCCAGACCCACAACCAACTTTCAGGACGATTCAACGAGACCGGTATCGAAGGGCAAGTGTTTGCGGTCGAGGTGGATGCCGCGGAAGGAAACACCGGGCTCCGGAATCGCCGGCGCGGGCCTCGCCGAGACTGAGCAAAAACCAACAACCGCGGTATCAGCGCAGATCTGTATGGACGGCGTATTGCGTCATTTCCTCTGCGGTCATCCAGTGAATGTCTTCCGGCGAAGCAGCCTGCAGCGTGAACCAGTAGAAGTCTTCGTCGATGCCGATATCCCGGTAGTAGTTCAGGTAGAGCTTGTGTTCGGGATGATCGCGGGGAAGCGTGTCTCCGGTCTCGGAACCGCCGGCACTCCAGCTGTGCACACCGATCCGGGCACCCCGTTCCACGATGCGCTCTACACCAGCCAGAAACAGGTCGGTACCCCCGGAGGCGACCTCCGCCTGTGCGGGCAGATAGGTGGTCATGCCGATATCGTGCAGCAGGCGTCCCAATTCCAGGTTGACTTCATCGTCGACGGAGCCGGGAACGTAGGTAAGCACGACGGTATGCACACCGGGTTTGTCCTCAAGGATGTGGTACACGGAATCATGGCTGCGGGTGTTGACCACGCCTTTGACAAACAGCAAGTCGCCGCGCACGTCCAAGTGCAGCCTTAGCCGGTTGAACTCTTCGAAGTCCTTGGGCACCAAGTGTGCGGCCACCGCGTCAGCCAGTTGTGCGGGCGTCGGTTGTTGCACGATGTCCCGGACGGGCAGGTCATCGTGCTCATGGGCATAGCTGGAGTCGACACATCCCGCGGGCATCAGGCCCATGAGCAGGATGAGAACCATCCAGAAGACCTTGCGGGGTTGGGGGTGCATGGGAGTGCTTTCGGGAAGTGGGAACCGGTTGTGATGGGCCGACCCTGACAATCCGGACATGTGTGTAGGATACATATTTTTTTGAAGGAGGGAGCCCAATCCCCATGTCGTGGCAGCCCTGTTTCACTTTCGTTTTGGCTCGGGGCTGCAAGCGACAACGGACATGCTGTGCCGAGTGCACAGACGTTGAGTACCATGTGCCGAAACCGCTGGTCCGTGGCTTGTTGAAAGCGAGTGGGGCATGTACGGAGAGCCGGACAACGTGAACCAGCGGTTGTCCCGCCTCGAATTGGTGTCCTGGTGCCGGATGTGGTGAAGTCAACCCGGTCAGCACTGAAGGTGCTGGACGACATCGCCGCGGCGGTGGACAACCTGGCGGAGGGGCAGTCTGCATTTGCGCCGCGAGTGGGCGAGGTGGCGTCGGGCAGACGTTCAAGGAGACGCGGGACCAGATCATCGAAAGCGTTCACGATCTGGAAATCCACCTGGCCGCCATCGAAGAGCGGCTGGCCAGGTGGGAGGATGGACTCTGAGCGCTCATGGCCTGCGGGCCACCTCCAGTTCCGATGCCCTCTGTTCTATTGGCGGCAAGGAACTTGGACTGGGCTGAGCGGCAACTGCGTGCCGAAGAACGCAGGCAGGCTCAGATTCATCGTTGACTCATGATCTGCTTGATGGCCAACCCTAAATCCGAGCAACAAGGACAGTGGATGGCGTTCATCCTGCTTGTGTGATTTTGGGATTGAGTTGCGGACTCATTGCCTCCGGGGCATCAGTTGCCACGATGGTGGGAGTTGCCGGAATGGTTTCCGCGTTGTCCGGGTCGGTCGGTGAATTCGTCAGTGTTTCGTTGCGTAAGCGGCAACGACGTTCCGACAGGGGGCGAGAGGATTCCAACCGCCTTCCCAAACCTCCTGAACCTGACCTGGTGCCAAGGGGGATTCAGACAACGCTGGCGACTGACAGCAAACCTGGAAAGCGTTGAATGGGTTGGTCAGGGAGCAGGAGCACGGCGGGTATCAACACCCGATCTCCAGTAGGGAGGCTGCCTTGGGAACGTCCCTGAAGACATGGCCCACAACGGGCTGAACTTCCGCTCCGTTCTGCCCAGGATTGAACGCGGGACCGTGTACACAGTCCGGTCCCCACTGTTTCCGTTGTACCAACCGGTACCGTCACGGCCGGTGGCAATGGGGCGGGTCCAGAAGCCCGGGAACGCGAAACCTACGCCCTGACTGGCTGTCTCAGTCGCAAACGGCTTCGGCAGCGATATTGGGTGACAGGGATCGAATCCAATCCACTCCCGAACTGGTTCCGGCCCGTTGGAACCTGCAATAGGCATCCTGAAAATCGGCGCGGGCGAGATCCGTCTGCCCCAACGCAGAGCGGATGAGGCCCCGTTCCCCGTAGAAGCTGGCATCGCCGGGATTGAGCTGGATGGCCATGTCGATGTCGTTCAGGGCCTGTGGCAACTGCCCAAGTTCCTTGTAGGTGGCACTGCGCCGGGAGAAGGCGTGGGTGAAGTTCGGGTTCAGCCGCACGGCTCTGCTGTAGTCGTCCAGGGCGGCCAGTGGTTCGTCCAGGTCGCGCAAGGTGTTGGCCCGGTAGTAGAGGGCAAAGTACGAGTAGGGCTTCAGGTTCAGGGTTGCGTTGAAGTCGGCCAGGGCCGCTTCCGATTCTCCGAGGAAGCGGTAGACCAATCCCCGATCGCAGTAGGTGCGGGCGGCCTCGGGATTGAGTGCGATGGCCTGATCAAAGTCGGCCAGGGCTTCGTCGAACAGGCCCATGTACAGGAAGACCTGCCCGCGCTGGCCGAAGGCATCGGCCTCGGTGGGATTCAGCCGGATCGCCTCGTTGAAGTCGGCCAGGGCCTTCGTGTGATCCACCAAGGCCCACCAGGCACTGCCGCGGCCATGGAAAGCGCTGGCGTAGTCGGGTTCCAGTTCCAGTGCGGAGGTGAAGTCGGCGATGGCGTTCCGGTAACGGCGTACCGACAGCTTGGCGAACGCCCGGTTGTGGAAGGCCGCGGCATACGTTGGATCCAACCACAACGCTTCGTCGAAGTCGGCAATGGCTGCGTTGGGCATTTGCAGCTCCTGCTGCACCATGCCCCGGTCGTTGAACGCGATTGCATTGGCGGGATCCAAACGGATGACTTCGGTCAGATCGCTCAATGCCGGCTCCAGGTTGCCCAGGGCCTGATGGGCGCGGGCCCGGCTGTGCAGGGCCGGGACATGGTCCGCCGTCAGTTGCAGGGCTGCGGTGAAGTCCTCCACGGCCTCCCGGGTCAGCCCCAGGACAATCTTGACTGTACCCCGGTTGTAGTACAGGAATGTCTCTTCAATCCCCAGTCGAACCGCCCGGTTGTAGTCCTGCAGGGCTTCTTCGGGGTGGTCCAGCGTCTTGTGAACATTGCCCCTGGTGTAGTAGGCGTTGGCTTCTGCGGGCGACAGTTCGATCAACGCATCGAGGTCGCTCAGTGCTTCCGGAAGCCTGGCATTCTCAAGATGGATGGTGCTTCGGTTCCGGTAGGCCGCTGCCAAGTCCGGATCCAGGCGCAACGCCTCGGTGTAGTCGGCCAGTGCCCTCGCGGTGTCTCCCTGCTCCTGGCGCAGAACGCCCCGGTTGAGCCAGGCCTGGACATGGGCCGGGTCGAGGCGGAGAACCATGGCCAGGTCGCTCAGGGCCGGCACCGGCAGTTCCAGGGCCGTCAGGACTTCGGAACGGCGGAACCAGGCGGCGGCCAGTTGGGGATCCAAACGGATGGCCGCGGTGTAGTCCTGGAGTGCCTCCGTGAGCCTGTCGAACTGCTGGAGGACTTGTCCCCTCCGGAAATAGGCCTCGGTGTAGTCCGGATCCAGCCGGATGGCTGCGTGGTAGTCGTCCAAGGCTGCTCCGAGGAACCCCAACGCTTCGCGGGCCTGGCCGCGGTGGTGATGGACCGTGGCCTGGCCGGGAGCCAACCGGTCCACTGCGTCGAAATCGTCCAGCGCATCCCGAGGCCGGTCGAGTTCCAGGAACACCAGGCCGCGGTTGTACAGGGCTGCCGTGTGTTCGGGTTCCAACCGCAACGCCTCGTCGAAGTCGTCCTGTGCGTCATACGGGTTGCCCAGGGCGGCCTGGACTTCGCCCCGGCGGTTGTGGGCATCGGCATGGTCGGGCGTGATCCGGATGGCCTCCGTGAAGTCGGCTGCCGCCTCTTCCAACTGCCCGAACTGAAGGTGGCGGACGAGGCCGCGCTGGTAGTGGGCCTCGAAGAGATCCGGGTCCAGGCGGATGGCTTCGCCAAAGTCCTGAACGGCCTCCATGTACTGTTGAAGGCCCAAGTGCAGCCTGGCCCGGTTGAGATAGGCCGCCAGGAAATCGGGGTCGAGGCGGATCGCCGCCGAGAAGTCGGCCAGGGCCTCCCCCAGGCGTCCCAGGCCCGTCTTCACAATGGCGCGGTCGTGATAGGCGGCGGTGAAATCGGGCTCCAGACGAATCGCCTGGTCGAAGTCGTGCAACGCATCCCTCAGACGTCCCAGTTCCTGCTGCAGAACTCCCCGATCGTAAAAGACCGGTGCCTGGTTGGGATCGAGCTCAATCGCTTCGCTGAAGTCGGCCACGGCATCCCGCGGGCGGCCCATCTGGTCGTAGGCGCTGGCCCGGTAGATGTAGGTGATCGGTTCGTTGGGTTCCAGTTCGATGGCGCGCGAGTAGTCGCTGACGGCTTCTTCCAGGAGTCCCGTTGTCTGATACGCCGTGCCCCGGTTGCGGAGTGCCGGCCCGAAGTCCGGCTGCAACCGGATGGCGGCATCAAAGTCGGCCAGGGCTTCCATGGCCCTGCCCAACTGCAACAGGATCGTGCCCCGGCTGTTGTAGGCGACGGCGAAGTCGGGGTTCAGTGCCAGGGCCCGGTTGAAGTCGTCCCATGCCCGCTGTATCTGTTCCAGTTTCAGATACACGGTGCCGCGGTTGTGGAAGGCGTCGGCCATGTCGGGGGCGAGACGCACGGCCTCGTTCAGGTCGTTCAGGGCTTCCTGGTAACGCTGCAGGCTCTCCAGGACCGCGCCCCGTGCGTTGTAGGCCGGTGCAAACAAGGGTCTGTATCGGATGGCCTGGTCAAAGTCGTCAACGGCTTGTTGGGCCTGGCCCAGATCCCGGAAGACCTGGCCGCGGTTGTAGTAGGCAACCGCGGATCTGGGAGCCAGCCGAATGGCCTGTGTAAAGTCGCGGATGGCAAACAGCGGATGCCCAAGCAGTTCGTTGAGCTCCCCGCGGCCAATGAGTGTGGCGGCATCGTCGGGACTGAGGCGCAGGGCTTCATCGTAGTTGCTGACCGCCTGCAACGGCTGGCCCAGCTCGCGGTACACATGGCCGCGGAGCCGGTGCGCTTCGGCCAGCCGGGGATCCAGAAGGATGGCCTGATCCAGGTCTGCCAACGCTTCGGTCAGTTGGCCCAGATGCCATCGGACGCGCCCCCTGGCACTCAGCGCCCACGTCAACTCCGGATTGAAGTGGAGTGCCTGGCTGTATCCGGACACCGCCTCCGGATACCTGCCTGCCAGTTCATACGCCCATCCCTGTGCGAGCGCGCTGGTGGCGGATATGGACCGGAACATGCCGACCAGCCGTGGAGCGGGTTGTAGTTGCAGTGGTTGATCCGACGCGGCCAGCGGACCAATCAGGGAACCGGCCTCACCGGCTTGCCGGCCGATGCCCTCGACCAGGCGGGGGGGCGTGCCAAGAACCTGGACCAGTTCCCGGCTCCAGCGTTCAACCTGCGGCTGCGGTCCTTCTCCAAGCTCGAGTGCCGCCACCGCTTCGGTGCCGGAGGCAATGGCCTGCACGGTGCGCCCGGCGGTTCCCAATGGGCCTGCCACAATGCTGGCAATCCCTTCACCCGCTCCCGCATAGGTCAGGTGCGGCGCTTGTTGCGCAGCGAGTTCCAGACGGACCAGGGCCGTGTTGAGTTGCAGCATGTGTGCCTGCGCGCGTCCGAGGAAGTCGAAGGCCGCCACCAGTTGCGGGTCCAGATCGATGGTGCCCGCGCCGGCACCCGGTACCAGGCCGGTCAGTTGGTCGGCCCAACCTTCCAGCTGTGCAGCCGAGTCGACCAGCACCCGGAATGGGTCGACGGCTGGTGCCGCGGTCCAGTTCAGGAGTTCGGGGGCTTCCAGGAACAGCAGCAGGTCGGAGGCCGCGTTGAGTTGCACGACGGCATCGACCAGTTCGGGAGTGCGCTGTAGGGCCAGGTCCACACCGGACAGGGCATCGTTCAGTCTTTGCGCCCCCAGTGCGGTGCCGATCAACAGGCCGGCCAGTGCAGTGGTTTGCGGTTCAAGATCCACTTCCGGGCCGATGGTGGAGACGGTACCGGGCAACAGGGTTGTGACGTCCGCAGCCCATGTCTGAAGCAGGGGGACCGTGCGGGCCAGGGCCTGCTGCTGTTCGGGATCCAGCACGAGCACCTGGTGCAGGATGCCCAGTGCCTCCAAGGACGGAGCCGGATCGACGCCCGCATCGATTTGGGAGGCGATGAACGCAGTCAGATCGGCGGTGTCTTGCAGTGCCCGGTCCACTCCGCTCAAGGTCGCATCCAACTGTTGCACTTGCGGTTCCGCCCGGCTCAGCAACGCGGCGAGGGCGGCGGCCTGCGGTTCGAGATCCAACGCCGGGGCCGTGGCGGGGATGGCTCCGGGGAACAGGGTTGAGGTCTCGGCAACCCAGGCCCCCATCAGGGATATCGTGCGGGCCATGGACTGTTGCTGTTCGGGATCCAGCACGAGCACCTGGTGCAGGACGTTCAGCGCCTCCAAGGCCGGGATCGGCTCGACGCCTGCCTCGATTTGTGAGGCAATGAGAGTGGCCAGCCCGGGGACACCTTGCAACGCCTGGTCAACACCGGGCAAGGCTGAATCCAGCTGTAGCACTTGCGGTTCCGCCTGGCTCAGCAATGCGGTGAGGGCGGCGACCTGCGGTTCGAGATCCAGCACCGGAGTCGCGGTGGAGCCGACTTCGGCAACCCATGCCTGAATCAAGGGGACCGTGTGGGCCAGGGCCTGCTGTTGTTCGGGATCCAGCACGAGCACCCGGTTTAGGACGTTCAGTGTTTCCAAGGACCGCGCCGGATCGATTCCGGCCTCGATTTGGGAGGCGAGGAATGCCGCCAGGGCGGGAGCGTTCCGGAGAGCCCGGTCAACGCCGGTCAAGGTTGAATCCAGTTGTTGCACTTGCGGTTCCGCCCGATGCAGCAACGCGACGAGGGCGGCGACCTGCGGTTCGAGATCCAACGCCGGGACCGTGGTCGAGACGGCATCGGGAAATAGGGTTGAGGCCTCGGCAACCCAAGCCTGCATCAGCATGACACCATGGGCCAGGGCTTGCTGCTGGTCGGGATCCAGTACGAGCAGCTGGTTCAGGAGGTTCAGCGCCTCCGAAGACAGGGCCGGATTGACGCCTGCACCGACTTGGGAAACGATGACATCCGCCAACTCGGGCGCATCCCGGAAAGCCTGGTCAAAGCCGATCAAGGCGGAACTCAACTCCTGCAGCTCCAGTTCCACCTGGTCAAGCAATCCCGCAAGCGTGTCGATTTGGGGATCAAGGTGGGCAGCCGCCCTGAAGTCAATGACGGCTTCGGGATACAGGCCCGATGCCTGGATGGCCCATGACTGAACCAAGGCGGTGGCATGGATGATGGCCTGTTGCTGGTCGGGTTGCAGCACCAGGGCCCTGTTCAATGCTTCCAGGGTGCCCGACAGTTGCATCAGGGCAACGGATGCCCGTTCCCGTTGGCCAATGGCATTGGCCAGTTCGGGAGTGAGTTGGAGAGTCTCTTCCACCAAGTGGCCGGCCTGTCCGCTGTTGCGGGCAATCCGGCCCATGATGTCAAGGGCTGCTGCCACCGGGATGTCCACTTGCTGCATCTGACCGGTACCGGTGGCGGTCTCCAGGCGTTTTGTTGCCTGTTGCGCCTGCAACAGAAGCGTGGCTCCTTGGGCCGGAACGGCTTCCAGGAACGGGCCCACCTGATCAAGGTCGGTCCGTTGGACATCCAAGGTCCCCAAGGACTGCGCCAAGGATTCCGCGAACTCGGTGCCCATCCTGGTGGCGCCGGCGATGTCCGTTCCCAACTGCCCGGCCTGCAGGAACGCGGTCAATGCCGCGTTGAACTGAATCAGGGTTGTTTCGGTGCCTGCCATGAACTCAAACGCCGCCAGCATGTACGGTGCCAGATCCAGGGTCGGCGTGTTGTCCGAGGTCGCGGAACCGGCGAACGGGCTGCCCAGAGCCGCTGCCCAGTCCTGGAATGCCTCCACACTTAACGCGAAGGACTGTAGATACGGGGTGGGATCGATCAGGTAATCGACATCGTTGATCCCACCCGGAGTCGGTAGCGAATTCACTGATTCGACCAGGCTTGGACGGCTGTTCAACGAACGCGAAAGGTTTGGTGCGAGGCTTGCGACCCTGTCGATGTCATCCAACGTCCGGTCAAGTTGGTTGGCGCGGCGCGCCGCGGAGTCCAGCAGGTTCAGGGCAGGTTCCAACTGTACGTCCAACTGAAGGGGCCGACCATCCTCCCGCTGTGCCTGGTCCGCCAACTGCTGCAGTTGCTCGGCCACTCCGGCAACGGCCTGTGCCGGCCGGGCTTGCTGGAGGCTGGCCTCGACACTCCGCACCTGTTCGAGCTGCGAGTCCAGGGTGGTGATTTGGCCTGCGACTTGTTGCAGGGTTTGAGGCACTTGGTCGAGGGAAGCGGCCGCGGCCGCTTCCACCGCGGTTTCGGCCTGGTTGACATTCACTCCGGCCAAGGAGGCGGTACACGCGGCCAGGGACGATGCGCACAACACCAAGGCGGCGACAGTCCCCACGAACGTCAGCGATTGCATGAGCCGCAGGGCACGGCGAATGGTCATGGGGATCTACTTGTGGCTAGCCCTGTCAAGGTCCGAGACTGACGTGGGGAGCAGGACGACACCCGATCTTGGCGAGACGGCGGAACAAGGTCCCATTCCGCATTCCCGACAAGCCCCGTAAACAGCCTTCAGCAGAATGACCGGACCCTGTCAACCTCACTTCAAACCCGGGATGGGGCACCTGCCCGGAAGTACCCGCGGCAGGCTCCGCACAACAACCAAGGCCCGGGCTCAACGAATATCGCGAGGCCACCGAACCGGGTGCTGCCATCCAATACACATTATCGCATGCCTGCGGCCTTGACCCAACACAACTCGGCAAACTGTGGAGGGACGCTGCGATGGTCCGCCAGCCAACCTTCCGGACAAATGCCGTCGGGGTTGGCTCATTCGGGGGTGGCGGGCACCGACTGGAACCAGAATACGTAGACCATGGCCGGACCGGTTTCCTCCCAATACTCAACTCGCACGGAATGCGTGCCGGCTTCGAGCACGGTGTCGACGGTGAGAGGTCCGGCCGTTTCGCCATCCCAATTGTCCAGCAACAGGTCATCGTTCAGGAACACGCGTACTCCCTGGTCGGCCAGGCCGATGAAGCGATAGGTCGCGGCGGCGAAGTCGAAATCACCTGTCCATTCGGCGCTGAACGAATCGGATGGAAGCGAGTCCGCAGGCGCGCCGTTCACCCAATTGTGTGCGACGGCATCTTCACCGCGGGTCAGCAGCGGCTCCCCCGAAAGGTCCGGAACGGCCCAATAGCGGGCGGTCCACGGTTTCCTGGCGGCAGTGCTTGCCGGTACCTGCAACAACTGGCCCGGCTGAATGTCGTCATCGGGATGCAGGTCGTTGGCGTCCGCCAAGGCTTCCGTGGTCAATCCGTAACGCGCGGACACCCACGCCAGGGTGTCGCCCAGATTGACCGTGTACCAAAAGGCCTCGGTGGGGTGGACAATCCACCCGGGATCGAATGCCGGCTGCCTCCGCGGTCCTTCGGCGTCGCCCTGTTCGTCCGCTCCAATCTCCTGGGGATCCGGGTCGACCGGGGGACCGCAGACGGTCTCGCCTAGCAGCAGAAACTCCCCTGCCTGCAGACCGTTCAGTTCCCGAAGGCGTTCAATGGTCACATCCCAACCGTCGGCCAGGCCCCAAAGGGTGTCGCCTTCCACAACCACATGGGGTGTTGCACAGCCGGATTCCTCGCCGGATTCCTGGTTGGGTTGACTGGCAAACGAGGGGAGCAACAGCTGTTGGCCGATGAGGATCAGGCCCGCAGACTCTTCCAGGTTGTTGAGGGCCACAAGCACCTCGACCGGCACACCAAACTGTTGTGCAAGTCCCAGAAGCGTGTCTCCGTTCTGCACCTCGTACGTTGGAAGTTCGTTTGGTTCATCCGAATCCTGTGCCATCACAGGTGGTCCGGCCAGCGAGGTGGCCCATGCCAACAGGCAGAGCAACGGTATCAACCCCAACCGGACGGCAAATCCGCGCATGAGCATGGTGATGTCCACTTCGTGTATTAATTTGGTTTGGGCAGTACCTGGATTCCGCCCTCTGAACCCGAGCGCACCAGGAAGATGGCTGTTACTCGCCAGCGGTATTGTCACATGGGTTTTTGGGGCCTTGCCATGCTTGGAAGGTTGCGTCCGGCCGGAGGGGACCAACCCGGCAACATCTGGATGTCTTCGCGGGATCGGAGTTGGCCCCTGCCTGGATGCAACTTGCCGGCATCGTTCCAAAGGGTCTGTTGGCACCGGTGCCGGGCGAGTCCCAATCGCGCAGTTAGTGTAGCTGGCTTGAGACTGTCGGCAGCAACTTGAACAGACAGCCTTCAGGCCTACGGGTCCAACCGAGTGTGTCGGACTTGCCCGGGCATCGTGGCGAATTCATTTCCGGAAGCGTTCAGTCTTGGTCCAAGTGGCAGGTGCGACGAGCACCGCGGGGACAGGCCCGTACTTACTTGCCAAACGCAGCGGTGCCCAAAGGCGGTCGACGGCACGGCGGCTGCACTGCATCATCGCGACACCCATGGTTGTGCTCCACGAACGGAGGATCTGCTGGCTGAGGCAACCACGCCGGATCGGAACAGTTGGCGTGGCGTTGGGTTGGGAATCCGGCCTGGAACATGGAACGGCCGGCATCCAGCGGCACCGGAAGCAACCACCGCGGGCATCTCCAGGAGCGCGCCGCGCGGCCGTGTTCGTGAACTCGGCTTGCACGTTCTGCGGATGTAGGGTGGGGCACTCAGCAGGAAGGGGAGGATCAGACAGCGGCGGATCAACCCTTGAGACCGGTGGTCGAGATTCCCTGGATGAAGTATTTCTGAGCCAGGAAGAAGATGGTCAGGCAGGGCAGAACCATCAGGAACGACATGGCCATGATGGCATTCCAATCCACATCGAACTGGTCCCGGAACATGGCCAGACCCAGGGCCAGCGTGTATTTCTTGGACGAGGAGAGGAAGATCAGCGGCTCCAGGAAGGAGTTCCACTGGGACATGAACGTGAAAATGGCGATGGTGGCCAGGGCCGGATGCGATAGCGGTAGCAGGATCCGCCAGAAGATGCCCAGCCAGCCGCAGCCGTCAATCTTGGCTGCGTCGTCCAGCTCCCGCGGCATGGTCATGAAGTACTGGCGCATCAGGAAGATGTAGAACGCGGCTCCGCCGAAGGCCGGCACCCACAGGGGATAGTGGGTGTTGATCCAGCCAATTTCCTTGAAGATGAGGAACTGCGGAATCATCAGGACCTGGAACGGCAGCATCATCGTGCTCAACGTAATGAGAAACAATACGTTCTTGCCGGGCCAGCGCAGGCGGGCGAACGAAAATCCGACCAGCGCACAACTGCCGACGCGCCCGATCATCGACAGGATCGTGATCAGCAAGGTGTTGCCAAGGTAGACGTTGAAGTTTGTGCGGTTCCAGGTGGTGTGGAACACATCCCACTGCGGTGGCTTGGGGATCCAGATCGGAGGGATCTGGAACATTTGGCTGGTGGGTTTGATGGCTGTGGTCATCATCCACAGCAGCGGAAAGAAGAAGAAGAGGGAAATCGACACCAGCAGCACATAGACAAAGATCTTGTGGATGATCCCGATCCAGTGGATCCTGGACCGCCGACCAGTTCCGAGGGTGCGGGGTTGGGTGGCAGTGGTCGCCATGTGGGTTCGATTGCCTACTCGCCGGCGTAGAAGACCCAGCGCTTCGACAACGCGAGCTGCGCCATGGTGAACACCATGATCACCACAAACATGAACCACGCCATCGCGGCCCCCAGTCCGAAGCGGCCCCACCAGAACGAGATGTTGTACAGGTACAGGGCGTAGAACATGGTCGAGTTGTTGGGACCGCCCAGCCCGCCCGTGGCCACGTAGGCCAGTGTGAAGACCTGAAACGCGCCGATGATGCCGGTGATGGTGTTGAACAGGATTACGGGCGACAACATCGGAATGGTGACGAAGAAGAACTGCCGCAGGCTGTTCGCACCGTCAATGCGGGCCGCGTCGTAGAGTTCGGTGGGAATGTTTTGGAGGCCGGCCAGGAAGATCACCATCGTGGCGCCGCCGGCGCCGGTCAGCGTCATCACAATCAGGGCCGGCTTGGCCCAATCCTCGTCCTGCAGCCACAACGGAGGGCTGCGGATCCCGATTTCGCGCAGCAGGTGGTTCACCAGGCCGATGTTCGGATCGAGAATCCACAGCCACAGCAGGGCCACGGCCACCCCGGCCACGATCGACGGCACAAACACCATCGTGCGAAACAGGGGTACGCCCACGACTTTCTGGTTGAGGAGCAGGGCCAGCAACAGCGAGGTCACGAGCCCCAACGGCACGCCGAGCGCCACGAAGTACGCCGTGTTGCCGAAGGATTTCCCGAACACCGGGTCGTCCGTGAACATCTCCACGTAGTTGCCGAACCAGATGAATTCGGTGGGGTAGCCGATCCGGAAGCTGGTCAGGCTCAGCCCGAACGAATACACGAACGGGAACAGGTTGAACAGCAGCAGGCCCAGTACCCACGGGGTGGCGAACAGCCAACCCATCAGCGACTCGTGCCGACGGCTGCGGGATAGGAAGTGTTCCTGAAGCATGGCGGGCGATTGCCGCAGGCCCATCCTGCGGCGGAAGAATGCGATGGGCGGTGGTTCGGCTTTGACAAAGACCAGCCGGGCACGCCGCTCGGCGCACCCGGCTGGCTGGAAGCAGTGTCCGCTAAACGATCAACGCTAAATCTTGTACGGCGGCGCGTTGTCCAGTCCCTCCTGCCAGATCTCGGCACAACCGGCAACGGCTTCCTCGACGGAAATGTTGCCCAGCCCCGCCTGCTCGAACAGGTTGCCGCCGGACTGCCGCAGCTCAAAGTAGCCCGGAGGGTTGATGACGTCGTAGCCGTTGGGGGAACCCATCTCCAGATAGGTGCCGAGATACGGCGAGTTCTTGACGAAGTCCGTGTCCAGGGCGGACCGCCGGACCGGCGTGTAGCCGCCGAACTCGCTGTACTTGACGTTGTGCTCGGTGGAACTGAACACGTGTGCCCATTCAACCGAGGCGCCCACGTCGGCCGAGGTCGGGGCCACGGACACGAAGTTGCGCCAGGAGATGGAATTCTTGCGCCCCGTGCCTTCCTGGGCCGTCAACGGGAAGCCAAATCCCAGATCGTCCCAGGCATCGGGGTTGTAGCGGAGTACGTCGCGGGGCTGCGACCCGTGGCCGCGCATGTGCATGGCCACATTCCCGGCCGGGAAGTGCGGCACCGGGGCTTCGTCGGGCAGGCGCGCGACGCCTTCGGGGTACACCGTCTGCGACAGTTCCACCAGGTAGGCGAGGGCGGCCACGCCCAGCTCGTCGTTGAAGCGGACTTCAGTGTAGTCCTGGTCCGCCATTTCCCCGCCCAGTCGCTGCAGCTGGACTTCGAACTCCTGGAAGAAGCTGCGCCAGTTGTTGGGAGCCCATCCGCCCAGAACGATGGTGCGACCCTCCTCCACCGTCTGCAGGGCCGCAGCGGCCTCGAGGTACTCAACGTCGGTCGCCGGCGGATTCTCCGGATCCAGACCCGCCGCCTCGAGCTGGCTCTTCCAGTAGAGGGTCAGGGACGGGTGGCTGTACGTGGGAATACCCCAGGTCCGACCGGCAATCTGCGTGCCCTTGATGTTGGCCGGGAAATAGTCGTCGAGGTCGTCCCACTCGTTGATGTAGTCGTCGATGGGCGTTCCCTCGCCGCTGGTGGCGACCCGTCCGGCCGCCTGGGTGCCGGCTTCGTGCACGTCCGGCAAGGCGTCGCCGACGATGGATGTGGACAGCTTCTGCCGATAACCGTCGTACGGGACGTGTTCGGCGATCATGTCAAAGCCGGGCATCACCTCCTTGAAGTCGGGAGTGACCTCGGCGTTGATGTAGTCGATGACTTCCGGAGTCAGGGAGAACATCCACAGGGTGAGTTCGGTGGGTGCCGCCATCTCCGCCTCTCCGCCGGGAGCTGCGACTGGCACCGCGCAGGCAGCCAAGGCGGCGCCGACGGTGGCCAGGGATGCCGTCCTCAGGAACTGACGACGGGACAATGCAAATTTACTGGGCATAACGAGGGACCTCGCTGTGTGCTGGAACTTGAAAAAAACCGCCGCGAGCCGTTCTCCAACGCAGGTGCAATCGGGTACAAACCCTGGACGGCATGCAGATCCTAAGGATTAGGACCCGGTGGAGTCAAACAGGACTCAAGGCCCCGCCATGCATTTCCAGGTGCCTGCAACCGATGATGGCTGTGTTCGGCATGCGGAAGCACCGCAGTCGTCTCCTGTTGGATCGGCACACCGGGAAGGCCGTGCGCCACGTTGTCCGGGTGCCGGTTCCGAGGGCCGGTTGTCGTCGGCAAATCGGCACGAGATCCAAAGGTGGACGGACAGTGTTCCGTGGTCCCAGTGGGTAGCCTGGCCGGCGGTCGGCTGCCAAGGAACGACCATCGGCCTGCATGGGCATGCTCCCGCCGGGTCATCCCGCCAGACAAGGCCGCGCAGCAGGATTTCGCATAAAAACGGGGGTCGGAATCGAGCAATCGGTGTGGCGTGGACCGGGGAACCTACTGAATCCTGCGGATTCCCAGCCCGGAACGCACCTGCGCCTTCAGGCATGGTTCCTCCACCTGTTCGACCAGCACCGGGAGCTCAAGGGTGGCCGCCGCGGTCTGCACCAGCGCGACTTGGGGATGGCACAGGGACAGTGACTCAAGCACAATCCCTGTGGGTGCTGTTTCGGACGGGTGGACCGTGTCCTGCCAGTCGATGGCAAAGGGTATGAGGCCGGTCAGGTCCGCCCCGTTCACGAACGTGGTGGCCGGCATGGCTGCGGTGCGCCAGACGAGTCGCCGTCCGTCCGGGTTGACGCGATCCCTTGCTTTCAGTTGGGTGGGGATGCCCAGTTGGTACAGCCTGGAAGCCCATGTGTCCAGGTCGGGCACCCGTACAGCCCAGTTGATCAACCGAGGCGCCGGCAGCGCCCCAAGGCCGTAGGGCAGCGCGGCTTTGGGCACAAGCTGTTCCGGATCGGGAGCAATGACTTCCAGGTAGGTCCGGTTCCCCAGGGCCACCAGCGCATTGTGGGTGCCCACGCCCAGGTGGCGGCCCCCCTTGCCGGCTGCAATGTTGAACTCGTCCTGAAGCCACCGGATCCCGGCACCGAGTTCGGGTACGCCGAGCAGGAGGTGGTCGATCTCAACTCCATCGATCATGTTCTGCGAATCCTGCAACTCTGCCAAACCAAGCGCCAGGCGGCAGATACGGTGTCCGATCCACCCCGGACTTCATTCGTGGAGTTGATGAGACTATGCGAAATGATCGAATGTCCGGCAACCCGCATTCCGGGATCCAATACAAGGATGGGATTGCACCCAGAGAGCCGCAGGCGGCAGGACCGGAAAGGGCTCGTACCCACTATCTTCCCTGGTACTTGACCACTACCGTGACAATGTCCATACCGTGGTATTTCTGGTGGCTGACCGAGGACGCGTAGTGCTGCAACAGTCGGTAGGACACTTCCCGGTCGTCCGGCACCGGAGACAGTTCGCCCAGGTACGCAAGACGGTCTTCCATGTTTTCGCCTTCGAGTGCGGTCATGAATTCGACTTCCGCGGAACCTCCCTCCACGCGCCCGGTCACGAGCAGTGTGGGTACGTTGTCGATTTCGTCTCCATATTGCTGCATCAGGACCGCCAGCGTTTCCTCGCCGGCTGCGGTCAACCGCTCGGTGGCGTCGGCATCCCAACCCGCCCTGGAAACCAGTCCTTGCAGGAATTCGTTCAGCTCGGGCAGGGATTCGGTTTCCAGGTTCGTCGTCATCCTTCGGCGGCGCCGCCTTGTCAGTTCCATGAACACCATCAACAGGATTGCCACGATGGCACCTGCGGTCATGCCGTTGCTCAGCAGTATTGCCAGGACGCCGTCGCCAAGGAGGCCAGGAAAGATTTGATGGTTTTGGAACCCCACACCAAGCCAGAAGGCCGTCCCCACCACGATCGCCTTGCGGTGATCGACACCATCGCGCACGATGATGCGCAAGCCCTGTACGAACAGAAGAGCCAGGAGCGCGAGGATGTAGGCGGCTGCCACAGGGGCCGGTATTGCGATCAGGAGGGCTGCCACCTTGGGGAAGAACGCCACTGCGGCAATCGCGACTCCGATGACAATGCCCACCCGGCGCGATGCTACGCCTGTGACCTCGGCCAGCGAAATGCTGGAGGAATAGGTCGTGTTGGGCAGGGTGCCGGCCAAGCCGGAAAGGAGGTTGCCCAGGCCGTCCGCGTTGAGGGCGCCCTGCACGGCCCGATAGTCGGTGGCCCTTGGCTTGCGCCGGGACAGCGACTGAATGGCCACACCGTCGCCGATGGTTTCGATGGCTCCCACGATGGTCGCCACCACAAAGGCGGGCAGGAGTGCCCAAAACCTTGCATCCACATTGAAGTTCAATCCGGGCCAGGAACCCCTAGGCAGGCCAATCAGGGGATCCGACATCACATTGCGTGTTTCGTACAGGCCGAATGGCACGGATACCGCTGTGCCTACAACGATTGCGATGATGGGAGCCCATAGGCGCAATTGGGGCGGTGCGCGCAGGATCAGGAGCACCACGACCACCAGCGTGGCCGCTGCCGCCCAGAATGCGCCCGTGGTAGAGGTCCCTTCGGGAATGTCCGTCAATGAAGCGAAGGTGAGTGGCATCACGGTGGCGGCGATCAACATGATGACCGTTCCGGAGACCACGGGCGTGAAGATGCGGCGCAGCCAAGACAGTCTGGCGGCCAGTAGAAACTGAAACAGGGCCGATACGACAATCAGCGTCGCCATGGTCTCGGGGCCGCCCTGGACCAGAGCACCGACGCACACCGCAATGAACGTGCCCGAGGTGCCCATCATCAGAACGTAGCCCGAGCCCAGGCGTCCGAACCGGACCGCCTGCAGAACCGTGGTGAGGCCGCTGATGAGCAGGGCGGCAAACACCGCCCACGAAATGTACTCTTCCGGCTGCTGGGCAATGCGCCCGACAATCACCACCGTTAGGGCAATGGGGGCCAGGATGACCAGAGCGGCCTGCAGGCCAACCCCCAATGCAACGGCTATCGGTGGCTTTTCTTCCGGTTCATACCGAATGTTTTCGTTTGTGCTGATGTCGGCCATAACGTGCCTTGCAATTCTGACGGGATCCAACAACGCTCTGAGATCTTACGGCAACAGCGATTCGGGCTACGGCAGCCCGGCAACCTCCGTTTGTGGGGCGCGGTCTCGATCAGGGTGAACAGGGACCTTACCCAAGGGTTAATTGTGCAGGGAGGCCGGGGAGAGGCCGGCACCGGCCGAAGTCCGGCTATGGCACGGCCGACTCGGCATCAGGCGGGTCGCTGTGTGGTGACATGTTGGTCCGCCACATGCCGTAGCCGGTCAACAGGGCGAGTGCCAACCAGCCGATTTGGGATGCGTCGAGCCAAAGCTCGTCCGCCCGGCCGATCCGAAAACCTTCCGTCAACAGAAACAGCAGGGCCACCAGGAACAGGCCGGTCAGCAGAACCCTGCGCGGCTCCAGTGTCCGGTACCACAGGAACGTCCAAATCGCGGCGCAACCCAGCGACTGGTACAGGCCCGTGGGATGGCGCGCCTGCTCGCCGTACATGGCAGCCCAGATCATGTCCGTCTCGGTGCCCACCACGCGGCCGGTCAGGTATCCGCCAATTGTCCAGACCACCCCGCCCGCCGCGAGGCCGATCAGGACTGCGGATCCGGCCGGCTCCGGGTCCAGACGAAAACGCATCAGATAGATCCAGGCGGCCACAAACGCGCCGATGATGCCCGGCCAGGGGGTCAGTCCGCCCGGCCGCAACGCCAGGACATCCAGGAGCGACTGGCTGTACACCTCCCAAAAGGCGACCACGTGGGCCAGTCGCGCCACCACCAGGCCCACCAGCAACGCCGACGTGCACAGTCCAAACATCCGATCGTACGTGAGGCCGTACCACCGGCCCATGCGCGCGGCGACTTCGGTGGCCAGCCAAACCGCCAACAGCGAAGTCAGGGGACCGGCCGGCAATGCGACCGAACCCAGCTGAATGGTCGAGTGCATCTGTAGTCGAACAGGTTTCTGGAGAAGCCCCGGTCAGCCGTGCAGGCCTGCACGGGACACTGCGGCACCGTTCCGGACCGTGAGATACCGGTGGCGGCTCGGGTCAGGCAAGCTCATAGTCCATGGCATGGTGGCGGAAGTAGGTGGCATAGAGTTCCGCGTAGTGGCCGCCCTGCAGCATCAGGCTGTCGTGGCTGCCTTCCTCGATGATCCGACCGTGCCGCATGACGATGATCCGGTCGGCGGCCTGGATGGTCGACAGGCGATGGGCTATCACGATCGCGGTCCGATCCTGCAGTACCAGATCCAACCCCTCCTGGATTTGCGCTTCGGTCAACGGGTCCACGCTGGCCGTGGCCTCGTCCAGGATGATCATCCTCGGGTCCTGGACCAGCAGGCGGGCCAGTGCCACCAACTGCCGCTGGCCGAGTGAAAGCGAACTGCCCATTTCGCCGGTCTCGGTGTCCAGGCCCTGGGGCAGGCTGCGCAGCCAAAAGCCGCCGCCCACGGCATGGGCCGCCTTCTCGGCCACGTCGTCCGTGGCGTCCTCCCGTCCGTAGCGGATGTTGTCGCGGACGGTGCCCGAGAACAGGAAGGGCGACTGCGCGACCATGCCCAGCTGGCGATGGTAGGCGTCGAGGTCGAAGCTGCGGATGTCGATGCCGTCCACCAGCAGCAGCCCCTTTTGGAACTCGTAGAAACGGGCCACCAGCTTGCCCAGGGACGACTTGCCGGCGCCGGTGTGTCCGACCAGGGCCACGGTCTCGCCGGGCGCGATGTCCAGGTTGAAGTCCTCCAGCACCTGCTCCTGTTCGGAATAGCGGAAGTGAACGTTCCGGAACTGGATGTGCCCCTCCAGCAGGGGAACCGGTCGGTTGTCGTGCTGCACGACCAGCGGTTCGGTGTCGATCAGCGCGAAGACCCGCTCCGCCGCCGCCATGCCGAGCTGGAACTGGCTCCAGAAGGACGCGATGCTCGTCATCGGGAACATGAGCCTCTCGACGGTCGTAATGAAGAGGAACCACTCCCCTGTGGTCAGTTCGCCGGCAAAGGCCAGGTGGCCCCCGAAGTACAGCAGCAGGGCCGTGGCTATGCCCGTCAGCAGGAACAGGATCGGAAAAATGGCCGCAAACACAAATCCTTGTCGCAGGTTGAGACCGTAGGAGCGCTCGTTCACATCCGTGAACGTGTCGAAAATGGCCTGTTCCTGGCGGAAGTTCTTGGCCACGGCGATGCCGGTGACCGTTTCCTGCACCGTGGTGTTGACCTGGGCCAGGATGCGCCGTACCTGGGTCGTGACGTTGCGGGCGATGTGGCGGAACGACAGCGCCGCGACCGTCACCAGGGGCAGCAGGACCACGGAGATCAGTGCCAGCTGCACATGGATGAAGAACATGACCCCCAGCAGGATCAGCACCAGCAGCAGCTGGCTGGCGAGGTTCAGGGTCAGGGTGACCGTGTTGGAGAACTCCTGGGTGTCGGATGTCACCCGGCTCACGATGCTGCCGCTGGGGAACTCGTCGTAGAAGGACATGTCCCGCTGCATGACCGCGGCAAACGCCTGTTGGCGCATGCGGAAGACCACATTGGCCACCACGCGGCTGGTTTGGCGTTGGCGCACATAGTTGTAGACCCAACCCATGGCGCCTGCGACCAGGATCATCAACATCAGGACCAGGCCCTGCTGCAGGTTCGCCTCGCCGACCATGGCATCCACGCCCCGCGCGGTCAACAGGGGCAGGGCCGTATCCATCAGGGACTGCATCAGGATCGTGACCGAGACGAAGCCCATCAACACCGACTGGGGCTTGAACTGGGCAATGATCCGGCTCACCAGCTGCCGGTCGGAGTAGGTGCGGTCGTAAGCCTCGGCGTCGAGGCCGTCCATGAAGAAGCCCATGGGATCAGCTCCCTGCCATCGCAGTGGCGGAGGTTTCGGTCCGGATGAAAATCCGACGATACAGATCGCACCGGGCCAGAAGTTCGTCGTGGCTGCCCAAGTCGACGACCCGGCCTCGCGTCAGCACCAGGATCTTGTCGGCTTTCCGAATCTGGGCAATGCGATGGGTGATCAGGAACGTGGTGCGATCCTGCATCACGTTGTTGATGGCCCGTTGGATTTCGTCTTCGGTGGCACTGTCCACGGCGCTGGTCGAGTCGTCGATGATCAGGATGCGCGGGTTCGTCAACAGGGCCCGGGCGATGGCGATGCGCTGGCGCTGGCCGCCGGACAACGTCACGCCCCGTTCCCCGATCACCGTGTCGTAACCGTCCTGAAAGCCCATGATGAACTCGTGGGCCTGGGCGGCCCGGGCGGCCTGTTGGATCCGCTCGTCGTCGAGTCGGCCACCGCCAAGGCCGAAGCCGATGTTCTCCCGCAGGGTCCGGGAGTACAGGAATATGTCCTGCTCGATCATCGAGATCTGGCTGCGCAGGGACTCGAGGTTCCAGTCGCGCACGTCCACGCCGTCCACGATCACGGCCCCGCTGTCGCAGTCGAAGATGCGGTTGACCATCTTGGTCAGGGTGGACTTGCCGGAGCCGGTCTGGCCGACGATGGCGATGCATTCGCCGGGCGACACCTCGAACGAAACCTCCTCAAGGGTCGGGGACACATCGTAGCTGTAGGTCACCCGGTCGAAGACGACATGGCCGCGCAGCAGGGCGCGGTGGCCGGCCTGGTTCTCGTCCAGTTCCGAATCCTGATTGATGATGTCCAGAATGCGCTTGGCGCCCGCCATTCCCATTTGGACGAGCGTGAACGAGAAAATGGAGATGAAGGTGGGAAAGCCCAGCAGGTAGCCCAGGCTCATGAAGGCCACCAGGTCGCCGATGGTGATCAGGTCCTGCGTGACCAGCCACAGGCCGTGGCCGAACATGAGGGACAACGCAATACCCAGGTACAGCATGGGCCAGTAGGTGGCCTGAATGCGGCCTTGTTCCATAAAGTAGCGGCGATGGGCCGCGGCGGTCCGCAGGAACTTGCGCAACTCGAAGGCTTCGCGTGCCGCCGACTTGACCAGTTCAATGCCTGTGATCGACTCGTTGAGCGTGGAGTTCATGAGGCCGAAGTTCATCTGCATGGCCCCCGATACCGGAGCCAGGTTGCGGTTGAACCGCTTCAGGGCGATCAGGAACACCGCGATGTAGATCAGCGGAACCGCAAGAAGCTGCAGGTGGATGGTCCCGATCACGGCGATTGGGAAGATAATGAACAGCACGGAGTCGTAGATCAGGGCGATGCCGGGCGTGATCATCATGCCCAACTGCCTTACGTCGTCCGTGGAGCGGGCCATGATGTCACCCGTGCGCTGCCGGTTGTGGAAGGTCTGGCTCTTGCCCAGCAACGAAACTTCGAGTTCTTCCCGGATATCCCGTTGCATCCGGGCCCCCAGCACTTCCTTCATCCATCCGCTCACGAGATCGAAGAGGGTTCTGACCGCGACCGCAACGCAGATGGTGAGCACAATGCGCAGCAGGGCCTCGGGCGCCTCGCTGCCCAGCGAAATCGTGTCGACCGCCCTTCCTCCCAGTCGCGAAACCCAGGAAAAGAGGAAGCTGACCACCACGGCCGACCCCAGGGCCAGCAACAACACGCCGGTGTGCCGCATGACATGCGACACGATCCATCGCATCGGCGATGCGCGGTTGTAGCTGTATTCGTTGCTGATGCTGAACTCGCGGCGCGGCACAGCTGCGGCGGACGAAGTCATGGGGGTGGGGTCGGAGCGATGATCGAGGCCTTCCGGAGCCAAAGGGCGGAAGATTGTACGCAACTTACGGCACAATGTCAGATTCTGGTGCGTCCGCCGCCGCGCGATGGATGTCGGGATGCGCGGTCCGGCCCAACCGGCCGGGTGGTCGCATGGGGTGTTGCAGGCCCTTGTACAAGTAATATGTAGTTGCCCACATTGGGCATGCCGTGCGCTGCGGCGGCCCCTCCGCAGGTCAGAATTCATCCGATGACGTCTTCCCTTCAGTCTCAGGCCGAGTGCCAAAGCGGCCCCGGCGCACTTTCCTCCGCGGGAAGTCCGGGTGCGGCGACATGAGAGCCCTCGTTTGCGGAGCAGCCGGATTCGTGGGCAGCCACCTGGTTGCACGCCTGTTGGATGACGGCTGGCAGGTCCTGGGTGTGGATTCCTTCCTGACGGGCAACCTGAGGCGCAATCTGGGTCCGGTGCTGGACCGAACCGGATTCGAATTCCTGGAGGCGGACATCGTCCGGTCATTGGCGGTCGCCGGTCCCTTGGATGCGGTCTTTCATCTGGCCAGTCCGGCCAGTCCGGCCGATTTCTCGTCCCTGCAGTTGGAGATCCTCCGGGTTCACAGCCACGGCATGTGGAACCTGCTGGAACTGGCCCGCACCAAGCAGGCGCGGTTCCTGTACACCAGTTCCTCCGAGGTGTACGGCGATCCGGAGGTCCATCCTCAACGCGAGGACTACGTGGGCCACGTCGACCCGATTGGCACCCGTTCCTGCTACGACGAGGGCAAACGGTTCGGCGAGGCCCTGGTCATGGCGTATCATCGGCGGCATGGCCTGCGGACGTCGATCGCCCGCCTTTTCAACACCTACGGGCCCCACATGCGGCCGGACGACGGACGCGTCATCCCCAGTTTCGTGTCCTCCGCGCTGCGCGGCGAGCCGGCCCGCATTCACGGCGACGGGTCGCAGACCCGCAGCTTCTGCTATGTGGACGATACTGTGGAGGGCCTGTGCCGGCTGCTGAACAGCGACCTGCGCGAGCCCGTCAACCTGGGCAACCCGGACGAGCGCACGATTCTGGAATTGGCCGAGATCATCAACGACCTGGCCGGCAACGAGGCGGATTGCGTGTTTCGCGAACTGCCGCATGCGGACGACCCGAAACGCCGACAACCCGACATAACCCGGGCCCGTCGTCACTTGGGCTGGGAACCTCGGGTCTCGCTGCTGGATGGACTGGGCCGGACGGTTGGCTGGTTCAGGCAGGTAATGGACAAGGGACCCGATGAACCAGTCTGACATCCGCAACTTCTGCATCATTGCCCACATCGACCACGGCAAGAGCACCCTGGCCGACTGCCTGCTCGAATACACCGGCGCGGTTGCCAACCGGGAGATGCAGGCCCAGCATCTCGACTCCATGGATCTGGAACGCGAAAAGGGCGTCACCATCAAGGCCAGTGCCGTGCGCATGCCCTGGTCGGACGGGCAGCGCACCTGGCAACTGAACCTAATCGACACACCGGGCCACGTGGACTTCTCCTATGAGGTGACCCGTGCCTTGAGTGCCTGCGAAGGGGCGGTGCTGGTGGTCGATGCGACCCAGGGCATTCAGGCGCAGACCCTGGCCCACCTGTACACCGCGATCGATCTCGATCTTGAGATTGTGCCGGTCATCAACAAGATCGACCTGCCCTCCGCCTGGCCCGACCGGGTTGCGGAGGAGCTGGAGAGTCTCCTGGGTGTCGATGCGGATGCCATTCCCCGCATCAGCGCCAAGAACCATGTCAATATTGACAGCGTCCTGCACGCCATCATCAGGGACGTGCCGCCTCCGGCGGGCGACCCCGCCGGTCCCCTGCGCAGCCTGGTCTTCGACTGTCACTATGACTCCTACAAGGGGGTAATCGCCCATGTGCGCGTGGTGGACGGCGTGTTGCAGGCCCGGCAACCCCTGCGCGCGGTCAATACCGAGGTCAAGGTGGAGCCGGTGGAGATTGGATGCCTGACCCCCGCTCCGGCTCCGAGATCCACGCTGGTAACGGGCGAAGTGGGGTATGTGGCCACCGGCCTCAAGAGCGTCAGGGACCTGGAGGTCGGGGAAACCCTGACGTTGGGCCAGGCCGCTGCGGTGGAATCCCTGCCAGGCTACCAGGCGACGAAGCCGATGGTCTTTTCCGGCCTGTACCCGGTGCGGGCCGAGGACTACGACGATCTGCGGGATTCCCTGGAGAAGCTGCAGCTCAACGACGCGGCCCTGTCCATCCAGCAGGAGATCAGCCATGCCCTGGGGTTTGGTTTTCGGGTGGGCTACCTCGGCCTCTTCCACATGGAGATCATCCAGGAACGCCTGGAACGCGAATACGAAATGGACGTGATCTTCACCTCGCCCTCCGTGCAGTACGAGGTAGGCTTGACGGACGGCACGCGCCTGTTCATCGACAGCCCGGTCGACATGCCGGAGCCGACCCGCATCGACTACATCGCGGAACCGTGGTGCGATGTCAGCATCTACACGCCGTCGGATTTCATCGGCGCCGTGATGAACATCACCACCGGCCGCCGCGCGGAAGTGAAGTCGCAGGAGTGGCTGGACACGGAACGCGTGGAGCTCACCTATCGCATGCCGCTGTCCGAAATCATCGTCGACTTCTACAACGAGCTGAAGTCGGCCACCCGCGGGTTTGCCAGCCTGGACTACCAGTTCGACAGCTATCGCCCCTCGGACATGGTGCGGATGGACATTCTCGTCAACCAGCAGCCGGTGGATGCCATGAGCGTGATTGTCCACCGGGACAAGGCCCATCCCTGGGGCCAGAAGCTGGTCAGCACGATGAAGGAACTGATCCCGCGGCAGATGTTCCAGGTTCCGATTCAGGCGGCTTTGGGCAACAAGGTGATTGCCCGGGCCAATGTGCGGGCCCTGCGCAAGGACGTGCTGGCCAAGTGCTACGGAGGCGATGTCACACGCAAGCGCAAGCTGCTGGAACGCCAGAAGGAAGGGAAGAAGCGCATGAAGATGGTGGGGCAGGTGGAAATCCCCCAGGAGGCCTTCATGTCGATCTTCAGCTTGGCGGATGACTGAGAGCCGTCAACTGGCTCTGCTGCGCAGGCACCGGATTCGACCGAAGCGGTCGCTTTCGCAGAACTTTCTCGTCGACGAGTCCTGGCTCGGGCGCATTGCCGACGCCGCCCGGCTGGATCGGAATGCACTGGTCCTGGAGATTGGGGCCGGCCTGGGTGGCCTGACGCATTACTTGGCCGAAGCGGCCCGCCAGGTAATCGCCGTCGAACTGGATGATGTCCTCGCCGGAATTCTTGAAGGCGAGTTTGCCGATCGCCCCAATGTGCGGATCCTGCACGCGGACGCCACTGCTGTGGACCCGACCTCCCTGGCCTGGGACGGGGAGGTGCGGACCCTGGGTTTTGTGGCCGTGGGCAACCTGCCCTATCACGCCGGCAACCGCATTCTCCGTCACCTGTACACCGGATCGGCCCTCCGTCCGAAGCGTGTCGTGGTCCTGGTCCAGTCCGATGTGGCCGATCGCATCCGTGCCCGGCCGGGCGATATGTCCCTGCTGTCCGTCAGTTGCCAGCTGCATGCGGACGTCAAGCCCTTGTTGCGGTTGCCGGCGGGGGCGTTTCTCCCGCGGCCCAGGGTGAGGAGCACCCTGTTGGAGTTGACGACCCATCCGGACGTGCCCTGTCCGTCCGACGCCGAGGACGTGATGCGGGTGGCCCGCGCCGCGTTCGGGCAGCGGCGCAAGCAATTGGCCAAGACCCTGGCCGCCGCCTTGGCCGTGCCCAGGCAGCGGTTGGCGGAGAACCTGCGCGGGGCCGGGATTGATCCGACGCGCAGGCCCGAAACCCTGTCGGTTGACGAGTGGAAGGCGGTTGCCTCCGCCGCAGCCGCGGTGCGCAACCCTAAATGAGGGTGTGCAGCCTGACGCTGGTGTTGCGCCAGGCCACCGGGGACAGGCCCAGCTTGTGCCGCAGGGCTTCCGGATCAATCCCTATGCGCAGGTCGCTCACCGCCGCGGTCCAACGCAGTACCTCGAAGCCGACCTTGCAACTGACAGGGCCGGCCTGTCTGCCCAGGTCCTCCAGCTGGTATTCCAGGTTGCGCGCCGTGCAGTCGAACACCGGCGTGTCGTCGTCCTTGTCGGCGGCGTACTGGCTGCGGTAGGCATCCAGGATTGAGCCGAAGTTGCGACTCAGGGGCAGGTGCCGGTCCCGGTATGCCGGTTGGCCGTCCCCGCTCCGGACATGGACCAGGGCACGGCTGCCGAACATGAAATCCGAAAAGCGAAGGCTGGTGACCTCCTTCTTCTTCATGCCGGTTTGCAGCAGCAGCTGAAGCAGCAACAGCGGCCTGGCATCCGGGTTCTGGCCTTTCCAGAAGATGTCGCTGGCCTTCTGGTTCAGCCGCTTGATGTCGCCCGTATTGAGGATGGTCGGCACGTGCGGATCCGCCGCGACCCGTTTGAGGCCCCCGGTCGGATCCTCCTGCAGGTGCCCCTCCTGGATCAGCCAGCCGAAAAAGGACCGTGTCGACGTGATGCGGCGGGACAGGGTCTTGTTGTTGCAAGGCGCCTTGCGCTCCTTCTGCATCCAGTCGAAGTAGGCCTCCAGCTTCCCGAGTGTCAAACTGCCGACACTCAGGTGCTCCGGGAAGTACTCGGTCAGGATTTGGATGTCGCTGGCAAAGGCCCGTTTGGTGTTCTCCGCAAGGTCGGAGGCGGCCAGGTGGGTGCCGTACCGGACCAGCTGTTCGCCCAGCGAGTCCTGTTGGCTTGCGGGAGGCTCGGGCGGAACGGCAGCAGGACGGCTGTCGTTGCGCACACGCCGCGCTCGTTTGTCGTTAACGTCGATTTCGATCAGGTCAGTGTCTTTGCCTGTCATTGCGTTTCGTGTACTGATGCACCGGAATTCCCCCGAAGGGGCAGAAACTCGGACCGCAGGGCCGCAGGTGCAGCGTTCTCTTGTCGGAAGCCGGCAGTCCTCCGTGTCAGCGGAAGGACATGCGGTCGAGCATCCATGAGTATACCGTTATAACCCATCGAGCCCAAGTTGATTGCGCGTAGACACAGGGGTGGGGATGGCCGTTCCACCGCCCGGAACGGAGTTAGTACTCGCGGCACTCGGCATTCAGCCAGCCCGACCTGAAATCCGCCACCGCATCGGCATCGGGGTCGTACCGGTGACGCCAGGTGCAGCCGTTGTCGTTGCCCAGGAGATGCAGCGACACGGATGTTTCGGCCGACGTGGTCCGTACCTTGTGAATGTCGTTGTCGGGTGTCAGCCGATAGTGGTCTCCGGGCGCCAGATGCAGCACCTCGGAAAGGGTCAGGGGCGCGCTGCCGTCTGTGGGCGACCCCGCGGCCCGGTACACCGTTTCCTCCTGTGTGCCCCTGTAGATTCCCACCAGGCCCCAGGTCAGGTGATCGTGGACCGGCGTTTCGCTGCCGGCCGGCACCACCAGCGATGAAAAGGCCAGATCGCCATCCGCCGAGCGGTACAGGAGCCACATGCCGATGCCTCCGCCCATCCCGCTGTTCTCCGAAGGGTGCATGAACCGTTCGGGCAGCCAGGCATGATTCGCCAGCAGCTCCTCGAAGGACGGCTCCAGGCGGTCCAGCAGGTCGGGAAGGGAACGGGTCGAGGATCTTGCCTTCTGCACCGCCTCAATGAACCGCCTCAAATCCGGGCAGTCGAGGATCCATTGCTCTTGGTTTGCTTCAGTGTTCATAAGGGAAGGTGAAATGGAATGGGCCCGAACGGCTCTGCCCTACTGTAGATCAAGCGCGCATCCTGGTCGCATCCGAGCAGCGGGCAATCCGGTTTCTTTACCCGGCACACTTCGGGGCCGACACGGGTACTTCGCTCTCGGTTGACGGGGGTGCTGTTGCATGTTCCGGCCACTCGCCCGGGTGGAAAACAAGTCCCCGCCGCGGTCCAGGTTCGTTCCGCGAGCAGGGCGCGCACATGCCCTACGGGGATGTGCAACGTTTTCCCGTCGTCGTCCAACTGCACCAGATTGTTACAGGCGGTACTGATATCCGCATCCGGCACAATCCTTTTGGGACAAAATACCGGTCTCCGCGATACGTGCCCGGCGACAGGACCGTCCGGGAGTCGATTTGCGAGTTGGAGGCCGGATTGACCAAGGCCGGTGCAGAACCTCTGCGCCGAGATATCGAAGTGAGGGTTTCTGCCATGACGCTCTTGCCCCATCCGTTCAGGCGACGGCGGGCGGTACGGGGCGGACTGCATTGGTGCGGACAGGTCCTCGCAGGCGATGGTGCCGGCCTTGTCCACGGTGGAATGGGCTGCCTGACGGAGATGGTCGCGCACCTGTTCGGTGGTGCAGGGACTGCCGCCGTTGCCGCTTCCGGTGGCCCAGATTGTTCTTCCGGATGGTGTCGGCTTGCGGTGGCGGCCCTTGGCTGCATGATTCTCTACAACCACCCGCAGCCGGTTGCGTCTTCGCCCCTGCACCTTGCGGTGGTCGCTCTCCGCGGACAATCGGTTGCCCAACCTTGCTTTGTGCCGCTCCCCGTCACGGTCCAGGTGGACTTCGGTGCAGCCCTTGTCCACGCCCACGGCGACATCCCCACAGCCACGCGTGCCGCACACCTGTGCCTCTTCCACGGCGTCGTGGATTGCCGCCTGTCCGTTGGCCGGCAGGATGATGCGGAAGGTGCCCGGAGGCAGGGGATCAACCTTGAGCGGGATGGCGATGCGCCGGCCGCGTTCCATGGCCTGCTGTTGCGACCACAGGCCGCCCTGCTGGGTGCGGCTGGACATACGGGGGCAGAACGCGGTCTGATTGGATGAGGGACGGCGTTCCACGCCACAAAACCGATCCACATCCGCGTCCGTGCAGTAGCGCACGGTGCTGGGCCGGCAACGTGCCGTTCAGGTCCCACGCCTTCACCGTGTTCTTGTGGACTCCGATCTTGGAAGCGGGGGCTCCGGCCCAGGGCTTGGGGATCGGGGCCTGGGACCTGCAACGGGAGTTGGCGTCCACCCAACCGCGTGAAGGCCTTCCGTTGCATGCGGCCAGCGGGTCGGCACGTCGCGGACTGGCGGTGCCCATGCCGTTTCAGGGCCTTTCTGGTGCTACAATCCGGCCGGTCGGCGCGAGGGTGACGATGCCTCGCAAAGTTCCCGTACTGAGGCCCCTGCAAGGATGCGCAGCAACTATCGAAGACATTTCCTGTACGCGGGGATCCTTGTAGTTGTCTTCACACTGGTCATCCAGTGGATTTTGGACTTGTCGCTGCCGTTGCCTGCCATCCAGGGCAGCGCCCAGTCGGCCGCCATCGACAACCTGATCGGCCAGCATGTCTGGCTCATCGCGGGCGCCGGGGCGCTGGTTCTGGTAATCATGGGCTACTCGATCGTCGCCTTCCGGGCGCGCCCGGGCGAGGAGGACGAGGAAGGGGACTATTTCCACGGCCACTACGGCCTCGAGATCGCCTGGACCGTCATCCCGCTCATTGTCGTGGCGATTTACGGGGTTATCGGAACCCAGGTTCTGGCCCAGGTCACCGCGCCGCAGGACAATGAAATGACGGTGGAGGTGGAGGGTCTGCAGTGGAGCTGGCGGTTCGCCTATCCGGGCCACGGGGAATTCCAGACCACGGAGATGGTGGTTCCGGTCAACCAGCCGCTCCTGCTTTCAATGTCGGCCGTGGACGTCCTCCATTCCTTCTGGGTGGTGGAGTGGCGCGTCAAGCAGGACCTCGTGCCCGGCATCGTCACGGAGCTGAGGGTGACCCCCACGGAGGTGGGCGAGTTCCAGCTGCGCTGTGCCGAACTGTGCGGTCTGCGCCATGCCTACATGCTGGCGGATGTGCGCGTGGTTTTACAGGAAGACTTCGACGCCTGGATTAACGAGCAGCTGGAGTAAGTCGGCAACGGGACCGTGAAGGCGGTCCGGTCATTGCGGAGAGCGCTATGTTGATGCAGTTGGGTCTAACCCGTGGCCTCATCTACCAGGCGGCCGGCACCGTCCTGGGCATGGTGGTGGCCATGGTTTGGCGCCTCTTGGCCGGGATGGAACTGTGGGACCAGGAAGTGGTCTTTGTGGTCGGCGGCCTGGTCGGCGGCTTTTCGTTCATGTGGGGCGTGGGCGCCATCGACGACTGGCTGGAGTGGTGCCGCGGCAAGGCAACCCCCCTGGTGCATGGCCCGCCCCGGGACAAGCCGGCATGGACCCGGTATTTCTCCACCGACTACAACCACAAGGTCATTGGCATCCAGTATTCCGTGACCTCGTTGCTGATGCTGATGATTGGCGGTTCCTTCGCCCTGATCTTCCGGGCGGAACTGGCACAGGCCGATCTGCAGTTCCTCGGCATAGGCATGTACAACAAGCTGATTGGCCTCCACGGCTGGGCCGTGATTGCCGCCATCCTGCTGGGGGTGGGCGGCATGGCCAACTACCTGGTGCCGCTGATGATCGGGGCCGAGGACATGGCCTTTCCCCGGCTCAACGCCTTCGCCTTCTGGATCAACGTCCCCGGAGCCCTGCTGTTGCTGGCCAGCGCCTTCCTGGGCGGGTTCGATGCCGGCTGGACCGCCTATCCGCCGCTCAGCACCCAAGGGTCGGTCGGCTACCAGTTCCTGTTCCTGGCCATCTACTTCGTGGGCCTGTCCTCCATCCTGGGATCGCTCAACCTGCTCGTGACCATCCTGACGATGCGGCCCAAGGGCATGGACCTCTTCCGCATCCCGATCTTCTGCTGGGCCGTGCTGGCCACCAGCCTGATCCAGTTGACGGCCACGCAGGCCATCGGTACCGCCTTCCTCATGGGATTGTCGGAGCGGGCCCTGGGCATGGGCTTCTTCGACCCGGAGGGTGGCGGCAACCCCATCCTCTTCCAGCACATCTTCTGGTTCTACTCCCATCCGGCGGTCTACGTGTTCGTGTTGCCGGGCCTGGGCATCATCAGTGAACTGCTGCCGGTGTTCTCGCGCAAGCCCCTGTTCGGGTACCGGTGGATTGCCCTGTCCAGTCTTGCAATTGCCCTGGTCGGGTTCCTGGTCTGGGGCCACCACATGTTCACGTCCGGCTATTCGCAGTACCTGCGGATCCCCTTCATGATTGCGACCTTGCTGGTCGCGGTCCCGACCGGCGTGAAGTTCTTCAGCTGGGTGGCAACCATGTGGGGCGGCCGCCTCCGCTTCCCGACGCCGATGCTCTTCACCCTGGGCGCCATTTCGGTCTTTTTGCTGGGTGGCCTGACCGGTCCCATTCTGGCAACGGTCGCCTCCGACCTGTACCTCCATGACACCTACTTCGTGGTCGGCCACTTCCACGCCACGCTGTTCGGCGGCTTCGTGTTCCCGTTCTGCGCCGCGATCTACTTCTGGTTCCCCAAGATCACCGGTAGGATGTACAACGAGACCCTGGGCAAGCTTCACTTCTACATCATGACACCGGCCTTCTGGTTGATGAGCATCGGCCAGATGACCGTCGGCACGATGGGCATGCGGCGCCGCATCGTGGACTACGACCCGACGCTGGGCGGAGGATTGATCGAGGCGCGGCACCTGGAGACTACGATTGCCGCCTTCCTGATCGGCCTCTCCATCCTGATCATGATCTACAACCTGGTGACCAGCGCCGAAATCGGGGTTCGGGCCCCCGCCAATCCCTGGCGTTCCCGTTCGCCGGAATGGCAAATTCCCTCGCCGGTGCCGGAGCACAGCTTTGCCGCTCCGCTGCAGGTTGTGGGCGAGCCGTACGACTACGGCTTGGAGGAGGAGTACGTCGTCATGGACGAGTCCCAGGCCGGCCACACGCAGGCACACTGAGGCTGCGCGCGTTCCGCACTACCCCTGAACCGATCCCATCCCTGAAGCATTCATGAGCAAGTCATCCCCGTTCCGGCAAGGCATTGTGGTCGGCATCGCGCTGTTCATCCTGACGGTGATCGAGTACCTGGTCGCACTGCAGACCGGCAGCGCGACGATTCTGCTGCTGCTCGGCGCGGCCAAGGGCGTGCTGGTGGTCTACTACTTCATGCACATTACCAGCCTCTGGCGGGAAGACGAGGGACATTAGGCGATGAGTGCACTGGCGGCCGATGCCATCGAGGTCTACCGCACTGCCACCCGGAACAACCGGATGGGCATGTGGTTGTTCTTCTTTTCCGAACTGTTCCTCTTCGGGGGTCTGCTGATCACCCGGTTCGCCCTGTGGGTGGACGAGGACGGCCACATCATCCGGCCCGAACTCGACCAGAACGTCGGGCTCATTGTGACGGTGGTCCTGCTGGCCTCCAGCTACTTCATGAACCGGTCCGAGGTGGCCATTGCCAACGGCCGCAAGCGCGACTTCCTGGTCAGCCTGTGGATTACCGGATTTCTCGGTGTCGTGTTCCTGCTGGGCGTGGTCATCTTCGAGTGGGGCCTGATCCAACTTCCGTTCATTGAACACCACATCGGCCCCACGGACGGCGTCTTCGGGGCCGTCATCTTCGGCATGACGGGCATGCATGCCATCCACGTGATTACCGGGGTCGCGTTCATCGTGGTGGTCTGGCGCAACGGCCGGCGCGATGTCTACACCGAGGAACGGCACTGGGGCGTCGAGGCCTGTGCCATCTACTGGCACTACGTGGACCTGGTCTGGATCTTCTTCTACCCGGCCATCTACCTGATCGGGCACGCCGTCCACTAGCCCGAACCCTTTCGGGTATTGGTCCACCGCACGCCCGGTCGGGGACGGGTACCCGCCTCCGACAGTGAACCCGGTACTGCAGGCGGCCCTCGCAACCTGGGAGTGGCGGCCCTCGGTGTTGGCCGTCGCCCTTCTTGCCGCCGGGGTCTATGCCGCGGGATGGGTCGCACTCCGCCGGCAGGGCCGCATTCGTCTGGCAGCCTGGTGGCGATTGGCCGCCTATCTGCTGGGTTTGGCTCTGCTGCTGGCCGCCCTGCTGTCCTTCATTGATGTCTACGGCGCCCTATTGCTGTTCATGCACATGGTGCAGCACGTTCTGTTGTTGATGCTGGTGCCGGTCCTGCTGCTGTGGGCCAACCCGTTCCCCGTGCTGTTGTACGGGCTCCCGGTTGCGGCCCGGCGCGCAGTCGTCCGCTTCCTGCATCCCGAGGCGCGCTTCCGGCGGGAGACGCGACGCCTGACCCATCCGGGGGCTTTGTATGCGCTGTACATTGGCGCCATCGTCCTGTGGCACGATACCGGCCTGTACAACCTGGCCCAGGGCAACGGGCTGATCCACGACCTGGAGCACATCACGTTCTTTGTGGCCGGCATGCTGTTTTGGTGGCCGGTCATGGGCGCCGCGCCGCGGATTCACCATCCCACCTCGCTGGCCGGCCGGATGGCGGTGCTGTTGTTGTGCGTGCCCCCGCACGTGGTGATTGGAGCCCTGCTCAGCTTTGTTGAAAATCCGGTGTACGAACACTATCTGACGGTGCCGCGGCTCTGGGGCATGGATGTGATGCAGGACCAGCGGCTGGCCGGCATCATCATGTGGATCCCAACCGGGATGATGTACATCGCGGGCGTGGTCATTCTGCTGGCGCGCCACCTGAACCAGGCTGCACGCCGCATTGGTTCCGGCCTGGACTGCAACGAGATTGAAGCAACATGAGGATTCGTCCCGTCTGTGCCGGACACCGTTTCCTGCGGTGGTCGCTCGCGGCCGCATTGGCCTTGTCGCTGCTGTTGTCGGCGTCGGTGGTTTGGGGGCACGGGGGCGGAGAGCCGTTCCTGTCGGACGAGGCGGCCGGTCCCTACAGCCTGTACGTGTGGCTGGACCCGCTGCCGGCCCAAACCGGAGAGCTGCACGTCACCGTGTCGGTCAACATGGCTGCCGATGGCGCATCCGAGCCGGTGACCGGCCTGCCCGTACTGATGCGCGCCCGCCATCCCGACGGATGGGAAGTCGAAGCGCCGGCTACCCACGAGAACGCGCTCAACAAGCTGTTCTACGAGGGACGATTGGACTTGCAGCAGGCCGGAACCTGGACTATCGACCTCCTGATGGGAGAAGGTGCGGATCAGGTCGTCCATGCCATTGACGTGGATGTCGCGGCCACACCAAGCGCCTGGCAGGCATTCCTGGACTGGTTCAGGGCCCTGTTTGATCGAAACTGACGGCAGTGAGTAGAAGCAGGCTTTTGAAACAATCCGCCTGTCGGATCAAGAGCGGACGCAACCACCGCCACCGGCCGTCCCGTGGCACAGGGGCAGCTGCACGGCGAGAGGCGATCCCGTTGGGAACCTCAAGGACCCGTGAACAAGAGTGGACAAACCCAGTTCTACTGAGTGCCAAACTGACATGACCGCCCGCGCGACCCCGTCCTCCGAGACTCCCTCGGAACTGCAGGCATCCCCGAATCTGCTGCGCGTGCTGGTGTCGCGACGCTGGTGGCCGGCCACAATTCTCATCCTGCTGGGCATGGCAGGCCTGGCCCAGCTCGGGTTTTGGCAACTGGACCGCCTGGAGTGGCGGCGCGGCATGAACACGCAAACCCTGGCCCGGCTGAATGCGTCCCCGGTGGCCGTCACCGGGGACACGGTTTGGGAGGCCGACTGGCATGACCGGCAGGCGGTGGCCCGGGGCGTACTTGACTACCGCAACCAGGTTGGAATCAAGAATCGCTTCTACAAGGAGGAGGCCGGGATTCACCTGCTGACGCCCATGCGGCTGGAGGGTTCGGACCTGCTTCTGATGGTCGACCGGGGCTGGATTCCGCAGGCCTGGGTGTCCGACGACTGGTCGCAGTACGACGAGGACGAAGGCCTGGTGGAGGTGCGGGGTCTCCTGCAGGATGCCAACCCCCATCCGCCCGGCACGGAGGTCGACACGATGTCGGGGGGACTGCTGCACCGGGAGGATTTGGAACTGCTGGGCCGTGTTCTGGGGCAGGACGTGGCTCCGATGTTCCTGCTGCTGCAGCCGGTCGAGGGGGACTCACAGGGTTGGCCACGGCGTCAGCCGAAGGACCTGCACCTAAGCGAAGGCAACCACCTGAGCTACGCAATCCAGTGGTTTCTGTTTTCCCTCATCCTGGGCGTTGGCTATGTGTTCATGGTCCGGAAGCGCACGCATCGGCCCGTGGAGGTTGAGCGGACTGTCTGATCCGGAAGGTTCAGCGCCACACGCCAATCCCGAGGTCCCTGGCCGTCGCCTCGGCCGTCGCCATCGCTGCGTGGTGCGGGGACGTGTCCGAAACGGGTTCGTACCGAGCCATGCCCTCGGCGATCATTTGTGCGTTGACCAGCAGGCCGTTGCCGGTTAGGACGTAGCGGAGCAACCGCCCGTCTCCATCCCTGTCGATTTCTCCGGCAACCAGCAACACGTCGGCGTTGCCCACCAGCAGCTGATTGAGCTTGGTCGCTTCGTTGTACAGTTCCTCGCCGGGGTCGGGGCTGTCCGTGAACAGGTAGCGGACCAATGCCGACTGCCCGTCCATTTCGACCTCGATGGTGTCTCCGCTGAGGACACGGAGGACGTGGGCGGAGATGGTTGCGTCGGCCGAAGCCTCGGCCTCGGGGCTCGTTGTGGCAGCTGCGGAACCGGCTTCGGATGCCGTCACGGCCTCGCGCGGCGGGATGATCATGGTGCAACCGATGGATGTGGAGGCCACGGACAGGACCATGGCCACGGCCATCATCCTTGACAGCCGCGATGGCAGGTTGATGGGTCGGGATGGAATCCGGGCGGGTTCAGACATGGCGGGTGGAAAATCCGGTTGAAGGTTTGGAGCAGGGCTTTCCGCCCTCCGGCAGTATGCACGGCATCATCCGGCCGGGCTCCCAAATGGTCAGCCGAACAGGATGCATGCGGGCTGCAGTGCCGCAGGTTCCACCGACCGGATGGGACAGGACATCAGAACGACCACTCCATGGACACAAGGGATCCATGCGCATAAAATTGCGCATGGAGCGAAACAGCAGAGCGATCGTTCAACGACGTCGGGCTGAGGGTTTTGAGCTCGTGAAGGTATCAGGATCGCACCATAAGTTCCGCAAGGGGTCGATCACGGTGATCGTTCCACACCCGCAGAAGGATCTTCCAGTGGGAACGGCCCGTGCCATCGCCAAGTCGGCCGGCTGGATGTAAGGAGAATGGGACGATGCACTATGTGGCCGTGATCGAAAAGGATGCAGGAAGCGCCTACGGAGTCCGTTTTCCCGATGTGCCCGGCTGCTTTTCGGCAGCCGATACCTTCGATGAGATCGTCCCGAACGCAATCGAGGCACTGTCTCTGTTTTTCGAGGACAGGGAAATCATCCCGGCGCGCAGTATCGAGGCTGTCCGCGAGGAAGTAGCCGAGGACCTCGCCGCCGGCGCCGTTTTGATGTTGATCCCTCATATTGCCGACCTCCGCCGGGTCGTGCGGGTCAATTTGAGCATTGACAAGGGGCTTCTGGACACGATGGACGAGGCCGCGCGGGCACGTGGCATGACACGCTCGGCTTTTGTTGCGAAAGCTGCAGCAAGGGAAATCTGCGTTCCTGGTTGACGATGGTCCCATCGCAACATGACGCTCAATGGCCATGGCGAAACCCTTGCACCAATACTACAGTTGTGGTTTGTGCAATGGGTGGTTTGGAATCGCCAGGCTTGCCACTGGCGACGGTGTCGGTTCGACCCGTAGAGGGACTGTCCGCATCCCGAAGGGTGCACGCCAAACCAGGCGCCACAGCGGGCGCCGAATCTTCGCCCAGTCCAGGTCCCGGCCAAGCTGCGGCATCACTTGAAGGTCGCCAGGCTGCTGGGGGCCCCGACGCTTGGTTGGGGAGGGGTCTCGGCGGCCCGCGCCGGGTCGCCCGAACGGCACACCGTCTTTAGGTCGCCGGCGGACTTGCTCAACGTTGTGGTCGGTATGTGGTCGCGGGCAATCCCGCGCCGCCGAAACTCGTCGAACCGGGACGACAGCCAATCTCGAAGAGGATTGACCCGTACAGTCCGAATCTGACGATTTGCCTACGCGGGGGCAACAATGCCTCCGCGCCTCCCGGCATACAGCTCCGGGAGGCGTTGCCATGTATCAACTTGGCAGGGCAGTTCGACTGCAAGTCGTTAAAATCCATCGCTCGGTTCCGGTGTACAATCGACGCCGCACGTCATTCGTGTCGGCAGACATCGAGTGCCTCAGTTCCATTTCCAAACTTGGGAGAGCGCAATGCGCAAACTCACTTTGCTATCCGCCTTGGCGTTGACAGCCTTGATTCTGCTCCTAGCCCCTTCGGCCGCCTTGGCCGACAGCCATACGTCCGGCGAAATCGAAATTCCGGCCGGTTACCGCACGGTGACGGTGTCCTTCGACGGCATCGATCCGGTGAGCATGGACGACGGTGTTCTCAGCATGCGGATCAACGGGACCGTCGATCTCAACGATGTGGTCAAGTTGATCGACGATCAGTTGGCGTACGGCGGCTCCGTCGAGGAGTCCTGCGAAGTTCGCATGCGCTGGGTCCCGGGCTCCACCGTCATTACAAGCGGTGCCGACAATGTCATGAACCTCCGCTCCCGCATGCAGTTGTCCCAGCGCACGTGCGAGCCGAACATGTCGCTCTACACCAGCAGCGTGCACAACGTGGACTACACGGTTACGGTGACCGAGGGCGGCATCGACGAGCTGGGCGTGTCCCTGGTCGTCAACTCCATTTCCGGCCTGGGTGAGGACTCCACCATGTCCGCGGCCCGGCTCAACCAGATCGCAGATGCCAACGTTACGCCGGTGACCGGGTGGCTGCGTCAGGTGGCATCGCTCTACCAGACCGGCTGCCTGGCCACGGCCGATGCGTCCATCAGCCCTGTGTCGATCAGTAGCAGCGGTCGGGTCTCGGTTGGCGTCAATGCCAGTGGCAACCTCCAGGCCCTGTCGGCCTGTGTCGTGCTTGACGACTCCATGCGCGACCTTGTGGCAGGCACGGGCGTGACGGCACTGATCCTGGGCGATCTCAGCCCCGGGACGGTCGTCGGCATCGTGAACGGTGTTCTGATGGGCCAGATGATGTCCACCGCCGACTACATCACGATGGTGGCCGACGACTTGGCCGATGAGACGTGGCGCGGAATCGTGCAGGAGGCCCTGCGCGCGCCGTTCGTTCAGGAAACCGTTGCCGCCGGTATGGGGGAAATGCTGCCGCCGGCCCTGGCCGACCGTCTCTTCTCCGACGCGGCCATCGAACAGGTCTGGGGCGGCATTCTGCTCCAGGACATCAACCCTGACACGCTGCAGGAACTCGTGATCGCGGTCGCTACCGGCATGGGCGACATGAACGCGTTGACAGGCGAGCTCGTCGGTCAAATTCAGCCTGCTTCGCTGGCCTTGGCGCTGGCCAGGCTTCTGACCATCGGCTAGAACACATATGGTTTGACCGGAGAGCCCTGGGCTATGCCCATCGCTGGCCCGGGGTTCCAAGTCCAACCTGAATGCAGGGAGCGTGGATTTGTTCCACGCTCCCTTTGCTTTGCGGTATCTGCGGCGTCGGGCCGATAGTCCCACCGGTCCGCACGTTCAGCCAGCGGCCCGGACCCTGGTTGGTCTCGCACGCTGGGTCGCGTGCGTGCAGCCCCTACCTGTATTCGACACCAAAACGGAATGCGAAACGCCGCTCAACCCGGGACGCGGCGGAATATGGGAACGCCGGGGATCACAGACCAGGAACACGCCAACGTGCCATGCCCGTTCCCCGGGAAGTTTCCGACGGCGGCAACCCAATTCAGGATGGGCTCCGGTGGCATTCGGCCGGCAATCAGATATGCAACTTTGGGTCTTTCTGGGCTCTCGGCCACCGTCTGTCGGAATGGTTTCCTTTCCCGAAACCCGTGCCACTGCCGACGTGTCTGTCTACATTGGCATTGGGTTGCCGGAACATCCCGGAGCGTACCGGGCGGCCAACGATGCGCGGCGGTTGGTTGGCTTTGCGCCTCGGAGCCAACGGATAAAGCGGCTACTACTCCTGCGCAAACCCAGGTGTCGGTTCCGAGGTTCCGATACGGGGACAGGGACCGCGCAGGCAGCCGGGACACGCGGCACTCATCGGTCGCGCATCCCGGCGGGCACCGCTATCAGAGGTTCACCCAATCCGGATCGGGTGCGATGTCGTCATTGGGACGACCGCCCGGGTCCGGCCGGCCGGATCCCGCCAGGCGATTCTGAATCGCCACTTCCATGCCGTCCGCGGCCCGGATCTGGCACGACAGACGGACGCCGCTCAATCCCCGCTCCGCGAGCTTGGCCTGTTCGGCTGCCGTGGTGACGGTTGGCTCACCCTCCACGAAACTGACGGCACAGGTGGTGCACATGCAGTTGCCGCCGCAGGCGTGCATCTGGTCAATGCCGCACTCGTCCACCAGAGCGAGTACCAGTCGCTTGCCCTCCGGGACGGAGAAGGTGCCTTCTCCCTGGACAGTGATGTTAACAGTGCTCATATGCGTTACTCCTTTTGGTGGGCGATGTTGCCGAGCGGGTCTGCGGAACTGCGCGAACCCGAATCTTACGGGTCCGACGGCCTATTCGAAAACGAACAGGGCCATCAAATCATTGACATTGGTCATTGTGGGTCCGGTAACCAGCATGTCACCGGCTGCGGTCAGCCACGGGTAGGCATTGTGCCCGGTGAGGTGCCGACGGGGATTCAAACCGGCTGCCATGCCCCGCCGCAGGGATCCCGCGTCCGCCAGCGCGCCCGCACTGTCCGTGGGGCCGTCTGTTCCATCCGTAGCCAGCGAGGCCAGGACCGTGCCGGGTTGGTCTGCCAATTCGAAGGCGGCCGCGAGCGCGAGTTCCTGATTGCGCCCGCCCTCGCCGCTGTCATCACCAAGGGTTACCGTTGTTTCCCCCCCGAACAGAAGACAGGCCGGAGCGGGTACGGGCAGGCCGTATCCGGCCACCTCGCGTCCGAAGCCGCACAACACCTTCGCGACTTCGGCCGCTTCCCCTTCCACGTACGAGGACATCCACACCGTGTTGAGGCCCAGTGCGCGTGCCCGGGTCTCGGCCGCGGCCATGGCCGTGCGGTTGTCCGCCACCACAAGCGTGGGGTTGCCCTTGAAGAGAGGATCGTCGGCGTTCGGAGTATCGGGAAGTTCGCCGCGCCACCCCGCTTCCAGGCGGGCGCGGATGGGCGCCGGCAGCGACGGCATCAACTGGAATTTCTCCACGATGCTCCGGGTTTCCTGCCAGTCACCGCTGTCGGGGACCGTGGGACCGCTGGCAATCACGTCCAATGGACTGCCGATGACGTCGCTCACGGCCAGGGTGGCGAAGCGAGCCGGGTGGATGGAACGGGCCAGCTGCCCGCCCTTGACCAGGCTGCAGTGCTTGCGCAGGCAGTTGATCTCGTTGATCGTCGCCCCGGCCCCCAGCAGGCTGGCTGTCATGGCCTGCAGATCGGCCAGGGTCAGGCCTTCGGCCGGGGCCACCAGCAATGCGGAACCACCGCCGGACAGGAGGTTGATCACCAGGTCCCGTTCCGTGGTGTCCGCCAGCAGTTCAAGGATGCGGCGGCCCGCCGTCACGCCGGCCTCGTTGGGTACGGGATGGCGGGCTTCGCAAATTTCGATGATCTCCGTTGGCGCCCGGTGGCCGTCCTTGACCACCACCAGGCCCGCGGCAATCCGGTCCCCCAGGATGGCCTCCAACGCCTGGCTCATTAATGCACCGGCCTTGCCCGCCCCGGTCACCAGGATGCGGTCCACGCCGGACAGGTCGATGGTTTGATCCGCCAGTTGCAGTTGGTCGCCGTCCAGTGACACGTGGTCCAGAACCGCGCGGGCTGGATCCGCGGCCTCGAGCGCGGCCTCCAGCACTTGGAGTACCGTGCGCCTTCGTTCCGGGTCCGCGTCCAGGACGCGCGGGTCGAACCGGCTCCTGCCGGGCACTGTCATCGGTCGTTGTCCTTCGCTGTTGTTCCCGGTAGCAGTTGGGGGGCGCCGGCCAGGTTCGGCAGGTCTCCGGGTTCGAACCGGAGAGGCGGTTGCTCCTGCAGCAGGCGCAGTGCTTCGGCCACCGCGGCGTCGAGTTGGGGATCGTGTCCCTCGCGAAAGTCGTTGGGCGAAATTTCGACTTCAATGTCGGGGTCGGTGCCGTAGTTCTCGACTGCCCAGCCCACATCCTTGAACCAGAAGCTGTACTCCGGCTGCGTGGTGACCGTGCCGTCCACCAGGGCATGGCGCGGCCAGATCCCGATCACACCGCCCCAGGTCCGCATGCCGATCAGCGTTCCCAGTCCCATCAGCTTGAACGAATGGCTGAATATGTCGCCGTCGCTGCCGGCGGCATCGTTGGTCAGGGCCACGATGGGACCGGACACCGACTCCTCGGGATAGGGTGCGACTCCCCCCCACCTGGTTTGGTCGAACCCAAGTTGGCGGCGCGCCAGCTTTTCGAGCAGCAGGGCACTCACATGGCCGCCGCCGTTGAAGCGCAAATCAACGACCAGGCCTTGCCGATGGAGTTCGCCCAGGAAGCCGCGGTGAAACTCCGCATAGCCCCACGGTCCCATGTCGGGAATGTGCAGGTAGCCGAGACGGCCGTCCGCCGCCGCATGCACCTTCGCCCGGTTGGCGTTCACCCAGGCACGGTACAGCGCACGTTTGTCACCGGTCATGGTGCGGACCGTGACTCCCTTCAGCATGTCGGTTGCGGCTGGCGACTCATTGTCGGCAGACTCGACTTGGGCGCCGCGCCGGAAACCAAGCTGAACTTCCTGCCCGGCCAGGTTGACCAAGAGGCTGGCGGGAGGCACGCTCTCCGAAACGGACTGTCCGTTGACGGAAACCAGCAGGTCGCCCCTGGCCACGTCGATCCCGGCCTCGGCAAACGGGGAATGGACTTCGGGCTCCCACACGTCGCCTTCAATCCAGTCGTCGAGCCGCCATCCCGGCGGATCCGCCTGCCACTCGAACTCCGCGGCCAGGGTGCCGATCGGCCAATGGGGCCCCGGTCGGTAGTCGCCTCCGAACTCGTAGCAGTGGCTCGTGCCCAGTTCGCCCTGCATTTCCCAGCACAGGTCGCTGAATTCGCGCCGGCTTGCGAGTCGCTGCACCAGGGGGGCGTACCGGTCATGGACTGCTTGCCAGTCCACGCCGGACATCTCGGGCGTCCAGAATTGGTCCCTCTGCAGTCGCCAGGCCTCCGCGAGCATCTGTTGCCATTCGGCCGAAGGCTCGATCGACAGGCGAATGCGACCGAGATCCAACCACCCGGTGACGCGGGGCGCGCCTTCATTGGTCAGGCTGTCGGCATTTTCGCTGGCCTTGATGACCCGCAGGCGCTGATCGGCCCGGTACAGCAGGTGTTTGCGGTTGGCGGACAGGCTGATGTCGGACACATCCGTGGCCACCTCGCTCGGTTTATGGTCCTTGAACACCCAAGCCTGGAGTGTGGCTCCGTGCGATGTTTCATCGTCCAACCACGGATCCTTCATGGTCTGCCTGGTTTCCGAAGCCAGCCAGAACACCCGATCCTCGGCCGCCGCCAGGACGGTGAACAGGCCTGCAGGCACCGGGAAGGGGAGTATCCGGTCCGCGATGCCGTCGACGTCAACCTGTAGGGGATCGGGAGCGGGATCCTTTGCCTTGTCCGGCTTCGCCTTGTCCGATCCGTCGGTGGTTTCCGCCGTCGAAGCGCCGTTCGCCGCGGGCGTGCCGTCTGCGTCGGGCTTGGTCTGTTCCTGTTTCTCCTCTTCGTCCTCCTCGTCCGCATCCTCACCGGTGCGCGGCACGAACGGATTGGGCAGATCCCCCTGCAGCGTAACCAGATAGGGGCGCATGGGGGCGGGAAACGACAGGTTGAACTGAACGGTGTCGTAGACCGGGTTGAGGATCCGGCTGCTCAGGAAGTAGAGATAGCGGCCCTTGGGGTCGAATACCGGACAGTGGTCCTGCAATACGGGTGTCCCAAGGTCCACGGTCAGGGGCTGTTCCGAACCATCGGGTTCCTCGCCGTCGGGCACCGGCACTTCCCTGCGGTATAGACGGATGGCATGGCTGTGCAGCGTGGGAGCCCTGTCCCAGGCCAGCCAGCGGCCGTCCGGGGACCAGTCGGCGTGCTCGATGTGGCCGTGCGGCGACCGGTCGACCAGCAGGTGTGTCCGGTCCTCCAGGTTGTACAGCCAGAGTTCGTAGCGGTGGTTTGTGATTGCCACGATGTCCGCCGCCGGGTTGACGTACAGATTCATGGCCCGGCCGAAGGCGAACCCCTCGTGCAAGTCAGCCTCGGCCGGCTCGCGGCCCGGCGTGAACACCTGGAGGCGCTCTTCGCCCATGGCATCGGTTACGGCCGCGATGCGCTTGCCGTCCCGCAGCCAGGAAGGCAGGCGATAGCGCACGCCTTGGGATGTCCCCAGCTGCAGGACCCCGCCGGCATGGTTTCCGAATGCGAAGGCCTTGCCGCGCGCGGACAGCGCGACCGAATGGCCCTCCGGATGCAAATCGGCCGACTCGAGATGGTCCGACGCCTCCGCGAACTTGCGGTTGCGCTGCACCCTCGGTGAGGACCAGGTCACGTCTATCTGAACGGCGGTGTCGTTCAGGATGTCCAGCAGGTGGAGGTCGGCTCCTGCATGGAAGACGATGACGGGCCGGCCATCGCCGTCCAAGCCCCAGGATGGATAGCGCGCATAGAAGTCGGCAAGGTTGGTGTGCCTGGTGAGGTCTTCGCCGGAAGGCAGGCAACTGTAGATGTTCCCGCAGCCTTCATGGTCGCTGACCAGGAATATGCGTTCGTCGGCCAGACCTTGGTCGGTCCCAATCCACATGGGCGAGGCCAGGTTGCCGTCCAGATCGGGAAGAATGCGGCTGAACTGCTCGTCTGCCCCGGGGGATACCCACAGCCGGCCGGCGGTGCCGCCCCGGTATCGCTTCCAACGGGCCGGATCGCCGGTGTTGCGGCCCAGAACCATGGCCCCGTCGGGCCCGAACCCAATCGAGGAGGCCCGGCCCAAGGGCACCTCCTCGACAACAAACCGGGACGGTGAGCTGCGAACCCGATTGAGAACCGTCGATCCGCGCACGGGCTGGCGGGCCGATGTAACGAAGTGAATCCACTCGCCGTCGGGGCTCCACGCCGCCGTTTGCATGGCATCTCCCTGCCACGTCAGGCGATCGGCGGGGCCACCACCGGAATTCATTACATAAATATCGGGAGCGCCTTCATCGCGGGCCACGAACGCAATCCGGGATCCGTCGGGAGACAGCAGGGGAAACTCGATTTCGCCAAGATTGCTGGTGAGACGCAGGGGTACTCCGCCCTGAAGGCAAATGGACCACAAGTCGTCTTCGCTGACGAAGACAATTCGATTCCCTTGGACGGTCGGATGTCGGTAGTAGCCTTGCATGCGTGTTTCCTGGAAGCGGAGCGTTCGTTCGCGCTGACAGCGGCAAGCTGATTGCGGCAGGGCCTGGCGAAAGCTGCCACCATGATGGTTCGGTTCGCGTGTGTCCGAAGCGGGCACATGGGATTGCCGTCACCCGGAACTGAACCATTGTCGCAAAGGCAGCGCCAAACCCGGTCCTCCGGATTGCCTCAAGCAGTCCAGCAAGGCGCATTCGCAATCAACCAAGTTTCCGGCGACGGCGCGCTTCCACACGGTCAGGTTGATTGTTGCCGTGTTGCTGCCAATTTCCGTTTTGGCTTGTTATTCTTGAATGGGGAAGCCGTGGGATTTCCGGGCAGTGGCCACGGTCGCCGCCCGCGTTCCCGGTGCTTCAGGCTTCCTGCCAGTTGATGGCGCAATCCCCAAATCCCCGTCATGCAATCTTCCCTCCGCCATTACAAGTTGCATTCCAAAGCCTGGTTTGAGGGGTGCCACGCCGGTTCGCGCGTGAACACGATTTCGACCCGCGGAAACACGCGATCCCGCTCATGTTGGGAGTGGCGCATCAGCCTGTTTTGGATCCTGGTTGGAACGGCGCTGATGGCATCCGGCTGCATGTCGGTGATCACCAATCCAATTGAGATGGCGATGGCCGGGGGAGAGCCTCATCTTGGGCCTCCCCTGCCGCCCGGCCAAGGAATGTTGGCCGGGCAGGTGGTGCACGAAGGCAAGCCCGTTGCCGATGCCGTGGTATTGGTAGCCCAGCCTGCGGGAACACCGCATGTCACGCACACGGACGCGAAGGGGCGCTATCTGCTGACAGATCTGCCACAAGGCTCCTACGTGCCCATTGCCGGGGCTCCGGGTTTCGAGTACGGGATGCCGAGGTCGATTCTGGGATTGCCGGTCTCAATCACCGTCCAGGACGATGTGACTGCGGTTGCGCCCGTGATCGAACTGGAAATGGAGCTGCGGGATGAGTTGGGCCCGGTTGCCGCGGAGACCTACAGTCTTGAACCGGCCGGCAGCTACGTTGTGGAGACCCCGTTCCCCAAGGGGGCCCGAGCCCAAGTGCATCGATGGACCTTTGAACGGGCGGAGGCGGTCAACGATTCGCTGTACCTATACCTGCCGCTCGATGCCGGCCCGGAAGACCAAATCCCGATGCTCCTGGCACTCTATCCCAATGCCACCAGGAACTGGGAGGACATCAGTGTTGGATTCGCCAGTCAGGGTTTCGGCGTCGTGGCCATGTCCCCAATCGGCACCCGGGGGCGCAATGTCACCGAACATGCCTTGGACGCGCGCCTGATGCTCCAGTTTGCCGCGCAGGGCCTCCTGGATCCCAGGTTGGACGATTCAAGGCTTCTGGCCATCAGCGGCAGCTATGGCGCCGCCATTCTCAACAAGCTGATCCGGATCTCGGACCGGGAGTTTGCCGCGGTGGTGACCCTGGGCGGAATCAGCAACGCGTTCACGGGTGCGGCGGCATTTTATTCAGGTGAAATGGAGTGGCCGCTGGTCTTGCGCTACGCCTTGGCCATGCTGGGTACGGCCAACGAGCGGCCGGACAGCTACATGCAGTACGCGCCCGTGTATTCGGCGTCCGCGATGCCGCCCATTTTGTTGATCCACACACTGAAGGACGAAATGGTGCCGTTGTCCCAATCGCTTGAGTACGAATCGGCCCTGCGTGACGCCGGGGTGCCGGTTGAGACCATTTACTTCGAGGACGAGAGCCACTACCTGAAGCTGGGTGCCCGCACCTCCGACACTACGCGCTATCTGTTCGCCAGCGTACTCGAATTCCTCCACGGATGGCTGGAGCAGGAGCCTGGTGCACAATAGGCGACGCACCGGTTCCGGTTGCCCGAGCCGCCACCGTTCGCTTGCCTTGGTTTTGCCTGGTCGTCGGCTACAGGGCACGGTTCCATGACCGACGAAGCGGCAGTTCTGTAGAGATAGGTTGGCAGGGACCCGACACCGGTCGCGGATGGGGGACGACTGTGAGCAAGTATTGCCAACCGGCCTGCGTGCACTTGGCGATGATGTCCCATGGTGCCCGTACTGGCTATTAAGGTGTTGGTCAACTTCTGCAGAGGTGTCGAAAACAGTCCGTTCCAAGCGGGTTCATCCGACCATGCAGACTACCCTCATCCTGCCCACCGACACCACGACCCGCTTCAGGATGCGTTTTGACGGGGTGGCGTTCAGTCCGGACGGACGAGCTCTGGCTGGTGGCAGTGATGACGACACTGTCCATGTGTGGGATGTGGCCACGGGCATTCTTCGGTATGCCTTGAAAGGCCACAAGGATGGGGTCCACAGCGTGGCGTTCAGTCCGGACGGGCGGACCCTTGCCAGCGGCGGTGGGGACAACACCATTCGCCTGTGGGATGCGGCCGCGGGTACCCTCCGGCACATCCTGAGAGGCCACACGGATTACGTCCTCAGTGTGGCGTTCGATCCGGACGGGCGGACTCTGGCCAGCAGTGGGTGGGACGACACCGTCCGCCTGTGGGATGCAGCCACGGGCACCTTCCGCTGCGCTTTGCTGGGCCACGCGGACGGAGTCTTCAGCGTGGCATTCAGTCCGGATGGGCGAATCCTCGCCAGCGGCGGGTGGGACAACACTGTCCGCCTGTGGGACGCAGCCACAGGGGAGCTTCATCACATTCTGCCGGGCCATGCGGATGAGGTCCTCAGCGTGGCGTTCAGTCCGGACGGACGGACGCTCGCCAGCGGCGGTGGGGACAACACCATCCGCCTGTGGGACGCGGCCACAGGGACCCTCCTCCGCATCCTGGAAGGCCATGCGGACGTGGTCGCGAGCGTGGTCTTCAGTCCGGATGGGCTGATTCTGGCCAGCGGTGGTTGGGACGACACTGTCCGTCTGTGGGATGTGGCCGCGGGTACCCTCCACCACATTCTGGAGGGCCAGCGTGTGGTCCACAGCGTGGCGTTCAGCCCGGACGGGCAGACCCTGGCCAGTGGCGGTGATGACGGCACGGTACGGGTATGGCACCCAACGCAATTAAGAATCGTGCCCGGGAAGGAATCTGCTTCGCCGCCTGGAATAACCACCCGCAATCCACGGGAAGATGAGTAGACTCAAAACTATCCCCTGCAGGATTGCCGTTGACTTGCATGCATTTGGAGTGACCATGACCCATACCGGAGAACTCGAAATCGGCAAGGAACACATGCCACAGGGAGCCTGCCTGCTTCCGGATCGCGGACCGAGAGTTCTGTGGATGAGTGGCGACGACAGTGAGGATTTTCTTCAGCGCATGACGACCAACGACATGCGCCTGCCGGTTGGGGGACATCGGCCCACGGCTCTCCTGACAGGCACGGGCCGTATCCAGGCCGTGTTCAGCGTGATTCGGGATGATGAAGGATATTGGCTGATCGCACCGCCACACGGGTCGGAGGCTCTGGGCAGCATGTTGCAGGGCAACATCTTCTTCATGGATCAGGTCACTGTGGAGGATGTGAGTGACCAATGGGACTTCCTGTACCTGGTGGGCCACGGGGCCTCCGCTGTTGTGGAGTTGTTGGAGTTTGCCGCGGCGGAGCCGGCTATGGTCGCCCGTGTCGGCGATCGGTTGTGCCTGTACGAGAACCTGCTCGAACTTCCCGGATTTGGACTGTTGATCCCCGCGGCCGAGACGGATGGTGTCCGCCGGGCCGTGCAACAGGGCCACGGTACGCTGTGGTCCAATTGGGACGAATATGACCATTTGCGCATCCGGTCCGTGCGGGGTGGCTACGGATACGAGTACACGGAGGCCTTCAACCCCCTGGAAGTAGGCCTGGACGCAATCTGCTCGGACAACAAGGGGTGCTATCCGGGGCAGGAGGTGATTGCACGGCAGCTCAACTACGATCGCGTGGCCCGGGGGCTGGTGCTGCTGGAGTCCGAGCAGCCGCTGGCCACGGGTGATCCTGTCAAATTGGAGGGGCGGCCGTTGGGGGAGGTCACCTCCGCCGGTTCGGTGTCGGCAGACGGCACATGGCCGTCGCTGGCGGTTGTCCGTTCCCGGCAACTCGCGCCAGGACAGACGGTAATGGCCGGAGACCGGCCTGCCGTCGTGGCGGCCATGCGCCAAGCGAGTTTGGTCTAGGGCGCGATGGTGGTCGCGTACCGCGGCATGGAGGGGGCTGTTCCCGGATTGCCCCGTTCGGTGGCCTCTCGGCGGGGAATCCGGATTGGCCGTGTGCAGGCTGCCCGTGGCTGAAACCTGGCGGTTGATCATCGAGCCGCAGCCGCGGCGGGCCAGCGTCAACATGGCAATGGACGAAGCCTTGGCCGAATCCGTGGCCTCCGGTTGCGCACCGCCGACCCTGCGCCTGTATCGGTGGTCTCCGGCCGCGGTCAGCATCGGCCGGTTTCAGTCCGTTGCCGATCTGGACCTCGACCGACTCGACGATAGGGGTTGGGACTGGGTACGCCGGCTCAGCGGCGGCCGGGCGCTTCTGCACGGGAGCGAACTTACCTACGCGCTTCTGTTGCCTCTGGCACACCCCGTCGCCCAACTGGGCATCCTGGATTCCTACCGCGCCCTGGCCGGATCCTTGCGGGCCGCCCTGGCGGCCCTGGGTGTCAATGCGGATCCGTTGCAGGCCCGTGCGCGCAGGACGGCGACTGCTTCGGCCGCCTGTCTCGAGCAGGTCAGTGCGTGGGAGCTTGCCGTCGCGGGCCGCAAGCTTGTGGGCAGTGCCCAGTGCCGGCGACACGGTTACGTCCTGCAGCACGGCAGCCTGCCACTGGACGGGGATCCGGCAGCCCTGGCCGAAGTGTTGTGCCTGGATGCCGGTGACCGGGAGCGGCTGCGCAACCGCCTGCGGGAAACGGCAACCACCTTGGCGCATGCAATGGACATGCCGGACGTCAAAGGCGAATTGCCGGATTGGCAACCCCTGGCGCGCACGTTTGCCTGTGGGTTCGGCAACCATGCCCGGGTGGACTGGGCCGAAGAGGGCAGCCGGCCGGCGGAACTGGAGGCGGCGGCCCGGCTGGCGAGGGTCCGTTATGCGGCCGGCACTTGGCTCAATCTGCGGTGAGTTGCGCGTCGAGCCTCTGCCGCACCCTCCGAGTGAATTGCATCGCCTTGACGACGGACGCGCAACAGATGGCGAGGCTACCGTGTCGGTTGGATTGCTGACGCTCGAACTCTATCTGGAGGGCACCGCCTCCCTCAAGGAGAAGCGCAGCCGCATCGCGCCCGCCATCCGCCGCATTCGAACCAGGTTCAACGCCTCGGTCTGCGAATCGGATGCCCAGGATGTGCTGACGCGTGCGGAGATCTCCGTGGTGGTCGTGAGCACCAACGACAGCCATGTCCACAGCCAATTGCAGGCTGTGCGCAACTGGGTTCTGGATGCCCGGCTGGATGTCGAGGTGCTGGACAGCCACGTCGAACTGATTGCCTGAACAACCAGGGCTTTGTATCCGCCGCCGTTCGCTCGATGTCGACCGGAATCCGCGCCAGGGAGCGGCCGGGCCGGGAATCGCCGTCCTACGAGGAAGCAGCCACCGCCTTCGGATCGCTCATGCCGATCCATGAGTCCTTGGCCTCCGGATGTCCGGGCCAGTCCACATGCCGGTACAGGAAGGCGGCCACCGTGACCACCACCGAAATCAGCGCAAACCATTGGGCGGCTGCCAGGGAACTGCCAATCATCCAGGCATCGGGACGCAGGAACTCGACCAGGAAGCGTCCCACCGGGTAGAAGAAGAACAGCATCAGGACCCCGTCCCCGAAGCGCAGGCGCTTGCCGAAGCGCAGGAACAGCAGGTTGATGACAAGCACCGCCATCAGGTTCCAAATCATCTCGTAGAAGAAGGTGGGATGGAATCCGTTCGTGGCGTACCAGTCGATGGCCTGTTGTGTGATGTTCGGGTCGGAGCACACCCCCAGGGCGCCCTCCGGTACCTGACAGGGGTAGTCCGGGTTGATGTGGAACGCCCAGGGCAGGTTTGTGGCCGGCCCGTACAGCTCCTGGTTTACGAAATTCCCGAACCGGCCGACGGCCTGGGCCAGCGGGACATTGACCGCGATGTAGTCCAGGTACTGCAGCACGTTGATTTTCGAGATCCAGGCATAGACGATGACGGCCAGGACCCCGCCAATCAGTCCGCCGTAGATGCCCAGCCCCCTGAATCCTCCGGACCAGAAGTTGATGATGTCCATCGGATTTTCACGGTAGTGGGCCCAGCCGCCACCGTCCGCCGGCGAGCTGAGCACGTGGTAGACCCGCGCGCCCAGGATGCCGGCAATCAGGCACCAGGCCAGCAGGTTCCAGATGTGGTCCGGATCCCCGCCCGAACGCTTGGCCCACAGGGTGCTTGAAAACGCGCTCAGCGTGGCTCCTCCGACAATCAGCAGTCCGTACCAGTGCAGGGAAAAATTGCCGACTTCCAGCAGGATGGGATTCATGGGAAGGGGATCCTAAAGGGAGGATAAAGAGTGCGGGAGGCCGGATTGGTTGCCGCATCGCAGGCCAACACTCGGCGGTTGGCGAGTCAGTATAGGTTAGGTGGACGCCGTCGGTCGGAAGATTCGGCAAGGCCGCGAGGATGTCGCGGCCTTGGCGGCCACTGGACAGCCACACCGGCAAGCGGCAATGTCACCGCCATGCGGCGCCTGCTTCCAGCCAGTTCTCCAGGACGGTGCCGACGCGCCAGAGGCTGTCCGCGCCGACCTTGTCCATCGTGTCGCCTACGGTATGCCACCACGGGTAGTCGAAGTCAATGATGTCCACCGCCGGAATGCCGGCATTCAGGAACGGATGGTGATCGTCAAGGATTGAGTAGCCCGGCACCGGCTGAAACCAGGCCTCCAGGCCCAGTTCGGCGGCCTGTTGCCAAATGGCGGCCTGCAATTCCGGGGTGCTGGTGCGCTCAAGGGGCAGTTCCTGGCGGCTGTCCCCCACCATGTCCACGATGACAACCGCCGTGGGGTTGTTGCAGGCCGGCAACAGATCGAGGTCCGCCGCGAACGCCGAGGATCCCAGGATCCAGTGCCAGCCGGGGATGTTGCCGTTGTCCTCGGCGTCGAAGAAGGCCAGGCAAATCCGGTGGCCCGTCTTGTCGGTCTCCAGGGCCCGCGCCAGTTCCATCAGCACCGCCACGCCCGATGCTCCGTCATTGGCCCCGATCACCGGGCGCGTCCGGAGGTCCGGATCCGGATCTTCATCCGCAAACAAGCGCGTATCGAAGTGGGCGCCCAGCAGCAGATCGGGTCCGGAGCCCTTCCAGGCGAGCAGGTTTTCGCCGCGATCACCGTTCGGCAAGGCAAACGGGTGGGCGTACACCTGCCAGTCCAGGGCTGCCAGGTGCTGCCGGATCAAGACCCTGGTGCGGCGGTTGGCCAGGGAGCCCGTCGGGCGCGGCCCCAGGTCGACCTGGGCCTGCACGTGTTCCAGGGCCCTTTCGCCGTCGAAAGGCGGCGGTCCGTACACGGCATGGGAGAAATACCCCCATCCCAGGTGTCCTCCGTAACCGAAGCAACCCAGGACCAGAATCCCAAGCAGCAGTTCGGAGCGGCGAACCCGCCATCGTTCAAGGAGTGTCTTCACTGCAACCTGGAGATCACGGTTCAGGAACGCGTGCGGAATTCGACGCGGATCGGTGTGCCAACGAAGGGGTGCTGCTCGCGGATCGCGTTCTCGATGTAGCGTGCATAGGTAAAGTGCACCAGCTTGCTGTTGTTCACGAAGAGAACGAACGTCGGCGGCGCAACGGCCACCTGGGTGCCGTAGTAGATCCTGAGCGGCTGGCCGTTGCGCGACGGCGTGGCTCCCTGGAAGTATGCCTGCTGGATCAGCTGATTGAAGGGGCCGGTGCCAATCCTTTGCGTCCTTGCCGCATGCACCTCCAGGGCCGTGGGCAGGATGCGGTGCAGCCGCTGCCGGTCCAGGGCCGATATGAAGAGCAGCGGCGCGTAGGGCAGGAACTGCAGTTCCGATCGGATCTTCTTCTCGTATTCCAGGATGGTGTGCTCGTCCTTGACCACCGCATCCCACTTGTTGGCGAGCAGGACCACTCCGGTTTTGGATTCCTCGATCATGCCGGCCACGTGCGCATCCTGTGCCGTAACCCCCTCGGTGGTGTCCAGCAACAGCAGGGCGACATCGGCCCGGTCGATGGCCCTGGCGCTGCGCAGCACGCTGTATTGTTCAATGCCGCGTTCGATGCGGCCCCGTCGCCGAATGCCGGCGGTGTCGACCAGAGTCACGTCCCGGCCATGCCAGGTGAGGCGTGAGTCGACCGGGTCGCGCGTGGTGCCCGGTACCTCGCTGGTGATGGCGCGTTCTTCGCCAATCAGGGCGTTGAGCAGGCTGCTCTTGCCGACGTTGGGCCGCCCCACCAGGGCAATCCGGACCGAATCGTCCTCCTCGTCCCCGGCTGGTGTGCCGGCCAGGTTGGACAGCAGGCCGTCGAGAAGTTCCGCCACACCGTCGCCGTGCAGGGCGGAGATGGCCATCGGTTCGCCCAAGCCCAACTGCCAGAACTCGGTGGCATCCAGAACGCGGGCATCGGTCTCGGCCTTGTTGACCGCCAACACTACCGGCTTGTCGTGCTGGCGCAGAAACGCGGCCACATCCAAGTCCTCGGCCACTACCCCGTCCTTGACATCGGTCAGCAGGATGACGGCATCCGCCTCGTCCAGGGCTACGGTGGCCTGTTCCAGGATCGACAGGGAGAACTCCTCGGACGAGTTGGCGGAGCGCGAACGGGCCGTGGATGCACCGGGATCGCGGAAGCGCAGGCCTCCGGTATCGACCAGCGCGAACCGCTGTCCCTGCCATTCCGCCGTGCCGTACAGGCGGTCGCGGGTGGTTCCCGGCAGATCCTCCACAATCGCCGTGCGGACACCGGTCAGGCGATTGAACAGCGTGGACTTGCCCACGTTGGGGCGGCCCACCAGGGCTACGAGTGCGGGTGACATGCTGCAGGTGGTCCCGGGGCTTCAGGAGGACGGGGCCAAGGCGGACTTCAGGCTTGCCACGACCTCGGCCTGGGCGGGATCGTGGTTCACCAGCGTGATGAGATTGGATGACTCAACGGCCGGATCCGCAAAGACAAACCGGACAGGGGCAAGTTCCCATGTGCCCTGTTCGGCCGGGCAGTCGAAGAGGGCCAGCCAGGCAAATTCGCCCGCGGCTTCCATGGCGTACAACTGTTCGAAGGCTTCAAACGGACCGCGCAGGTGCATGAACAGGGGCGTGAATTCGTAGACCAGGTCCGGGTGTTCCAATTGACAGGCCGCCCGGGCCTTTTGCGTATTGTCGAGGATGACGTGATCCACTTCAATCACGAAGGCGACTTCCGCCGTGGCGGTGGTCGCACCCTCCGGCACGTCCACGGACGCGATCACCGTGGTGGTGCGCGTGACGGGTTTGACGGGTTCCGCCGGATGCAGCGGCAGCGGGTCCGGTACGGAATCCAACACGTTCCGCGGACCGCGCAGCAGCAAAAATTCAGGGTCGGTGCGCACCTCCGTCAGACTGTAGCCGCTGGGTACGGTCGCCGGCGGCTCCAGGACTACCCGTACGCGTCGGGTATTGGGCAGGGACGAATAGCGCACCGTTGCCGACACAATGCCCGGATTGGCGGTCAGCGCCGTCAGCGCGTTGCCGTCGCTGTCCACGGCCTGCACCGACAAGGGCAATTCGAACGACCCCGCGTTGGTGGTGAAGGCGGTGGAGTAGAACGGCAGATAGGCTACCGCACTGTCCATTCGCATCAGGTCCTCCTGCGGTCCTGTGATCAACGTATGGGTGGTGTTGAGTGCCGTCCCTTCCAGCACATAGCCGTCCGGCAGGTCCCCCACCCGGACCAGGGTCACCGGGAGGAGCGAACTTTGTTCCTGCCGGGCCAGGGCCTCGGCCAACACTTCGGGAGAGGATTGCAGCGCGATGTCCACGGCGCAGGCCGTGCCGGCCGGCGCAGACGATGCCCGCACCGAGAGAACCTGGAGATTCGGTTCGAGGGCCGCGGCATCGCAGAGGAAGCGGGGAACGCCGCTGGTCAGTTCGAGTTCCTTGTCCGCGGGCCGCAGTTGCACCTCCAGGTACTGGACATAGGGAGGTTGCAGATTGGCCCAGCGGCTTTGCGGTGAACGCACGCGGACCGTAAGTGTGGCATTCACACTGGCGCACTGCAGGTCGGTGTCCTGCAGGTCCGGGCAGGGCACCGGCACGTTGGCGATGGTACGCACGATCATCGGATCCTGCTGGCTGATGATGATCAGCCAGACGAACACGGAAGCCAGCAGGGCCACGACCAGCCGGAGCAGCCGCTGGACCCACCGGGACGCAATCGGTCTCAAGGCCGGGCCTCCACTGCCGGGGAAGGTCCGGGTCGGATGCCCCGCTCACGCAGGAACCGCAGGGCGCCCAGTTCGTACAGTACGGACAGTACATTCTCCGGCGATGTCTCCGTGAGGTGGCCGCCGATCGAATAGGCTATCCCGCCCGTCTCTTCGGACACGACCAAGCACAGCGCGTCGTTGTGGGCGGTGATGTTCTGTGCCGCCAGGTGGCGGGTGCCCGTCTCCGCGCGGGCGCTCAGCGTGCGGCCCGCCTGATCGCCGATGGAGAAGAGGACGTTGGCCCGTTGAATCCGGCCCTGCGCAATGATCACCGCGCCGTCGTGCAGACTGGACTGCTTCTCAAAGACGGAGTTGAGCAGCTGCCGGGAGAGGACCGCGTCGAGGCGGATGCCGTCGCTGGCGGTGTTGGCCAACAGGTCCCGGCCGGTCAGCACAATCAGGGCCCCCAGACGGTTGCGGTGCAGATAGCGGACGCTCTCCGCAACCTCCTGCATCCACTGTTCGTCGAGTTGTCCCTGGCTGCCGGCCTGTCGGATGCGATCCCAGAAGCCGACCCCGCGTCCGGCCTGGGACAGCATGTTGCGGATTTCGGATTGGAAGATGATGGGTATCGAGACCAGGACGACAAGGTAGCTGTTGCGGATGATGAGATTGAGGGCGGTCAGTCCGTCGAACGCGGTGACGGCGGAAAACAGCACCAGGAGAAACAACAGGCCGTTGAGGAGTCTGCGCAGCGGCGAACGCGCCAGCTGGCTCAGCAGGATGTAAAGGAACGCGCACAGGGCCGCCACGTCAAGCAGGTTGAGTGGTTCCAGCAACCGCGGGAGGTGGGCAACCACGTTGCCCGCTGCGGAGTCCTCACGGAAGAGTTGGAACAGGGACCCCAGTCTCTCCATGAAGGCTAATCCGGCAACGGCACCTGGCCCAGGAGGTGGGCCAGCAGCGCCTTTTGAGCATGCAGGCGATTGTGGGCCTGCTGAAAGACCCGGCTGTGGCGGCCGTCCATCACCGAGTCGGTGATCTCTTCGTTCCGGTGTGCGGGGAGGCAGTGCATCACGATCACGTCCGGATTGCCGGTCCGGTCCAACAGGCCGGTGTTGAGCTGGTAGTCGCGCAGGTCCGCCGTGCGCCGTTCGGATTCGGCCTCCTGGCCCATGCTGGTCCACACATCCGTGTACAGGACGTCGGCGCCTTCAACCGCATCCAGCGCATCCGTGACGAGATCGGGTTCGCACGCGGAGTCCCATTCCTCCGGACGAGGCTGGTAGCCCTTGGGTGCAATCACCCGAATCTCCATGTTGGCCAGGCTGGCGGCCTCGATCAAGCTGCGGGCGGTGTTGTTGTCGCCGTCTCCCACGAAGGCAATGGTCAGTCCACGGCAGGCGCCGGCCATCTGCTCAATCGTGTAGATGTCGGCCAGGGCCTGACACGGATGGGAGCGGTCGCTGAGCCCGTTGATGACCGGTACCGATGCATGACGTGCCAGATCGTCGATCGCCGCGTGTTCGAACACCCGCGCCATGATCCCGTCGGCCATGCCCGAGAGGACCCGCGCCACATCCGCCGCGGTCTCGCGCTCGCCCAGGCCGACTTCCGCGGGACTCAGGTAGAGCGCCCCGCCGCCCAGATGGCGCATGCCGACTTCAAAGGACACGCGTGTCCGCAGGCTGGCCTTCATGAACACCATGGCCAGGCTGCGTCCGTCCAGCACCGGCTCGTTGCGGCCTTCGCGGACCCATTCGTCCTGGAGGTTGCGGGCCAGCCGCAGAAGTCCTCGGAACTTCTGTTGGGACAGACAGGAAATGTCCGTAAAGTGCTTCATGGCGTCTGAGGGGGAGTGCGTGGCAGCCATTGCGGGATCTTGCCGATGCGCCTGTGATGCGAACCTGAAAACGGTGCGGCCGATTCTGCAACAGCGAAACAATAAATATATCACTGGATTCAGTGGCCGGCCGCCGGTTTCTGACCAGCCCTCCGGGCAGAACGGTAGATTTGGTCATGCGCTTGGCAGTCGGTCCTCGCGGCCCGTAAAGATACGCACATCCCGGGCCGGCACGTGCACCGACTCGAACCGTCCGTCGATGCAGCGCAGGACCGAACCGTCCCGGGCATCCGTCAGGGCGAAATGCTCGACCGTTCCGCCGACGTTGGTCAATTGCACGCGGATGTCGCTGCGGCCGGCATTGAATACCACGAGCGCGATGCTCCCGTGCCACGTCCGCTTGAAGGCGAACACAGCGTCCCGAGCGCGCAGCTGGATACAGTGTCCGCGTCGCAAAACCTCATGTTCGCGGCGCAGTTGGGCCAGCCACCGGACATGCGACAAGAGGTCGTGATCCCACGTTTCGGGCCGGTGCCAGGGAAACGCCTTGCGGCACTCCGGATCTCCGGTGCCGGTCAGGCCCACTTCGGTGCCGTAGTAGATGATCGGGGCGCCGGGCATGGTCATCTGGAAGGCCAGCATCAGCCGCACCGCGCCGGCATCGCCTCCGGCCAGATGATGAATGCGGGGCATGTCGTGGCTGTCGAGGTAGTTGAGGCTGGCCAGTGCGTATTCCCAGGCGTGGGTCTTCAGCATTTTTTCCACGCGTCCGGCAAAGGCTGCTGCCTCCAAGCCCGGCACTGCGTATCCGGAAATCGAGATGCCCTCGGCCGGCAGGGCCTCCCGGGCGAAAAACCCCAGCGCCAGGCGGCCCAGTTCATAGTTGGTGATCCCGTCGCAGCGGTCGCCGTCCAGCCATCCGCGTCCCGTGTCCCACAGTTCACCCACGATGTAGGCGTCGTTCGCGATGCCCTTCACCACCGTGCGGAACCGTTCCCAAAACCCCGGAGTGCCGATCTCCTCGGGCACGTCCAGCCGCCAGCCGTCAATGCCGAAGTCAATCCAGTGGCGGGCCACATCCAGCAGGTAGTCCTGGACAACCGGATTGTCCACGTTCAGCTTGGGCAGGTCCGGCAACCCCCACCATGCCTCGTAGTTGCAGTTCCCGGCCTCGGGCGTGGTGTAGGGACGCAGGGGATACCCGCGGATCCGGAACCAGTCACAGTACGGGGACTGGTCCATGGATTCACAGACGTGGTGAAAGGCCCAGAAACCCCGGCCCACATGGTTGAAGACGCCGTCCAGGACTAGCCGCATGCCCCGGGCATGGACATCGTCCAGGAGTCGTCGCAAGGCCGCGTTGCCGCCCAGCAAGGGGTCGACCGCGTAGTAGTCGTATGTGTGGTACCGGTGGTTGGCGGCGGAGGCAAAGACGGGGTTCAGGTACAGGGCGGTGACACCCAGCTCCTGGAGATAGTCCAGCTTCTCACGGATGCCGTCCAGGTCGCCGCCTTGGAACCCCGTGCGTGTAGGTGGCGAACCCCAAGGTTGAAAGGGGTGCTCCTTGCGGGCAAGGCTGCCCTCGCTGCGGCGGAACCGGTCGGGGAAAATCTGGTAAAAGACCGCGTCCTGGACCCAGGTGGGCGGACGCTGGGAACCGGAAGCCAAACTGGTTGCATCGTCTTCCGTTACACGCATCGCGTTCTCCATGGTTGTGGATGAGCCGACCTACAGGTACTTCCAGCCTGGTGCCTGGCTACCGACGTGCAGTCCGTACCCCTCGGTGTGGCGAGTCGCGGCGTGGAGCCGCGGTTTCCTGGTCCGGCAGTCGGTCCGGACCAGTGGCTTGTCCGGCATGGATTGGTTCGGTGTGCCTTGACCACACAGGATGACCCGCCGGGTTCCTGGAAGGAAGGCCCCTGTGCCAACGACCGGCACGGTATGGCATTTCAAAACGGTTGCGGAACGGTTGTGCAATCAACGTTGATGCCTATGGGGATTGCGTCGCGTCGGTTTGGCGTCCCTCCATGCGATGCAATCGAGCGTAGCGCTTGCCGAAGTTCCAAAGAAATCGACCCGCCACCGCAGCCAAGACTCCAATGGCCACGGCAATGCCCCAACTCGTGGTCGATTCGAAGAGGCCTACGATGGCAAGGATCAACAAGACCATGACAAGCAACAACGCGACCACAAATGCCATCCACTGGACGCGCCGCACGAGCTGTTGCCGGGATTGCAGGAGTGCCATCGACTCCGTGTGGTTTTGGTCCTGCGCGCGGCCCGCCTGGCGCACCCGTTCCTCGGCCAAGGCCAGGATCCGATCCGCGGCGCCCGGCAGAATGTCATTCAGTTCGCGCAGATCGGCCGGTGTGGGCAGCAGGTCGCGTTGCAACTCGGCTTGCAGATGCCGATGCTCCTGATCCTGCTCCGGACCGTCGGATTCCGGTACATGGGGCAGGTTCCTCTCGCCTTCAGGGTCCGGCCGCGGCTGGTCTTCTTGTGATGGTGGCTGGTGCGTCATTGGGGGACGATGATGGGAACTCGGACCATTGCATCGCGCTGGCTGCCTTGACGGCATGGTCCATGGCGACCCGAACATGAACCAACGAGAGCGGTGGCGATGGGGTTTGCCGAAAGTTGCCTTGTCTTTGGCTGCCGTCGCATCGTGAGACTAACCTATTCGAAAAACGCCCGGACCTGGTTGACATAGCGCACGGTTCTGGCTGGCGGCAGATCCTTCAATATGCGAAAGCGGTAGCCCTTGGTGGTCAGGCGCGAGTCCAGGATGGTTACGACCCCCCGATCCGAAGTGCGCCGAATCAAGCGCCCGAAGCCCTGCTTCAGGGACAGGCTCACCGCCGGCAGGGCGTAGTTGTTCCAGGCCCACCATTCGTTGCCTTCGCCGTACCGGTCGTTCAACAGCTCGGTTCGGTACTTGTACACGGGGTCGTTGGGAGGCACGAAGGGCAGCTTGTCGATGATGACGGACACCACGGCATCGCCTGGTATGTCGATGCCCTCCCAGAAGCTGCGGGTGGCGCACAGCACGCTGTGCGGCGTTTCCCGCAGCCACTGGATCAGCTCACCGGGATTCCCGTCCTCCTGGGAGCGCACCTGCCAGGTTGCGTGCCGCGCCTTGTCCCGGAGCTCGTCATGCACTTCGCGCAGTGCGGCATAGCTGGTGAACAGGCAGAGCGTATCGCCGTCGGTGATGTCGACCAACGCGGAGATGATGCCTTTGATGCTGTCGTACCACGGCTCCCGCTGTCGGAAATCGAATGCATCCACCTTGGGCAGGAACAGCAGGGCCTGGCTGCGGTAGTCGAAGACGTGGGGCAGTTGGATCTCCGCCACCGGGTGTTCGCGCAGCCCGGTGCGCAAACGGAAATTGTCGAACGACTGGTCGACGGTCAGTGTGGCACTGGTGCAGACCATGGTCTTGCCCAACGCGAACAGCAGTTCGTCCAGTGCCGACGCAGGATCCAGCGGTGCCCGGACGAGGGCGGCCTGACGCTTTTCCTGCTGCCGGTTGCCGGTGATGTAGCGCACATACAGCGGATCGGGTTCCGCCATGTCCCTGGCGGTCTTGGCCAGCAGTTCCAGGGCCGCGACGGCCATGTCCTTGCGGGCCGATGCCTCCCGCTGGGAGTCGTGCGCGGACTCCGACGCGGGGACCTTGTCTGTCAGTTCCTGTGCGGCGGCTTCGAGTTCTTCGGCCAGGTTCAGCGCCTGTGCCAGGGGGCCGTGCACGACCCCGTCGCCGTCGGCGGCGCCTCCCGCCTCCAGGAGCAGCAACCCGCAGGTGTCCTCCAGCCGTCTTCGCTGGTCGCCGAGCCGCTGGTAGGTTCGGCGGAACATGCGGGAGTTCAACAGCGAGGAGAGCTCGCCGACGGTCAATTCGGCGGCCAGCACCCGCGTGGCAATGTCCTCAAGGTGATGGGCCTCGTCCAGGATGTAGACATCGGCTTCGGGCACCAGCTCGTGCAGGCCGGTGGCAACGGATTCCTTGAGGCTGTAGAGAAGGAGATCATGGTTCGTAATCACCAGATCGGCCTGCTGGGCCCTCCGTCGCATGGAATCGACGTAGCATGGATCCTGGGCGAAGGTGCAGGCATACCCAAGACAGTCCACCGGCAGCGAGGCGATGTCGCGCAGGGCCGGGCCGGATGGCCGGTGTTCCAGGTAGGCAACGTCTCCCGTGAACGTGCGATCGGACAGCTTCAGTTCGATTTCGTCGAAGGCTTGTGCGTCCTCGTTGTCCGCCGGTTCCAACAGGGAATCCTGATCGCGGAACATGTGCCATTTGTAGTGGCACACATAGTTGCTGCGGCCCTTGGCCACTTCAACCGACGTGTCCAGGTCCAAGGCGTCCCGCAGGAACGGTATGTCCTTGTCCATCAGCTGGTCCTGGAGGGTGCGGTACGCGGTGGATACCACCACCTTGCGGCCGCTCAGGATTGCCGGCACGAGATAGGCAAAGGACTTGCCCACACCGGTGGGAGCTTCGATAATCGAAATGCCGCCCTCGCAGATGGTTCGGGCAACCTCCGCCGCCATGCGGACCTGCGGAACGCGGGCCGTGAAGCCCTGGAGCCTGGCGGCAAGCGGACCGGTGGCACCGAAAACCGAAATCGTTTCGGCTACAGGGTCCATGGCGTGGATTATCGCGTGCGGAGACGGCCTGGGGTCGGAGGGAACTGCCGGTATCGGAACGGGACTTGCCCGCCAGCGCCGGAGTGGGACAAGCCTCCGGTCCGGAATCGCTTGGACGGACTAGCGAATGAGTGTGTCCAGAATGTAGATGGTTCCGTTCTTCGGTGTGGACACCGTGGCAACCACCCTGGCGTTGCCAATCAGCGTCCGTCCCTGGTCGGTTTGGGTGACCGTCCACACCCGGCCGCTGATGGACGTTGCGGTCCCTGCATTCGCCAATTCGGTCAGACTCAGGTCGCCGCTGAGCACGTGGGACCGGTTGAATTCGGCCAACGAGTCCAGCGAACTGAAAATGGACTTGATCGCGGTGGTGTCGGCGGCAACCCAGGCCGCGTCGCTTGGCGCCAGCAGCGTATAGGGTCCATCCTGCCCCAACGTTGCCAGTACCGGGCTCAGGGTTAGCGCAAAGGCATAGATTTCAAGTCGGAAATCCTGATCGACGTACTCCGCGATCGTGAGCGATTCGGGATCGACAATGACGGGCGGCAGAGGGGTGGGGGTTGGTGGCACCGGGGTCGGGACCGTCTCGGGCGTCGGTTCGGCCGGCGGTGTTCCCGTGCTGTCCTCGACGGTTGCATCCTCGCTGTCTGCCGCCGCCGGGGCTGCCGGTTCGGTGTCGGTGTCGGTGTCTGTTGTAGGACTGTCCGTGGGGACCGCCTCTTCGGGTTCCGCCACCGTGCCGGTCGGATCCGCCGCGGCCATCGAGTCCTGGGCGGGGGGCAGGTACTGCTGGGGCGTGCCGAACAGCAGTTGCTCCATGGGCGGGATGAAAATGCGGATGCCCGGTTCGAGCTCGGAACAATCGGGCAGCATGTTGTAGGCGCAGAGGCGCCCGGCCACCGTGGCGTTGTTGTAGTTGGCGGCGGCCAAATCGGCGAGGGTGTCGCCGGCGGCAATGGTAATCAGTTGAGCCTGCAGGTCGGCCGGCAGTTGGGAAGCCGGGTCCGGCGCAGGTGTTGGCGTCGGGGTGGGGGCGGGCGTGGGTGTGGGTGTCGGGATGGGCGTGCTGGTCGGCAGGGGGATGTCCAGGGCATCGCTCAATGCTTCCAGTGTCGGGATGTCGATCGTGGTGCCGACGCCGATGTTGTTACAGTCCTTTATCTCATTGAAGTCGCACAACGCCTGGTACAACTCGCCGTTGTTGTAGGCGTGGGCGGCCACGCGCGCCATGGTGTCGCCCGGCTGAATTACATAGGGGGTCCCCGCCTCGGGCAGAATGCGCGACTCGTCCTGCGCATTGATCGCCGAAAAAGTCACCAGCACGAACGAAATCGCCAGCAACACCAGCGATGCCACGATGCGAATGGCTACATGACGACGCTTGAAGATGGCGTTCATGAAGGGGGGGTGCGAAGAGCTAGCTGTCGGACGCGGAACGCGGGCACCGCAACGAATACTTCGGCGGCCCGGTCACGGCTGCGACAGGAACGATACGTCAATTCTACCACCCGCGTCCGATCTCCGTCATCGATTGATCCAGATTGGATCCAGGAACGGTCCAAATGCCGAGGGTGCCGTTCAGTCAGCACCCTCGCCGCCGCGACTGGCATTCCCTGAGGGAGAATAAAGAGGCGACGGCCGGATTCGAACCGGCGAATGGAGGTTTTGCAGACCTCTGCCTTAAACCACTTGGCTACGTCGCCATCCGGGCGTGAACGATGTCCGACGGAACCGACAGTTCCGTGACATCGCTGCGGCTGCCAGTCTATGCTATCAAAATTGTGTCCGCCTTGGCGGCGGTTGCCCACAACAGACTCCTCTGCTTCGGTGCCAGTCACTGCCGTCCCGTGAGTCAATCGGTCCTCAATTCATGTTCTGTTTGCGGTGCACCGTTCGCCGATGCCCGCGATCACCGGACCGTGGCGCGCACACCGGCCAGTGCGTGCCATGTGTGCCGGCGGCACGCACCGGCGGCCGGCAGGGAGCGCGGCCTCGTTCTGGGGTTCAATCGCCGACGGCGATTCGGGTTTCTGCGCGCGTCGGACGGCCGGCGCGTGTTCTGCCGAGGTGCGGAGGTTGCGCAGGGCCGCCGCCTGCGCAAAGGGGATGTCGTTGCATTTCGGCGAGTTGCGGGCCGCAGGGGGCCCGAAGCGCAGGATGTAAGTGTGGAGGCGTCGGCTGTTGACTTGAAGACATGGACGGACCAGCTGGCTGCTTCTGTGGCCCCCGGCCTGGAAGTCGCCGCCGAAACCGCCGGCGGGCGTGGTTCCCGGAACAAGGCAGACTCGTTGTAGGACTGGTGCCGTGTTGGACCCCGCGTGCAGCATTCACGATGTGCCGGGGGGCCCGAGGTTGTCCAGCCACTCATCGTAGGCGGCCGCAACCAACGGCCAGGAGAACCGATGCCTGATGTGCCGGACCAGGGCTGCCGGGGCGCGGGTGTTGGTTTCCGCCAGTTTCCCGACCCGGCGATACAGGTCGTCCGCGTTGCGGTAGAGACAGGTTGCATGCCAACGTTCCGGAATCAGTTCCGGGTAGCTGAACCCGTGCGGCAGCAACGGCATCGCGCCGGACCCGAGTGCTTCCAGGACGCTCAGGCCGAAGAACTCGTGGTCGGTGGTGCTGATTACCAGATCGGCCCGGTACAGCAGTTCCCAATAGTCGGCGCGGCTGTCCAGGTATCCCCAGTGGTCGATGTGTTCGCCAAGCCGATCCCTGGCCGCCGCCATGGCGGGAGGCGTGCGGGCGCCCGGCTCGCCGGCAAACGAAACCTTGAAGGGGATGCCGGCATCATGCAGGCGATGCAGCAAGGCGCAGAACCGGTCCGGGCGCTTGTCCTGCTCCCATCGGTGGTTCCACAGGATGTGCAGGGGACCGTCCTGCCGGTCCGCAGAGGGGGGTGTCGACGGGAAGTCCAGGCCGATGGGCAGAATGGCGGACCGGACCTGCAGGGAAGGAACGGATGCCGTCTCGGGCAGGTCGGGAACGTTGGCCAGCAGGTTGGGAAGATGTGCGAACCAGTCGTCGCGGTGAAAGGCGGAGTTGAATACGATGTGGTCGGCGGCCAGCTGGCTCAGCCAGTTGACGAGCGGCAGGGACCGGTCGGGCCGGCGGTGGCCGGGATAGGTAAGCTGGTTCTCGTGCATGTACAGGACGGTGTGCATCGACCTGGGCAGGGCGTCCCGGGCCAAACCCAGCAGGGCCGCCAGGTTCACCATGTCCGTGGCCACGAGGACATCCGGCCGGAAGCCGGTGGCCGCAATGGCCCGTACCTGTCGCGCCAGTTCGGCGGCTCCGCCCTGCATGCGCCACTTCCAAAATTGCCCCGGCAGCGTTGCCGCCCGGCACCGGTGCCGGGTATGCTGCATGAATCCTTCCAGCCAGGCACGATGGCTGCCCGCATGAAAGGCCGATGCGAACAGGATGTTGCGGGTGCGCGGACGGTGGTTGGCCATGGTGTGGAACAACGTGATCGGAGGGTGTGGGTGTCGGCGCTTCGGACCGGTGGGAGGCGGGGTCGGCCGCTTTCGCCAAACCCCTTCGGACAGGGTGGAAAGGCGGGAATCAAGCCAGGGTTCCCTATGCTACAATCGCCCGCACCCGTTGATCCGCAGCCTCCCGCAAAGTCCGTGCAGCAACCGGACAACCTTGGCTTTCCAACTGCTGCAGTTTGGGCTACCGTACAAGGAGATACAGCATGAGCGACCGGTTGATCGAGGTCAAGATCGAAAGCGTCCGCGTGAGTCTCTTGTCTCAGCACCGGATCGCCGTCCTGCAGGAAAAGGACGGGGACCGATACCTGCCGATTTGGATTGGCCCCTTTGAGGCGGAAGCGATTGCCATGCAGTTGCGGAAGGAGAAGTCTCCCCGGCCCCTGACCCACGACCTGCTGCATCAGGTCCTGTTGGAGGTCGCACACGACCCGGTGTACGTGGAAATCGCCAGCCTGATGGATGACGTGTATCTGGCCCGTTTGGTCTTCAATGCCGAAGACAACCCCATCATGGACGAACTGGATTGCCGTGCGAGCGATGCCCTGGCCCTGGCGGTTCGGTTCGGCTGTCCGATCTATGTGGATGAAGAGGTCATGAACGCGGCCGGCAAGGTACCGGACGAGGAAATCCCCCTGGATGAGGATGTCGAGGGCGATGCGCCCGATGCGAGCAGCGAGGACCTTGAACTGTTCCGCGACGTGGTGGAGGGATTGGACCTCGGCAGTCTCAGCGACTAGCGCGTGGCGGTCCGGACAGGTGTGGCGCCTGCCTGCACCGTCCTGACAATGCCCGCCAGGCGTGGTGGGATCATCCAAGCGGACAGCGGTTGCGACGGCCTCCCCTGGTGGCGCCCGTTCCGGAACCGTTGCCCCATGGGAGCACAACCGGCGGTTCCGACGCGTTTCCGAATTGAATTCCGGTTGCGGTCTTCAGACAGGCGGTGGCCGGTGCAGTTGATGCCGCGCGGCACTCAAAGGCGGGTTGGATTTGCTTGACATACCGTCCCGGGTCGACGTTGAGGCCTCGGCCCAAAACCTGTTTAGCCCGCAAGCGGAGCAGGCGGTCCTGGGCGCCCTGTTGCTGCGTCCGGCAGCCCTGATTGATGTAAGCACCCTGTTGCGGGACCGCTATTTCACGGTCGAGGCCCATCGGGCGATTTTCAATGCCATGCAGGCCCTCAGCGATCAGGGCCTCGAGCCGGACCCGGTCGCCCTGGCCAACCGGCTCAGGGAAGAGGGCAGTCTGGAGGAACCCGTGGGGGGCACCGCCTACCTCCAGTACCTCATTGAGAGCTGCCCCACCTCCGTCAACCTGCTCACCTACGCCCGGATTGTCGAACGGAAGGCGTTGCTGCGACAGTTGAACCAGGCGTCCCTGGACATCCAGGACCTGATCACGACCGAGAAGGATGTGGAAGACATCATCTCGGACGCGGAAAAGGCGATCTACAACATCGGCCAGTCCCGCGCGGACCAGGATCTGACCGACATCCGGGACATCATGCGGGATGTGGTCCGCGACCTGGAAAAGGCCTTTCGGGACGAAGGCAACACCCCAGGTCTGCCCACCGGCTTCCGGCTGCTGGACGATTTGCTGGGCGGTTTCAACAAGAGCGATCTGATCGTGCTGGCCGGCCGCCCCGGCATGGGCAAGTCCAGCCTGGGTCTGACCATTGCCCTCAACGTCGCACAGCATGTTCGGACCCCCTTGCAGGGGTTCAAGGTGGCCATCTTCAGTTTGGAAATGAGTGCGTCCCAGTTGGTTCAGCGCCTACTGGCCATCGAGTCGACCACGGATCTACAGAAACTGCGCGTGGGGCGTTTTGACGATGATCATTGGGCTACCGTCCAACAAGCCAGTACCCAACTGAGCAAGGCGCGGATTTTCATCGACGACACCCCGGGTGCATCCGTTACGTCGGTGCGTTCCAAGGCCCTGCGCTTGCATGCGCGGGAGAACATCGATCTCATCATGGTTGACTACATGCAATTGATGACGGCGGGGGAGTCGGGGCAGAATCCGCGCCAGCAGAACCGCCAGCAGGAGATCACGTTCATCAGCGGCGCCATGAAGAACCTGGCGCGGGAACTCAATGTTCCGGTGCTGGCCCTTTCCCAACTGAGCCGGGGGGTCGAGGCGCGGCAGGACAAGCGGCCCATGCTCCAGGATCTGCGCGAAAGCGGCAGCATTGAGCAGGATGCTGATGTGGTCATGTTCCTGTACCGGGACAAGTACTACGACCCGGACACCATCCATGACAAGGTGGCCGAACTGAACGTGGCCAAGCACCGGAATGGCGCCACGGGAACCGTAAGCTTGGCTTTTGAAGAGACGTTGACCCAGTTCAAGCCTGCTCCCGCCCAAGCACGGGATTCGAAGGGATGGACATGAACCCCGCAGTACAGACCTCGGGGCCGGTCGATGCCTTCGTTGGATTTCCGGCCGGCGGCATGGAGGAAGTGCAGGTCCCTGCCCGACTGTTGACCGATCTCTTGAGCGGGATTGACAGCCTGGCCGAAACTCGGTTGACCCTCTACTGCTATCAGCAAATCGGCCGCCTTTCCGGACAGGACGCTTGGCTGCGCGCCAGTGAGCTGCGGTCCGATCCTGTTCTCCTGGACTTGATGTCCGGGTTGTCGCAACTGCATGCCCCCCAGGAGGTTTTGGACGACGCTTTGGAAAAAGCCTTGGTCCGAAACTCACTGCTGGGACTGGAATTGTCCAGTGCCGACGGCGAACCGGCCGACAAAGCCTTGTTTCTGAATACGGAGGAGGGCCGGCGGCTTCGCACGTCCATGCAAGCCGCAGGATCCAAGGTCCGCAGCGATGGCAGAATTCCGGCAGTCGCGCAGTTGTCGGAATCGGAGCCGTTTAGGATTTACCACCAGAACTTCGGCCTGTTGACGCCGGTGTTGGCGGATCAGTTGAGGAACTTGATCGAGGACTTTCCGCTGCCCTGGGTGTGCGAGGCGATGGAGATTGCCGTTGCCAGAAACAAAAAGGCGCTGGCCTATGTCAAGGCCATATTGAACCGATGGGAACAGGAGGCGCGGGAGTCGGGCAAAGCCAACGGATTCCCACGACCCCGGGAGCCAAGGGAGCCGCATGATGACCACCCTGAATGGACTTCAAGACCGCGTGGCCGCTGGGAATGAGGCTGCGGTCGACCAGGCCGGAGAAACCGTTCCAGTGTGCCCGGTGTGCCAAGGGTTCGGCTTCTACACGGTGGACGTGGCACCGGAGCATCCGGACTTCGGTGCCGCCTTTCCGTGTGAGTGCCGCCAACGCAGCCACCGGCGGCGCACCCTCGATCGGATCCACGCCCTGTCCTACCTCGAGGCCGTCCAGGACAAGACGTTTTCGTCCTTCCTGCAGGAGCCGCCCGGCTACGGTGAGACTGCGCGCGCGTCACTAAGGGAAGCCCACCGGAACTGCCGCGACTTTGCCGGCCACCCGACCGGATGGATCCTCCTCGCCGGCATTACCGGATGCGGCAAGACGCACCTGGCCAGCGCCATCGCCAACGAACTGGCGGCAGCCGAGACGCCGGTCCTGATGCTGACTGTCCCCAGTCTGCTGGATCGGCTGCGGGCCACGTTTGCCCCCGACACGCCGCAAACCTTCAGCCAGATGTACAACCTGATGGAGAGCGTGAACGTACTGGTGCTGGACGATTTGGGTGCCCAAAGCTCGACTCCCTGGGCCACGGAAAAGCTGTTCCAACTGTTGAACGAACGCCATGTGCGCGAACTGCCTACCGTGATCACCACCAATCTGCCGCTCTGGGAATTCGAACCCCGGCTGCAAAGCCGGCTGGGGGACAGGCACCTGGTGAACCAAGTGCATATCACCGCCCCCGACTACAGGGTTTGGTCATCGGATCCGGGAGGCGAGACTTGGGCCGATCTCAACAGCCTGGACCTGCATCGGGGCGAGACCTTCGACACCTTCGACGTGCGCAGGGCTGAACGTCGCAACGGACAGCAGGATCGGCTGGCGATGGTTTGCCAGGAACTGGAACAGTGGCTGGAGCAGCCACGGGGCTGGCTGGTGCTTGCCGGTGCTCCCGGCAGCGGCAAGACCCATTTGGCGGCCGCGTTGGCTAACCGGTGGCGCAATTCAGGTCGCCATGTGCTGTTTGCCTCGGTCGAGGACCTGAAGGACTACTTTCGGCGGACCATCCAGGCGGATGGGGCCGCGGCGGCGCGGCGAACCGCGCAAATTCGGGAGGTTTCGTTCCTCGCCCTGGACGGCTTCAGCGACACCTGGGAGTCGGTGCGGCGCGGGTCGGGCTGGACGGAAAAGAGACTGCGCAGTCTGCTGGAGTACCGGTTCGATGCCGGCCTGCCGACCGTGATCACCACCCATGTCGAACCCGAACGTTGGGAGCGGTGGTTCCAGCACAGGGTCTTCAATGCGCGCAAGTCGCGCTATTTCAGGTTGGAGGATCCCCCCGAAGCGGTACGTTGAACGCGCCGCCCCTGCCATGCGGGAGACGGTGCCACGGACGGCAGGCCGGTCAGTTCAGGAAGGGCTGCAGTCCTTCCCATTCCCGCCAAATGTCGGTGTAGGCGTCCTTGTCGACAACCGCCACGTCCTTGTGCCGGAGCCGGGTGATGACCGCCTGGCGCACATGGGGCGACAGGTTGTAGCCACCGGCATGGAATATCTGGTGGTGGGCGAGGATCAGGTCGCCGGCCTTGCCCGTGACCATGACAGGGTCGTGCGGCAGGTCGGGCCGCGGTGTGCCGTTGGCCAGCACCTCGTGACCGTGTTCGCGGAAATAATCCCGGAAGGCCAGGTGCGATCCGGGCCAGACCGTGAAGTTGCCCGCTTCGGGTTGCGGCAAGTCCATCAGGTACACCACCGCGAACATGGTGAAGGTGCGGAAATAGGTTCCCTTGGCCATGCCGTTGCCGCCGCTGCCCACGCCGTCGATGTGCCCGCCCAGGCGCGGTGCCGGACTGCCGGGGGCGTCCGGAAAGCGCGGATAGGGCTTGGCCGATTCAACCGGTAGGACATTGCCCTTGCCCAGCAGCTCCTCCGCGATTGGCATCACGTCGGACTTGCGGTACAGATCGAGGATCACATCGGCCTGCAACAACTCCGCACAGAAGAAGGCCGACCGGTTCCGCTCGGGGTTCTCGCCCCCCTTGCCAACGTTGCCGATAGAGTGGTTCACGGCCCGGAGCGCCGTATTCACCAACTCCATGGGAATCGCGCCCGGCACGCGGATGTAGCCGTCGCACACGAACTTCTGTTTCTGAGCACTACTCAACATAAATCCAATTCCGATGGAGTCTGCAAACAACTTGCGGAGACGCGTGGTCAGCCGTGCGGTTCGGCGATTTTAGCACCGGCGCAGATTGCATCGACAGCCACGTGTCGATGGCTTCAAGGGCGACTCCGACGGCGGCACAGTTTCAGTTTCGTTGATTTTGGTCCGGGGTCCGGAGCGATGAGGGACCCCTTGCTTGGTTTCGTCTCTCCGAAAGCCCCAAAGGACCCCTCGCCGTGGACTTCACTCCAGTTCCCGCGCGGCCCGAAAGTCAACTTGCCGATCCCGGACCGCCCGTCGTCTGTCCCCCATCGTCCTGGTGAACGAAACCGGACTCCCGAACGGAGGTCGCCCACGACCGGCGTCGGTGGTTATGGACGTTACCGGCTGTCACTTGGTCGTGCGGTTGATGGGACCGTACTTCGATTGGGAGAGCTGGCTCGCCATCCTGGACGCCGCGGTGTGGCCGTCCTGGCCCGGAGGGTTCAAGACGGAGGCGGGGGCGCGCAACTTCCTGCAACTGATGGCGAGTGCCATGGACCTAACCTGGGCGAACAGGACTTTCCCACACGCGGAAGATGCCAATGTCGGTCTCGAACCAAAATCAACGAATCTGTAACAGTTCTCAATAATTACCCAAACGTCACGATTGCGGGAAGTGCTACGGTTGTGGGATTCCATCACCCTCGGAGAATGGGATGCCTGGAAGGAGGCGAAACCCTATGCGGATTCAGACACTGGTCAACATGCCTGCCTCAGCCGCCATCGTAACAAATGCCGATCATATGGCGATCACCAGGCAGATGAACGAATTGAAAGGGGCATATATCGAATAGTTGACAATCAAACTTTTGTGCTACAATTGTGGTTAAAGAGAGGATCCGACTGCAACCTGGGCCCGCAACCGGACACGGTGATGGGAACACCATGGCCAGCAACCCCCATCTTCCAAGCCAGCAACCCCAGACCGTAGTGCGGAACCTGCGCGTGCGCCTGTATCCGGGCACCGCGGCCAACGGGCAGTACCTCGAGGAACTGGCTGGTGCGTGCCGATTCGCATGGAATCATGTGTTGGCCGGGCATGAGACGGACTACCGCATGTGGAAGGCGTTCGGCAAGCTGGGGGAGGGTCCCGGCAGTCCGACCTTCTTCACGCTGGGCCAGCGGTTCACGCAGTTGCGGAACGCACCCGGCAACGAGTGGCTGCAGGACTACAGCTACGAAATCGTCCGGTATGCCTGCAAGTACATGGGCGATGCCTACGCCGCGTTCTTCGACCCGGACCGTCCGGACCACGGACGTCCGCAGTACAAGGCCAAGCACTACACCAAGCCCGCCTTCACCATCCCGTCCCACGTGCGCATCGAGGACGGTCGCCTGTACATCCCCAAGATGGGCTGGACGCGTCTCGGTCCCATCCACCGGTATGCCGACGGCCAGCCGCTGACCGTGCGTGTCCGGCAGGAGTCCGAAAGCAAGCAGCCGAAGTGGTACGCCTACATCGTGTTCGAGGTGCCGGTCGACCACCCCGATGTGTGCCAGCCCGCAGAGGAAGGAGCCGTGGGCGTGGACCGCAACGTGGGACAGGCCACGGACAGCACCGGAACCCTGCACGCCATCCCCGACACGACCGTTGAGGACGCGAAGATCAAGCGGTATCAGCGCAGGATGGCCCGGCAGAAAAAGGGCTCCAATCGCCGCCGCGGGACCGCCGGGAAACTGCGGAAACTCCACCGCAAGCGCGCTCGACGCCGGGACAACGCCACACACCAAATCAGTCGCAAGGTGGCCGACACGGCCCACACCGTCGTGCTCGAGGACCTGAACACCAAGGCCATGACCAAGAGTGCGACGGGCACGGTCGAGGATCCCGGCCGGAACGTGAAGCAGAAGGCAGGGCTCAACCGTGCCATCCTGGCGTCCGGCTGGGGACAGCTGGAGCGCAAGCTGGCGTACAAGGCCGGCCGGGTGGTGTTCGTGGACCCGGCCTACACATCGCAAGCCTGCAGCCGTTGCGGGCACACAGCCAAGTCAAACCGACCGTCACAGGCGGTGTTTCGCTGCGGAACCTGCGGGTTCCAGGCGAACGCCGACCACAATGCGGCGCTCAACATCCTGGTGCGGGCGGGACTTCCGTCCTCACCCGTTTCGGCCCGCGGGACTGGGGCTGCTGCACGGCGAGGAGCGCTCCCTCCCTGGTCGGCCTTGCGGCCGACCAAAGGGACTCCCGCGACCCGTGAACCGGATATGCGTGGTGTCAACCATCGTATATAAGCCCCAACTGAAACAGGTGGGACCGGAGTGGGATGGTCCAGGCAGCATCACGCCGGAACCTGTTCTGATTGACCTTGCCGCAGATTGGCTCGAAAAGCATTGGCGCGCAAGCCTTGGCACACCCAACATCTGCCCTACCTCCGACGGCGGGGTCAGCATCAGCTGGGAGTGGGGTGCCATTGAACACAGCCTTGACGTGCACGCCGACGGCTCCGGCATGGAATGGTGCCAGTACAATCCTCACACCTTGCAAACCGTTGAGATCGAACTGCCGATGAACAAGCAGGGATGGGATGCCATACAGGCCGGTTTCAAGAATTCGGCGGTATGACGACTGAAGGAGAGGCACCTTCACAGACATATCCGAATCGGATTCGGTTGCGGCAGGCCAACCCCTGGTAGTCAGGAACGGCCAAGCCCAAAAGGGTTTGTTTCGCGTTGACACGGATCCCGAAACCAGTGAGCGCGCGATTTCGGTGGAACTGTCCAACCCCGAGTACTCGCCTCGGGACGCTTACGAGTGACACGTAGGCGGTCGGCCGCCTACCATGGGTACCGTTGGCGTCTCGACGACCGAGATAGCCCAACTGATATCAATCCAGTATAGTATAGATACTGGATTTCGCGGTTGTGAAGGGAGGACGGGCCATGGCTCGCAAGGCAAGCGTGGTCTGGGCGGTGGAGGACACGGCGGCCGCCCTGCATGCGCTGTGGCTGTTGCGCCAGGGCCAGGGGCCGACGGCGGTGGCGGCCGCGGTGGGTGTGGGCCGCAACGCCGTGCAGCGGTGGCTGCGCTGGTACCGGGAGGGCGGTCTGGACGCGGTGCGGTGCCGTCGGCGGGGCGGTCCGGGCAAGCCCTCCCATCTGACGCCGGAGCAGGAACGGCAGGTGGTGGCGGAGGCGGCCAAGGGGATGTTTGCGACCGCCCAGGTGGTGCGGGACTGGATCGAACAGCAGTTCGGGGTGGTCTACACCCGCGACAGCATGTACACGCTGCTGCCGCGACTGGGGATCCGGCTGAAGGGACCCCGGCCCCGACACGCGAAAACGGATCCCCAGGCCCAGGCGGCCTGGAAAAAGGGGGGCTCGGGGAGTAGTGCCTGGCCGCGGTCGGCCTGAAGGCGGGGCAGGGGATTGTGTGGGGCGACGAGATGCGATTGGGCCCGTGGCACGCGGTGCGCAAGGTGTGGGCGCCGCGCGGGGTGGCCGTGTCCCGGGAGGTCCAAATCGGCCGGTCCTACATTTATGCGGCGGTCGCCCTCGAGCCGGTGACGGGGCGGCTGTGGTGAGCCTGGTAGCAGAACAGGAAGGGCGAGGAGATGGCCCGCATCCGGGGGCCTGGGCCGAGGAACCCGGCATTGACGGCTGGGTCTGGGATGGGGCCGGCGGCCACAAGGGGGCGGAGATGCAGGCGGTGGCGGCACCCCAGGTGGTGCAGCCGCCCTACGCCCCCGAGCTGAACCCCGTGGAGCGCTTCTTCCAAGAGCTGCGGGCCCTGGGAGACCGGGTGTATCCGACCCTGGAGGCCAAGCAGGCGGCCCTGGAACCGACCTTGAAGGCCTGGCAGGCGGACCCGGCGCGGGTGAGGCAACTGTGCGGCTGGCGCTGGATCCGGGACACCCTGACGGCCCTGCCCGCAGATACCCAAGCATCCTAATCATGCTGGATTGGCAATAAACCCTGGCTCCTGCCGGCCGACACCCTGCCGCAGCACACCGACGCGGCCCTGTACGCCTGCTGCCACTGGATTGAGCAGGGCTTCCCGGGCTGCAAGCGGGGCGGCTGGCCGTGGCAGTGGACTCGCCGCACCGGCCCCGTGCGCGTGGCCCGGCACGGCCTGGTGCTGGCGGTGGCCTACGGCATCCGCCACGAGGATGCCCGCGACCTGCCACCGGGTCGGCTGCGGCGACCGCCGCCCCGCGCCGCTTCAGCCTGCTGCGCCAGGGCGCGGCCTGCCCTGCGCCGTCTGACGGCCGTACCGTCTCGTCACTGTCCGTCACTGTCTGCCGCGACCGCGCCACCCCCGCGGTCCGACCGCCCCTGTCCGGAATCCGGGGCCGCAGACGGCCTCCCCGCCGCCGCGGCCGGGTCCCTCACATCCCCCGAACGGCCCCCACAGGACCGCCATCACCACTTTTATCCGCTGGCATCCCCTTCCCTCAGCCAGAAAATACCCTTAACAACGGCGGAGGCCCGGGTCGCTGTTTGCGAAACGGTACACGGGACCTTCCGCCATGGCTACGTCCGACATGGCCATTGACACATCGATACCTGCTACCACCATGTTCCGACCTCCCTGCGTACCCTGTCGGTATCCTTGTCCTCCACACTTGCAGATGCGGGCCTGATGCCCTTTTATCTGTGCAGAGCGACAGCGATCGTGAGAGGGGTGCCCTACTGTGTTGCAGTGCCGTGCCGAACCGTAGTTTCTGCCGCACCCGGTTGCCAACGGCGCGCCCCTCTCACCCAACCCCACAGATTCCCTAATGTGCAGGTCCCATACAACATGCAAGTTGCTGAACAGTTACAGTTGGAATATCGTAGTCCGGGTTGACCCAAGCGTGAGGTGCGAAATCGGGCGGGGTTGCTCGGGATCTGTCAACTTGAACGGTTGTGATACGTTTGCGGTGCTGCATTTGAGAGGTGTCGTATTTATGAATGCAACGGTCGCGCGGTTCAGTGCCGGTTTCAGAACCAGATCAAGGGGCATGACGCCCCTTCGGAAGCACAGTTCACGTCGGCTGGTGCCGGTCGCGAGATTTCGGCGGGCACGCAGTGCACCCGAGGGGCCGGGGAATGGCACTGAACCGGGCTTGTCAGCGCTCAGGGAGCCGAATGACGCTACGCGGGGAGCCATAAGGGAATTGGAACAGGGCAAAGGGGTACGCTCCAACTCGTTGGACAACCTGTTTCGGGATCTTGGCATCTGAGTGGTCTGTGCCCGAACAGTTGACGCTTGTTTGGGCCCGTGAATTCAAGAGAGACGTAAGGAGAGCCTTACGGCGCGGCAACGACCTGGACAAGTTGAAGGACTTCCCAGGCTACCTTGTTCGTGGCGAAACACTGCCTGCAAGTTACCAAGACCACCCGTTGAAGGGAAATTGGGTTGGGTATCGTGACGCGCATCTCGAAGGTGACTGGATAGTGATTTACCGGATTGAGGGTAGTGAACTGAAACTGGCCCGCACCGGAACCCATGCCGATCTCTTCAAGCAGTGATGAGATGTGTCCGGGTTCGAACTTGCTCGGCAACTGTGTTGAAAGTCAGGCATTGAGGACCGCAGGCACAGGTTCCCGTTGCTAAGGAGCTTGGTCCCGGATCGCCGCGTTCAGAACAAGGAGCAGCTTGCGCATGGCGGCGAGTGCCAACTGCTTGCGTTTGCCCTGTAACCTGTGACGGCCCGCAACCAATATCAACGAGATTGAAACAGTGCCCCGGACCGCCCGGTCACTGATTCCGGTTGTATAATCGCAGAACCTCGCAACCAGGCGGTTTCCTCCGTGCGATCCCATTCCCTACTCCTATCCTTGCTGCTTGCGGCTGCCATGCTTGGGTTGGCGTCCTGTACCCAGGCGACGGTGGAACCTCCACCGCCTACCAGAACTCCGGATCCGCTCTATGTCCAGGCGGCCCCCACCAAGGAAGTTGTCTGGGTCGGCTCCGAGGCTGGTTCCCAGGGCGAACAACCCTCCTCGGTGTCGCCGGGTTCGGATACACAATCCGCCGAACCGGCATCCACGCCCGTGCCGGCTCCGGAAACATGCGTGCTCGTTGTGGTCCAGTACGGAGTCAGGGTGCGATCGGGACCGGGCGTTGCCAATGCCGAGATTGCCCGGTTGGAGTTCAACGATGAAGTGCCGTTTCTCGCAGAGAACCCCAACGGCGACTGGTTCCGCATCCAGCATCCCGACGTGACGTCCGGCCAGGCATGGGTGGCGGGCACCTACCAAGGTACGGAGTTGACGAGAAGGGGTGACTGTTCGCCGTAGCATGGCCGCGCCGGGTTCGATGGGATTCCGGTGTTGACTGTCCATGGACTTCGATCTCCGCGATGTCCGGGGCCAGTTGGCCGTGTTGTGGACACTGGTGCTTGCCGCCGCTGCCGCTGCCCTGGCGATCGCCGCGACGCCTCCGGCCGGCAGCTGGATGGAATCCCGGACCGGGGAAACCGAACTGTTGCCCCGGATTAAGGGCATGACCGATCTGGTGCGGCAGGCGGTGCGGCCCAGGGTGCGCACCGACGACCGGACACCGGTTGCGTCCGAGTCCGCTCCCGAGGGGTTTCCCTGGGGGGTCAACACATTTCTGCAAAACGAGGTGGGCGAGGCCCGGCGCGCACGCGTGACCCGGATGGTGGCCGAAACCGGATTCACCTGGATTCGCCAACCCATGCCCTGGCAGGATGTGGAGATCCACGGTCGCGGCGACTATGAGGACCGACGTAATCATCCGCCGCGCTCCGCCTGGTACAAGTACGACACCATCGTGCGCCAGGCCGAAGCCCACGGCCTCGAAGTGGTCTTCCGTCTCGACAACCCGCCGGCCTGGGCCCGTGCCGGAGGGGATGAAGTCGGTGTGCAGGCCCCGCCCGACGAGCCCGCGGACTTCGCGGCCTTTGCCGAGGCCGTGGCCGACCGGTACAGGGGACGCGTTCGGTACTACCAGATTTGGAATGAACCGAACATCTATCCGGAGTGGGGGGAGCAGCCCGTTTCCCCGGAGGCCTACACCGAACTGCTGGCCGCCGCGGCCGACGCCATCCGGTCGGTGGATCCCGATGCGGTCATCGTGCTGGCGGCGATGGCGGCCACGACCGCCTACACCGGCGATACGGAACCGGGCGGCAACCTGAACGATCTGATCTACCTGCAGCGGCTGTACGATGCAGGCGCCGCGGAGTGGTTCGACGTCCTGGCGGTGCAGGGGTACGGTCTCTGGTCCGGTCCCCTGGACCGGCGAATGCATCCGCTGGTGATGAACTTCGGCCGTGTCCGATACGTGCGGGATCTCATGGTGCGCAACGGTGACGGGGCCACGCCCATGTGGATCAGCGAAATGAACTGGAACACCGTGCCCCTGGACCGGCCGGCGCCCTTCGGCCGGGTTACCCCGGACGAACAGGGGCGATTCCTGATTCAGGCGTTCCGGCGCATCGAGAACGAATGGCCGTGGCTTACACTGGCCAATGTCTGGTACTTCAAACGGGCCCGGCCGGATTGGGAGGAAAGAAATGATCCGCAGTCCTGGTTCCGGTTGATGGACCATAATGGCAAGCCGTCGCAGGCTTGGCACGACCTGCACCACTGGTTCGGCTCCCGGCGCGATGCACAGGGCTGGTCCGGCCCGCCGTAGGTTGGGACTGTTGGAAACATAAACGGGACTCGCCACATTGATCATCAAGAAAATCACGGTTGGCCTGCTCGAGGAAAACTGCTATCTGCTTGGATGCGAGGAGACACGGGCCGCGGTCCTGATTGATCCGGGCGATTCGGCCCGGTCGATCCTCCAGCAGGTGGAGGAGGATGGCCTCGAACTGCAGGCCATTCTCAACACGCATGCCCACTTCGACCACGTGTTGGCCGTCAACGACATCGTGGATGCCACGGGCGTTCCGTTTTGGCTGCACGAACTGGACCTGCCCACGCTGCAAGCGGTGCCGGACCACGTCGAGGCTTGGCTGGGCGCCCGCGTGCCGCCGGTCCGGCATCCGGACCACTACCTGAAGGAAGGCCGGACCCTGGAGTTCGGAACCATGCGGCTGCAGGTTCGGTTTGTCCCCGGCCACGCGCCCGGCCATGTTGTGTTCGTGGAAGAGGAGCGTCGGCTGGCCGTCGCGGGGGACACCCTTTTTCACAGGGGCATCGGACGCTTCGATCTCCCCGGCGCCGACGGTCCCACCCTGTTGGCATCGATCACCGATCAACTGTTGACCCTGGAGGATGACTTCGTCGTGTTGCCGGGACATGGGCCGGAGACCACGATCGGCGAGGAACGGGTCCAGAATCCCTATGTCGGCGAGCATGCTGCGTTTGTGGTCTGAAGCATGTGGGGAAATCCCGTCATGACCCGTGTCGTATTGGGCTGGTTCGAACGTCTGCGGCAAGGGCTGAAGTCCTTCGCTGCGCCACCCGGCAACGAACCGGTCTGCGTTCTGGAAACCAGCCACCCCTTGGAAGCCGAGGTCCTGAAAGGCGTCCTGGAAACCCACGGTTTTCCGGTGATGATTCAGCGGGATTCGGTGCGGGACGCCTATCCTGTTACCGTCGGCGACATGGCAACCTGCAGAATCCTGGTGCCGGCGGACCTGGCCGACCGCGCCCTTGCCGTTCTGTCCGCAACCCCGCAGGATGCAGGGGACATGGAACCAATGTCGGACGATCAGATCCAACCTTCGAATCGAACCTGAACATGGCACGCGTGATTTCCAGCCGGGACCGGCTGCTCGAGACCCCGTCCGGTGTGCGCCTGAGTTCGCGGATGCAACTGACGCTGGTCGGCCTGGCGGCCATTGCCCTGGTCATCTTCCTGATCGTGCGGGCCACGGTTCAGACCTCCATGTACTACCTGACGGTAGAGGAGTTCGCGGCGCGGCAGGATTCCCTGACCAGTCAAAGGGTACGCCTCAACGGTTTGGTCGTGCCGGACAGCGAACAATGGAATGCCACCGCGACCCGGCTGGACTTCCAACTCTACGAGGTTGAGGGCGGCACCGTGTTGCCTGTTGTCTACCACGGCCCGCGCCCGGACAATTTCAGGCCGGGCACGTCGGCCATCGTCGAGGGTTCCCTGGACGCGGACGGACGTTTCGTGGCGGACAGTCTGCTGCTCAAGTGCCCGTCCCGCTATGAGGAGGGCCCCGAGGAGATCTACATGGAAGCCGCCTGAAGGCGGCCTGGCGGAACTCCTGTGCCGGACCTCCAACCGAGTGCCTCTTCTCTGCTCCTTTCCGTGCAGGGCCTCTCCAAGGCGTACGGCTACCGAGCCGTACTCAGCGAGGTCCGCTTTGAGTTGCGCGCCGGCGAATGCGTTCATGTCCAGGGGGCCAACGGCTCGGGCAAGACCACCCTGTTGCGGATGCTGGTCGGGTTGACTCCAAGCGATGCCGGCACCTTGCTGGTGTCCGGGAGGGAAATGCCTCCCGCCGAGTTGGCCCGGACCGGGGCCGTCGGCTATCTGGGCCATGATCCTTACCTGGACGGGCGGTTGACCGTGCGCGAACACCTCGAGTTTGCGGCCGACTGCTTCGATATGGTGTCTCCCGCCTTGCGCATCGACGAACTGCTGGAACGAGCCGGCCTCGCTGCCATGCAGCGCACGCGCACGCGGGACCTGAGCAGGGGTTGGCGCCAGCGGTTGGCACTGTGCCGCGCCTGGCTGCCGGATCCCCGGATTGTCCTGCTGGATGAACCCGACAGCCACCTGGATGCCGAAGGCCTGGACTTCCTCGCGTCCCTGCTGGACGAGCGTCGGGCCGGGGCACAGGGAATTCTCTTGGCCGGCCATCGGCCACCGTCGGGCTGGGCCGATCGGATCCTGGTCCTTAAGGAGGCCCGGCTCACGGAGTGGGCCGGGTAGCACATGGCTGCCGTTCGGCCGGTCGACACAGGCGGTGCCGTCCGCAAGGGCTCCGCACCCGACCGGGAAACGAATCCGGACGTCCGGATTCGGCAACGCGGGCCGTTGGCAGCCCTGTGCTTCCAGGTGGCAGCCATCGTGCGCCTTGAGATTCGGACGGAGTTGCGGGGCCTGCCGATTCTGTCGGCCATGGCCAGCCTGGGCCTGTTGACCGTCCTGGTACTGGGATTCGTGTTCGAAGCCGCGGGGGCTGCCGACGGCACCCGGGCGTCCGGTGTGCTGTGGGCGGCGTTGCTGCTGGCCGGCGCGGCCGGCCTGGAACGGCAGTTCGGTTCGGCCGACGCGCGGGCCATGACCGGATTCCTCCTGTCGGCACCGGTATCGCGGACGGCACTCTTCCTGGGTCGGCTTTGGGTCTGGAGCCTGCTGCTGGCAGTCGCGGGAGTGCTGGCGTTGATCGGGGTGATTGTCCTGTTCGACGCGGCGTTGTGGAAGCCGGGCATCCTGGGCGTGCTGTTCCTGGGATGCATCGGCTTTGCCGCCTTGGGCACGACGGTGGTCGCCATGATGTCCGGCATGCGCCAGGGGCAGGGCCTGGTGGCAGTGATCGTGCTGCCGTTGGCCATCCCGTTGCTGCTGGCCGGAACCGGCGCCTGCAATGCGCTGACGCAGGAGGCGTCCGGGCAAACCTACGGGGCGTGGATCTTGATGGTGATCCTCTTTGATCTTGTGGCGGTCGCGGTCGGTATACTGCTGGCCAACCTTGTTTGGCAGGATTGGCGGTGAACGGATCAACCCAAGTGACGCTGCGTTGGCACCGGGCCCACGAGTTGGTGACGCTTGCGGCGTTCCTCAGTTTGATTGCGGCCCAGTGGTTCGGACTCGTCAATGCGCGACCGGCCGCCAATCTCGTGGGCGTTGAGCAGGTTGCCCAGCGGATTTTCTATACCCACATGGGGACGGTCATGGCCGCCGTGACCGGTCTGGTGCTGTCCTTCGTCTGTAGTCTTGGATGGCTCCTGCGCAAACGTTCCGGCTGGGACCTGATGGCCGCGGCCGGCGTCGAGGTCGGTTTGATTGCTTCGCTCTGCCTGCTGGCCACCGGCAGCATCTGGGCCAAGCCCACCTGGAACACCTGGTGGACATGGGACCCGCGCCTGACCTCCATGCTGGTGCTCGTTCTGGTATACGTCGCCTATCTGATTCTGCGGAACGGCCTCGAGAATCCGCGCACGCGGGCAACATTCGCCGCCGTGTACGCCCTCCTGGCCTATGCCATGGTGCCGTTGACCTACTATTCCGCCGTCTGGTTTCGCAGCATCCATCCGATGATCTTCCTGGACGACAATCCGACCGGCGAGGGCGATTTCGGTCCCTTCCTGGGACCCACCATGAGCCTGGCCCTGCAGTGGTCCATGCTGGCGTTCGTGCTGCTGGCCTTGTGCCTTGTGTTCCTGCGCTGGCGCATGCTGCGGCTGGATCGGACCATACAAATTCTGCAGGTCCGCTTGACCTGACCTACCGGCTGCGGCCTGAGGACCCGGCAGGGGCCTGCATGTCGCGGCATCCGCTTCGGGACCCCCAACGCATGCAGTATCTTTTCCTGGCCCTGGCCGTCGTTTGGACGATCACCCTGCTGTATGTAGTGTTCCTCATCAACAAACAGAAACAGCTCGAGACCTTGGTTCACGAACTGCAACAACGGCTGGATTGCAATTCCGGCGACTGAGAAATGGTCAATTCAACGCGGGTCGGATATGGCCGGCAACGACAATGACCGGCCGAACCCGACTTTGAATTCCCGTACCGAACCAATTTCCGCGGAGGCATTTCCCGTGACCCAACAAACGGCAACGATGGCCCCACCGGCTGTCCCAATACGCTGGTCCCACACGTTCCTGCATTCCCTGGCGTTTGTTGTCGGGTTCGGTCTGGTCTTCACGCTGCTGGGCTCCGCGGCCGGGCTCATGGGACGCAACTTGAACTACCTGCTGCCCGCCATGCAGAAGATTGGCGCCGTGCTGCTGGTATTTTTTGCCTTGGTGGTCACGGGCCTGGTCAACCGGTTGGCCAACGTTCTGCGCCGGCGCATGGACCTCTCCGCCAATCCTGCGGCCGCGCTGTTGGTGCGCGGCCTCGACATGGCCAACGGCCTGTTCTATATGGAGCGCCGGGTGGCACAGATGCACGAGGTGCGTCAGGGCTGGGGCTATCTGAGCAGCATTCTGATGGGCGTGAGCTTCAGTGCGGGCTGGGTGCCGTGCGTGGGGCCCATTCTTGCCAGCATTCTGTTCCTGGCCGGTGACAGCGCCACGGTGGTGACGGGCGCCTCGCTGCTGGCGATCTTCAGCCTTGGCCTCGGCATCCCGTTTCTGGTTACCGGCGCCGCCTTCGGCACAGTGGCGAAAGGGTTGCGCCGGCTCAATCGGCACACCAGACTTGTCAGCTATGTGAGTGGGATCTTTCTGGTGGCGGTCGCGTATTTGTTGTGGCAGGATCAACTGGTGCGGTTGACGGCTTCCTTTGGCGCCTTCAACGTGGTCGCGCTCCGATGGGAGGAATGGTTCACCGAGGCACTGGGGCTGACCATCAATCTGGACGCCAGCCTGGTGGCCAGCGCGCCGCTGGCGTTGTTTGCAGGTCTCATTGGGTTTTTCAGTCCCTGCGTCCTGCCGCTGATTCCCGCCTACATCGGATACCTCGGCGGAACGTCGCTGCGCTGATGGCCGGGCGTCTGGCCGTTGGCCTATTGGTCCTGTTGCTCGTCGCAGGCTGTCGGGGAGCGCCGGGTCCCGACGCGGCAATCCGGGACCCGGGACGGGTGCCGCCGGAGATTGAAGGTCTGCTGAAGCCTCCCTTTGTCCCCGGTGATTCGCTCCTGACCGGAAGCGTGCCGGGCCGACCGGGGTTGTGGGATCCGGTTGAGGGACAACCGGTTCCGGCATTCTCCCTGTCCGCGCCGGACGGTGCCTCCCTGTCGAGCGAGGCCCTGTCCGGAAGGGCCCTGGCGATCAATTTCTGGGCGTCCTGGTGCGGCCCCTGTCGCCACGAAATCCCGCTGTTGGTGGACCGGCAGGCGGAATTGCCGGAGGACCTGCTGATTCTGGCCGTGAATGTCAGGGAGTCGGAATCGAAGATTGTGGAGTTTGCGACAGAGGTGGGGATGGAGTTGCCGATCGTGCTCGACCCGGACGGCAGCGTCGGGGATTTGTTTGGTGTCCGCGGACTGCCCACCACGATTTTCGTGGACCCGCAGGGCAACCTCACCGCGACTTGGAGGGGCGTGCTGGATCAGGCCAAGCTGAATCAGTTGACGGACGCCTCGCTGGGCCGCTGACGCGGGCGGGTTGGCGGCCTTGGGGAACCTGCATGCCTTCTTTGCCGACACACAAATCCGGTGACCACTTCTTGTTATCGGACACGGGGACGGCCCGTCTGTGGTCCCTGTTGCGGTTCGGCCTGCGCCACTGGTTCGCCCTTTATCTGGTGCTGAGTGGCCTGTATGCCGGTCTTGCCCTGTTGGCACCGGTGGCCATGTCCCTGGGTTGGCTCCGCCTTGGCACTGCGCTGCACGGCTTGTACGTCTGGGTTTGCCATCAGGAACCCGGCGCCAGCTACCTGGTCTTCGGCCGCGGGGAGCCCTTGCCGGCGGAATTGGCTGACGACCGCTTTTGGAAAGGTTCGCCCGCCATCGGCTGGAAGACCGCGTTGTGTCAACGGAATCTCGCGATCTACGGATCGTTTTTCCTGTACGGCCTGGTGTTTGGCCTGACCGGGCGTCGATGGCCGCCCCTTGCGTTGTGGATCGGAGCCTTGCTGTGCGTGCCCATGGCAGCTGACGGCCTGACCCAGGCGTTCGGCTGGCGCGAGAGCAACTGGCTGTGGCGAACCCTCAGCGGAAGCCTGTTCAGTTTGGGGATTGTCTGGACACTGCTGCCCAGGGTGCAGGCGGCCGGCCGGGAGGCGCTGGAGCAGTTCGCCGCCAATCGGCCATAGGTGGGAGGGATGTCCGGCTCGTCGGGGAGCCGATGCGACGCGGCCGGGACTCCGTCCACCTTCCGCGCCGCTCGTTGACTGGATTGGGTCCACGCGGTGTTGTCGCCCGCGGCCAGGGTCCCGTTGCCATTTGGACTTCAGGTAGCCGATACCACGCGGGTTCTCGCCCCACGTAGTGGACCTTGAGGGCTTCGGCGGGCAAGGAATCCCCTGTCGTTTTCTGCGTTCTCCCATCACCGTCCCATACCCAGGCCAAAGTCAAGGGCCATCATGGTGCGCACTGTGGACATCTGCTGGCGCAGTGCTGCCCTTGCCGGATCATCCTCAGGGGTTTCCGGGCTAAAGGCAAACATCATCAGTTGCTCATAGGCCTGATCGAATTGGGCTTTGTCCCATTCCTGCTCCCGGCGTATCAGCTGCCCCCAGCGCGCCATCATCGCGGCGGCGCGGAACTGTTCATCCACCAAGTCCTCCTGCAAATCCCCTCGCTTCAGGATGACGGAGGTTTCGGACCACTGGCCTTCCAAATCCAGCCAGCGCAGGCGGGCCGTCGCCACGATCTGTTCGGACTCCGGCACGTTGCCGGCCGGATCCGGATCCGCCAGCTCAATTTCGTACAGGACCGTCACGGATTGCCCTGCTCCCACCTCGCCGGCATCGACGCTGTCGTCACTGAAAGCCTCGTCCCGCAGGCTGCGGTTTTCGAAACCGACTTGACGCCAGGCCGTCACCGCGGCAGGCTCGAATACAAGCTGGCTGCGCGCTTCCAAAGCCACCGGCAACAGGTGGGACATTACGGTCGTTAGCACGCGCTCCTTGTCTTCCGGATCTCCAAAGAAGACGTATTGACCATCCCCCCTGTCGCCCAACTGCTCCAGAACCTCGTCGTTGAGGGTGTCAAATCCGATTCCCACCGTGGACAGGCGAATTCCCTGATCCCGAAAGCTCTCCGTCTGTTCCAGCATCTGCTGGTGATCTGTCAGGCCGGTGTTGGCCGCGCCATCTGAAATCAGGATGATGGCGACTTCACGGTCCGGCCACAATTCCTTTTCGCGAGCCGCCTGCATGTAGGTGAGGTGCAGTCCAGAGAAGAGATCCGTAGAACCTTCCGACCGCAGGGATTGCAAGGCGGCTGGCAGCGAGGCCGCGAGGGTGGCGATGCTCGCGGCCTCCAAATCAACGGTGGAATCGTCGGCATAGGATACAAGCCCCAAGCGATCCTCGGCTTGCAGGTTGTTCGCCAACTGCTGAATCAGGGAGTGCGCCAACTCGAACTTAACGCGTTTCTGACCGGGCTGTCCCGTGTATTCCTGCATGCTGCCCGAGCGATCCAGACAGATGATGATGCTCATGGGGGAACGGGCCGGGGCATCGGCGGCCTGCATCACCACGCGCAGCAACCCGAGTGCGTCGTCATCGCTGAAAGGATGTGGCCTCACGCCATCCAATGACAGGCTGAGACCCTGGTCGGGTACCGGATACCGGTAGGGCAAGGCGTTGACGAACTCCTCGGGCCTGATGGCGCCCGTGGGAGGACGTTCGGCGTTGCGCAGCCACAACTTGGCCACGTCGAAGGACGCACGATCCACATCAAGCGCGAAAGTGGACTTGTCATGTTCGGCAGCAAGGAAGAAGGGGGAGGAACCGTAGTCCTTGAAGTGGCGAAGCCCCGCCGCGGTCGCGGGTGGGCATACGATTACGGTTGTACTGTTGGCTTGGGTCGTGGAGAGCGCTGCCCCCATGAACGTCAAAACAACCGTTAGGAACAGGACTCTGATTTTCATGTTGCACTTTGGGCTCGCATGGTTCACGTGTGTGGCCGAGAGTGTAGGTTCATGCACTTGGCCCATTCAGACCCCTCCCGGATCGTTCGGAGTTCCGTTCAAGACCGGTTCTGACCGCAACCGTTCGGCAACTGTGTGGGCAGTCAAGCCTCGATGGCTGTTGCAACAGGGTCTTTCTGCCAAGGGTTTTGTCTCGGATCACGCGTTCAGGACAGGATCAACCTGCGCATGGGGGCCACGAGTGCCACCTTCCCAGGTTGGCCCCGCGGCATAGGCGGGTGGCAGTCATGCAGGGGATCGCGAGCACCGATGCCGCACCGACCGCGATCGCGGTTCAGGTTGCCGTAGGCGGGGAATCGCCCGCCACCACCGCCTCCACGTCCCGGACGGCCTGTTGCAGGCCCTTTTGGATTTTTTGGTGAACGCAACCCCGCCTGTAGGACCCTTCGTGCATTCCGGGCGCGGACCAACATCGACGAAAGTGCAACAGGGCCGTGTTCCGGTACCGGGGATCCTCACTTGCCGACTGCATGTACAATCAAGGTGCCTGCGGTGTACTTCGCCTCCACGCCCAGGAAACGAAATTGCAGAATGGTATTGCCTTGCTCGGCACGGGACGCTCCGCTCCACCCGGACGGTCGGGTCTGTGCTGGCGCTGTTGTTCCGCGACTGGTCATGTTGGGCAGGCGCGGGTTGTGGCCAATTGCGTGGTCGGGATCTGAAGTATGCGTTCCCTGATGAGGACCTTCCGGTTCCTGACCCCCTACAAGTGGTTGATTACCGGCACCATCGTGACCACCATCCTGCCGGTCATGATGGAACTGACCGTGCCGCGCTTCATGCGGGTCGTCATCGACGACGGCATTCTCCAGTCGGATTTCCAGGTGGTGTGGGAGGGAGCCCTGGTCATGTTCCTGGCCGCGGTCGTGGGTGCGGTCGCGACGTTTGGCCAGGGAGTCTTCAGGGCGCGCTTGTCACAGGCCCTTGCTTTCGACATTCGCAACGAACTGTTCGCCAAGGTCATGCAGCTGTCCCACCCCGACGTGGATCAGCTCAAGACAGGTCAATTGATCACGCGCCTGACCTCGGATGTGGATGTCGTGCGCATGTTCTCCAGCGTGGGCATTTCCCTGGCCCTGCGCGCCGCGCTGATGGTGGTCGGCAGCATGATCATGCTGGTGTTGTCCGATGTGCGACTGTCCCTGATTGCCTGGGTCATGTTGCTGCTTACAGCTGTGGTTCTGCGGTGGGTGTTCGTCAAGGCCACGCCGCTCTATGCCATCGTGCAGGCCCGCCTGGCGGCCCTTAACGTGGTGGTGCAGGAAAACCTGTCCGGCATGTCCGAAGTGCGGGCGTTCGTCCAGGAACAGGCGCAAATCGACCGGTTCTCCGATGTCAACGAGGCGCTGGTGGTCCAGAACATCAAAGTGGGTCGCCTGATTGCCGTCTCCATGCCCCTAATCGCCCTGTTCACCAACTTTGGACTGGTCGGCCTTGCCTGGTTCGGCGGGAGCGCCGTGATTGCGGAGGATTTTTCGCTTGGACAACTGGTGGCGTTCAACAGCTATCTCATGGTCGGCCTAACGCCCCTGCTGCTGCTGAGCGGCATGCTGGCCATGTTTTCCAGGGCCACGGCCTCCTCGGTGCGCATTTGGGAGATACTCGACACGGAGCCGGTCGTCAAGCCGCCGGCCTTGCCTCCCGCCCGCGACCTCGTCGGTCGCCTGGAGTTCCGCAACGTCGATTTCGCCTACACGCGGTCCGGCCAGGCGGCGCCCAACGGGACGGCGAACGGGGCCTACGCGTCGGGCCACGGACGGCGCGCCGGCGAGAAGGTTCTGTCCGGGCTTGACTTCACCATCGAGGCCGGCCAGACCATTGGCCTAATCGGGGCCACCGGTTCCGGAAAGTCAACCCTGATGTACCTGATACCGCGGTTCTACGATGTCCAGGTCGGCTCCATCCTGATCGACGGAATCGATGTCAGGGACTGGGATCTCAAGTCCCTGCGCCGGGCCGTGGGCCTGGTGGCCCAGCATCCGGCCCTGTTCAACCGCTCCATCCGCGACAACATTGCCTTCGGCAACCCCGATCTGCCCGCGGAGGAGGTGTTGCAGGTGGCCCGCATGGCTCAGGCCGATGCGTTCATCGAGGCCCGGGACGACGGCTTGGCCCACGTGGTGGAGGAGGCCGGCGCCAACCTGTCCGGCGGCCAAAAACAGCGGCTGGCCATTGCCCGGGCCCTGGCCGTGGACCCGCGCATCCTGTTGCTGGACGATGCGACGTCGTCCGTGGACCTGGAGACCGAAGCCGAAATCCAGGAGGCCTTTCGCGATGCCGCCCGGGGCCGGACCACCATCATCGTCGCCCATCGCGTAACCAGCATCATCGATGCCGATCGCATTCTCATCCTTGACGAAGGCCGCGTGGTGGCCGACGGCACCCACGCGGAACTCCTGAGCGCCAGTCCCATCTACCGGGAACTGTACGACTCGCAGCTGGGTTGACATGCGTCCTTCCCTTCACAGTGACCTGAAGCCATGTCCGTAGGCGTTGCCCGTACAGCCCAATCCTCCCCCGCCGGCGGTCCGCGCATCGGCGGGATGGGGGGTGGCGGCCGGCCAACGGGGGAATCGGCGCGCGATCCGGGCACCACCCTGAGACGCCTGTTCAGCTACATGCGCAGGTTCAAGAGCCGGATCGGCCTGGTGGCTGCCTGTGTTCTGGTCAGCACGGCCCTGGGGCTGCTTGGCCCCATATTGCTGGGCCGGGCCATCGATCGGTTCATTGCCCAGGGCGATCTCGACGGTTTGGCGCGCACCGTGTCGATCCTGTTGGCGGTGTACGGAACTGCTTTCCTGACCACCATGGCCCAGAGTCTGCTCATGGTGGAGATTGCGCAGCGGTTCATCAGTGTGCTGCGCAGCCTGATCTTTGAACACATTCAGCGCCTGTCGCTCGCGGATCACAACCAGCGACGCACCGGCGACTTGATGAGCCGCGTCGGCAACGACACGGAGACCATCAACCAGACCCTGTCCAACGGGTTGATCGAGTTTGTCTCCAATGTCCTGCTGCTTTTGGGCAGCCTGGTGTTCATGGTCGTCCTGAACTGGCAGCTGGGCCTGGGGGCCCTGCTGCTGTTGCCGACCATGCTGTACATCACGGGCCAGGTCACGGTGCGGAGCCGGCGCGCCTTTCGCCGGGTACAGCGCAGACTGGGCGTCATGAACGCCACAATTGAGGAGTCGGTGACCAACTTCCGCGAAATCAAGGCCTTCAACCGCGAGGAGGCTGCGCAGGAGGAATTCGCGGAGGCCAGCCACGCGTATCGCGATGTCGCGACCCACGCCGAAGTCATCCTGGCCATCCTGGGGCCCATGTTCTCCACCATGAGCGTGATTACGCTGGGGGCGCTGGCACTGTTCGGCGGGTGGCTGGCCATCAACGGCCATGTGCAGGTGGGCATCATGGCCACGTTCATCATCTACATCCGGAACTTCTTCCGGCCTCTGCGCAGCCTGGCCATGTTGTACAACCAGCTGCAGTCCTCGATCGCCGGTGCGGAGAGGATTTTTGAAGTGTTGGACACGGTGCCTTCCGTCACGGATCGGCCCGACGCCATTCCGCTGCCCAGGGTCGAAGGAGCTGTCGGTTTTGATGATGTTCACTTCGCCTACGACCCCGGGACGCCGGTTCTGCACGACATAAATCTGCAGGTGGAGCCCGGCCAGACAGTCGCTCTCGTGGGACCTACGGGTGCCGGCAAGACCACCATTGTCAGTTTGCTGAGCCGGTTCCTCGATGTTACCGAGGGTGCCATTCGCGTGGACGGAATGGATTTGCGCGACATAAGGCAGGCCGATTGGCGCAGACAGCTCGGGGTGGTCCTGCAGGATACCTACCTGTTTTCGGGGACGGTTAAGGACAACATTCGCTTCGGCAACCCCGAGGCTTCGGACGCCGAGATTGTGGAGGCTGCCCGCGTGGCCAACGCGGACTGGTTCATCCGCAGGCTGCCGTCCGGTTACGACTCCCGCGTGTCGGAACGGGGCCACAATTTCTCGGAGGGCCAACGCCAGCTGATCGCCATTGCGCGGGCGGTCCTGGCCCAGCCGCGCGTGCTGATCCTGGATGAGGCCACCAGCAGCGTCGACACCCGTACCGAGGTGCAGCTGCAGAGTGCGCTGCTCGAATTGATCCAGCATCGAACGGCCTTCGTGATAGCCCACCGCCTCAACACCATCCGCAACGCGGACATCGTGCTCTTCGTCCTGGATGGACGCATTGTGGAACGCGGATCCCACGAGGAGTTGATAGAACTGCGCGGGCACTACCATGATCTGTATACAAGCCAGCGCAGGCGCCTCCGGTTGGAGCACGCGTAGCGGCTTGATACCAGCCCCCCTGGGAACGGATCATCCCAGAACCGGCCGCCGCGTTTTCAAGGTCGACCAAGCTCCCGTCAACTATGACGCAGTGCGAGTCGGCTTCCCTGCCCCTGCATCTAGGGTGCCAACGTTTGCCCATGATTGGCGCTGGCCCGCGATGGCGGGATTCGTCCCGCGGCCTTGGGAACAGTTGTCGGTCTCCTGTCCGAGGTCGTCACCTACGGCTTCAGGGGTTATAACCATCCGGCAGGTGCCGCATGAGGATCACGAGCTCTTATTGTCCGCCGCTCCATATTTTGTGTGCGCTGGTGCTGCTGGTCGGGCTGGGGTTGGTCGGCTGCAGATCGGGGGGAAATGCTCGGGAACGGCCGGTTGCGGTCAGTCCCAACCTGACCTCAACTCCGGTGCCAACTTTGGTGGTCACGCCTACCCCGCCTTCCGTGCTTGTCCCTGCGGAGAGGGCGGCGTTGGTGGCGCTGTATCAGGCGACGGGGGGCCCCAACTGGGCCCAGTGGGGGCGGATCCACTGGCAGAGCAATCGGCCCCTGGACGTCTGGAGTGGCGTGACCACGAACGCTGAAGGGCGCGTAACAGGCTTGAAATTGAGAGGTGTTGGACTACGTGGTGTGCTCCCGTCCGAACTGGGAGAACTCTCGGCCCTGAAATCCCTGGATCTGGCGAGTAACCAGTTGAGTGGTGGGATCCCCCCCGAGTTGGGACGGCTCGCAGCCCTGGAATCTCTGGATCTGTCGGACAATCGGCTGACAGATCCCCTGCCACCCCAGTTGGGTCGGCTCTCCTCCCTTAACGCGTTGAATCTTGAAAACAATCTGTTTCAAGGAGCGATCCCTCCTGAGCTGGGGGCGTTGCCTTTGTTCACGCATCTTCTGTATGGATCGCGAAGCTTTTCTGCCGAGAATCTCGGGCTTAGGATTGGGGGCAATCTATGGACTGGCTGCCTGCCCCCGGCCTGGTCCGAACTAGGTCTATATGCCTTGATAGGTTTGGATTTGGATTTCTGTATCGAAGGCCGTGAGTTCCAGCCGCCTCTCCTTTCATCTTCGCGGCAGGTCAACGTCGGGGAGGAAGAGGAACCGGGGGAGGCGCACTCCTGTTGGGCCGCTGCGGCGCTGGCGCCTGCGCTCAAGATGGCGGGCGACTATGACAATCTAGCCAAAGATCTTGAGGGCCATTACGAACTGGCCCTGACTGGAGCCCGGGTGGCCGCAACTTTCACCACCAAGCGTTCCCCGATACCTCCCTGGTCCAAGAGACCAACGCCTCCCTTGTTCATTCTTCCGGAGAGCTTTCGGCCTCCCTTTCCCATTCTCCGTACCTCGGTTGGGAAACCGGTGGAAGCTGAGGGAGATCAGCCACTCCCGGGCCTGATTTACCTGCAGGTAAATCCCGATGGGACCGTCCATCACCTGGCGCGTCCCAGTGTGGAAGGCGTGGGATCTTGGTCCTACAGGTTACAGACGGGTTGGGGCACCACGCCCCCGGCGGCGGACCGTTGGGCGATCGAGACCGTGTACGCAGCCCTGAAAGGGAACGCTTGGCTGCGTCAACAGCCTTGGTCCTGTCCCGGCCAGCCGCTGGAGAATTGGCCAGGGGTAGCCACCAATGCTGCCGGACGGGTGGTCCAATTGGATTTGCGTAATCACGGGTTGCAGGGGGCACTGCCATCTGAACTGGGAGACCTTACGGCCCTGAGAACACTGGATTTATCGAACAACAATCTGGAAGGTCCCCTTCCTGTCTCCCTGGGCCAACTGGCCAGGGCAAACGCAAAGTCGCGGGACGGGGGTGAATCGGGGTCGTGCGGGGCCGGTTCCGGGTGTTGTCCGCGAGCGAACGGCACGGAACAAATCCATCGGTCATTGGGGACAATCCGGCACGGA